>ERZ869936.224-NODE-224-length-62840-cov-7.431250_pt1 | contig 62840 bp, 110 predicted proteins | sample MGYA00520876_ERZ869936 | MGnify/ENA primary metagenome ERZ869936 (study PRJEB32218, sample SAMN09650985) | biofilter metagenome | isolation source: enrty point of leading RO module | place: Saudi Arabia: Thuwal, RO plant located on Red Sea | collected 2016-02-17 ... | reverse complement strand
AGAACAGGCATCGATATCTGCTCATTGAGGGTAAGCGTGAAGCTGTTCAAGCCAGTGGTTGTTACAGCAGTAACTGTGGCCTCTTCGTTCCCATAGGTGAAGAGGAACCCTGGCTGGATCGGTCGAGCTGGATAGTCGTAGGTAACCGTGACCATGGTCACGGTATCTCCCTCGGCGTCGGTCGTCGTAGTGTGAGATGTGATCGAGCAAGGGATGTCTTCATCGACGTAGTCGCTGCTGCCCGTAGCGGTCAACGTTTTCCGCTCTTTCAAAACGTACTTGTCATCGGCATGCCCCATGTGCAGGACATCGCTGTCGAAAAGAACGGCTCCACACGAGACCGGCTTTGACCATTGAGTCCACTCCTTGGTGACATAGTTGTAGATCCAGCCAAGGCAGGAGTTCTTGTCCGATCCATCTTCGGGGGTAAAGAGGATGTACTTTCGCTCGCTCTCGTAGGCGACGGCGAAGCTCTTCTCGGCAAAGGTCCCCAGTGAAATGACCTTCTTCAGTTCGTTCTCTTCGGGCCAGCTAACCAGAGCCGTCCCCTGCTCATCGATCCTCACAACGCCCTGCGTTGAGGCGCAATAAACCGCGTTGTTGAGAACCACCGCTGTATCGGGGGCCTTCAACCGAACTGTCGGGTCAAGCTCCTTAGTGACGAAGCTCGTCTCACTCTCGCCGCTAAGACGCCACACCCCTTCCTCCTTCAAGATGATGAGCGAATCTCGAAGAGGTAGGATCCTGAGCGTCGGCGATTCCTCGGACCCAACGGGCTCCTCGTTGGGCACTGCCTCCGGCTGCTCGAACTTAGACCGAGCTAAGCCATTTGGAACGCTTTCATCTGAGCTGGATACGCGATCTCCAGAGGTCGGTATCTCTGGGTTGAACTTTCCGCCGACCGTTGAGCTGCTTGCGAGAAGGTAGAACCCATCGCTTGAAAGAGATCTTCCGCGCAAAAGAACTTGGCCAGGAGCGTCGTCGTTGCCAGAGCAATACCAGGCGTAGAGGTCAGAATCCTCCGTCTCTCTGTTGATCACCCGGACAAGGCTCTTCATCGTCTCCGAAATGTTCTGCGACGCCGTCGGCTGCGACGTCGAGAGGAGAAACTTACGATTCTCGATATCTTCCGCAGACGAGAACGTGTAAGTGACCGAACTGCCGGGGCGGTGAATCGAAATTGTGTCGCCATTCGAAATACCGTTAAGGCTGCGAAGCTGGACCTTGATCTCATGCTCACGCCGAGTGTTCGCGTAGAACATGTACCCCTTGAAAAGAGCGAGGTCTTTGGCAAAGGGCGGCCTGCGGTTCTCCTGAGAAATTCCGTCCTCGCTTGGGTTCGTGTAAAGGCGCTCGCCCAAAAAGTCCGAATCCGAGTCGTCGCTAAAGCTGATCGTCTTGCTCGAGAGATCCGAAGATGAGACCGTTCTCTCGATCACGAGGCGATGCTCGTCTCCTGGGAAAGTCGTTGCGTCGGCAGAGAGTGCGGTGCGGTAGATCTGGTAGAAGTCGCCATCGACGATTCCATCGGGGATCGTGAATTCCAGGTCGACGTCAAAGGCCTTGCCCGCTGTTCCGGATCCAGATCCCGTGTGCGGAACCGTAAGCGTGTAGGTGTACTCGTCCGAATTGAGCAGCGCGATCGTCTTGTTGCCGGGCTCGAAAGCTGTGTCTTCCGAAGAAATGGAGATCGTGTCGAGAGTCGCATAGCCGTGCGACGGATGGCTAACCGTCACCGTTGACCCGCTGGCACTCATCGTCACCGATGTCGTCGCGTTGGTAGCAACTTCCTGGTAGCTCGGAGCGCCGAGAACGAGAAAGTCGTTGTCGTCCTTACGGCCCCACACAACGCGATAGCTAACCTGGGCATCCGGGGTCAGGAAGCCTCCGCCTGACCCGACCTTCGACAAGGAGATATCGAGCGCTTGGGGAATGCCAGCGAGCTTTGGATTGTTCGTCAGGGAGTCGTTCTTGTAGACGCCATTCGCGGTGACAAAGTAAGTGCTTGATCGAGCCTCCACGCCTTTCAATCGATGCGAGCTGTCAGGCGCCTGGTAGAGGCCATCCCAGTCGACCCAATCACCAGAGCCAGTGGAGTCGTAGCGAAGCTTTTGTCCATCGTGAACTACGAGGCGGTTCTTGAAGTCGAGAAAGCTTTTAGCTCTTTGAGAAAGCTCGTTACCGACTCTCTTGAACCCACGCCGCTTCGACAGAACTCCGGGGCGATCGATGTTGCAATTCATCGCGCGCAAGAGCGCTCCCTCGGGAACGCCGCCAAGAGGATTGTAATTGCTGTACAACCCTCGAATGGCTCGCTGAACTGCAAGGGGTCGCCTGCCCATTACCAAGCCCTCCCCTGAGCGCTGATGAACGCGCCACCGGAAACGAATTTGGGCTTAGCCTCCACTCGGTGGCGAAGACGCCCAAGCGCGCCATCATTCTTGCCATCGGGAGTTCCGTGAAGAAGGCGATCGAGTCGACGTGATTTGGAGGCAACGGCCTCGAAGTCCCCCTCTTCGTCGAGCATCGCAATCGCCCCAGCAAGGCCAAGAGCTGGATGGAGCTCGCGAGGGACCCCTGGAAGCGCGGACTCGCCGGCAAGGCAGACATAGTCCCCTGCCGCTACCGCAGATTCACCCGCTACCGACCCATCAACAGCACTCGTAAAAGTTACGGCAGCGCCAGATACCGAGGTGACGGATCGGTCCCAGGCCTTGATCTCAGCCCCGGAGTTTGGGCTGTGCATGTCGAAAGTGCTCGACGCCGTCCATGTGGACGGAGCGTCAGCGGTCAGCGTGACGACGTTGCTCGCAACGCTTTGAACCAGACGAGCATTCTCCACAAGAACCAAATCGCCCGGCTGAAAATAGAAGGCCATGTCGAGGAAGCCCGAGAGGCCGTTCGCAGCCTCTGGAAGAAGAACGACATCGTTTCCCTCCAAGTAATAGCCGTAGGGGGACGAGGAAGAGTCCCCGGTGTGGAAGTGCTCGTCGATCGTCCCAATGACGATGTGGGGAATCGGAAAGAAGCTTGACCCGCTATTCTCTACATAGCGAAGATCCCTCAGCTTTTGGTACATCGCTCGAGCGGGAAGGCGGTAGCGACCCGTTCCACTTGAAAGGGTCGTTCTCGTCGTCCGAACGAAGTACTCCTCCTTGGCTTCCATTACGAGTCCAAGAAGCGTCGATGACAAATACTCGTTGATGCGATTCAGGATGTCGGCGTCCTGGCTCCCGGTCGAGCCAGTGTTCGGAATGCGCGCTTCATCTCGCGCCATCGAGACCAACTCATTAGCTGTGTAAGCTCTCGCCATCAGTCTTGCCTCGAGATTTCACACCACTTAGCGAGACCGGCATCGTAGATCAGGAAGATTCTGTGCTGGTCATTTGCCAAGGCACAGTTTGCCGAAGAGTCGAGGAGTATATTCCCCGTATTGTGTGCCACCGTAATGTTGTCGGTGTCTCGCCTGAGCACGAGGACCATCCCGTCTTGGCCGCCGTTGATCGTGTCCAGCTGATCTGGAGCTGCTCCCTCTCCGGCTACCGTCGCATAGGACCCGGTCACAGTGATAGCGCCGCTGGCAATCGTGTGTGACTCGGGGGCTCCCAGGGAAAGATCCTTGCTAACGACAACATCGCCAGTGACCGAAACGTTGCCTGAGAACGTTCCATTGATCGCGGTTATGCTGTCATCGATCGTTATGGTGTTCGTTCCAGAGTCGGAGATGTTCGTTCCGAGAAGGGTGTAAGACGGACGAATGATCCTGGTTTGCGTTGAATTCCCACCCACGTTGATTCCCGTGCCAGCGCTCGACGTCCCCTCGATCCAAACGTCCTCAATCGTCACCCTCTCCGAAGCAACCGAGCCGCCGACAGAGATACCGGTCTCTCCGGTCTTGAGCTTCAGTGAGACGCCGCTGACTCGAACATAGGAAGCGCCGTCAAGCGCGATGCCCGTATTGACGTCGGTTAGGTAGCCGCCAACGATTTCGCTCGAGTCGAAGTCCTCGACATCGATTCCGTTGGCGCAGGTGGAGAACTCGAGATTCAGCAGCCGGTTGTGGCGGGTGTCTCCACTGGACGAGTCCCCCTTGATGCCGGTCTCGACATTCGAGAAACGACAGTCTTCGATTCGGCAGTGCTGAAAGCGTGTGATGTCAAGACCAACCGCTCCGGTGTTCCCCTCCGATCCGTTATCGAATCCGATGCCCTGGACCTTTACGCCAGTCGTAGTGGCCCCTGTATCGTCGGCCTCGAGCAAGGTGTCGCTGACCAGGTTGTTTCCACGCAGAACAGTTGACCGAGGCCCAGAGCCGATAAGAGTAACGTTGTCGGGAAGCGTTAACGACGCAGCCAGGCGGTAGGTCCCAGGCGGGAAGAAGACAATCGCTCCAGCTGGAGTTGCGGCTGCTGCAGCGTCGATAGCTGCCTGGATTCGCGCTCTATCGTCGTTGAGGTTGTTGCCTTCGGCCCCATAGGCCGAGACATTGAAGACCCCGCTGCGATGATCCGCGAGGCGGTTCACGCGCTCAGTCGTGACGTTGTGGAAGATCGCCGAGTTCAGATGTAGATCCTTAGCCGGAGAGTCGTTCGCATGAACGCCGTATCCGACAACGCAGCTATCGATGTAAACGCCATCAATTGACCCAGAGAGCACGCCGACCCCAGCAGCCTCTCCCGTCTGGAAATCAAAGGCAGCCCCCTGATTGGTGCCAGCCACTACATCGCGAACGCGCGTGCCGCCACCGATCGAGAAGCTCTCGTTCTTGTCGCCGCGTGTGCCGATTCCAATCCCGGTGCAATTGGAGACGTCACACCCCGTGATGACGACCCCTCGCGTGTAGGACTGAAGCATGATCCCGCCGCCACCGGAGAGATCGAGCGCTTTGTTTCCACCGGTAATCACGCACCCAGTAATCACCACGCGCTCGGTATACTTCGTCGGAGCTGTCGAGCGACCGCCAACTTGAATGCCGTAGTTCCCAGGATTCGAACCCGGAGACCCCGATGTCTTCAGGTTGATGACGCAGTTCGAGACCACGACATCCATGACGTCGGCATTCTGCTCCGTAGACTCTGGAAGCAGGTCAATGCCAGCGATCGAGTTCTCGATGATGAGACTGTCTATGACGATTCTCTTCCCGCCATGGACAAGAACTGCCTGCTGGTTGTCTCGATCCTCGATGACGCAGTCAATGATTCGAACGTTCTCAGCCTGAAGATGGTCAAAAGTCCCCGAGTGGCCGTTCCCGTTTATTCCGCCTGTATAGACACCAATCGTAGCAGCTTGTTTTGTCGACGCTTCAGCGAGCATCGACCCGTTCAGGTAGAGGCCCCGAAGCTCGGCATCCCTGCAAGCATTGATCGAGAACCCGTCTCTGCACCCAATGATTCGACAGTTGATGATCTTCAGGACATCGGTAAATTCGGCGAATACGCCGTTCCAGCGAAAGTCTCGAAAGACGCAGTCCTCGACGTTGATGCGAGCGCAGTCCCCCTGTGCCGGCGAGCTGACGCTCGCGCTCTTGATCTCCACCCCGTTATCGTTGTTACTCGAAGTCTCGCCATCACCACCGACTCCAATGAATTCGATGTTCTTCACCGAAACATCGGTAGTCGACTGGATCTCGAGAACGTTAGAGGCTGCATTCGCCTGGTAGAGCTTTGCCTTTCCAGCGCCCTCAAAGCGAACGAACGGGCTGTTGATTACAAGGGCTGAGGTCGTCTTGTAGCCGCCATCGGGCAAATAGACGACGCCTCCGATCAATTCGGCCGCATCGATAGCGGCCTGAATCGCAGATGTGTCGTCCGTTGCCGCTGTCAACTGGGCAGGGGTTGGATTGTCCGGGACATCCCCCACGGCTCCGTAAGCGGCAGACTTAACGTTGTAGATTTCAACGCCAGTGCCGCTGGCAAAACTCAGCCCTCCAGCTCCATCGGTCTGGAGGAACTGGCCAGCAGATCCGTCGGCAGCTGGAAGCGACCAAGAAACCACGCCGCTCTGGCTCGCAGCTCCACGAAGCGCTGTGTAGTTCGTCCCATTCGGCTTGTCCTCGTAGAAGCGAATCTCGCCTCGATCGTAAAGATGGAGCTCTCTCTCAGGCATTACTCGCTCCTACTGAGCTCGTTCCAGAGATCATTGTCGACATCCCAGATGAGCAGTAGGGCTGTTCCATTCCTGAAAAGGATATCGCCGTTCAAGCTCACATTTGCCCCGTCCTGGATGTAAACCGTATTGGTCGAGTCCGTCCCTCGGATCTGCAGAAGCTCTCCATCCACAGACCCGTTAGCAATTGCGGTTGAAGTGTCAAGGGTGACGGCCCCACCAGATCCGGAGACCATGTGCTGCACCCTGGTCTTAGTGAGCGTCGCCCCATCGGCAAGAACGGAATCTTCGGGCGGCAAAGACAAAGCTGCGATGTCGTTCACCAGCGTTCCAATGCCGTTACAGAACTTAGCGAGATCGTTGATTAAGCTAGTTGTTTCAGCCCCCCAGCCGGTCTCGCCCTTTTGCGGGATCGTTCGTGTGGTTCCGAAAAGAACCTGAGAGATGCCCATGTCAGCTAACCAAGGGGCTCGTTCTTGTCGCCCTTGCCTTTCCAAATTGGCCAGATTTCTGAGCTTCGTACGGGCTCGCTTGCCTGAACAAGCCAGCCAAGATCTGGCAGGGTTTGCGGGGCAAGATCCTCAACAAAACATATGTGAGGCCCTTGAACCGCTGTCGCCCTGACACGAGTAGGCGTCGATATCTGGCAGAACCAGGAGAGTTCTGGAGCTGTCGGCGCTGCGACCTCTTCTCCGTAGAAAAAGGCTCTCTGATGCCGAAAGGGGCCCCGCTTCCTGTGTGCGGCAAGGTCGTCGGTTGTCGGCGCCCAGCCATCGATCGTCGGCTCCAGGCCCATGTCGGACATGAGCTCGACGTGATGGAGATCGGGAGAGAGAACAATGCGACGAGGGACCTCTGCCGCGAGGTCGTTTTCATTCGGAAGCCAGGTCGAGACATCGGGGACAGGGCCCTGGGCCAAAAGCTCGACGAAAGAGACCGCATCGGGCTGAACCCGATGCTCTTGGCCAGCCGGCCGACTGACTTCGACCGGGAACCAGAGATCCGGAGCCGCGACGTATACCGGCTCTGAGCGTTCCTGGTATTGAAAGACAACCTGCTGGCGCATTTCATCTCAGCTCAGAAATCTTCCCCAACTCGTACAGATCCAACTTCTCCTCGATGGGAACGCATTCATGACACTTGGGAAGACCGCAGGTCAATGATCCGCAGTTTTTGCAATAGGGCCAATTGACCTGCTTCCTTCCCGCTCGAATGATCTGAAAGTGGCCGCCGCAGTGCGGACACTGGAGCGTGTCCGCAACCTGTCGACCATCGATGATGATGCTGCCCTTGGCGCGACGTACCGATGAGTTCACCTTCTACTCCTCGAAGTGAATCATTGCATCCACAGAGAAAGAAGCGGTCGGTGAAGTGGCGACAATGCCAAGCCCTCCATCGTCATCGGCCGGAAGGACCAGCTCGCCCCCAGGAGCTGCGACCCAGCGAAAGGTCGCGCGCTGGTTCAGGTTGAATGCAAGAAGCGTGGCATTTGCCGTATAGGTCGGCTCGGCCGTGTAAGTGGCCTGGCCAGCCGCACAGGCCGATGCCGGGTCCGAGGGATCAAGGGCTTGTGGAGTTACCGCCGAGCCAGACGTGCCAGCTCCGCCGGCAAAACGCTCCAGTTGGTAGCCGGAGGCCTGATCAGCCGGAGTGTCTCGGCAGCTGACGACAAGATCGTAAACAAGAGGCCTCACCGAGGCAGCGCTATCGAGCGCCATCACGGTCGTGTTGTTGGCGATCGAAGGATCGCTTCCGCTGATCGAATACCTGCGTCCCATCTGTCTTCCTTTCAGTAGGAAACTACCGCCACCGACGGCGGATTTGGTTGACTCTGCTGAATGCCCCACATGTCCGCCGTGATCGTTGGGGCTGCTGCGACCACGGAAGTCTTCCTTGAATTTGTCGGATACCAGAGCCCCTCAGGGCCCTCCGCCCACCCACCGCTACCCCCCTGAAGAGTCAGGTCGATGCCGTTGTACCAGCGGTCGATGACTGTTGAGCTGTTGTCGTCATCGAACTCATGCCACGCGGCCAGGCTTTCTGGACGAACACTGCCTGGAGGAGCCCCCTCAAAGAGCGCCGTCCTCTCGTCCGCGTTCAATGCAACATTCCACCAGCCGACCCGAGCCAGGCGGCCATCGAGATGATTCGCCGAGACGGTCTCATGGACTGCGACTCGCGTGTCTGTCCAAGTGTTCGACGAAGCAGTTGCAGTGTTCGGACTTGCCGCGACCTCTACGTTGTCGATGTAGAGCCTCCGAGAGGAGACGCTCTCCGATAGGGCGCAAACGTGTATCCACGTGTCGGCCGACACTCCAACGACCTGCTGGATGTCTTTGTTGCCCCCGTCGTTGAGGCGGAAGAACCAACTACCTGCTGCGTACGCGAGCATTATGTGATGCCCGCCTGACTCCGACAGGGCGATGAATCTCTCGTTCGCTGGTGTGTTGGTGTCAAACCACACCCACGCCGAGATTGTGTAAGCTCCGTCCTGAAACGGAACCGCGCTCGTGTTCTCTCCGTATTGCGAACTGGATGCTGTGAACTGGCGAGCCATTACTGGTATATCGCCCAAGAGACAAGGTGTGGGTCGTCGTCCGCGGCAATGGTGTCGGTTACGTCATCCCCATCTCGATGAATCAAGCATTGGAACAAGTCACCTGCTGCTATCGAGTCGAGTTGCGCGTTCGTAAGGGTCGCTGTGACTCGGAGGTGCATCCAGTCGGTTGACGTCGGACTGTCAGTTATGTCAACCGACGCAGCGAAACCGGTCGTAGCGCTAACGTCTGTCGTTCCCGCCTGAAGCCTTCTTATGGCGACCTTCCACTCAACGACCTCGGACGAGGGGTCGGCGGCCGTCGATTCAATCTTCCAGACGATCTCGAACGTGACGTCATTGCCCGAGTCGTAAGAGTCGTCGATTCGATCTTCGAATATCGCCGCTCGATGGTTGTTGGCATCGCCGGTGTCAAAGACCAGTGAGACCTCGCCGTGAAGGAATCGATGCGCTGCCGCTGCGTCGATCCCCTTAGTGTCCCAGTCTACGGAAGTGCCAACACCTCCGGCTGCTCCCATTCCAGCGAGTTGGCTCGGCATTAGTTCACCAGCTTGAAACCTTCTCGGAAGTAGACGCTGGCGGCTTTCGCCGTCACATCGCTATTCCATGCGCCTTTTCGGTTCTCGACAGCAACTGCCATCAGGCTCGCAAGATCGGGCCCGGCTCCGACCGAGGCCGCGAAAGTCTTCATCGTTCTCTGCGCATAAACCACCTGAGAGGGGTCTGTCACCTCGACATTGCCCTGCGCATCAACGCCAGCGGGAGCATCGATGCGGTAGACCGGTCCGTTAGTCTGCCAGGCGTAGGCCAGGTTGTCGGCGACTCGAGTCGATTCGATCGGCATGTCCAGCACCCAAATTGCCGACTTGTTTCCGTAGTCGGTGGGCGAATGCAGGAAGAGGTTCCTGAGGAACTCAGAGTTGCGAATCGACTTGATGCCGAGGCCCCTCTTCTCCGGCTGCGCCGGAGGATTGCCCCACATGTCGACGAATACGTTGTCGTTACACCTCTGATCCTCGAAGCCGATGTCCGAGGCCTCGATGTTTCCTCCCATCGAGAACCCGATCGCAGATTCGGAGCAGACATTGCCCGTGTAGAGGCCGCCGATCGCCGCTCGCGGAGTGTTCGCCTTCAGCTTCCATGACATTGAACTCCCACGTGTCGACCAGCAGTCACGCACGACCACGTCATGGCAGCCGTTGATGTATGCGTTGTGATTGAAGATGGTTCGAGCCGCACCAGACTCAGCGTTCCAGCCGTTGTAGTCGATCACGCACTCATCGATCGTGATGCCGGTAACGCCGGTGAAGAAGAGTCCCTGCCCGTGGGATCCTCGCGGGTAGTTGTGGTCAACTGTGCAGCGAAAGATCTCAATGTTTCGTGGGGCATTGCCCGTATGCCGATCGATCTCGCCGCTGATGCCGGTGGAGAAGAATCGGACGCGCACATCCTCTAAGCGGATGTCGTGCGGCCCCGCATAGAATCGAATCCCGTCGGACCCCGTCGCCGCTGGGTCATATCCAGGGCTCGAGGGATCTCGAGCTCGGTTGTAGAAATCGAGCGAGTAAAGGCTGACGAACCCGCCATCTTGAACGGCGAAGAAGCAGCCCATGGCCGCGCCCGGGTCGATGATCGGACGCGGTGCCGATTCTTGGCCGTAGCTGGCGACCACGATCCGCGCGTTCGCATCCTGGCCGCTCTTCTCCCACTTGCTCGCAAGAGGCCCCTGATAAGCTCCGCCTCCCTGAAGCAGGATCCAGTCTGGGCTTCCCGAGCGAACTGAGTTGTAGGCTCTCTGAAGCGTTCGGAATGGAGAGCCCTCACTTTCGCCATCGTTCGAGTCATCACCTGTTGGCGAGACGTAGAAGACCTTCGCCTTTGGCAGCGTCGATAGATCCGTGAATCCTCGTCCCGTGCTCGGTGGTGGAGAAGGGGTGGGCGGTGGTGGGGGAACTGCTTCGAGCGCAGCGATACGCGCCTCGAGCGCGTCCATTCGCGCCTCGTGGCCTCCGTCAGTTGCCTCAATCGCGGCGATACGCGCGAGCGCTGCCTCGTGATCTTCAGTGCTCGGTGCGTCGACAAAGATTTCTGCCACGATTAAGACCTCCTTTAAGCCGGCGTGTATCCGGCAACCACCCAGTCGTAGACAGCCTCTGCCGTCAAATCAGTGTCCCAGCTGCCGCGACGGTTTTCGCAGGCAGCGTTCATGAGGTGGACGTAAGTCGTTCCGTACCCCTTCTCAAGAGCGTAGGCATCGAGATCGCGGTTGTAGTCCACCCAATACCCATCGGCCTGACCGCTGATCGTTCCGGTTTCGGTGTACCCAGACGCCGGATCGATACGGATGGGGTCCTGGACACCAACCCTCCACCGATGGATCACGTTGTCCGTGAAAACGATATTCGTCTGCTCGCCAAGCGGTATGTCGAGAAGCCACTGAGCCGCTTGATCTGGAATTGGGTGCGATGGGCTGGGGGCAACCGTGTTTTCTGACAGGATGCAGTAATTGCGAACAAAAGAGCTGTCCTCGATAACCTTGATTCCGATCGCGCGCCGCTGAGGCTGGTCCGGAATAACGTTCTCACCAAAGTGCATGAAAACGTTGTCCTGAATCACTTGGTTGTCGAACGCGATAACACCGTTTGGTGGAAAGTCGTCGGTATTCTCCGCGTTTCCACCAAAGGACAGCCCGATCTGGCTGTACCCCATCACGTTCTTTTCATAGAGACCACCCACCATGCTTCTCTCCCAGTCGCCCTTCATCTTCGCGCAGATATTCGACGACTGGATGGAGAAGTTTCCCCTGAACGTCAGGTTGTCAACGTTGTCAAGGTACAGATTGTGGTTGCGGTTGTTTGTCGGATCTCCGGACAGATACCCGTTATGGAAGAACGTGCATTCCTCCAGAGTGAACCCGCTTCCCTCGGTCATAAAGAGACCCGACGCCAGGCCCGCCCCGTCGGGGTAGTTGTAATCAAAGGCGCATCGATAAACGACGCAGTTGTCTGGGGTTCTTCCGGCATCTTCCTGAAAAGAACAGCCGTGTCGGTTGTATCGAAACCGACACCCCTCTACGCGAATGTTGTCAGTGCCCGCAAAGAACCAAAGGGCGTCGTGGCCTAAAGCCGCTGGGTCGTAGTCGGCATGCCCCGGATCACGAAACCGGTTGTAGAAATCGATATCGAAAACCGATATGTTTCCGCCATCGCCTATGGCGAACCAGTTGTCGTCGTCTTTCGCGCAAAGTATTGGCCGAGGCGTAGAGACATCTCCATATGCACGAATGACGATTCGGTTAGACGAATCCGTTCCAGACTTCTTCCACTCGTCCCAAGACTCATCCCACGTATCGCCACGGCGAAACAGAACCCAGTCAGGTTGCCCGTCAGTGACCCGGCTATACGCTTCGGCAAGCGTTGCGATCGGAGAGACCTCCGTCCCGGGATTCGCATCGCTACCGGTCGAGCTCGAGACGTAGATCTTCGTTGCCACTGGAAGCGATTCTTGGTCTGTCCAACCAGTCTCTGGTGGCGAAGGAGCTGCAGATGGGCTACCGCTCGGGCGAATGATCGGTATCCGTCTTCGGCCGCGAAGATTGATATGGCGAGAGATACTCGTCATCGACCAAAAGCCTTCACGTAACTGCTCATTGAATGGGCGGACAAGAACTCTGGCTTCGCATCCCAACGACGACGCCAGGTAAGTCGGGCGAAAAAGTCCCAAGCGGATGACCAGAACCCGATCTTGCTTCGAATTCTCCCGCTCGTATCGATGTAGAGATCCCCAAGAGTGTGCCGATACCCCCATCGCCTTGGCGGAAGATTCGGAACGGGGTCCAAGGCTTGTCGGTACCGCCTCGTCACCTCGCCAAGACGACTGTTGTAAGCTCGCACAAAAGACTTATTTCCAGGGCGCATTCCCCCGAAGGTGATGACTGCGCTTACTTTTATTTCAGCGCATGCCGCTTCAAGGGCGGCGACCTGGGCAACTCCAGCCCCAAGGGAATGGCCAACGTAGACCAGGGGGCTGTCGGCCATCCTGGCGCGATCGATAACGAAGTCCCGGACAACCCCAAGGTGCTCATCGATGCCTCGATGGATCTTCGCTCCGTTGAGAAGTCCCGACATCTTTATCGACCGCTTCTTTACCTTGAGGTCGGTTATCAGGTCGGCGATGCCATCGGTTCCACGAAAGGCGACGACCGTGGCATCGGGCCTGGAGAAAACGTAGACCTCGCTCTCCTCAAGGGAGAGATCTTCAAACTCGAAGCCGAGACGCTTACCCGACTCCTGCGCCTCATCCGGGCTTTGGTAGCAGGATCTGGCCAAAAGAGCTGCTTCTCGGTCTTCCATGTCGTAGGGCTGGGGGCCGCCAATCCCCTCCGAAGGTCGAGGCGGCCCCCGCTTCGAGAAGAATTAAGTCGTAATGCCGGTAAGAAGGATCGAGTAGGCCGGACACCGGGTGAAGAGAGAGTGGTTTACGTAGCTTCTAAGCTCGTAACCAGCGCTCGATTCCAGGTGTCGGAACATCTCGTCGCCACGATCCGGCAGCTTGTAGGTCAGGTCCGTAGCTCCGATGCGCCGGTAGTGCGCGGTCGGAATCGCGAACCCAAGTCCGTTCTTGCAGTAGATCGACGGCTTGATCGTAGTCGTTCCGTTCTGACTGTAGAACTGCAGGCCCTCAGCACCGACGTCATAGCTCCCCGTTTTCGGAGAGTTAATCCAACGTCTTTGAGCAACTTCGTCGTCGAGAAGGTCCGCCCACACCTCGGGAGAAATGTAGAGGCTGAGATCTTCATCGAGCCCTTTCCCAACCGCATCGGGAATGGCTCCGTTGACGCCGGCAAAGGTCAGAGCTCCGCCGATGGCAACAGAGTTCGGAGACCACAAGCTGTAGTTCGCAACCGTGATCCCGTGGAGAGTCGTCGGGCTGTCGAGAAGAGCGTGAAGGCCGGCGAAAACGTTGTGGGCTGAAGTCGTTCGCTGGCTCTTGAAGAAAACTACGTCCCCATCGGTAACCCCCGCATTAACTGAGTCGAATTTGACCCTTCGAAGCGACATATTGATTTCGGTAATCGTATGATCGCCACCGCGCTGGGTCGTCATCGCTGAGTCGAAGATCTCGCAGATCGCATCCTCTTGCCCAGCCCAGATCCCCGGAGCCCACTCAGCTTTGGTGAAGGTGATGGTTCCATTGGCACCCGTAGCAATCGTTGCACCGGTGCAATTACCAATCCCCTTCTGGCCGTAGAAGTAGTCGATCTCCATGCGCTTTCGCGCACTCGCCGTCATGTTCTCGACCACGACGTCGATGACGCGCTTGAACGCACGCGGGCCCTTGACCGCTCGAGCCGCGGCCTCGATGCCGATCTGAGAACGCAGCATCATCTGCGTTCCGACGATCGTCGCATCCTCGGTCTTGCCCGCTACCGAGGCATTGAGCGTGAACACCCCGCTACCAGCAGCGGCGTAGGTGAAGCCGTGCTCGTGCTGGAGCAGGACCGGCTGGTGAAACTGGTTTCCGGGCATTTGAGCCCGGGGAGCGAACTTGATGTCGTTCTGAACCTTGAGGCCCTTGGGAAGGACAACCTCAAGATCGTCAGCGTAGACCTCCTTGAAGAGGCCGTTAAGCGTGCTAACTACGTTGGCAGCAGCCATAGAGAATCCTCATCGCGCAAGCGCCCGATGAGAGACTCCCTATCAGGCGCTGATCACCAATCGTTGAAGTAGTCCGCCTTCCATGGCGAGCTATCTTGGTCGCTTGGCGGGCGCCTCTTAGGCGATGAGGTGGAAGCCGTTTTACTGCCCTTCGGCTTCGCCTTTCGCTTGCGGGTGGCCGGCTTCGACTTTCGCGTAACCGTTTCCGTTTCTTCCCTGTCGTTACTCGCAGTCTTCTTCGACGACTTCTTGACTTGATCAAGAGCCCATATATCCGGGCTCTCTCTCTTTATTCGTTCAGCAGTCGCCCTAACCGTAGAGTCAACAAGGATCTCATCCAAATTCTCTCCCTGGTAAAGAAGGCGAGCAAGGACATTCTCCGCGTCCTCCTGAACCTTTCCGCCTGATTTCAGGCCAAGAGATTCTATCGACTGATGAACAAGGGGAAGGGCTGCGGTCGCCTTCGCCTGAAGGTCGCGCCTCTTCTCAGACTCTTCCGTCTTGCTTCGAAGCTCTTCAAGCTCCGCATCTCGACGGGCTTTCTCTTGCTCGAGATCGTAGATCTTGCGTTGCTCCTCGGTCATCTGCTCGCGCTTCATGATCACGTCAACGCGCTTGACAACGACCTCGCGATCAACGATCCTTCGAGCCTTCTCCTTGTCTCCGCCGAGAGATTGGGCGTAGAGATCAGCCAAGACATCGAGAGCCTTTTCAGGCTCCATAAGGCCCTCAAGAGCCGCCTTCGCCTGTTCCTTCATCTCCGAAGCCTCTTGAATGACCCGGTTCGCCTTCTTCGCGAGCCCGTGAGACTTCTTCAGCTCGGCGTAAGTGGTCTCCACTTCCTCTCCGTCGGAGGGAAATTGGAGAACCGCATCATCGGGGAGCTCTACAGGCGATCCTTCTTCCTCGCCATCTTCGTCATCACCCTCACCTTCGCCCTCCTCCTCTTCATCGCTTTCCTCTTCGGATTCTTCCTCGACTTCTTCCTCAGACACCTCCTCCTCAGACTCAGCCTTTTCTTCGTAAGATTCCGAATCCTCGCCCTCGGACTCTTCTTCCCCCTCGCCCTCGGTCGGAAGCTCCTCCGTAATGGTCGGCTCCTTTACTTCGGGCTCATCCGAGGAGATCGAGAACTCGTCATAGTCCTCCTGGTCTTCGGGCCAAACCACCTCTTCTTCCTTGGAATCGCTTTCTTTCTTGTCAGCCATCTACACCTCCTTGAATCTGTCTACGCCGCCGAAGGAGCGGCTTCAGTGCTTTGAATGTCGGGATCAACCATTCGATCGCCCGGAGGCGATGGGGGGAATTCACCTCCATCTCCAACCGGGGCCTCGGCGCCTCCCTCTTGAGGAGGCTGCACTCCTCCCGTAGCGGCAAGAATTGGGGGAATCTCAAATCCAAGAGCGCTCTGGAGAAGAACCGTACCCGGCTGCGCGAGTTCGGTGATGTGCATGAGTATGTGGGTCAGCATTTTCGATGAACGCTCAGGATCTTCTCGGACATCGGGAGAGTTGATGGCCGCCTGGTGCTCTCGAATGTGGAGAACGTGATTGTCGGTCGCCATCGGCGTTACTTCGGCTCCGTCGAGAAGTGCCTTGTTCTCCGCTCGAATGAGCTCGAGCTCCGCCTGCTCTCCGCGAACAAGCGGCTCGTATCGACCCGTGGTCATGACCTCGATGTAGTGCTGCGGCGTGCGAATGAAGCCTCGATCGAGAAGCCGATCGGCGATAGCCAGCTTCCCGGCTATCGTTCGCTGTAGCGCATTGCCAGCCTGTACGCGCACACGACCAACGCCTTCGATCTCTGCGGCCGTGAACTTCATCACGTGGCCGCGCTCGCTCTCACCGACCACGCGAATGATTCGCTTCTGGTCCTTAATGAAGCGTGGCAAGTGATTGAGGGTGAACGTTCCCGAGTCCTCAATCGACTCGAAGTAGCTCTTCAGGAGCGGGCTCGCAGCCTGGACAGCCTTCGAATCCAAGACCTTGAGCGCTTCGCCCGTTCGAAGATTCGCCTCCGGCTGGCCTCGGGCGACCTGGTTCACGCCCGAGATCATCTCCATCGCCTTCGTCAGGTTCTTGTGGAACTCGTAGAACTCGCGCGGAGTCTTCGAAAGGTTGACGCCCGTCGGAGGCACTTGACCGCCGCTAACGATCAAGATGCCCTTGCCGATCATGTTCTCATCGAGCTCAGCGCCGTCCGGCTTCCATATCACTTGGATGCCACAGGCGGCGTGATTCGTGAGAATCGTCGACATCTCACTGTTGATCGCCTCTTGCACCGCCTGAAGGTCGTTGGCGCGAGAGTAGCCGAAACTCGTCAGAAGCTGCTCTTCGGGAACGATGCGAAACAGCGGCAAGCGGTCATAGGGACACTTGAGTATCTCTGAAAGCGCCGTGTTGTTATCGCCAAAGCGAAAGTATCGGCCACCAGGGCATCCATCGGTTTCGAGGTGGATAAAGTGGTAGGTCGAGACAAGGTCCGAATACTGATTGTCGAAATCGAAGACGTCGAACTTCAGATCCGGACGCTCATCGCTATCGTCATGAAGCTCAAGCCCCTTGATCCTTTCGAGCGTCTCCTCATCGCGAGCCTTTGCCGCTAAGTCCCAGCGATTGTCGAGCGTGCGAATGATCACCCACTGCAAACGATCCCAGTCGGGGTTGGAGTAATCCCAAACAACGTCAAAGATCGTCGGGTTTCGGCAATCGAAATCGCCCTCACGAATCAGGGTCTCAACGGGCTGAGAATCCTCCTCGGGCTCTTCTTCATCGTCCTCCTCGGAAATGCGCTCGATAACACTGCCGATATTCGGATTCCAGAGCATGGAGAAGAAGCCCTGTTGGAGGATCAGGGCTTCTTCCGTCGCTCGAACAATCTTCTTCCCGAGCTTCTTTTCCCAAAGGTAGTCCCCAACGATCTGGTCGCCGAGCCTCGCCTTCGTCAGGCTCTCATTGTCATCGTTGACCGCTTCGGCCTGGTAGTCGGGCTTGTTCTCGGTCGCGATATTGAGAATGTGAGACATCAGCTCTCGAAAGTGGTTGAGGCTGATCGCTCGAAGCTGCCCGTCACGACCCATTACACGGATCGATGTGTCGCTGTAATCGTTCTGATTCTTGAAGTAGATGTTGTGGTAGTAGTACCAGTTCCTTCGAGCGCTTGACCACTGTCGAGACGTTCGCATGCGGTCGCGGAAATCCTTCACGCGATCTATGCAGCTTGCGGCCAGCTTCTGCTCGTCATCTACCGCAGCCCAGTACTCTTCGCTTCGCTCTCGAACATATTCTCGTGGGCTCATGAGAAGACCTCAGTCCAGAAGGAGTCACCCTCTTCGTCAATACGACGCTGGGTGTTCTCGTAGCTAAAGGCATTCTCGAAGCTGACCCTTTGCTCCGGGAATGGGTTCTTCTTCCACGAAGCCTGTCGATTGAAGTATCCGAGCATGGCAATTCCGTCGCAGTGACCCAAGGCTTCGCTTCTTACCCAATCAGTCCCCTTGTCATTGCGAATCCCGTTGCGCAGCTGATTGTCGAGATGTTTGCAGCGAGGGTTGATGCGAATCTTTCGCCTCTGAATCGCTGTTCGAAGACGTTTTATCGTCACGTCCTTGTCATGACGAACGGCGGCAGATACCTGCAGGTTGTGGTCCTTTTTGAAGTCGGTCAACTGCTGCAGGGTCGCGTCGGCGAATCGTTTGACCTTGAGCGGTCGGTCACCCCAAAGGTACATCTCTTTTTCGCGAAGAAGCCCGGAAAGCTCTCCCGTCGACTTGTACTTGCACCAAATCTCATCCTCGATGATGAGTAGGTCTTCTTCGAAGTCGACGTAACCGAAGCCCATATGCGTAAAGTCGCTCTTGCCTGCTCCGATATCGAAGCAGACCTCGGGGTTGTAGTAGCTCGGCCGCTCGTGCTCGACCAAGATGTCGTCTCGAGCCTCGGCATACTCTGGAACGATCATCTTCGAGGTATCGGTGATCCGCTGACACTCGGCCTCGCGCAGCCAGCTGATCGACTTCTTTCCCTCGGGCACCATGGAGAGGACGATCATCTCGTCCTCCTTGGTGAAGTCTTTGTTCTCCGAGGCCTTGATCACGAAGTACCGACCCGAGGCCTGAGCCCGATCGGCGTAGGCGCAGAAATCGTGAGCTGCAGAATCGGGCGTCGAAGAAATCATCGCGAGCATGGGGTCGGTCTGCTTGACGAACATGTACGCGATCACGTTCTCGACGATGTACTTCAGGCGAAGGATTTCTCGACACTCATCGAGAATCCAAAGGTTCGCTGCTCCGCCACGAGGCCCGTCCGGGTCCTCGTTAAGACCCATGACGTGGAAAACCTGCTCGGGCACAGCGCCACGATCGCGCAGGGCCGGGTTCTTGAACGTCCAGGTGAGGCCTGACTTGTGCGGGCGTAGCTCCGGGGGGCAGTCGCGAAGGATGCGATTCATGTTCGGAATCACATATTTCTTCGCGTTCTCAGCCGTAGGGGCCCCAAAGTAGGCCTGAAACCAGGGGACTTTCAGGCAACCCTCGAAGCCAAAGAGCTCCCAAAAAAACGTCTTTCCAAATCGTCGATGAGCTTCGGCGACGAATGGGTCAGGGGTTGGATTTCTCGCATGCTCGGTCTTCACCGAGCGGTAGAGGTCCATCTGCCCGTGCGGGCGCAGCTGGTAGCTGAGCTCGCCAGCGAACCATAGCTCACGTATCAAAGATTGCTCGATGCGCGGGTCCTCGACCAAGGCATCGAGCTCTTCGACGTTATTAACTGTGACGTTTTTTTCTGAGGGAATCTGCAACGGCGATGACGTTTCTCGAATCCGGGATATCTTCCGGAGACATTTCCCCGAACAGATTCACTTGAATGGCAGTGCTTGGAGCCTCTCCTTCCTTTGGAGCAGCCCTGTCGGCCTTCTCCGAAAGAGCGACGATGCCCGTTCGGATCTCTTTGGCCGCCTCGACCCGCACCTTGCCCGGCTGAGAATCGTCCTCCATGATCTCCTCGAGCGTTGCCGCGGCTTTTCTTCCGAGCATTGCGAATCGGTTTACAACGGCTTCGCGAACGGCATCCGCGGCGATCTTCACCTCCTTGGCGATGTGCTCCTCGCGAAACTTGCGCTCGACAACGGCATCGGAAAGGCCGAAATGCTTGGCGATCCTGGCGTAGCTCCAACCAGCTGCCCTCTTCGAGATCATTTCGTGCTCTTGGCTCTCACGCAGATCGATGCAAGCCTTGATCTCGGGGTCGACGTCAGGAGGCAGGAGCTCGCGGTCCATCAGTAGGCCTCTTGTTTCTTGGCGATCTGAGAGAAGAGTTCTTTCTCGGCCAGAAAGAGTTCTTTCTGGGCCCGAATCAAGCCTTCGATCGTCGAAGGGTCGGGCTGGTGGCCTCCGTTGATGCAGGCCTCAACGACCTGTTGCAAAAGCGCGACATTTCGAGCCGCGGTCTCGAGCGACTTCTCCATCAGGATTCAGCTATTTCCTGAGCTTGGTTGTCGATATCTTCTCGGCGACCGGTTTCGCGCTTGCGCGCCTCCTCAAGCTTCGACTTGAAAACCGCCGGACGATCGATGCGCTCGCGCAAGGCACATTCAGCTGCCTGGTACAGAGACTCGACCATCTCCTCTCGACCCTCCAGCTGAAGAGTCTGCTGAAGGGTGTCTTTCGAGATCTGAAGATTTTTGTCACCGTTGAAGTCGACCTTCAGATAGTTGTTGGGCGCTTCAGCGATGTCGATCTTGGTGCCCTTGGGGCAGATCTCCTTGAACATCTCACCGACCTTCTTGAGCGTAATCTCCATTCGTGTCCTCTTCGCTCGGGCTCGCCGATTGGATCTCGATTGGGCGCAGGCTGCCCGAATCAAGCCAGTTATCTTCATTGGAAAAGAGATCCTCAAGCGTCTGCGCCTGCTCGCGCTCAAAGGCCTCTTCCTCCTCATCAACCATTTCGCTCCTCCAGCCAAAGCCGAAGAAGTCCTTGATGAGGATTCGTAAGAATCTCAGAGTTCCGACGGAGCGGCGAAATTCACCGCTCCGCTGCGGCTCCATACTGTGGCCATCACCGATCAAAGCCTTGGGGGAGGATGGCCGATCAGTGGAGACGAAGAGCTCGCCCGAATGGGGGTAGAAGATCCAAACCCAGCGCCCGAACAAGATCAGGGCGAGGTGGTCCTCAAGGAAACGTGGAGCTCTATCCGTTGTACGACGGAAAAACTTCCTACGCAGCATGGCCTGGTCCAGATGGTTGCCAGGCTATAACTTAGGGCGGCTACAGGGCCGCGGTCGAGCAAGGGGGGATTCTTGGCCCTTAATTAGGGCTCGGCTCGTCGACCCTCAGCAGCTCGTTATCGCTGAGTCGACGGAAGAAATTCCAGCAAATATCCCCAGGCGCGGGCCTTGGGGCCACAAGATCGCCAAATCCCACGCCCTCGAGCCAGCCAGAGGCAATGGCCATTGCATGGGCAATGGCCGATCTTGTCCACTTTTCCACGGGTGTGGGATTTCCCTTGTAGAGCACGCTCACGCTCGATTGCCAGCTGGCGTAGTTCTCGGCATCGGGGTCGTTGCTGAGATTCACCGTAAGCACGCTCATGAACGAGCCATCTTGGAGGATTTTGAATCTCCCATGGGAGGCGTCTTGGTTCGTTCGGCAGGGGTGGTCCAAGGCGATTTGCTGACGCTCGTTCATTTCAAACCCAGATACTTCAGGGCAAGAGAGACTGGAGGGGCCTTCTCCTCAGCAGGGCGGCAAGCCATGGCAGGTTCGGAGAATCTGAAAATACGACCACCTGGAACCACGCATCCGCCTCCTATGTATACCGGCTTTCCGAATCCCAAAAAATTATTCTCGTAAATGACCGGCTTCCCGTGTTTGTTTCGGTAAACAAGGTAGCGCCAACGATAGTGCTCCATTTGGAAGATGCATCGAAGCTCTCGGACTGGCGGTAACTTTCCCGTTCTAAGGCGCCTACGGTTCAGGTCGATGTTCAAGCAGTCAAATATTCTCAGCCTATTCCCCAAGGTGAAGCTCACGCCATTGAACGTCATCCGCTTCTCTGCCTTGCCCTTCAAGACAAGGACGAGCCTCGGGACTATCCTGTAGAAGTATTCGTAGTGCTTTCGATAGAGCCTCATTTCATCTTCAGCCCGAATTTCTTGACCTCGATGCTGGCTTTCACTGAAAAGCGCTCGTAGGCCTCTCCAAGGCCATCTTTCGGCATGATCAGGTAGCTCATGTACTGATCTCCGCCGTATCCCTCATCCCACTTCAGCTCGAGACCCTCGCCACCCTCCTGCTTGTAAATCTGGTCAAGACCAACGTAGAGATCTATCAGGGCGTCTTCAGAGACCTCTTTCGGCGTGAAGACTACGCGCAGGGGCTCAGGCGGCGGAGCCTTTCTTCGGTTCTTTCTACGAAGCCATCCCATCGGATTAGTCGGACCACCAAGGGTTCGAGATCTCAGGGTTCTCGCGAACAAACTCTTGGTACCAACTGCGAAGCTCTCGCTCATCCCAGATCGAGCGCCAAACACAGCAGGTCTCATCGGAGTGAATGACGACGAAGGCGATGATGCCGCGCTTTCTCAGGTAGCGTACGTTGCAGCGACACCAGTCGATGTAGAGAGGTCTGTCGCAATCGAAAGAGAATGGGCCAGAGACTCCAACGCGCGTTGCGCAGCTAAGGCGTCGGGTCAGCTGCGACATGTCCTTCGGCTCATCGTACAAAACCTCGGGAATGCGAGCAGGCATCGGCTATTTGACGTCGGAGGCAGAGACGTAGGTCGCCTGGGGGCTGCTTGAAAGCGTTGTGTTGTCCATGCCGAAGCTGCCAACGCTGAAAGAAGACTCCCCGACCCACCGAGCAGCCGGAGCGGCCCTTTTCAGCTTCTGATAGGCCAGCTGCTTCATCTCTTCTTCTCCCTCAGCAGGGACGTGCTTTTCGCCCTGCCGAGGGTCGGTCAAAAAGGGCGGATGGCGATCTCCAGTTGGTCGAGGCGGTTTTCAAATTCCGCTGGAATGGCTCGCGAGGCGTGCATCATGGCCTCGCGCTCGTTGCCAGCAAGAACGCGACTGACATCGACAACGATCTCCGACTTCTTGCCGTCCTCTGCCTCGCTTTCCGTCGGATGAAGGATGATCGCGTATTCGTAGAGCTTCATCTTGGCTCCTCACCTCTGCTCAAAGTGGCAATCTGAAACGTAGATGTTCTTCACCGGCCCAGCTTCAAGGCACTTCTCAAGCACTCGAAGCGCTTGCTCTCCCATGGATGAATCCCTCGACTCCATGGGAAACATTTCGACGACAGACCTGATTCCCCCGTTGACCACAGACTTGATCGCATCTTCAGTCCAGCCAATGGCGAGCATTGGGCTCGCAGAGGGCTTTTTTGCAAGAGCGACCTCTTTCACTCGAGGCTTTTTCGAGGTCTTCTTCTTTGCCACGATCAAACCTCCCCATCGAGAGCGATGGCGGCGTTGGCGTTCATCACGCATTCGCGAAGACAGCGAATGGCTACCGATCGATCGGCGCATTCCGGAACTTCGTCGAGAAGAACCCACGCGAAATTCTTCGCGGCGCCCCGGATGAGCTCATACTTCCTCTTCTGCTCCTCATCGGGCGCGTGGTAGCTGAAAATCTTGTCTACGTTCTCGTTCGTGACCCTCATGAGTCCTCCTTGTGGGTTTCCTTCGATTCGCGCTTCGCGAGCTCTTTCGCGCGCTCTTCAGCACCTCGAAAGGCGTCGGTAGTGATGATTTCTCTCTGTGGCGTGCAGGGGACCGCCCGGTCGTCGATATAGGCAACGGCGAGAGGCTTTCCCTGACCCAAATAGATCTCGTCGAATGAAAAGGCGTGCTTCTTCAGCCAATCGAGAACCTTGTAGTAAAGATCGTCAATTGAATGGGGCGGGACCTTGTTCACTTCGCAATTCAGGCGAGTCGTGAAGATCGTTACGTGAGCCCATTTGGACAGTCGCTTTGTGAACTCCACCGCGCCGTAGATCGGATCGCCGATGTGATCGACGCCCTTCCAGCCGTCGTATTTCGCCAGAACGCCGTCAAGGTCGACGGCTACCGTTGGCTTGCCCTTCATTCTTCCTCGCAGTCATGCTCGGCGTAGCAGTCGCCACAAAGACCGTCATACCCGCATTCGTCGCAGACATTGACTTCGTCGAAGTCGATCTCTAACGAGCATCGCTCACAGATCGCTCTGGGGTCCATTTGAGTTCTCCTCAAGCAGGTCGACGATGTCGGAGAGTCGGCTACGGATCATACCGATGGCCTTGTCTACGTCCCTATCGTCAAAATCTCTCAACGGCGCGACTGCTCTCTGGTGAAGCTTGTCGACTTCGACGAGCAAGCGCTCGGTGCGGTAGGTGAGCTTATCGCGCAAGTGAGTATCCATCATGTCATGGACTCCCTGTGGGCTTTGTCGAAGTAGCGACGAACGAAGTCGACCGCTTCATCGATCGTGTAGTAAACGAGCTCATGGGAGTGGACCGTAGAGATGGCGCCGAGTAAACCATCTTGCCCCTCTTCATCGCCCTTGGGGAAATGAGCGTTGACCTTGTAGCCGTTCTTCACCTGAACAATCTGTAGGGCTGGCGTAAACTGACTCATAGCTTTCCATCTCGCGTTCGGATCACGGCGTCCGCAATAATTGCGCGCAAGAGAGCTCGCGCATGCTTGATTTCAACGGAGGCGGATTGATCGTCCTGAATGATTCTTGCCAGCTTCTCGAGCTTCTTCGATCCGACTCTCTGGGCAGTATTGATCTCTCGCTCGATTAACTCCCGATCCTTCTTCGCTTGCTCCAGCTGCTCTTGAGAGACGTTAAGAAAGACACGCCGCCCATGAGCCACTTCAGGGCCTCCCGGCGGCCGAAAGAAGAGCGCCCAGAAAAGATTAGCGATAACGCCGAAGAGGAAGAATCCACAGATGAAGGGGAGGTAGGTCATGGGCTTCTTGAGCCTCTCTTCACTCATGGGAATAAAGAGGGCAGGGGGATATACCCTCACCCCCCGCCCAAGGTAAGCGAGTCACGTTCAAAGCGTGGAGCTTACGCTTCACCCAGCGATTTGCCGCGAACGACGCTTCAGACGAGCTTTAAATCTAAGAACCGGTGCTCTACCTCTGAGCTACCGGGGCACATGGAGCCCCGGGTTGGATTCGAACCAACGCCTCCGGCTATTCAGTCTCGCCGATCGAGAACACGGCTTCTGAGTTGCTCAGCTTCCGAGGAAAAGCTTCAGCTTGATCTGTCGACAGCCCTTTTCAGGGCCGCGTTTGCCATTTCGCCACCCCGGCACATGGAGCCGGGGGAGGGACTCGAACCCCCAAGTCGACGGCTTGAAGCTCAACTTGAAGCTCAGCTTGCCTCGCTATCCGAATATGTGGTTAAAAATCGCCTCTCCTGTTTCGACTCTCGCGACTTCGGTCATGTTCGCCTGCTCGCGCGCGACCTTTGCCGCCCGCAGCAGATCCTTGACCTTGCCAAGGATCTCCATCTTCTTCGAACGCTTCATCGCGCCTGACAGCTTGGTCGTTGTCCAGTAGCCGATGACTACGTCCCTCGTAATGGCTTTCGTCTGCGCTGGATGCTCAGACGTCGGGGGATGGAGGATCAGGGCCTCCTCCATTTTCTTCATCTTCTGAGTCTCGATCGGCTGTGTTCGGTGAAGCCCGGCGGCTTCATCCTCCTCCCAATCGAAGCTTTCATCGAGCTCGGGAAAGGAGGCCACAAAGGTTGCGAGATCGCCGAGAAACTTCTCGAGGAAGAGCAGGAAGGGCGTCGGTAGCTGATGGAGAAGCGTTGTCCCATCGGGAAGCTTAAGGTCAGCCTTGGCCTCGGTGTTGCCGCAGTCCTTTGTCGCGACGTTGTCGAGCAGTTGGATCGCGACCTCTCTAACCTCTTCAATCGAGTCGTTAACACGAGCCTGAACTCGGTGCGACTCATCGGGGAATCGATCCCCATCCTCATCCTTCGGCTGGTATGTCTTCGAGAACCCCTCGAAGAGGTCTCGCTGCGAAGACTTTCGATGGGCCTTCGTGACCTGGGAGTGGTATTCGCTCTTTGCTCCCTTTTCCAGGGCGACGACTTGATTCAGCTTCGGATTTTCTTTCATCTTCTCGAATCCCTTTCTCTGGTCTGGCAGGCCGGATTTGAACCGACGACCTCAGGGTCCCAAGCCCCGCGCTCTTCCAGGCTGAGCTACTGCCAGGTGAATTTCGCTACTCTTCGACTTCGACCGACTCCATGTTGATGATCACGCTCTTGACGTTGATCGGCTTCGAAGAGACATGGAGTATCTGTCCGCCCGAGACGTAGTGCTGGTGGTAAACACCCTTGGTGTCCCACCAGTACACGTATGGAATCGAACTTCCATAGGTGCCGTCGTCTTGCAGAACCTCGCTGGTCATCTGCAGGTCCCCGCCTACATCAACCTCAATTCCAAAGCGTGTGGGTCCTCCTAAGTATCCGGCAGCAACTGAGTAGGGAGAGAGTCGCTTACCGCTCGATGTCACCTTTCCCTTTACGGTCGAGTAAAGGATCGTCTGTCCGCTCATGGCCGAGATCACGTAGAGGTGCTTGATCGAGCCGACCCGGTTATCTTCGGCAAGGCGAGCAATGATATTCTCTTGCTCGGTTGTTCTGCCCTTGGCATTGGTCTGCACTCGAGCGGTAGCCTTCTTGACGCCGGTTGTTGCCACCGGAGCCTCGGAACCTTGTTGGTCACAACCAAGCGGGACAGCGACGAGCGCTGCAATGATGAACAACAGTTTCGCGAGCGGAAACCCTTTTCGCATCAGTTACTCCTGTATTCTCGAAGCTCTCTTGGAAGCGCCTCGCTGGCGCCCTTGGGAAGGTCGCCAGCATTAGTGAATCGCCAGTTGAATTTCGCCATTTGAGCGTTGTATTCAGCCACGAGATCGTTGTGGCGACTAACAATGCCAGCTACTTCTTGCCGCCACACAGAGCGCTGTTCGCGAACGTCTCGCGGCCACTTCGCGGCGTCCTCTCCGTAGTCCCCCTCCTGATCCTTGAGGCGCTTTTCGTAGACCTCTATGTCGGCACGTACCTTGTCGATTCCAGCGATCTGATCCTTGAACCATTCGTATTTCCGCAGAAGCTCACGTGGGCCAAATTCCTCTCGAGCCACTTGAGCGGCTTCGCCGAAGTAGCCGAGGACCCAGCAACCAATGGGCAGAACGACCACACCGACAAGAGTGGCTATCGAGATGACGATCCATGCGATGGCTCTCATTCCTTTACCTCGACGCGCAGTTCGATGGTCGGTATTGGTGCGCAGTTCTCAATCGGCTCGAACTCCGAGCTTTCGAAGTAGATCCAGTATCCTGCGCTGGAGTCGGATCGGAGGATCGTGATCGCGCAGGCATCTTTCGGCAGTTGGGGAAAGACCTCGTAAATGTGCCCGGGTACGGGCTTGGCGAAGATACTGGCCATAGTCTCGTAGCCGATGAGCATTCGCTTGATTCGGGCGCAGTTAGACTTCTGTAGCGTTACGTCGGTGTGCCGAGAGATGTGGCTCGTCGAAACTCGGTGCTCGTAATTCTCACATTTTGGGTTCGAGCACTGGGCCTTGTTGAGCCCGAGGAAGGCCGGGCTATTGCAGTGGCTGCAGGTGTGGGGGTAGCAGCTTCGATCGACTTCTTTACTCATCGCGGGTCTCGTGGAATGGGGTATTGTCCGGGCGGAATAGTAAATGTCGCGCAACAGGCGTTTTCACCGCCGATCTCTGAAGTCACAATTCCCCCCTCTGTCTCTACCACTCGATGAAGCCAATTGCGAAGGCGGTGAACATCTTTGGACTCACCCTCGATCGTTACCTTGAGACTTCCCTCGGTCGGGGTTTCGAAATAGCCCCCGCCCCTTTCCTCAGCCACCACTTCATCTGGCCAAAGTCCGAGGGCGACCATCGCTTCCTCAGGCGGCAGATCAACACGGAGCACCGGCCCTTTGCTTAGGGCGAGATAGCACGCACCCTCTTCACCAGAGGCGCCCTCAACGGAAACGACATTGCTGGGATCGACAAAGGTGTTGCCGATGCGCACGAATCTCCGCCTGCTCATGGAAGCTTCTCCAGGCGCTCGTATTTCTGCTCCGTCGAGTGGCCATCCCAGCTTTCTCGGGGAAGAACGCCCTCGAGATGGCTAAAGATTTCCCTCTCGCTATCGTGAATGTGCCAGCTCATTTGTCCGGCGGGCGTCAGGACGAAAACGACGAGCTTCCATTCGTCATCCCAGTCATTTTTCCAGTCGCCTTCCCTCCCCTCCTCTCCCTCCTCGTACTTTTTCGCCGCGAGCCAGGACGGATAGAGCCTGCTGAGAAAGGCAACGAGTTGATTGCGCTCCCTGTAAGCTGTATCCTTCGCCTGACGAAGACCCTCAGGCTCTTTCTCGGCTTCGGCAGGCCCCACAGAGGCCTGGATCGGGCCAGAATAGCCCGGCTGAGAGGCAGCGATCCTGTGCTGGTCCATATTTCACATCTGGCTGAAGAAAAGACGTAAGTCCCCATGCAACAAGGATTTGCTGGTAGATTTTATCTACAGAGAAGGCCTTCAGCAAGGGTAATTCTTGGCCAAGAAATAAAAAGTGCTATTGACAGGATTGGAAAAGTCGTAAGTTTTCACTATTCCATTTCATAATAGGAATGGGAGGACGGGGGAACTAGCCTGATAGGACCTTTACCAGTCGGATACTCCTTCGATGCCCCTCCGTGCTGTTCGTCAGCGTCCTTGCGTTTACTGTCGCAAGCCCCACTACACGACAACCGCCGTCCCCGCTGACGAGGTCCGCTGCGACGAATGCTACGAAAAACTGCGCCGAGAGCGATCCAAAAGTGCCTCTCGACAGTGCCGCTTGTGCAATCGTTCGTTTAAGGCGCCGGTCACGAAAGACTGGCAACTCTGCAGAACGTGCCAGCGAAAGGTTTCTCGTAAACAAGCGCGTGAGACCCGGCGGTCGCTGCGCGAGGAATCGCGGCGATTCGCCTGATAGCTTGGACTCTCTCTAAGAGAAAGGAGAGAGGGGGCGCTTTTTTTCGCGGAATCTGGGGAGGCCGCGAGGATTTTGCGAAAATGGGGTCCAAGGGGGTGAGGGGCTGCCGCATGGGGCCGGGGGGTCCCCGGCGGGACTATCGGCCTCGACCCAATCGAAGCCCTAACAAGCGAGCCCATCGCCCAGCGTCGGCGATATCGTCATAGCGCAAGGCGTAGTACGGGCTTAGGGCGATAGCGCTTTCGGGCCGGGGCGCATACAGAGAGCTCGTGGGGGCCGTCGCAGTTGGGGCGCAGCGCTGAGTAGGCCAGCGAATACGCGGGGCGCAGCGCGATCACCGTATGCGTTATGCGGTGAACGACTGCTCGGGAGGCGGCGCTTTGGGGTTGCGGCAGAACGTTTGCCAGGCTTGAGCGCGCCCGACCTTGTCCGAGTACGCAGCCCAAGATTCGACGTCAAGATCTTCCGGGGCGTGAGGACAAGTGGTGAGAATTTGCCGCGGCGGAACACCGAACAGCGGCGCTAAGTGCCAACAGGCATGGGCTCTACGGCGCCCCCCTTCCTTCACGCCTTCGAATCCCCCGGCCTTGTGATCTCTCACTTCCGGCGGATTCGGCCGATAGCTCGGATCCTTGGCGCTACGACCCTGATGCACACGCAAGATATGATCCGCTCTCCGCGCCAGCGCTCGATTCCGCTGATCCTCCAGCGGCAGATAAACGTAAAATTTACGGCCCCTTGCATCTTCTCTTTCCGCAAAGAGCCTCTTAATTTGAGGCCAAACAAAGTCCGTAAAGCTTGTCCGCGACAAGCCGGCCTTGTTCGCTCTCCCCGTCAGCGTCCCCGGCAATCTCCCACACGCCCAATAGTGGGCAGCCAGCCTCACCACCGCTGCCGTCGCCGCGCTCGATAGCTTAGACCACGTCTCCGACGCAATCACCGCGCGATAGTCCAGCGGCATTGTATCCGGTACGCCTGGCATTTAGGCCAAAAACTCCTCTATCACAGACCTCTCCTCGGCCTCGCTCTCTTCCCTCGTCTGGATTTCTATCTCCGCTTCCTCGGGGCAATTACGCCTGTCCTCAATCCTCGCTCTCTCCTCCGCGAGCAATCGATTGACGAGATCGCTGAAACTCTTCGGCCCGTCGCCATTGACCCTGCGAAGTTCAAAATACGTATCCATCTGCTTATCGATGTAGATGTGGCGCTGGCGCCTTCCCTTTGACTTCGGCCCAGGACCCACCTTTTCTTCCGCGCTCATAGCTTTATCTTCTCTCGACTTACGCTCGACGGTCGAGAAAAAGACGATTCTTGGCCTGGAATCCCTTGTGTACAAGGCTATAAGTAGAGACGCGGACTACCAACCGCTCAAGCATACCGAACATGCCGGCCCAGGTGAGCGGCTCCCGCCGCTCGTTTGGTAGGCCTGGGCCGGCCCTTCACTACCAGGAGGCCCCATGCTTCTGACCCTCGTCGTCAAAGCCAACTCCGACGCCGGAGCCAAGCTCTATGCCTCGCTACGCGGCCTCCCCAACTGCACCGTCACTCGTAGCTACTGTCCGCGTCGTCGCGATGTCGTGCTCGAGCTCGCCCATGCTACCGGCGACGACAACCACCGCGCCATCGACTGGTTCTGTGCCGACGGCCCTTCCATGCCCCCGCTCGGCTTCCCCGTCGGCTCCCTACTCTGGCATGGCACCACACGCGAGGAGGGCTAACACCATGGAAATGCACTTTCCGAGAGCCACCTTCGCTTGGGAAACCAAAGACGGCGGATACATCTACGACTTGGATCCAATGGCGAGCGAGATCTGGGCAATATGGAGTCCGCACAAGATCGAAGACCCGAGAACGATCGATCCCGATTGGCTGCCCGAGGGATGCCGATGGCTCGATGGCAGCGAATGGGAAGATTACGAACACTTCGGCAAACCGCAAGTTTACGAGGACTAAGCCATGCTGGCTGAAACCTACAAATCACTTCGACGGTCCGGCTACCGCGCAACCGAAGCCTACCACAACGCGCGCATCAGCGAGCGCTGGCAGAGCCTTTCACGGCTTGGACTCGTGCGAATCGTCGAGCGACCGGACGAAACCCCCTACGACGACTCCTACCTTGAATGCCAAGGCCTTGACGAGCATACGATCGAACGCGAGCGCAAGGATATCTGGCGCCGCATCGGGCAATGGGGAGTCGTTGGACTCGTCGCACAGTACCGCACCAGCGAAGATTCCGAATGGGTAGACGCCGATTCCATCTGGGGCTTCATCGGCGACGAAGCCGACGCCAGCGGATATCGATACGGCCTCATGGACGAAGCCATGGGCGCCCTTCGTGAAGCACTCATGGACCGCTGTCCGCTATGTCGAAAGCCACACGCGGAGGACTAAGCCATGGCACTAAAACTCAACGATGACGAGCTCGTCGCCCTTGGCCTTGCCCAAGGCGGACTTAGCACCCTGCCCCTCGGCTCTCGCGTCGTCGTCGCCCAAGTCCTTCTCGACTGGGCGCGCGAAGCCTTCTCCGATGATTTCACTCTCGATGACTGGGAGCGCTACCAGGATGCGCTCGCCGAAGCCCACGACTCCATTCTCGATGAGGACTGATCCATGCGCATTTACCGCTTTCGCGATGAGATCGCAATCAACCCGCCCGAAGGCCCAACGTTCTACATCGGGCACGAAAACGCTAAAGAGCTCGCCTTTGCTCTATCTCGATGCGCCGACGAAATCGAGCAAGAGATCCCCTTCCCCGAGTCGACGGCAGGACCCACCTAAACCAACCTCACCGACCACTAACCCCCATGGACAAAGACGAGAGGCAAGCCAAGACAGCGACCCATGCCCTCCTCGCCGCAAGACGGCGCGCTAACAGGTACCGCGCCGTCAATCGCCAATACGTAGACCGCGCCAAGCTCATCCGCGAAGCCATCGCGCAAGCAGAAGAAGCCATCCGACTTCTGAAAGACCTACAAAACTCACTTCTCGATGAGGCTTGATCCATGACGGAGCGAACCATGATGAATGCTGAATTATCCGCTGAGTTTGTCGAGCAACGCGAAGACGCCTCTCTCCTCTGTGAGGATCTCGAAGCTACCGCGCGCATCTCCAATCCCATGGCCGAGAATGGCTACGAGCAACGCCCGGGACCTCTTACCTGGCTGAACTCCGCCAGAGTGACCACCGATCCCGATGACGACGCCGTACATTGCGTCATCTCCATCGATGATCCACGCGGCGGACTCTGCTTTACCGTTCGCCGCCTACCCAATGGCCGCATCGTCTTCCACGTACCGCAACATCGCGGGATGACCCACATCCCCAGCTTGCCGACATCGGGCCCGCTCGCACCAGAGCCAAATAGCTGTCACGACGACAAGGACCCGCGAACCTTTGTTCTCGTGGACGATAGCGGGCACCCCCGAGACTTTGGCGACCCAGAGCCCGAACCCGTGCGCAAGATGACGCCTTACTACGATCGAGAGACCGACGACTGCGAAGGCTTCGCTTGTGACAACTGCTACAGCAGTAGCGTTGACCTCGATACGTACAGACCTCCGCACGAAGGGCACACAGACGAGCCCGACTGCGACACCGTCTGTGAATTCTGCGGCTGCGACCAATACGAGGAATAACCCATGTCCAAAACCGAAGCGCTCTTCGACTCGATCGACTGGGACCTGCTCCACATGCAAAAGGCAACCCTTATCCGTGCATACGAGAAAGAGAGGCGACTCGAGCAAGGCGCGCATCTCGACGGCCTCATCAACCTCATCGAAGATATGCAAGACATCGCCGCTGATGATCTTCAGATTTGGCAATTCCCCAGCGACGAGGACTGACATCCATGAGCGATGAACTCCGCAGAATCTTTGAACCCCTCCTAAGCGGCGAGTCCGAATCCGTCGATATCGGCCGTCGCGTCTTCTGCGATATCTGCAACAAGGAATGGACCGACGACTGCACCCACGGTGGCTTCCTCTTCTGCTCTAAAGCCGTCTGCCCTGCTTGCGCAGAAAGGGAGCTCGCCTCGATCCGCAGCTACGGTGAAGAGCACTACATCAAGGCGCGCTGCCCCGAAGACATGAGCTTTGCCGATTGGTGCCGCTGGCTTCGCGGTGGCGACAACACCATCCGCATCACGAAGGGAAGCCTTCAAGATCTCAAGCCAAAAAAGGAAGACTAACCCCATGTCCATCGACATACGACCCATCCCGAGACTGATCAGAGGCCCAGGAGCGCCCGGCAAGGGCGCCTGCTGGATGTCTGCAATCGCCTTCCTTTCCGGTCAAGACAAATGGACCGACGATGCGAAATGCGTCTGCCCGACGATTCAGCCGCTGGCGATCTTGCTAAATGATCGCTGCGACGACGAAGAGCGCGAACGTCTCATCGGCCCACACCTATTCGCACCCTACGGAACCGCCCAAGGCGCCGACATCGCTAAAAAGCGCGTCGTGGCCATCGTCCGCCAAGCCGCCACGTGGGCTTCGCAAGCGCTATCGGCCGCAGGACTCGAGCAAGCCGCCGAAAAACTCGCCCGCCTTCCGATAAACATACCCGCAGACTTCTTTGCGGCATCTAAAGCCGCCACGAGCGCGACAATAAATCTAAGCATGGAAACGGAGATAAACAGGAAGGCAGCGCACGCAGCATTGATGGTAGGGGGAATGACGGAAAAAGTGACGGCAGAAGAGGCGGCGAGAATGGCGGCGAGAATGGCGAGCACGAATAGGGTACCAACCATCGAACTACGCGACCTCATTCTCCGCCTCTGCGAGATCGGACGCGACGAACGGCCCGATGTCGAGCTATCGCGTTCACTCCGAGAGCTCTGCACCATAACGAAAAGCGCCATCAAGGACTAACCCCATGAAAAAAGAATACCTCGGTGACGGAGTCTATGCCGAACTCGATAGCTGGAATTCACTGATCCTAACGACCGAGGACGGCTTCGGCCCCAGCAATCGCATCGTCCTTGATCCCCAGGTAATCGCAGCTCTCAACCACTACCTCGAGCACCGACGTCAAGAGATCCATCAACAACAACACGGCCCAAGAGAAGAATCCCCATGAGCGCAAACATTTACTGGCGACCAACGAAAACCGGCGTCTGCCTCAGCGCCCTAAGCCCCTCGACAATCCTTCGAATCCTCACCGAACGATATGGAGGTTGCGATAGCTTCACAATCGAGAATGAACCAGAAACCATCACCTACCTAAGAGGGACAGGAAGCGCCCTTGGCGAGAAGGACCGGAAGCCTATCGACGAACTCATCGCCGCAGTTGAAGAGCACGACACCATCCACGTTTGGGCCGAGTACTGAAGCATGAGCGCAGCAAAGAAAGCTACTGCCGTCCTCATCATCATCTTGCTGGTTGTCGTTGCTCTGCCATTCTGGGGCTTCGTTCTCTACGCCTATTGGGGATGGTTCATATCCCCAGCTCTAAACATCCCCGAAATCACCTACCCATCGGCCATCGGGCTTTGGTTTTCCCAAAGCCTCCTGACACACCCCATTCGCCATCGACAGAAAAAAGAAAAGACAGAAGACCCAGCAGTCGACCTCATTAACGAGGCAACCCTTATCCCTGCCCTCTTTCTACTCTTCGGCTTCGCCATTCACACCTTGATACAGGCATTCTCATGAAAAACAACCTGTTCAAATGCTACAGAGGAGAGGATGACTGTGGGATATCCTGCCAGTCCTGCATCGTGCGAGCCATCGAAGATGGGCACCCGTACAACCAAGCAACCCCAAGCTGCTTTACTTTGATCAAGCACCCCGAGAACTTTTCCTGCGACTGGTGCGGAGCCGCGGCTGAAGAAGAACCCATGGGCAATTCACGCGCGTACACCAGAAGCGAAACACTGGATCTCTACCTCGACCACATCGCCGAAAACTGCCGCTACTGGTCACGTCTCGAGGGTAAAACCACCCTTCAAAAACTCCAAGGACTCGCCTTCTCCATTCTCGTAATGCTCGATGGAGAGTCCGAATTACCCGCCTGTGAAGTCACGCCCATTTCCCACAAAGAAGACACCCTTGATCGAATCAAAGACGGCGATAACTGGTTCCCGCAAGGAGTCGACATCGCCGGAGACCTTCACGAGAAATGGTGCATGCGAAAAGACCAGGCCTAATCCCATGAGCACCAACACCGCTCCTCCCGACCTCATCGCTAGGTGGGAACACATTTCATCGACAGAGCCGCTCGCACCCATACCCGACTACAAAGCTCTCGAGGCAAGCTTTGATTGGGCTCGAACCAGCCGGCACATCTGCGGCTTCAAGCTAACCTACGACCTACCAGCGAACTCCTGGACTTTCGAGCTCGGCGCCGACCCCTGCGGAGACCTATCGGAGCCCGTCATGGTCAGCACCAACTTCCGCGCCTCCGTCGCCGTTGCTCGAGCCTGCCTAATGGCCGTGTCCATGATCGAGAGGAAGCAAGATGAGACTCACCACCCGTAACGGCATCTACTACGCCGAGTACAAGCATCGTGGACGCCGCGTACGCGAGAGCCTGGGCACACGCGACGAAGCCGAGGCCCAGCGTCTCCTGGGAGCCCGAGCAGCCGACATCGCTGAGGGACGTCACGTCATCGGCCGAACGCCCACCCTTAATGCCCTCCTAAATGCCTGGCTCGAGCGCAAGCAGCGCGATGGCCAGGATACCTCGACCGTCGAGAGCCGACTCAAGCGCACGCGCAAAGCCCTCGGCCCCTGCAAAGTCGACGAAATCACTGCGACCGAGCTCGAGAGCTGGCAGGGCGAACTCCTCGAGCTCGGCCTCGCCCCGGGAACCGTCAACCTCTACATGGCCGATGTCCGCGGAGCCCTCAACGATGCGGCCAAGCGCGGAAAAATCCCCCGTGGAATCCTCCCCCACTTCCCACGCTTGGACGAGCGCAATGAAGAGACCGGAATCTTCTGCCCACCTGAAGATTTCTCCACCATCCTCGCCGCTCTACCCGAATATTTCCGCACCTTCGCCGAGTTCGCCTACCTCACGGGACGCCGCAGGGGCGAGCTCGAAGCCCTCCAATGGGCCGATATCGCCAGGGATCGAATCACTTGGCGAAAGACCAAGAATCGGCGCGGAATCATCCTGCCGATCACACCCCGCATGAGAGAGATCCTCTCTGAGAGGCGCGAAAAGGCTCTCTACGAGGCGCGGCTGGTTCCGGCTGTCTGGCATCGGGAAGGGCGCCCCCTCGACCGCTGGAGCGGGCGCACTGCCTGGAGAAAGGCTTGTGCGGCAGCCGGCCTCCCCGGGCTCCGCTTCCACGATCTGCGCCACAGCGCCATGACCAACTTCATCGAGCGTGGGGCCAGTCTGGAGGAGGCGATGCTGGTGACCGGCCACACCGATCGCCAGGTCGCGCTACGCTACGCACACGTGCGCCAGGCCCTTCAAATGGAGACGCTTGAACGCCTCATGGTCAGCAACGAAAAAAGCCCCAGGCCTCGCAGAGCGAGTGGGGCATCGCCTGTGCAGTCGGGATCCGCGTAAAACCGCCTCTCCCGTCATTCGCACACGACCGACTGGTAAGCCGGATCGATGAAACAGCGCTCTGCCTCCTTTGCTGTGAGGCATTGACGTCATTGTAATGGCCGCAGCTCAAGGAATCGAACCTCGACTTCGGGAGCGCCCTGGTCACTCCAAAGAACACCAGTCGCCGCGACATCGCTACTTCGCCTCCTGCGGAAACTTCCCCGCCGCCAACATGCTCAGCATGCCCACCTGCTTCCTCGTGAGCTTCTTACCTCGGACCTTGCCATGGCGAAGCATCTTCTTTGCCTTCGCTTTGCTCGGATACTTCTTAGCCATTCTGCTCGCACTCCATTCGAATCGTTGCCAGTATCTCGACTACGCCCCTGGGGCCGCTCTTCATTATCGCTTTCCTCAAACGGCTAAAATCTTCGAAGATCCCAAGCTTCCGGCAGATATCTTCACAGGTCATTAAGCTCTGGGCGAACTCGCTATCCTCAGCCTCGCCCTTAGCCAGGTCGGTGATCAAAAAGATCAACGAGAGAAGAATGAACCCCTCCTCTATTCGCGTAAGCTTTTCGCCGCTCATCGATCGCTCCTCTCTACTCAACCCACAGCCCTCCTCTAGCATCCTTCACCATCTTTTTGAAGGCGGCATCAAGCGCTCGAGCAAGCGAATTCGCGCCAGCCCTCTCGATATCACGTCGACGAACGTGAATCACACAGCGCATCTCTGACCAGCTCGGCGCTGCTTTCGGAAGGTCAACGGGTACAGCCAGGGCAGCTGCAGCGCCAGCAACAGCGCGCAGGAATTCCCGCCTCCTCAGCCTCATCGATTGTCTCCGTCACCGCAGATGACACCGCGCGTCGCCCTGTCCTCAAGCTTCTCGAGATTCGCCATCGCAACCTCTTCGAGATCGATGTCGAGAAGGCCTGCGAGCTCTTGCAGATACCACAAGACGTCGCCGAGCTCGGCCGCAATAGCCATCGCTCGATCGACTGACATCCGCCCCTTCTCATCGCGGTAGAGCTTGCCCACCTTTTCCGCTACCTCGCCCGCCTCGCCGTTGAGCTTCAGCGCGCAGTAGGCCAGCGGGTCGATCGACTTGCCGTAGAACGCGGTCTTGTGCGCACGTTGCTGGTATTCATTCAAATGCATCGCCCAGCACCACCTTTACTCGCTTGATAAGGTCTCTTTCAGCCGCTACGTCCTCCTCACCCCACTCGAGCTCAATTGAGTCGCACGCGCCCTCCAGAGCTGCGAGAACGCTGAGAAGAAGCGGAGCCGCAGCGATAAGGCGGGCATCGGCCTCGGTGCGTACCATCGATGCCACGGGGTCATCGGTGTACTTATAGCCGTCCCAGGTCGAGCGCATCGAAGAGTAAACGAACCACGGCCTTTCATTGTAGAGCTTCCAGTCCGACTTCTGGGCCACCCACAGCCCCGGCGTGTACTTGCTCACGGGATTCATGCCGTCCTCCTTTGTCGCCTAGCCCTCACGCGGCCCCAAGCCGCGACACGGCGCCTCTGAAGCTGCTCAGCAGCCGTCATCGGCCCCCGCTGCTCGAGGGGCAGTTCGCCGTGGAGCCAGCGCAGGACCCGAAAAACGATGCTCCCAATGCTCTCGAGCTCGCCCTCGTCCGAGAGCCAGCCCATCTCTCGCTTGTAGTCCGACACCGACTGATCCTCATCGGCCTGTGTAATCCCACCGAACTCACGCCGGCGCCAGCACTCCCAGAGATACGACGCCGGGTCTCTCTTACGCCGTGCCGTCTCGCACAGGGCGAGAAAGCTGTGGAAATCCGCCTCGCTTCGACAGGCCTCCCCTATCTCGACGAGCTCTCGCCACAGGCCCAGGACAGTGCTCGCGCTAGCTAAATGTTCGCTCGTGACCCGTCTGGGCGGAGTCGCCTGCGGATTCAAGGTCTCTCGCCACAGCTTCCAGCTCATTCTCTTCACTCCCTGAAAAGGTGCTCGCTTCGCTCGCGCTGATTTTCCTTGAGGCAGAACCGGTGCCCTCCGTCCCCTCCGGTCCGGTTGCTCCAGCTGGGGTTCTCTCGCAGGTCCCAGCGATCGAAATGCCTCGAGTACGACTGGCCTCGGAAGGCTCGGGCGGGTTGAGCACGCGAGCTCCGTTCGGTCCGACGCCGTCTCCAGCGCCGCAGCGAGTTCCGACCCCCCGCTGTCTGGTCCAGAGTGGGCACTCCCCCGAACCAGCGACCTATCCAAGGTTTACGTCATGGCTATGCGGAATCCGGTACCACCGAAACCACCGATTCTACGAGACTCGGGCGATTGCTGCGACCGAGCTCGAGGCATAGAAGCAGCCCGCACGAAATCGCCCAAGACCTTGCGCGGGCTGTTCAGACTCTGTTTTGGGGCCCTGGGCGACCTCAGCAGCATTCCCTCTATCGCGGTGCTCGTCAAGCCCTTTGTCGCAATTCTTCGCCGGAAACAATCGGCTCGTTTCGTCTCGCGTCGTCTCAGCTCGTATCGGATCGTATCGTCTTGAGCGCATCGTGTCGCATCGTCTCGCTTCGTCTCGCATCGTGTCGACTCGCCTCGCATCGTCTCGAATCGGCTCGGCTCGTGTCGTTTCGAATCGTCTCGAATCAGCTTGAGCGAATCGTCTCGAATCAGCTTGAGCGAATCGTCTCGATTCGTGTCGCTTCGTGTCGCTTCGTGTCGTGTCGCTTCGTGTCGACTCGTTTCGTTTCGGATCTTTTTGAGCGCATCGTTTCGCATCGCGTCGTTTCGGCTCGGGTCAGATCGTCTTGAGCGGTTCGTTTCGCTTCGCCTCGCCTAGCGTCGTCTCGTATCGTCTCGGCTCATTTCGTTTCGGCTCGTATCGGCTCGACTCAATCGTCCTCGACGCCAAGACTGCGCTTCTCCGCGTGCAGAAGAATGCGGGCAAACTTTGCCTGGCGATCGTAGTATTCGGCCCTCTCCGACGACGACTCGAAATCGTCAGGGCGCACACAGGCCGTAAACTGGACATGGCGCCGACGCGCCAGGTCGAGCGCCCTCCTCTGTCCATCAAGCGTGTAGTCCGCTGCCTGTATCGGGGTGAGAATCTGGATCGCCCCCTTGACCTGGCGCGTCAACACCTCTCGGCCGACCGACTCGGAGACGATGGCTTCGATCGCGCTCTGAAGCTTGAGAACCTCCAAGGCGTACCTCGCCTCCTCGCGCTTGACGCCCGTGGCCTTCTCGATCTTCTCAGCCGAGATCATGTCCCCTGGCCCACAGCCGCCCGCGATCGTCGTTGCCAGTTCCCTCGTCTCACTCGACATCGATCTCTACCTCCTTGTGCTGAATATCTTCGATCTTGAAAAGGCCGTACCTTCGCGGCCAGTCGCTCAGGCCGATAAAGGCCCCCGCGTCCTTGATCAGCTGCACGATGTCTTCTTTACCCAGAAGCGTTTCGAGGTAGTGCAGGCTGAATTTTACCTCCCACTCATGGAAACAGGGACGGCAGCTCATAACGCCGCGCTTTGTCGGCTTGAGCAGACGGAAAGAGTCACCGGCCTCCCAAAGCTCGTCACGAGTCCTGGGTCCGTCGTAAATCAGCTGGCCACCGTTAGGGCCGACGACCACCGCCGTATCGACAACCTTCCCCTGCTTTTTCATCTTCGCCGCAGTCTTGATGCAGGCGTGGATGTTGTCCGCTGGCCAGTAGACGACTCTCCCCTCCCTATCGTCACGACAGTAGAGGGAACCCTTGAATTCGGCCTCCCTCATCGCCATGTGATCGTCATCGGTCTTCGTCCTCTTCTTCGATATCCTCGCTATCGCCTTGGCCCAGCGATTGAGCGGATCCTTGCGCTGGCCATTGTTCTGCAGCTGCGGGGCAATTCCTCGAATATGAACGTAAAGGGGCTGGTACATGCTCGTTCTCCTTAGAGCGTGTTTAGTTAATCAAGGCGCTTCGTCTCGTCTAGCTTCCAATCGTGTCGTGTCGCCTCCTATCGTTTCGCTTCGTGTCGCTTCGTTTCGCCTCGAGTCGCTTCGTGTCGCATCGTGTCGCATCGCGTCATTTTCGTCTTGAGCGAATCGTCTCGTCTCATGTCCTATCGCTTCGTGTCAAGTCGTTTCGGCTTGAGCGAATCCTCTCGTATCGCGTCGTTTCGACTCAATTCGGCTCGCATCGGATGGCTTCGGGTCGCATCGATATCGTGTCGATTCGGATCCTCTCGTCTCCTCTCGTATCGTTTCATCTCCAATTGAGCGGATCGTATCGTCTCGTCTCGCTTCCAATCGTGTCGTTTCGACTGGTTTCGCTTGGTTTCGGCTCGCATCCTTTCAGGTCGGATCGCATGGCTCTAAGGAGATCTATCGCCCCCGCCTCGGAACCTCGCCTATCCGATCAGAAGAATTCGCCCAAAGACCCGCGGCCCTCTGCATACAGTCATCCACCTCCTCGTCGTACAGGTTATCGGCCACGAAATCGGACAGGCACTTGCGCGAGCAAAAGGGGAGATGCGCGTAGCGAGTGCCCAGTGTCATCGCCGACAGCTTGCGAAGCTTCTCGACCGAGACCCGAGGCATCACTTCTTTGCAGTGTGAACAGCGCTTCCCGATCATCCCTCACCTCCTATTCAAGAAAGCCCTCAAAGGGCATCTGCACTCTTCCGTGCTTTCCACATGTCGCATTCGGCTCCTCACGCACAGCCGGACTCTCCTCGTAGATGCGCACGGTCTCGTCTGCTGAGACGAAACGCCCGCACTTAGGACAAACGCGCACGAAGACAGCGCCGCCGTACACTATGCGCGGGGACTCTTCGTACTCAGGAAGCATCTTCTTCTTTCGACAACTCTATCTCGGCAAGATCTTCGATTAGCCTCCTTGCTGCACACGTATCGCAATGACAGGGCGTGTATACCGGAGGCTCTCTCTCATCGAGACACCCCCAATCGCTCGTAGCAATCTCCCCAAGAAACTTTTTGGCCCCCTCAGCCCAACCCTCCAAGCCCTGAGCACGAGCGCAAAGCGCTTTAACTCGCGTAGACTCCGCCGCGCCACCGTCAGGAATGCCGGCGTCGTCACAAATCACCTGGATCTTCTCCAGCTCGGTTGCGGCATGCATTCGCTCTGGAGACACGAAGATTTCAAGGTCTGCTATTTCATCGGCTATGCCGTCCAAAGCATCGGCGTAACCCGTCATCTGGAGCGTGCGAAGACTGCCGGCCGTCGCGCGAATTCTCGGAACCAAGCTCTCTGCGCCCATGATCCGGAATCCCTCCTTTGTCGTAAGGTCCGAAGAAAAACTCGTACTCCCAGCGCCCCTCCTCTTCGAGATAGTACTCGCCGCCTCCCCATCGTATTGATTCAAGCAAGGGGAACCATAAGGCGACAGAGGCCCAGACTCCCATTGGGATGAGCATCCACTCTATCGAAACCATGAGCGATGAAACTCCTTGTCGCAGAAAGGGCAAGCATCCCCGATCGGGGTTTGATCCGTTGTCGCCCCACACCTCTCGCACGGTCTACCGATAGTGCTTGACAACGACAAGTGAAGAAAAGCCGCAAGGCCCACGATCAGGCCGAATAAAACGAGGCCACTCATCTCTTGAGCAGCTCCCTCGCCTCTTCCGGATACAGGCCCTGAAAGACTCGCCACAGAGGATCGCTCTGATCCGGCTGCACGGAGTCAAAGATCGTGTCCGCATCTCGCCGCTCGAAAATCTCGACGAGTTTCGCTACGAGCTCGTCCTCCTCCTCTTCGAGGAGGTCGTCGAAGAACGGGCGAAACAGGTCTAAGACCTCATGGAATATCTCTTCGCCACGGGCCCATCCCATTAGCTTGCCTCCTCACAGCCGCTCGTGTCGATTTCAAGAAACTTCGCGATGGCAAGGGTGACGGCGACCATCCACTCAGACCCCTCGCCGATACCTTCGCAGGTATCTGGCATGCCGTCTGCCTCAACCTGCACTCCGGCCTCTGCGCCGTACTCTCCGATGTCGAGCGTGATCGACCAGACTTCAGGTCGGCGAGTTACAGCTTGCATGAGAGCCGTCGCGGCTGCCGGGTCGTGGAAGAAGTCGCGGCGCTTCCCGCCGATCGGGTGGACTATTGTCGTGCCGCTGATATTTTCGAATGAAAACGTGCGGCAGCGATAAAGCCCTCCCATGGAAATGTGCCACTTCCCGGAATAATCCCATTCAACTGGATGGCCCATCTCCCACACCGGTTTCCGCTCCAGCTTCTCTGCAAGCGCACGACAGACGTGGAACTCCGCTTCAGTTTTTGAGTCCATCTGTAGCCCCTCTTGACTCCCAGAAGCGGCGGCATCCATGCACGTCGTCTTCTATGATGTGAATGATCTTGCTCATCTCGATCCACCTGTCTGAAGAAAGGAGCACCTCGCCTTCAATGAATTCGGCCTCATTGAGAATAAGGCGCAAGGACTCCAGGGCCTTGGTGGTGTCAGCCGGGTCTTTCTTGGTCATGGCGCCTCCCTCTCAAGAGCCGCCTGCGCCGTTTTTTTCCACTCGTCCATCTGGTCGAGCACCGCGGTCATTGCTTTCAAGCGCACGGGCTCGCTGCAGTAGTTCTCAAGCTCTGCCACCATCTCCCGCCAGCCACCGACCCATAAAAAAGCCAAGTGAAGAACCTGGCGAATCAACCCAATCCTCAACTCTTTGTGAATTACTCCAGCGCCAACTTCTTCCAGCTCACTCACCTTCCGCTGGAGCGATCGAATGAAGCCGATCGCCGACTTGACGTGCCCCTGCAAATGCTTGTGCGGCCTGCCACTTTCAACGAAGCCCTCCAGCGCGGACAACCAGGCCGGTGTGAATTCAGCTGTCATTGTCTCCCGCCTCCACATGTCGCGCGATCTTGGCTCGGCACTCATTGCATGTGCAGTAATCAAAGGGCTGGCGACGAAAGGTCGGGTTCTTGACCTTTACTCCGCAGAAGGTGACGAGTCGCACGTCGGACCCCTTTCCGCTCTCATAGCAGGCGTGGAATTTTCCCCCGACGCCTCTCGACATGAAGAACTCCTGTTGCATTGAACCGACCTCTTTGCATCCGAGTCACAGATAACGTTGTCCTTGCTGATTCGCCGGCAGCCCTCCTGAAGCAGCTTCTCCACTTCAGCGTCGGATAGCCGCGGATCAAAGGCGATCATGGCCAACAAGGTGTCGAGGGGAATCGCTCTCATGGCTTGGACCTCTTTCTTTTTTGGCTCTTCTTACGCGATACGCCCCTCTTTGCCAGCCACTCAGCAAATGGGCGGTATCTCTCAATAGCGAGTCGGACCAGGGACTTTTTCACGCGCCCGGTATCCTGGCAGAACTCGGTCACGAGGGCCGAGAAATCTGCGTCGACCGACAACGAGGAGCGGTTTCCCTTGCTCTCATCGTTCGCTTTCTTCGACATTGAAACCTTTCCGAATTTCCCCTTGACGAAGGGTATAGAATCGCATACTTTCACATACATGGCAAGGGCGAAATCGAAGGAGGCGAAGATGAGCGACATTCACAACCCAGACCTCGATGCTGCCTTGACTCGCAAGCCTGGGCGCTTGACGAGCAGCATGGAAGCTGCCGCTGAGAAAATCAGCCAGCTTGAAAAGTCAATCGCGATATTGATCGAACACCTTGGCCCGGTGCTCAGGCCGGAAACCGCAGGAGAAGGGGATAAGCCCCCTCGAGAGCCTGTTCCAACTTCTGAGATGGTGCAAAGGGTTGAGGCCATGGAGGATTTGATCGACAAGGCTTCTCAAGAGATCATGGCCATTGTAGATCGTGTGGAGCTATAGCAATGACCGCCCGATACTCCACCCCGATCGTCCTCGAGACGGAAGAGCTCGTCTTCCACTGCGAGGCCTCGGGCGTTTATGCCGAGGACGACACGAGCGTCGGCGAGAACGCAACGTTCGAAGATCTTAAGCTTGTCATTGAAGAGGTCGAGGCGCGGATAGGTGGGAGCTTTTTCGCCGTTGACACAGAGGAGTTTAAAACCTACGGAACTCCCGCTGCGATGAGGCGCCTGAAAAATCACCGAGATGCGCTTGATGGCGAGGAAGAGCGACTGCTTGCGATACACCTCGACACGGTTATCGGCAAGCTACTGCGCGACTATCAGCGAGAGGTAGGGCTGTGAGCAAGACCAAGAGCATCGACCTCGAGATCAGCAAAGAAGAACTCGAGAAGTTGACCGCCAGGCTCGTCAATCAGTGGATCACAGCGGATACTCCCTACGCGCTCAACAACGCGATCACCGACCGAGTCGTCGAAGAGATCAAGTCGTCGGATATCGTTAACGACATCGCTGCTGGGGTGGTTGAGGCGCTCAGTAAGCGTCGCGTAGAGGTGGCTGAGAAGGTGGTCAAGGCGATCATTGATCGAGTCGGAAACGGACTCGGCGATGTCTACGGCGAGATCTGCAAGAAGGCGTGCGAGGAGATGAAGAACAAGCGTTACTGGTGAAAGGTGGCTGGCATGAGCGAGAAGAAGCGCAACGTACGCACAGACATTAATCGATTGCTCGAACTCGCCGAGGTCGTGCGCGAGCTCGAGCCGGAAAGCTTTGATATGAACTCGTGGTTTGGGTGGAAGAATGAATGCAGCCTGGATTCAGACGGACGCCTTAAAAGACTCCCTAAAAAGATAGTCCACTGCAAAACAGTGGCCTGTATTGCTGGGTGGGCAACAACGGTCCATCCCCACCTTCAGATAGAGACCGTCTTGGATGGGAGTCCAGTCATCCGCTTCAGAGAAGGGGCCACTTCAATGATTAATGAATATGCTTTTTCTGAAGCCTTTGGAGTGACTCTCGACGAGGCGTGTGAACTAACCTACTTCGCAGCTCCGCACCAAAAACCCGAAGCTGCTGCTAAGGCGATCGAAAAGCTCGCCGCTGATCTCGCCGAACGAAATGGCTACGAGATCGTTGACGCTTGAGGAGCGAGGAGATGCCGCACATACCTGATGTTGCTCCGGAAGAAGTGACCTTCTGGGGAATTCTCGGTTACATTGCTACAGGCCTCGGCATCCTTGCCCTTTTCTGGCTTGGTGCTGGCTGACAGAACCCCAGCTCGTCGTGCCCTTGGAAGTTGGCTTCGGTAGGAGTCTGGTGAAGAGAACGACGAGCTTGCCGGGCACAGGGAGAGGACGCCCGGCTCTTTTTCGCCTTCCAAATGGGCCCGCGCCACGAACCCTGCCTTCTTTTCCAAGCTGATACTTAGACCTAAACAATGAGCCTGCGCGGGCCCCCTACCCACTACAAGGAGGTTTTCGATGAGTGAGAACAAGGCGCCTCGACGAGACAAAGAGCAGGATCTTTTGGAGATCCAGAATACGATCAAGGCTTTCGAAAGAGGCCTCCTGAACGAGCGCCAGCTCAAGAGCTGTTTGACCGGCCCTGGCGCCTCCGCCCTTCGAGCAGCACTTATTGCGAGAGTGGTCGGAGATGCTCAAGCTGAATCCGAAGTCGACGAGGCCTCGCAGTAATGATCGAGGGAGACCAAGAGCAGCGAGATCCCCCTAATGGCTTTACGGATGAGCAGGTCAGGCTTCTGTCGGCAAAGCTCGACCGCTCGAACGTCAAGACTCGGGAGGGGCCTGGGGGGCGACCTCTTTCATACATCGAGGCATGGCACGCGATCGATGAAGCGAATCGGATCTTCGGATTCGATGGCTGGACTCGATCGGTAGAGACCGAGATTGCCTGTGAGATGGGCTCAGACAGCGGCTACCTTGTGACCTATCGCGCGAAATGCACGATAACAGTCATGGCTGGGGACACCTGGGTTTCTCGCGATGGCCATGGCGTCGGCCATGGCAAGTCGAAGTACGTCGATAAGAAAGGGGAGGCTCACGAGTCGGCGATCAAGGAGGCGGAGTCCGACGCGATGAAGCGAGCCTTGATGACTTTCGGCTACCCGTTCGGCCTCGCCCTTTACGACAAAGAGCAAACAAATGTCGAGGGGGAGGCCCCGCCACAGGGCGGAGGTTCGTCGAAGGGGGGCGGATACAATAGCGACTTCCCGAGAACAACGCACCGCTTCTGGTACAATATTCCGTTCAGCTCGGAAGCTAACAAGTGGCTCCAAGAGAACAAGCGGGGCCTTGGGGCTCTCTTCTGGGGTGATCGCAAGTACTGGTGTCTCCCGAAGCCAAACCCGAGGCTTGTCCGCTATCTTGTTCAGCAGGCCGATGGGAGAGGGGTGATGGACGCGGGGGCGCTGCCCGATGACCATCCCGACCTAACGCTTCGAGATCTCTTGGAGAGAGAGGCGAACAAGCTTGGGATTCAGTTCAACTCGCTCATGAGCGATGACGATCTATCGGAGATCATCTCCCAGGCAAAGGCGGAGAAAGGCCAGAAATCAGCATGACCACCATTCTCCAGGTCCGGCCCGACTCGTAGTCGGGTGCGTCTCGAGAAGGGGAGGGGGTCCCAACCGCCTCCTCCCCATTTAATTTGTTTGCGCAGAGACGCCCGGGAAGGTCTCGGGCTCTCCCGTCGGGAGGAGGGGAGATCCCCTTTGCCCTCCTCCCATTATTTCAAGGAGGTACGATGCGTCGATTGATCGTGATTTTCTTCCTGAGCGCTTCGCTTCTGAGGGCCCAGTCCGTTTCCGATTGCGACCTTCGGATCGAAAGCAGCTTTATACGTGGAGATGCAAATGGCAGCGGGGTGGTCGATATCAGCGACGGACAGTCGATAATCGACTACCTGACCGGAGGCCCAAGCACCCCGACATCTTGCGATGCATCGGACGCAAACGACGATCAGCAGATTGACCTCAGCGACGCGACGTGGGTATTCAGCTATCTAACGCTCGGAGGCCCGCCGCCGCTGCCGCCCTTTCCCGATTACGGACACGATCCGTCGCCGGACGGTCTCGATCCCTGTGCGTCGGTCCCCGAGGGCGTGCCGCCGTGTGGTACTGGCTGGTGCTGGAACCTTCCGATCTTGCCGGAGAGCTCGGTCACGCGTCGCATCTGCAATGATCCGTCGCTGCCGGTGACCGAGTGGTCGGATCCCGAGGCCACCGACTTCTTTACTTACAACCAGGCGACGGAGCGCTACGGCGTAACGATCGACCTTGCGAATAAGGAGCAGTGTCCGGACGAGCAGCTTCCGAACGGCCACCTGGACAGCTGCAACATCGCCGACGTCTACTTCTTGATCGACGACCAGCACGGGTTCACCTACGCAAAGATTGCTGGGGGTGCCCTGGCAATTCGCCTGCTGGCCGATGCCTATAGCAAATTCACCTTAGACGCGCCCTGCCTTGACCATGACGGAGACTGCCTGTCGGGCGATGCCGAGGTCGTCTACGACGCTGGGACGGCAACGGTCGAGATCGAGATCGGGCCCGCGACCTCGACGAGTTCGGCCGAACGGACGAAGATCACTACCGGGCTTTTCCCGCCGACGATCTACACCTTAAGCTACAGCCAGGGCGGCGATCCGTGTGTTGTTACCAACAACGGCACGGGCCAAGAGTTGACGGGGGTCGACCTCATCTACCAGCAAGTAGGCGCGGTCGATATGGACACAACGCCCGGTGCCGACCCCAGCATCGACCCGCCTCTGGCCCAAGCTATGGCCGATTACTACGCGGGTTTGGGCGTCGGAATCGACGAGTGCGAGGACTGGAGGATTTTCGAGATCAGGATCCTCGACTCCATCGGATACTGGAGAAAGCTGACCAACAGTCCGGACCTTCAGTGGAAAGAAGGCGTCGAGATTCGGTATGAAATCGATCCCTGGTACGAGTATCAGAACTGACACTGTGCCCTGCCCCGCCCCTGTGTCTTCTCCCCCAACTCCACTACGACTTGGGGCGGGGCATTTAAGAGCAATGAGCAGCGACCCCTACACACCGCCGAGAGAGCAGAAGCGAGAGCCGAGGAGTGTCGTCGTTCCGCTGGCCGTGCTCTGGCTCGTTGCCGGCCTCACCGCTGCCGTGATCTTGCTTGCGACGGCGTGTGTCGGGCTCGTCGCTCTGCTTTCGAGGTCGTGATCGAGCGCGACTGGAAACCACAGGAGGAAGTACGGATGAATCTAAATGAAGACACACCGACAAGACAAGCACTCGCGGCGTGGGTCGCCTACGCCAGACTGCTGTCTGCAATTGTCGACGAGGCCGATGTTCGCTCTGCGATCGAGACGCTCCGCGATGAGAGCCCGGAGCAGGCGGACATCGTCGAGGATGGCCTCTACTCGTCAGCCTTGCTCGACCACAACACGGACCACGAGAGTAGCGAATCGGGGAAGAGAACGGCTCGACGCGAAGTGGAGCAAGACGGTGAAGGCGCTTAGTGACAGCGATCTGCGGGTTGGGCAGATCGTCATACCTATCGAGGAGGTCGTGGACGAAAAGTGCCCGTTAGATCTCGGCGTGCCTGTGCGGATTGTCCACATCGAGAGACCGTTTGCGGTGTTCTCGACGATTCATGCTGGCGGACGCAGCGGGCCGACTCCGGTTGATCTCCGCTACGTGCGATTCGCAGAGCCGTCGGACGAGTACTTGGCCGCCTTCGAGTCGGCCTTCGAAGTTGGGTGATCGAACGCAATCGAACGTCGCAATCGAAGAACGAAAGGAGGGCGAAGAGGTGATCAAGGTGTCCAGTCTGGTTGATGCAGTCGAGGTCGGAGACGACGAAGTGTCTTGTGACTTGGAGATTGGTGGGGCCGACGGAGACGGCTGGGTTCCCATCAGGGTTCGACGTCAATCCGGGTGCGAAATCCTCCTGCGCGCACACTCTCTTGACCTCATTGCGGCCATAGAGAACGCGAGGAATCAGGGCGAACCGTGATCGAACGTGAGGCGAAGTCGCAGAAGGAGGGTGTCAGTGAGCAGTAGGGAAATCAAGGTTCTCGACCATGGTTATCTGCGGTTTGTCGAGTCGTGGGGCTCCGACGAGCGAATCATCGAGGCCGCGCGCATGTCTACAGACGGAGGGTTTCGTGGCTGGGGGACACCTGACGCCCCTGGCGACGAGAAGTTGCTTCGATACCTCTGGAAGAACAAGCACGCGACGCCGTTCGAGATGGCGGGAATGACGGTGGAGATTCAGGCCCCGATCTTCGTGTTCCGCGAGTGGCATCGTCATCGGACGCAGAGCTACAACGAGATGTCGGCGCGTTACATTCCACTCCCCGACGTCAATTACGTTCCGACGGCTGAGCGGATACTGATCAACGCGGGCAAGTCGACGAAGCAGGCAGGGACGATCAAGGATGCTGACGTCTTGACCCCAAGCCGAGCAGAGGCTTTCCGGGGCCTTCTTCGCGTGCAGTACGACGCCCAGCAGAAGGCATATGAAAGCTCTCTCGAAGCTGGGGTTCCGAAGGAACTGGCCCGCTGCGTGCTGCCGGTCGGTCGCTACTCACGAATGCGCGCGTCGGCCAACCTTCGCAACTGGCTCGCGTTCCTCACTCTTCGAATGCACCCGCATGCACAGTGGGAGATTCGCCAGTACGCGAACGCTGTCGGATCGTTAATCGAAGAGGAGTTTCCTCGAACGTGGGCTCTGTTCGCTGAGGGGCTCGACGAATGAGCGATTCGGTCGATCACCCCAAGCACTACAACGAGCACCCGAGCGGGGTCGAGTGCATCGACGTGGTCGAGCATTTCCCCTTCAACGTCGGCAACGCGATCAAGTACCTGTGGCGAGCCGGGCTGAAGGGTGACCGGGTGGAGGATCTGCGCAAGGCGGCGTGGTACGTCGAGCGCGAAATCGAACGCGAGCGAAGGTCACGTCAGGAGAAAGTGAGTTAGATGGCAGCTACGAAAGTACCCGGAATTCAGACCGAGCACTGCAACATCACGCCGAACTGTCGCCGAGTCCAAGGCGGCGACGAGGCCGCGTTCGACGTCGCCGTCGAGCGACTTCGCAAGTCGTACCTCGAGTACGTCTCGTCGCCGGCAAACGCGGATGCGGACTGGCACCTCGTGCTGACCGTCCACCGGGATAAGGGCGCCGCGGAGGCATGAAGGCGCCGACTCGAACACCGCAGGAGAAGTGCCCGTCGTGCGGGCGGCAAATCTTCGTTGACCGGCTGACCGGCCGTTTTTTCGCGCACTGCACGGAGGATCCGATCGAGACAACCCAGGAAGGTGAATTCGTGGGGCGGCGCAGCCCAACATGGGAGCGCGAGAACGAGTGCTCGCTGAGCGACAAGCCGGCTCCCGGCTTCGAACGCGATGGAGGGTCGCAGGCGGAGGACGTGAGTTAAATGGCTGGATGTGGATATCAGGGGCGACACTTTGGAGCGACCTACGACGACGGAACGTGCATCGACGGCTACCTGTGGGATCTCGATTCCTGCCACGAGCCCGGCGGCCCACTCCACTCCGGCGGAGACGAGCCATGTCCGAGCTGTAACGCCGACGCGAGAGCTGAGTATTTTCGAGGAAGTATAGCGGACGATATCGCTTGCAGGATTTGCCCCGAAGGCCTGCTCGACAAGGAGAAGTTAGTCGACGAGCTCGCGGACTTCGCTGTCCAGATCGTGCGCCTGCGGTTCAAGCTCGAGTTCGCACGCGAGGGGAGATCGCGGAGGGAGGGGAGTCATGAGTAGGGAGCACGACTGGGTGCCGATTCGTCAGTCGCTGCCACCAGACGGAGAGGTGGTCGACACGAAGATCGACTCGAACGGAAGCGTGCGAAATAAAGGGCCACTTAAACGTCAAGGCAACCTGTGGTTCTTCCCCGATTCGTCGATGTACGTCTACTACACTCCGACTCACTGGCGCCGAATCGACGGCGACGAGGGCTCGCGTGCGGAGGAAGGTCGTGAAGTGTAAGCCGAGACCGATTGCGCGGCGAGAGCTGGAAAACGGCAGTGCGTCTGGTGGCTGGCTTCAAGGCTGGTTGCAGGGGCGGGATACGTATCTTTGGATCGAGAACTCGGACGGCAGCCCGTCCGGCACGCTACACGGCTACGGCTTGTATCGTTTGGCGAAGGCGATCGTGCGCCAGTTCGAGCTCGAATGCGATTCGAAGGCGCAGGCGGAGGAAAGCGATGGACAAGGCGACTGAAGAATACCGACGGAAGGATGTCCTGCGACACATGCTCGGGATGAGCCGCGGCAAGAAGCCGTACCGAAACTACTTCTGCGCGCACATCGGGTCTCCCGATGACGAGTTGCTTCTCGCGATGGTCCAAGACGGGCTCATCGAAAAGGGCCGCCGGTACACGGACTCGGAGTACCAGTTCTACCACGCCACGGCCGCAGGCCGAGCGCTGGTCGGAGCGGCGGAAGATCGTGAGTAGTAAGCCCGATACGCGCCCTCCCATGGACGAAACGCTTGCCGTGTTACGGGAGGCCGGATTCGACGACATCCCGTATCCGTGGTCACACGAAGCCGCGCTGAACGTCCCGGAACACGGCCCCTACGCGGACTTCGTCGGCTGGGAGCGCTGGATGTCCGATCAATGCGAGGCGTCCGATGATCTATCCTTCATGTGGGACGAAATCGAGATTGTCGAGCGCGCCCATCTGTACTCGATCATGGCCTTTGCGTGCCGTCAGAGTCTCGAGTCTCTACTCGAGACGAGAGCGGGGGACCGCCACGGCACGGGCGGGCCGCTGCCAAACAACTGCGATTCGAAAGCGCAGAAGGAGGAAAGCCGTGACGTGTGAGGTGTGCGGCGTCGAGCTTCACGAGGAGGACAACATCGAAGGTCGATGGTGTGACAGCGATTGCGCTGACGCGGCAGAGTGCGCGGTGTGCTACAGCAAGATCGAGAATCCGAAACGCGGCTGGCCGTACTGCTGCAAAGACTGCCAGATGCAGGACGAGGCGGACTGGTCATGAAACACCGCGGATTCCGATCCCTGATCCGCCGCGAGCGAATCGCGATGGAAACGCTCCAGAGGATCGCCGACGGCTATCCGTTCGACGAAGCGCCGGGGCTCGGGCTACTGATCTTGTCGGGGTGCGCCCGCTTCCACGGGAGGGACGACGAGGGCGCCGGCCTCGTAGAGGTCACCGACAAGGGCTACGCCGCGCTCAAGCGGCTCAACAAGATCGAACGCGAGAGGGAGGCGCAGGCGGAATGAGCGCACATATCTCAGAGAAACTCGAAGAGCAACTGCAAGCGGTTGCCTACGGCGGGGCGCTCTTCGCTCTTGGCGGGAGCGGCGCGAGGCAGATCCTTCTCGAAATCACTGAGCTGCGCAACGAGAGAATCAAGACGTTCGATTCACTGGCGGCCTTGGCAGATGACGTCGACAGGTGGCTCTCGTTGAACGAATGTGAGTGTGAGGGCAGGCACGTCTGCGGTCGAGGCGAGCGAGAGGAACACGTCATCGCGGCCAGAGTCCTTCTTAACGAGGCCAACTGGCCACGGCTGCCCGACGTCGAACGCGCTGAGCAATCGCAGCAGGAGGAGTGAATGGGAAAGGCCAAGAACCGTTTCGCTGAGCATGTGACGAGCGCGGCATTCTCGCTAACGCTCTCGAAACCAATGATCGACGTTCTCGCGGTATACGCTGCGCTCGAAGTCAACGAAGCACCGTGGAGTGACGAGGTCTACGCTCTGCTGTACGGGCACCCGCATTCAACGTCGAGCACAGATGCACTGGAGCGCCGAGGGCTGGTAGATCAAAGGAAGGGGCGGTACGCGCGACTGACCCAAGCTGGCTGGGCACTCCTGCCGGTTCTCGAGCTCGCGGGACTGCTGCCGACGGCGAAGGAGGTGGCAAGTCTTGGGGCGGAGGCGAAGCGGCGCCTGAAGGAGAACTCGAATAAGGCCTTGGGAGCAAGCAAGTGAGCGACCCAGTCGACGAACTGATCCAAGAGCTGAAGCAGGTCAGGCGCGAGCGGGACGAGCTCCGCGCTCGCGTCAAGGAGTTAGAGGGAGCGTTGCGAGGAATCCGTGACGCGATCAGCCATTCGTATGTTCATCGCGAAGATTGTGAGTGCCCGACTTGCCGAGCCCGTGCAGCGCTGGGGGCGGACAGCAGCGAACGTCAACCAGGGTAAGGAAGCGCGTTCGATGAGAAAGACCCACGTTGGCGAACAAGTCGGGAGGAGCTGGAGCAAGATGGCCTTGAAGCCGGGCAGCAAGCGCTACGCTCGAATGCTCTCACACCGAAAAATGCGCCGGCTCGCGAAGCGAGATCCTGAGAACGCTCCGCGCAAGTACCAGTTTCGAGGATGGTGGGATTGATGCCTAAAGAACACAGCACAAAGAGATACGAGGCAGCCGCGAAGCTTCGTGACTACATCGCAGACCCCGGAGCTCGAGGCTCGCTTGGTGTTGTCACCGCCATCATTGATGCGGCGCGCGAGGGTGTGGAGCCGGACGAGCTTAAGGCGCCACCGCTGCGACTCGAGGTCATGCCGGATGAGTGGGGCTGCAAGGTCGTTGCGCTCGATTGGGGGACCGAAAGATACACGATGCGACTGGCGGAAGAAGTCTTTGAGAGACTCCTGCGCGCGGCCCGCAGCGGCCGTATTGAAGTCGTTTGAGAAGAGCTCGAACGCGACAAGACAACGGAGCGCACATGATGGAAGAGAACTATAGCCAGAAAGCGCTCGAGGCTTCGGCGGCACTGTTCGACTACGTAGAGAGCGGCACTCTCGGTAGGGCTCGAGCGATCGACGTCGTCAGTGCCATCATCGACGCAGTTAGCGAGGAGATCATGTTGGAGGGGGCACACCGGAAGGCGGTCTTTCCCGAGGAAGATCAGCCAAAAGCGACGGAACAACGCGCATACGAATGCGGCTGCGTCCTGAACGACCTGGGATCGGTAAAGTGGTCTCACTGCCCAATCCACGGCGGCCCGTTCGTCTGCATCGAACGCGACAAGACATCGGAGGCGCCGTGACTGAGGGATACGAAGTCATCTACGCCGACCCGCCTTGGCGGTACTCGTTCTCGCGGTCGAAGTCGCGCCGCGTCGAGAACCAGTACGAGACGATGTCGATGAGCGAGCTCCGCGACTGCCCAGTACCAGTCGCGGACGATGCCGTGCTCTTTCTCTGGGCGACCGCGCCTAAGCTGCGCGAAGCCCTCGACGTCATGAAGTGGTGGGGTTTCGAGTACAAAACGAACGCCGTCTGGGACAAGGGGCGCATTGGGATGGGGTACTGGTTTCGCGGCCAGCACGAGCTGCTACTCGTCGGCGTGCGCGGCAAGTACTCGCCCCCGCAGGCAAAGGTGCGGATCCCCAGTGTGATTTCGTCACGACGCGAACAACATTCGAAAAAGCCGGACCTCGTAGCCAGCTACATCAGGCGCTGCTTTCCTGAAGCGAAGAGAATTGAGCTGTTTGCTCGAGGTCCACGCGAAGGCTGGGAGGTCTGGGGCTATGAAGCCGAGACAACGGATCCTTCGTAAGCGAATGCGCCAAGCGGTGGGGCGCTACCATTTAAGACGTATCAGCAGGATCCTCAAAGAGGGGTACCAGGCATCTATCAAAGATCTGCTGCCGAAGAGCATTCTGAAGAGGAGATAGGCGATGAAGATTTGGCTACGGAGAATCAGCTTAGAAGAGTTCGCGCTATCGCTCTACATGCCCGATTCCGATCGCGCGCTATCATCTATGCCGTGGGCTTGGTGGGTCCCTTTTAGGCCATACCTCATATTCACGGCGAAGCAGGTCGAAGCAATCCTCGGCATCGACGTGGAGGTGTTTGACGAATATGAAGCTGGGCCTGGAGAGCTTTTGGGGGAGTTCGACGCCGAAACAAAAGAGCTGATCGATATGTGGCTGCCTGGGTAGAATGCGAGAATGCCGCCGCCCATTCGCCACAAGTATCGAGCGAAGCCGACAGAGCTCGACGGAATCAAGTTCGCCTCGAAGAAAGAGGCGAAGCGATACAGCGAGCTGAAGCTCCTGCGAGAGGCTGGCGAGGTGGTCTTCTTCCTGAGACAGACGCCGCTCCACTTACCTGGAGGCGTGAAGTACGTCTGTGACTTCCTTGTCTTTTGGGCAGACGGTACCGTCACGTTCGAGGACGTGAAGGGTATGCGTACTGCTCAGTACAAGACGAAGAAAAAGATCGTCGAGGCCACGTACCCCATTGAGATAACGGAGAAGTAACATTAAACTCCTCCGTATCGGCGTGCGTTGTCGCGCCGTCTTCTCTTCACTTCTTCTAGGGCGTCCCAACTCCTCTGAGACGTCCTTTTTTATTGCCGCTCGGGCTCAGTCGTTTTTTTCGAGGACTTTGATGCGCTGCTCGAGCTCCCGGATTGCCAGGATAAGGCCATGAGGATGAGGTAGGTCACGATGGCCCAGGCCAAGGTGGCGATCAACGATCGTGCGTAGGGATTCGACCGTAGCCTGGAGGACGCGGATGGCTTCTTCGTTGGCTTGGAATCGGTCATAGGCCGCATCGTGGGCTGGCTTGTCGTGGTGCTCTTGATGATCCCTCTGTAGGTATTTGAGATCGCTCTCGAGCTTGGTGAGGCGCGTGTGCCCGGTAACCGCCACCATGACCACGGCTCCAAGCGGCGGGGCGGTCTTGAGTACAAAATCGAGAATCTTTCCGTTCTTTTCTTCTTTCTCAGCCACACCTTCGCCTCTCTTCACTCTTCAAAATACCTTAGTCGCTGCTGGCTTCCGCAAGAAGCGCAGCCCCTGGGCCCTCTGCCCAGCTTCGAAATCTTTCATCCTGCATGAGGGTTTGCAGTAAGCCCCTTCGAGCGCTTTCCGTTTTTAGCAGTCGAATCGGGGCGAGCATCTTCTGCACCCACTTCGGCAATTGCGGAAGCACTGCCGAGGGGTCACGAAGAATGCGCCGGCCAAGCCACTCGAGGCCTCTGCCACCGGCGTGGGTAGCGCTCGCAAGCATCACGTGCTGACCAATCGGAGCCGCCGGCGTCAGCATTGAAGCCGGCCCGTAGAGCAGGCCTCGGCGAGCAGCCCGACGAACAATGTCGGGGTGAATGCCAAAGGTGCGAGCCAGGAAATTCCCGGGCACCTGCATCGCCCTTCCGGTGTGATAGAGGCCCTTTCCAGCAAGGCCTCGAAGACCACCAGGTGTCAATCGACGCGACTCGCGCATCTGAGCCAAAGACCTCAGAGCTCCCTGGCCGCCGCCAAGATTGATAGCCTCCTTAACGGCCTCTTCCGCTGTTTGACCAACGCCAGCACTTACGCCCTTGGGAAGCCGCTTTTCCAGAACACGGTTGGGGTCGATCGACTTCCAACCGCGCTTGCGCCCAACCTCCCAGACCCAGCGAAGGCCGGCATCTGTTGGGTCGTAAGCTCGGCCGCCACCAGTGATCGGGCTGCGGCCAAAGGTTTGATTGAGGAAGTCGAGAAGCTCGTCTCCGGGGATGCCCCCGGGATCACGGCCGACTATTCTCGCAAACTGATCGCGCACATCATCGCCAATCGCAGCCCTAAGAGCATTCTCAGGCGCTTCGCCGAGCACCCGGATCTTCTCCATGAGCTCGCGTGGGCCGAGGTTCTTCAGCTGCGATTTCTTTAGTCCCCAGTCAAGGCCGAGCTCGACCAATTGATCGCCGGTAAGACGCCCCGCCTCTCCGCTCGCAATCGCCCGCTCGAGCTGAGAACGAGTGACGTAGCGAGGGCTGGTCTTGAATGCCATCTGCCTCAGCTTGCCATCGGTGCGTTTCGTGAACGATGTACGCGCTACATCGTCCGGCTGCATCGAGGCGATGATCTCGTCGAACTTTCGAGCTGTAGCAATCCTTTCTTCGCCACGGAAATCCTGACCGGCTGGCGGCTTCGGAAGGTCTCGCCTGCCAGCCATGAGGTCGTCAGCGGAGAGGCTTTCTCGAACCCCTTTGCTCTGCAGCGGGTCATGGCCGGCCTCAAACACGCTGCGAGTTGCGGGGTGGGCTCGCTCAAGCGGCACTTCTGCGGAGGCCGGAACACCTTCAGCCGCCTCTCGAGCAGCCCTCTTGACCGTGACCGCTGGAGCTCTTTCTCCTGAGCGCCTAGCTATCTTTGACAGCGCTCCTTTCCCGGCGCGGGCACCGGCACCAATCAGGCGACCAGCGCCCTCGCCGGCGGCACCATACGCGGCCTCTCGGCCAATCGACCTGGCTGCCTTTTCGGCAGGGATATCCCAGCCTGCCATTTCGGCAAGGCCACGCTTGATCGCCTCGCCGGCGCCGCTACCCGTTGCCGCGCCTGCGAGGCCCAGGGCGATCCCGCCGACGGGTCCTCCGGCCGCGGTTCCAGCGGCCGTGCCCTTGATGCCGCCGTAGACCGAGCCTGCGATCTCTGGCGTTGCCTTCAGAGCGTCCAGGGCATCGAAACCAATCTCCGCAATCCCACCGCTGAGAAACCCCTGGGGCTCGAGCTTGCGCCACGGCTCACCAGGTCTACGAAGAGCGATGTTCGCTTCATCGAGAACGGCGGTCTCGAAGCCACGCTCGGCGTAGTGCTTCGCCATGTCTTCGGCGTCGACTGCCAAGGTCTTAGCCTTCAGGCGCTCGAGCACTCCGATTTCAGGGTGCTGCTCATTGAGCGCTCGATCGGGAGATGCGCCTCGAGAGGTGTCCTCGAATCCCCCGTACTTCGAGAAGTCGAATCGCCCAACGGGCGCCTTCTCGTCGGTGTACGAACCCCCGTACTTGGAAAGATCGACGGGCATCAGTCAAGGACTCGGATAGTCGCTCCGGGGTTTTCAGCCTGCACTCTCGGAAGCTCGTCCTGCGGCACGCGCCCCTTTCTCCCATCGATCTCCACCATCACCATTGGGCGAGCCTCACCAGCGCTTAGTTCGTCCTTGCTGATCAGGGCGCCCAAGACATCGTCGATAGTGAATCGATCCGAGTGACCAGGAACAGCGAGGAATTGCTCTGTGGCCGACTCGGCTTGCCGACGAACAGAGACCTGGGAAGCTTTCATAAGCGCTTCGGCCGCAGCGATCACCTCCTCCTTGTACTCGGGAGAGCCATCGCTGTGAATGAATCGATAGAAGCGATCGTAAATCCCTGCCATGCCGGGACGATTCGAGAACATTTCGATGTCCTGGTTCGACAGACGGCCGGTATCTCCAGCGGCCTTGACGAGCCCAATTGCAGCGGCACGCAAAGTAATCGAGTTCGTTTCGACGAGCTTGCGAATACGAGATGCTTCATCTCGTGCCTTGCGGTAGCCGGAGATGAAGCTGGTAGGCTGGGACATTTCCTTGCGCAGGTCGTTGATCGTCTTCGAGTTCTCTACGATCCTGTCCTGCTCGGCCTGTCGCTCATCGGCAACCGCGTCGGCCATGGCAAGGGCGGTCGTGGCTCGATTGCGCTCCTGGGCAACAATTGGTCCGAGGAGTTTGGTCAGCGTGCTCGCTGGGACATCGGCGTCGATCTCAATGCCGAGTGTCTCCTTGATCGCCTTCTTGAACTCAGCGCCCTCCTCATCGTCCTGGATCTCGCTAAGGCGCTGCCTTGCATCTTCGGCGATGACCGGAGGCTGACCGGGAGCCGGCGGGCCTCCGGGCATGAAGTGAGCAAGGCCTCGGAGATCCATGCCGCCAAGGGACTCAGAGAGCCCCTTCATGCCGCGAAGGAAGTTTTTCTCTTTGTCGCGCTGACTCAGACGATCCGCTTCCGCTGCCTTGGCAAGATTCGCATCCGCCGCAGCCCTTGACCGCTGCTCTTTTTCAAGGGCTTCCGCTTCGTGGGTCAGCCGGCGAGCATCGATCTCGTTCTGCGGTTTTGGAGTGGACTCCGATGGTCGCCTGGCGAGATCTCTTAGGGTTGATGCCGCTGCATCCGGGCCGCGCGCGGCAGTGGCGACCGCCGACTCCTTTTCGGCCTCGTAATTAGCATCGACGGGGTCGCCCTGAATGCGCTGCCAGTCAGACAGTCGCATGGGCTGATCGTTTGGGGTGACGTCTGTTGCAACCCTTCGAGCGTCTTCGACGAACTCACCAGACGTACCGCCGGCCGGACCTACGAACGCCTTACCACTAACGTCGCCCCGGATGATGTTCTTGAGGCCGCCAGAACTCTCCGGGTTGTAGGGCAGGCCGCCGTCACGATCCGCTTGCTCCCGGTATGCCGCATCCTCGGCATTCGCCCTCGCAAGAATCCCCTCTTCAACGGGAGTGAGGTCTTTGCCTTTCGACAAAGGTCCAATGAACGGAGCTCGCAAACCGCCCCGATCGATGAAGTCGGCCTCTGCCTCCTCCGAAATCGTCGGAAGCCTGGGGCCTTGCATTGGGGTGTTGGCAGGAGCTGTACGGGGCTTCGCCCACGGAGCGGTTCGGTAGACCCTGTCACGCGCGCCCTGCACCATGGACTGACGCATCGATGGCGCGGTGTCAGTCCCAAGAGCCTTCGATGCAGCGGATGCACCAGCAGCGCCAGCGACCTGGGCCAGCCAGGGGTACTTTTCCTCAAGCTGCCTGCGAAGAAGCTCTTTGGGGTCCATCAGCCTCCGAAGCCTCCGAAGTCAAAGCTACTGCCAGCGGCGCCGCCGATGCCGCCGCCAATCTGCTGGAAGTTGTGATAGCGCTGAGCGTCCTTGGCCATTTGGGCGTTCGCCATCATGCTAAGAGCGCCAGCAAGGCCACCGATACGTTGCGTTTCGTTCGCAAACCGCTGATCACGAAGTGCGTTTTGACGATTTAGGTTATCACGCTCAGTCGAGTATCGGCTCTGTTCATTGGTGTCAGCAACGCGCTGGCGGTTGCCGACATTGTAGTAGTTCGCCCGCTCTCTCGACCCCGCTGCATCCCTCGCTGCCTGGGTAAGTAGCTGGGAAGCCATGGCATTGAAGCGGTTAATGTGGCCGGCCTTTGCGTCCGACAAAGCGATATCTTGCGACCTGATTCGGCCTCCAAGTTCGCCCGCTCCATAGGCCGCATTCAGCCGATTCCCAACGGCCATGCGCGCGAGATCGCTTCCAGCACCCCGAGCAAGCTCTCCCGAGGACTGATTGGCTTGAAGTCTCGCCTGACGCTCGGCGCTGCCTCCGAGTCGGCCGCGCTCGGCAAGATTCCTCATCACCGACTGATTGTTGCGACGGAATTCCCCCGCAATGGCTCGCTGCATGTCCTCCGCAGCAAGGCGCTCTGAAAGCGGCAGGCCTTCGCGACGAACATCGGCAAGATGGCGAAGGGCGCCCATCTGCTCCGCCCGAACCTCGGGAGAGTCCTGCGGGGTCGCCGCCTCACCGCGAATGATCGCGCTGTAGACCTCGGGAGAAACGTCACCGACAACGCGCAGCTGCGCTGGGGTGAGCGACCGCATGTCGAAGTCAGGGACTTCGAGATCGCGGTAAAGCTTGATTATTTCGTCGTATTCGTCCGGAATCCCGCCATCCATGGCGAAAGCGGCAAGGCCTCCGATCGCGCTCCCGATTCCGGCTCCGGCTCCACTGGCTACCATGTCTGATTCCTTACGCGAAAATGTCGGCCATTATGCCGCCACCAAGGCTGCCCTCTCCGTCTCCGCCCCCGAAGAGGCCGGGCGCGGGGCTTCCAGCGACCTGCTCCAGAATGCCACCGATTTTCGCCCAGCGAGATTTCCTCTTAGCCGCCAAGTACTTCTTGCGGCTCTTGCGCGCCAGCCTGCGCCACTCCTTTTGAGCGGCGGTCAGCTGCCTCTCCTGCTCATTGAGAGCGAGCTCTTCGGATTCGAGGTAGCCCTCGATATCGGCCGCAAGCCTTGCCGCCCGGAAGGGCTCGCCGCCCTCATCGATTCTGTCGAGATCGTCGATGAGCTCGTTGACTGTGTTGATGATGCGGCGCTGGTCCTCGGTCGAAACGTTCGACCTGCTCGGGCTCGAGCCGGGGTCGTAGAGCACGAAGGCCCGCGGGTCAGGAAGCTCGAGATCCTCCCCGAAGAAGAGAGGCTTCTCTAAAGCGTACTCTCCATCGTCGCGGAACTGCTTGATCGAGGTCCCGGGGGCAAAGTGCTCGCGAAGCTCGGCATGACGATCGAGGGCTTGATCGGTAATGGATTGAAGCTCTTCGTCTGTGTATCGCCCCGCATTCTCCTCGAGCCATTCACGCGGTAGTGTGTTCTGCCGCTCTCGGCCGCCACGACCTATCTTCAGCTCGATCGTTGGAATGTCGGCGATCTCCGGATATCTCGACATGATTTCCTGGAACTTCTCACCGGCATCGATGACGCGCTGTCTTGCCTCTGTGTTGAAGGCGGCGGGATCAAAGGTCAGGCTCTCCTGCGGGACAGAGCCCAGGGATTCAAGAGAGCCCGACTCAAGGAGGTCAAAGTAGGCGTCCTCCACTCTTTTTTGCTCTCCCTGACGACGAGCTATCTCATCTCGAATCGTCTGGGCCTCTTGTTCTCTTCTTCCAATAAGGTAATCTCTCGATCGGTCGGCGATTCCGGCCTCTTCCTCAGATCGCTGGCGAGCAAAGTCCTGCGCTTCCCGCTGCTGCTTCGCGAATTGCTCATAGATGCGGCCGATGTCTTCGGAGTAGCCACGCGCACGATCACGGAAGTCGTCGTCACCGAGGTAGCGCCTGGCCTCTTCGCGAGCCTCACCAGAGGTGAGGCCTGGCGCCGATCGCTGAAGGATCGTCTGCAGGCCGGATCCAGAGCTAAGAGCGCGAGCCCTTGTCGCAAGGTCTTCGAGGCCACGACCAATGTTTGCCGCCCGCTCCTGATTCAGGTGGTCCGGCCCCTCATATTGCGCGTTGACAACGTCACGGGCCTGTCCGAGGGCCTGTACTCGAGATTCGGCTGAATCATGAGGCCCAAGAGCGCTTGACAGCACTCCCTCAGAACCGGAGCTCTCATAGCTTCGAGACGGACCAGCTTGATCGTAGAAGGCGTTCACCGCCGACTGGATCGCTTCTCTTTGCTGTGGCAGTCCGGAGGAAAGAGGCTCGAACAGGCGAGCTCCCACATCTCCTTGGGTCTGAAAGCCAGCGGCATCGCCGACATCGGGCGTTGGCTGAGGGCTTGTTGCAGTTGGAATGCTTGCCTCAGAGCGAGCCGACGATTCAGCGGGAGCGGTTGCGCTCGAAGTGACGGGGAAATCCGTCACCACCTGCTGATTAGGAGCCGGACCCTGCCCAAGGAGATAGGCCTCGTTCTCCTCAAAGCTACTGGGTACGTAGGGCATCGCCACTCCCCTTGATCATAAGGACCACCTCAACAGCTTCTGTGGGATTTGAATCCCAGGCGACCTTCACTCTAATTTTCCCCTCATCGACGACCTCCCAAGCCAGTCGAGGGAAGTCGAACAAGGCCGAATGAACGATGCGAACTTCCGCAGCCTTGCCCTTCACCCGACCCGTGCTGATCGTTTGCTCCTGATTATGGAAAAGAGAGACTCTTTTTCGGTCAGCGTTGAAGTTGTCTTCCTCGGACAGGTTGTTCTGAAGCGCCTGGGTTACGAGGTCGATCTGTTCCGCTTGCGACTTGTTCGCCCGAAAGTATTCCTCTGGAAGCTTCGGGTTGTCGCCAGGCGTCGGTGCTCGGAAGCTCTGGATTCTCATGCGGGCTGCCTCACTATCTTGCCCGCGTAAGGTCGATAGGCGATAGCCACGGAAAGGATGTTGAAGCGCTCCTTTGCATAGCGATGCCGATACTGAAGCGTGAGGGTTCGGCAGCGCTGATGCTGAGAGGGGACCGGGACAAGCGGCGGTGTCGAAGCAAAAGGACCCTCGTTTCCCCAGGGGAACTCACCCCAGGGCCCCTCGCCCCATCCCTGGGGACGAGTGATCTCAATCGCCGAAAGCCACTCCTCATCTGGAACGACATCGGAGAAAAAGCCCACCTCGTGGTGGTACGCCGTATCTTCTTCGAAGTAGATGGCGGCGTACGGAAACTGCTTCTTCGTCTCCGAAATGCCGGCGTTCTCCGGCGCCCACCGAACCTCCGAGTCAATCGGCAGGCCGATCGAGGCCTGAAGGCTTGACTCATCCCCAGAGATGCCGAAAAAGACGCCGGAGAAAAGCCCTCCAGCCCCAACTGCTCCCTGCAGAACAGGCATCGATATCTGCTCATTGAGGGTAAGCGTGAAGCTGTTCAAGCCATCGGTTGTTACAGCAGTAAGTGTGGCCTCTTCGTTCCTATGGGTGCAGTGGTACGCTGGCTGGGTCGGTCGAGCTGGATAGTAGTAGGTAAGCG
>ERZ869936.223-NODE-223-length-63298-cov-6.740635_pt1 | contig 63298 bp, 59 predicted proteins | sample MGYA00520876_ERZ869936 | MGnify/ENA primary metagenome ERZ869936 (study PRJEB32218, sample SAMN09650985) | biofilter metagenome | isolation source: enrty point of leading RO module | place: Saudi Arabia: Thuwal, RO plant located on Red Sea | collected 2016-02-17 ... | reverse complement strand
CATGTCGCTCAGATCCAGCAGCTGACCCAGGTTGAGGTAAGCCATGGTGAGCTGATTTTCTGCGTTAACCACATTCAGTTCTTCGGCGGCCAGCTGGGCCTGAATATCGAGAAACACATTTTTTGCCACAGCACCTGCATCGGCCAGTTTTTTAGTTCTTTCGGCCTGAAGGTGGGTAATTTCGTAGTGGCCTTTGGCTATTTCCAGCAATTCATCAGCAAAAAGAACCTGGAGGTAAGCGGTGGCAATACTGAGTGAAATATCGTTTTTTAATTTTTCAAGATCCTGCTCACCGGCCAGCATATTGAATTTTTGCTGCCGGATGTTGTTATAGTTCTGAAAGCCGTTAAAGAGAATAAGGGCCGAGCTGAGTGAAAAATTCTGGCTCAGTACCCTATCGGTGGCAAACTGGTTGGTGAAGGGGTCGATGGTTCGGCCAAAGTTGTAGGCGTGGGAGAGGTTGGCATTCAGGGAAGGAAGTACATTGGCCTTGCTCTGAAGATAATTTACCTCGTTGATTTCGGCATTCAGTGCACCCTGTTTAATACTCAGGTTGTTTTTCAGGGCATGGTCAATGCAGGACTGAAGGGTCCAGGGCTGAGAAAAATCCTGTCCGGTTCCCACCGAAACAAAAAAAAGGCAAATCCAAAGGGCGAAAGTGCTGCGCATGGTAAAATGTAGTCAAAATTAAGGATTTGCGGGCTTCCGGCTTAAAAAAAGGATGAACGGCAGGGGTATCCTGTAAATGAAAAGGGGACTTGATGACCCTCAGATTTTTTTTATGATTATCTCCACCCTGCGGTTTTCTTCGTTTTGCATTTCGGTCATGGGTTTGCGGTATTTCATCTGGGAGTTACCCGCTCCGGTACAGGAGATACGGTTACTTTCAATGCCTTTTTCAACGAGGTATTTTTTGACCGCTTCGGCCCTTTCCTGGGAAAGTTTTTTCAGCTGGCGGATATTTTTCATATCGGGAGCGTTCACATGGCCCACAATTTCAATCTGTGCTCCGGGGTTTCGGTTCATAAAGCGGTATAAGGCTAACAGGCCGGGACGGGAGACGGGCAAAAAGGCGGTTTCATCGCCTACAAATTTGATGTTTGGAATTTTAAAGACCTCTCCCGGGACAATAGGTTTCAGGTTTACATCAAACTTAACCGTGTCGGGCATGCGTTTGGCATCGAAGGGAATCTGGGGAGCCATCATTGCATGCGAGTAAAAAATATATCCGGGGGCGTTCACATTCAGGGTAATCATCTGCGAACTGGAAAGTTCTAGGGTAAATTGTGTGGTATCGGAAATTTTAAAAGGCTCTCCGATCTGGTATCCCGGAATATCGAAATTTCCGTTTACGGGCTTTCCCGTTTTTGCATCGTACACACGAACGAGGAAAGGAGTTTTTATTTCTTTGGGTTCGGGAAGTGCAAGAGGAGCGGCATCGGTGGTAATGATTTCGGTTGGAGTTTTGAGATCGATGTACAGCACAACTTCGTTGGCACCGGTAACATTATCGATGGCCAGGTAAAATACTTCATCCTTTTTCACTTCCAGCACAAGGGCCATGGGGTTTCCCGGGCCGGATGGCGTAAAGGCGGAAGTTCCATCCCTGGAAAGTCCGGTCGGGCCCTCACTGCGGGCCAGGTTAGAGCGCAGGGGTTTTTCCTTTTTAAGGGGCAAACCGTCACAGAAACCATCTTCGCGGTACTGAAAAAGAAGGAAGTCAACATCATCTTTCCCGTTGGCGGGGGTGATGGAAAAAGTAAGGATTTTGGTTTCGGGCATTTGAAATTTAACCCAAACGATATTATGCTCTTTTTCGAACCAGTGCAGGTCTTTGGTATTGGGTGAAAAAATTTCTTTGAGTTTTCCGGCTCCCTTGGTTTTCAGGTGGTGTGGACCGTTGGTTTTTATTTCGAGGGCAAAATCGCAATCGCTGTGTTGTCCGAAACCCGGCAGGCAACAAAAAAGCAATCCCCACAAATACAAAACTTTCCTCATGGATTTAAAAATACACTTAATTTCTCCGCAAAAAGGATACCGCATTTAGAAATTTACTCCGTACGGGTCGTAATTTTTTCGAGTACGGTGGGAACCGGGAAGCGTTCGGCCATGCCTTGCCTGAGGCCATGCAGCATCTCGTTTTCGGGCAACAGGTGGGGCGGTTTGGAAAATTTAAATTTCCGGGTCATGCCATCCAAAATCTCTGTTGGAAAATCAGAAATATCACGGGTGTTAAGACTTTCGTTGAGCATGAGCTGGGTAAGCGCGGCGGGGTGTTGTTCAGAAAAAGGTTCTTTTCCGGTGAGCACCCAAAAGAAAGTCATGCCGAGGGCATAGACATCGGTAGCCGGTGAAAAGACCTCGGTGGCATTCAGGATTTGTTCGGGAGCCGCATAATAGAAGCTGAAATTTCCTTTTCCTGTTTTCCCTTTGGGGTATTTAAATTTAAGGTTGCGGTGCATACCGAAATCGATGAAGCAGATTTTTTCGGGGAGTTCGTATTGCCAATCGATTAAAATGTTGGAGGGTTTAATATCGAGGTGTAAGATCTTTTCGGCGTGGATTTCGGCAAGGCCCAAGAGTAATTTTTTCAGGAGTTCCCTTTTATTTTCCGGCTTTAGGCGGGCAAGTTCAGGTCCGGAATCGCGGAGGGATTTACCCGGAAATCTGGGAAAAACGATCCAGAGTTCGTTTTTTGTTTTGAGGAGTTTGAGTGGGGAAATGGAAAATTTCCAGGGTTTTTTGAGCATGCCTTCGCTGCGGAAGGCAAATTCCTGTGCCGATCCGGGGAGGTAGGGGGGATAAATTTTTTTCAGGATAACGGCTTCTGAGGTAAGCCGGTTGATGCCGGGATATACCCGTGAAAATTTTCCGGAGGGGTTTAGGGCGGGACCTGTAGTTTCCCAGCTTTCGTCGGGAGTTTTGAGGATCATGGATTTTACTTTCCCGAAAAATATGCTTTCATGGGAATGAAATAATGATCGCGCCAGCCCTTTTTATAATCCGATTGTCCGTTGGGGATGTTGGTATGTTGAATAATCAGTTCACATCCTTTGGGGTGGGGATTAAACTTAACAACAAGTTGTGAGTCGGGGGCATCGGGTGGAAATTCAACCGTACGCCAGGACTGAACTATTTTTTTTCCGGGTTTCAGTTCCAGGTTTTTTCCGGAGATATAGCCATCCCAGGCGGTAAATTTTGCATTTAGTTTTCCCGATCCGGTGGCGGCGCCACCGGTCATGGCAGCGTGGAGTTTGGCCGACAGCCAGGCTTTGTACACGGCATCCGGTTTGGCGGGGATGATGGCTTTGGTTTCGAATTTTTTCATGTGATTAATTTTTCGCGTGTTCCTTCTCAAAATCTTTATGCTCCTGCAGTTCGCAGTTCACCATCCAGTTGATTCCGAACGAGTCGGTTAATTGTCCGAACAAAGCACCCCAGAATGTTTTATCCAAAGGCATAATTACTTTGTTGCCCAATTTTTTTCAAGGGTTATACAAATAAGGACTCAGCCAACGGCGGACTTCCTCCGTTTTAACATTTTTTCTTTTGGAATAATCTTCCAGCTGGTCGGGCAGGATGTCGCCCACGCTGAAATAATGGGCTTCCTGACGCGCGAAAATCAATCCGCATACACTGGCCGTGGGATACATGGCCAGACTCTCGGTAAGGGTAACTCCGGAATTTTTTTCGGCCTCGAGCATTTTAAACAGAATTTCCTTCTCGGTATGATCCGGTTGGGCGGGATAACCCGGAGCCGGACGAATACCGATATACTTTTCGCGAATAATTTCTCCCAGGTTTAAATTTTCATCGGCAGCATAGCCCCAATATTCCCGCCGGATCTTTGCATGGAGCAATTCAGCAAAGGCCTCGGCCAAACGATCGGCCAGGGCTTTGAGCATGATGGAGGAGTAATCGTCATTCTCCTTTTCAAACTGCTCCAGCTTGCTTTCGATGCCCAAACCGGCAGTAACTACAAAGGCCCCCACATAATCACCACCCTCTGCTCCGGAAGCCAGAAAATCTGCCAAAGCCAGGTTGGGCGTTCCCTCCGGCTTGCGGGTTTGCTGACGCAGGGTATGAAAAGTACAAAGGGGCGTTTTTCCGTCTTTCCGGAAAACCTGAATATCATCGCCCTGCGATTCGGCCGGATAAATTCCAAAAACGGCATTGGCCTTTACCCATCGTCCCTCAATAATTTTTTTCAACATGGCCCGGGCATCATCGTATAATTTTTTTGCTTCCTCTCCCCGCTTCGGATCTTCCAGTATGGCCGGATAAACCCCCTTCATCTCCCAGGTATGAAAAAAGGGCGACCAGTCTATATACCCGGCAATTTCTTCCAGGGAATAATTGGGTAATACTTTTAATCCCGTGAAGGCCGGTTCCTTACTCTTTGATTTTTTGACATCTATCTGAAGCCGGTTCTTACGGGCCTCCTGAATGGAAATGAAGGCATCTTTCGAACGGCCCCTTTTATTCTGCTCCCTCAGAAAATGGTACTCCTCATCTACTTTTTTCATGAGCCCTTCCCGCAATTCCGGACTTAATAAACTTCCGGCTACGGGAACACTCCGGGAAGCATCGTTTACATGTACCACGGGATGGTTGTATTGCGGTGCAATTTTTACGGCCGTATGAATTTTTGAGGTTGTGGCTCCTCCAATCAGCAGGGGAATGGCAAAATTTTCCCGTTTCATCTCTTCCGCCACATGCACCATCTCGTCGAGGGAAGGCGTGATGAGACCGCTCAGGCCTATGATGTTTACATTTTCGCTTTTGGCTACGCTCAGAATTTTTTCGCAGGGCACCATCACCCCCAGGTCTATCACCTCGAAATTATTGCAGGATAAAACCACACTTACAATGTTTTTTCCTATGTCGTGTACATCGCCCTTTACGGTAGCCAACAAAATTTTTCCGGCTGTTTTCCGCGATTTGCTTTTGGAAGCTTCGAGATAGGGCTGTAAAAAAGCTACGGCCTTCTTCATAACGCGGGCACTCTTTACCACCTGGGGCAAAAACATCTTTCCGCTGCCGAACAAATCGCCCACCACATTCATACCCTCCATCAGCGGACCTTCAATAACTTTCAATGCCTCGCCCAGTTCCACTCTTGCCTCTTCCACATCCTGCTCAATATAGTCGGTAATGCCCTTTACCAGACTGTGGGTAATTCTTTCCTGCAAGGGAGCCGAACGCCATTCTTCGGTTTTTGTTTCCTCTTTTCTTTCCTGTCCTTTCAGTCCTTCCGCTATGGCAATCAGCCTTTCCGTAGCATCTTCACGACGGTCGAGCAACACATCTTCCACTCTTTCGAGCAGGTCTTTGGGAATGTCGTCATACACCTGAAGCTGGGAAGGGTTCACAATACCCATATCCATACCTGCCCGGATACCGTGATAGAGAAAGGCAGAATGAATGGCTTCTCTGACGATGTCGTTGCCCCGGAACGAAAAGGAAACATTACTTACCCCGCCCGATACTTTGGCCAGGGGCAGGTTGGCTTTGATCCATTTAGTAGCCTCAAAAAAATCGATGGCATTGCGACGGTGCTCGTCCATGCCGGTAGCCACCGGAAAAATATTGGGATCGAAAATAATATCCTGGGGAGGGAATTTTACTTTTTCGGTAAGAATCTTATACGCCCTGCCACAGATTTCAATCCTGCGCTCCAGGGTATCGGCCTGTCCTTTTTCATCAAATGCCATTACAATAACGGCAGCGCCATAATGCAACACCGTTTCCGCCTGACGGATGAATTCGGCTTCGCCTTCTTTCAGGCTGATGGAATTTACAATGCCTTTGCCTTGCAGACATTTCAATCCGGCCTCGATAACATGAAACTTGGAAGAGTCGATCATCACCGGCACGCGGGAAATATCGGGTTCGGCGGCAATGAGATTTAAAAATTTTGTCATGGCCTGAACGGCATCGAGCATGCCTTCGTCCATGTTGATGTCGATTACCTGGGCACCGCCTTCTACCTGTTCGCGTGCGATGGAAAGCGCCTCATCGAATTTTTCATCTTTGATGAGCTTTAAAAATTTGCGGGAGCCGGTAACATTGGTTCGTTCGCCCACATTCATAAAATTCGAATCGGGCCTCAGGGCCAGGGCTTCCAGACCGCTGAGGCGGAGGAAAGGCTCGGGAGAGGGAATGCTGCGGGGCTTTGTCTTTTCGGCATGGCGTGCCATGTGACTGATGTGGTCGGGTGTGGTGCCGCAGCAGCCGCCGATGATATTCACGAAACCCGAAGACAGAAAATCTTCCATCTGGCAGGCCATGTCGTGCGGGCTTTCATCATATTCACCAAACTGATTGGGCAGGCCGGCATTGGGGTAGGCCGAGACGAAGAAAGGTGCTTTTTTCGAAAGTTCCTCGAGGTAGGGTCGCATCTCCCGTGCACCGAGGGCGCAGTTGAGACCAATGCTGAGCAGGGGAAAATGACTTACCGAATTAAGGAAAGCTTCCACCGTTTGTCCGGAGAGGGTTCTTCCACTGGCATCGGTAATGGTTCCTGAAATCATGATAGGAACCTTTTTTCCGGTATCGGAAAAAACACGGTTCACACCGTAAAGAGCCGCTTTAGCATTCAGGGTATCGAAAATAGTTTCAATGAGGATGAGGTCGGCACCGCCATCGAGGAGGCCCCGAGTTTGTTCTGCATAGGCATCGGCCAGTTCATCGAAGGTAACGCCGCGGAAGCCGGGATCGTTGACATTGGGAGAGAGGGAAGCCGTTTTATTGGTAGGACCCAGGGCTCCGGCCACGAAGCGGGGTTTAGCGGGATTCTTAAGTTTGAATTCATCGCGGGCTTTGGCAGCGAGGCGGGCCGCTGCGAGGTTCATTTCATAAGCCAGGGCTTGCATGCCGTAATCGGCCAGGGAAATTTTCTGGGCGTTGAAGGTATTGGTCTCTATGATATCGGCGCCGGCCTCGAGGTATTGGCGGTGGATATTGAGAATGATCTCGGGTTGGGTGAGAACCAGGAGGTCGTTATTGCCTTTGAGATCCGATTTCCAGTCTTTAAAGCGATCGCCCCGGTAATCAGATTCCGACAATTTATGCCGTTGAATCATGGTTCCCATAGCCCCATCGATGATGAGGATGCGTTCTTTCAGTATTTCTTTAATGTGGGACATAAATCATGCAAATTTACCATAATACAGGCGGCAATCGTATTCGAAATTTACGGTACCGTTTTGCTGGTGTTTATCGAAAAGGTTTTTCAGTGCGGTTATCATATCAAGATATTCTTTGGTATCGGCGGCGGGGATATAGGAGGAAGAATCGAGGCGGCCTTTGAGACCCTGAAAATCGAAGATTTGGGCGTTATAGAAAATTTTTTGCTGCCAGTTTCCTTTACCGAAAAAATCATCCATTACCGCATCATCCACCCGGCGGTGATTAACCAGATTGTAATCGGTCCCGAATTCCTGGAGGAGGTTTTCATATTCTTCAAGAAATGGGGGTCCGTATTTGCGGTCGTTCCAGGAGAGGAGTACAAAGCCTCCGGGTTTGAGTATGCGTTTGAATTCCGCTTTGGTTTTTTCCCGGTCGAACCAGTGAAAAGCCTGTCCGGCGAAGATGTGGTGAACGCTTTGCCTGGGCAGGGAAGTATTTTCGGCGGTGGCATTGAGGGCGGAGAAGCCGGGAAACGATTTGAGGCATTCTTCGGCGGCCTTGCGCATGGGGGTATTGGGTTCGATGCCGCTTACGGGGTGGTTTTTTTTGAGGAATGGGATGGCGGAGAAACCGGTGCCGCAGCCGATATCGGCGATGGATTGTTGGGGTTTAAGAATATTTTGATCATAGAGAAAGTTAAGGATATCATCCGGGTAATGGGGGCGGTAGCGGATGTAGTCGCTTACTTTGGATTCGAATCTGGAGGTACTGTTATGCATAAAAAAAACCCTTCTGCGCGCAGGAGGGTTGGTATAGGTTTATTAAGATTAAAAACACAATACATTGGCTTATCTTTTCTCCTGGAAAAAATTCCGGAGAGCGAATTGGCACCATTTTACCGTGGTAAGGGTTGCCAAGGCTTCAAAGGGCGCATCCCTCAGCCTTTCTGGATAAGCAATAAAGCAAGAACCGGGGCAAAGATAATAAAAAGGGCGATAATATACCCTTCCCCCGGCCCAAAGCCCCTGAAAATGGGGGTTTGGGGTTTTGGAATGAAAATATTTTGTTGTAGGTTTGGGGGGGGGGCAGCTTATTTGTTTAACCACTTGAGGGATTGGGGGCTGGGGATGAGAATGGCGGGGGGGGGATGGATCCGAGGCAGAATTATAGACAATGAAGATAAGATTTAGAACCATAGGTAGCGAGGAAGAGTCTGGCAGCAATTCGTAGTCCGTTTGACCGTTTATTCGACGCCCACCCCTCTTCCGGATCACGGCCCCTACCATGATTTCTACCTCTTTGGTATTAGAGGCTTTCTTTTTAGCTTAGGTGGGGAAATTAGGGGTTGGCTGCAACATTTAAAAGACATCAAGCATGAGCAAATATTTGACTTTAGTAAATATCTTGGACGAACTTCGAAAGGAAGCACCTATAGAGTATAAGAAATATTATCCAATTGAAACAAATATTGAAGACCTAAATAATGCTCGAGCACGCGCATACATTCATTTGTTCCTAAAGGTGAAGTTCGGAATGTTAACGTTTTTGGAAAGAGAGAATTTTATTACTGATGATACCAATGATGGAGGGGTTGATGCATATTATTTGGATAAAGAGCAAAAAAAGATATATTTTATACAGTCAAAGTTTAGAACAAGTGAAGACAATTTCGAAAATAAAAACATCGAGTTGGATGAGCTGTTTAGCATGAATCTTGACCGTATCACAAAAGGGGAAAGAGAATACACTAACGGAACTAAATACAACGGGAAAGTCCAAAAGTTAATTGACCAAATTCAAGCAACTGACGATTTTCCAAAATACAAGGAAGTAGTAATCATATTGGCAAATCTAAAAGATAAGTATCGTGACCAAATTAAAAGATTGACACTATTTCCAGCCGAAATATTTGACTATGAAAAATGTTACAACGAACTTGTATTTCCTGTAGTTTCTGGAACATTTTACAATCCCAAAGAACTTAAAATAACAATAAGTGTAAATTCAAAAAGTGCGGGAAATAGAATTGATTATTATGTCGATACTGCAATAAAAGAATGTAATATTACCGCGTTGTTTGTTCCTACGATCGAGATTGCCAAAATTTTATATAAATATAAAAACTCGATTTTGAAATTTAATCCAAGGAGTTATTTGGATCTAGCTGGGGGTTCCGTTAACAGCAGGATTCAATCATCCGTTACAGAAATTAAAACAAATGAATTTGCACTTTACAACAATGGTATAACCATGCTGTCTGATAACACATTTTACAGTGATCGAGTTGGCAAGAAAAGCGAGGCTGAATTAATTGTTACGAATCCGCAAATTATTAATGGAGGACAAACCGCCTATACACTGAGTAGAATATATGAAGATTGTTTAAGAACTGGGAATAATGAAGTTTTTACCAATAAGGAAGTTCTTTTAAAAGTGATAACCTTTAGCGAAGAAGAAAATGGGACTGTTGATGAAATTAGCAAACTTCAATTGATTGAAGCAATTTCAAAAGCCACCAATGACCAAACAGCCGTAACCGAAGCAGATCGAAGATCCAACGAAAAAATACAGATTGATATTCAAGAAGCAATATTTAAAACTTTCGGTTATTTTTACGAACGAAAACGTGGAGAATTTGGAGATGGAGTTCGAAACAAATATATTGACCGCTCTAAAATTATTGACAGAGAAACATTCATGAGAATCTGTCTTTCAATAAATGGTAATTCTGGACAAGCTAGACGGGCAAGTTCCCAACAGTTATTCAAAAAGGATGCTTTTAATATTATTTTGTCTGATAGTTCTGCTTCGTTGAAATATTTCTTTGGCTATAAAGCTTATGAATATTTAATTGAAACACAAAAACGTTTTGAAAAGGAAGTAAAAAATAAATTTGGACAAGCTCAATATGGAAACGGCCTCAGATATGGTAAAATTGCAATGGTTGGAGTTATTGCAAGACAATACTCAAACGAAATAACACTTTCTAATTTTGAATCAGAAGTAAAAATTAAAAGTGATAATATTTTAAATAAGTGGTTGCAGTTCGAGGAATTTGTGAAGACACAACCTGAAAATACAGCATATTTTAGAAAGTATACCGACCAGGAAACAAACCAGGAAATTTTAGAAGTAAACTTTGATAATTATTATAAAGGAAGAACACTGACGAATGACCTAGAGAAATTTTTTGTGTGAATGCAGCAGCTAACACGGGTTTTGCGTTAGTGGGCGGATAGTGTGCATATGAACGTTTGAGCAATTAATAAACGTTAGTGCTGGCAGTCCCCCGATAGCATTCGGGATTACAGTTACAAAGGCCTTCAGGGAGCGAACTAATATTAATCTCACACATCGTTAAACGCGTTTTCTCTCAACATAAACCAACCACCCACCCTTGCCCACAATAGAGTTAAAAACAAAAATTATTAATGCACCCGTAGAGCACTGCTTTTTTCTGAGCCTAAGTGTGGACTTGCATAAAATCAGCGCAGGCGAGACAAAGGAAGAAGCCATTGCAGGGGTAACCTCGGGCTTAATGCAATTAAACGATGAGGTAACCTGGAGGGCAAGGCATTTTGGTATTTACCAGAACATGACTTCAAAAATAACTGCCTACCAGGCTCCGGAATACTTTGTGAGTGAAATGGTAAAGGGGTCTTTTAAAAAGCTGCATCATCAGCATGTTTTCGAATGGACAGGCCGAGAAACCATCATGACAGACATATTTTATTTTGAAGCCCCCTTAGGTGTCTTGGGTAAGCTATTTTCAAAATTGGTTTTGAAGCGCTACATGCAGCATTTTTTGGTTAAACGAAACAGCGTTATTAAGGAAGCCGCCGAAACCTCCAAATGGCAAACCCTTCTTCCCAGCCTACCTCCTAAAAACCCCTAAAAATAGGGGTTTGGGGTTTTGGAATGAAAAGATTTTGTTGTAGGTTTGGGGGGGTACAACACCGCCCCTATTCCCATAACAAATACTAAATAGACCAAAAAAATAAATCCATGAAAAAGTACTATTTACATGATGGAACTGCACAATTAGGTCCGTTTGACCTAGAGGATCTAAAAACTATGAATATAAGTAAGGATACCCCAATCTGGCATGAAGGGCTTTCGGAATGGACAACCGTTGAGAGGATTGGTGAATTAAAAGAACTTTTGGATTCATCGTCTCCTCCCCCATTTAATGTAAAACGAAGCAATCCGCCACCTATAAAAAATGAAAGTTCTACGCAAATCGAGGCTCCTCTACAAAACGCTAAACCGAAAAAGAAAAACAAATGGATTTTGGCTGCCGTAATTTCTGTTCTTGTTTTGGGATTAGGTATAGGAGCCTTATATATTTATGATCAAACCAATTGGGGTTCAGGTGGTCCAATAGATTATCAACAGCAGGTAATGAGTGTTGAAGAAATTGAACGCTCCCAACCAACTAGATTTCTATCTGCCTCCGGAACTTACAGAGAAAACTTTTGGGGAGACAAATTCAAGGTAAATTGCGAAATTACTAATGATGCAACTATTGCCACATACAAGGATGTCGTCATTAGGGTCACATATTATTCAAAAACCGAAACATCATTAGGAAGCAAGGAATACACCATTTACGAAACATTTCCACCTAACAATACAAAAAAGGTTTCTCTAAAGATTGACAATTATAAAGATGTAAACTCTTTGGGCTGGGAAGTAGTGGATGCAACACCTCATTGAAATTTAAATTTCTGCTTTCCAAGGTTTTCTCGCAGATATTTTATTGACCAAAATTATTTTATGAAGTGCTGGATTGAAAAAACAATTGTAAGTGGTCGACCAGATAGACTTACTGGAGATAGGGCCCTAGGAAAAGCATTATGGTCACCACAAACGGCTAATGGAGGTGCTGATATATATCATTACATGAGAAGTGTTGAAGTTGGAGATGCGATTATTCACCTAATTGACAATTCTAAAATCTCCGGAATTTCAATTGCAAAATCCAAAGCAATTGAAACAACCGGAATAGCTGGAACCCCATGGGACGGGCCATCATATTTAATTAAATTGGAAAACTATGTAAAATTAACACCAGAAATTCCTAGAGATCGTATCCTTAACTTAAATAACCAGCAAATTTTAGATGAAATAAAAATCAAATCTGAAGTTTTCTACAATCAAAACCTTGGATTAAGGCAAGGAGCCTATTTAACTCCTTGCCCAATTGATTTACTTAATTTGATTAATGAGGTTTATAAGCAGCTTTCAAATCAAAATTTGCCAAATATTAAGATATCTGATTTAGCAAAAAACAACTCTCAAAATATCTCACAATTTCAATTAGAAAAGCTAAAACAGGCCTTTATTAAATCCGAGTTTTTTTATTCGAACCTTCTAATTACCCGGTTCATCGCCTCTCTCCTTACCAAACCTTTTGTTATCCTCACAGGTCTTTCTGGCTCCGGAAAAACTAAACTGGCACAAGCCTTTGTGCAGTGGATTTGCCAGGATGAAAGCCAGTACCGTGTTATTCCAGTGGGGGCAGACTGGACAAACCGTGAACCTCTTTTGGGTTATCCAAATGCCCTCAATCCGGAAGAATACGTTAAGCCTGACAGCGGTGTACTGGATTTGATTATTCGGGCAAACCATAAGCCAGACTTGCCACATTTCCTAATTCTGGACGAAATGAACCTGAGCCACGTAGAACGATATTTTGCCGATTTTTTGAGTGTAATGGAGTCCCAGGAAGAAATACCCTTGTATGCCGAAGGCATGTTGCAAAAAGGAGTTCCTGCCAAATTAAAAGTGCCACCCAATCTGTTCATTATTGGCACTGTTAACATTGACGAAACGACCAATATGTTCAGCCCAAAGGTTCTGGACAGAGCCAATACCATTGAGTTCCGAGTAACAAAAGAAGAAATGAAAAAGTATTTGGAGAATTTCAAGGAAATCAACATGAAGACCCTTTCTGGTAAAGGCCCAGGGATGGCGAAAGATTTCTTGAATATGTCTTCCACAAAAAAAATTGCAGCAACAGATATTACTGAAATCAACGATGCCTTATTAAAGTTTTATGGTGAACTGAAGAAAACAGGGGCAGAATTTGGCTACCGAAGTGCCTCTGAAATTTTACGCTTAATTCACCAACTCACGGCACTAGATAACACCCTTACAACAAACCAAAAGATTGATATTGCCATCATTCAAAAACTTTTACCAAAACTACATGGCTCACGGAGGAAGCTAAGTCCAGTTTTAGAGAAATTAGGATCTTTTTGCGTCACTGAAAAACTGGACGTAATTAAAGATGTCTTTGAAAAAGATGATTTTGATTTTGAAAATCATAGTGGAGTTTTGTTTCCCCTTGCATTGGAAAAAATAGCTCGTATGCACAAAGGAGCAATTGACAACGGATTTGCCAGTTTTGCGGAGGCGTAGCAAATGAAGTCTGTACCCAGCATTGAAATTAATCTAGATCCCTTCCAAGATGGCTTAAGGTTATTTTTAGATGCTCGAACTCCCGACACCCTGTTTGATGGGGAGGAAACAGCTGAGGTCAACAATGAGGCCCGATTCCAATTGCTTGAAGGTTATTTTTACAACTATACCATAAACAGCGATTGCTTTGTTTTGGGTAACATAGGCGAAAACATTATTCAGCAGCATAAAAGAATCCCTAAAGTAGGGATCATAGCCCCCAACATTTTTGTCGGAACACTATCCATTCCAGTGCTGCATAAAGATACAAAGGAAGAACTATGCAAGATTGAACTGGAAGTGCAATCTTTAAAATCTGATTATCGCAACGACTACCGTGACATGCTGGAATATATAACTGAAAAATGTACCGACTTATTAATGCAGTCAAATTCTCCGGTTTATCAGTATTTCGAAATAGATTACACACGAAACAGTCAATTACTTTATCAAAAATTTGCTTTTATTAAATCTGTGGTTGGAACCGAAGAATTTGCTGAGGCAATTCATCGTATTGTTAAATCACCGGTAACAAAATGGGCACACACAAGCGAGGAAAAGGACATTCGCAATATCAAACGATTTTCAAACAAACACATTAAAGAATTTTTTAGCTCAGTAAAGCGCACCCAATTACCGGAAAAACACATTGTAAGAAATTATGGTATTGAAACCTTGCCCGAAAGAATCAGCACAATAAGAAAAGTTGACTCAGTTGACACACCAGAGAACAGATTTATTAAACATGCATTGGAGAATTTTCTGAAGTTTTGCAACGATATTAACAACAAGGCTAAAGAATTCGCAGACAAAAAAATAGAAACTGAATCAGAATTAATGATTCGCGAACTGGAAAACCAGTTGCACCATTCTATTTTCAAAGAAATTTCGAGACCTACTACCTTAAAACTAAATAGTCCTGTTTTACAAAGAAAGGAAGGATATCGGGAGGTTTTGCGCGTTTGGCTAATGTTTGACCTTGCAGCAAAGCTCATTTGGAACGGTGGCGAAGACGTTTACAAAGGAGGTAAAAAAGATGTTGCAACATTGTATGAATACTGGCTTTTCTTCAAATTGCTAGACCTTTTCCAGTCAATTTTTGAAATTAAACCAAAAGACATATCAGAGTTAATAAAAGAAACTCCGGACGGCTTGAATCTCCAAATAAAACAAGGGAAATACACCGCTCTCCGGGGTATATACGATTCAGGAAGGAGAAAACTGAATATTCGATTTAACTACAACCGCTCCTTCAGCGGAAATAAAAAATATCCTGATTCTGGGAGCTGGACAAAATCATTAAGACCGGACTATACCCTTTCTATTTGGCCATTTGGAATTTCGGAGGAAGAGGCCGAAAAACAAGAACTCATTGTTCATGTCCATTTTGATGCAAAATACAAAGTTGCCAACCTTGAAGAGTTTTTGGGAAAGAACACAGAAAGTGACCTCGATCTTGAAAAAACCGAAAACAGGCAAGGAATTTACAAAAACGCTGATCTGCTAAAAATGCATGCCTATAAAGATGCCATCAGAAGAACTGGTGGCGCTTATGTTCTCTATCCAGGCGGTACAGCACTCAAACAGAAGGGGTTTCATGAAATTATTCCCGGTTTAGGTGCGTTTCCTGTAAAGCCATCAAAAACTGAAAGTGGCATCGGAGAACTAAAAGCTTTTATCCTTGAGTTAATTGATAATTTTATTGACCGTACAACTCAACGTGAGAAAATTGCATTGAGAACATTTGACATTTTCAAAAAGCCTCCGGAATCAAACAGTTTTTTAATGGATCCATTGCCTGAAGCCTTCCATAACAATAGGGATTTGATCCCCGACGAAACATTTGTTTTAGTTGGGTTTTATAAATCTGAAAACCACTTGAATTGGATTAAAAAAAACAAGCTCTACAATTTTCGAATGGACAGCGCAAGAGGAGCTTTGACCCTAACCAAAGAATCAGTCTCATCTAAATATTTGCTGCTTCATACTTCAGGAAACAAAAGCAGTACCGAACTTTGGAAAATTGTTGGAAAGGGCTTTAGAGTAACCAGTAAAGAAACATTAAAAAGATTGCACTATCCATCACCCAGCCAACGAAACTACCTTGTCGTGCAAATTGAAAAGGTTAATGACCCTGAGTTTAATAAAGTAAGTTGGGACTTTAGAAAACTCAGAAATTATTCAAGCGGTAGGGCATCGTCGTTACCATTTACAGCAAGTCTGGCGGAATTGATGAAAAATAAAGTTTAATATATAATAGGTTACCGGGCCATCACAATTTCGCCACTAAAAAAGCGCTCAATTTAAATCCCAAACAATCCCCTCGCAAGCCCCCCTCTCCCTCCTCCTCTGCTACCTCTTTTGGGGGCTTTGTTTGGTTGCTTTGGTTTGGAGAAACAAGAACAAGCGCAGGGTTTTAATGGTAAACCTGATAATTGCCGGCTCCTACAGCCTGGTTTTTCTTTATAATCTTCATTATAACAGTTCCGGTGGCACAGCACTGGGCTGGCTTGTATTTCTGATGGGTGTTTTGGGCTTTCATGCCCTGGTTTTATTGGTGGGGGTTTGCAGGGGCTTTATGAGGGCCACCGGTAGTTAGGCAGGCAAAACAAAACTTAGATCCTGGATATACACGAGAAAAAATTAACTTTCTAGGGTGGGGGGGCGTGTTACGCCCTCCCCGCTACCAAATTACAATTTGGAAAATAAAAAGCCGGTAATTAATCGTTTATAAACGGTTAAAACGCTTGGTTGAGAACAAAAGTAGGAAGGGAATAAGTAATCTATATTGGCGCATACGGGGTTTGAAGTATGAAAAATATGAACTAGATTTGGAAGGCCTATTATTGACTAGTTACTTAGGATAAGCAAATAACGACTTCCTTTGAAAAATCAGATTAAAAACCCAAGTAAAACTTTGCCCTTTAATTTCGGATTTTAAAAAATTAGAAAAACACTAAAGAATAAAATCAAAAAAACCCAATAAAAATGCATGAGGTAAGATTCTCGATTCCATCAAGAAAACTTGGAAAATCGGACATTGAATTTAAAGTTAAAAAAAATGGAAGTCTGGTAGGCACGTTGAAAATTTCAAAGGGGTCTCTGGTTTGGTTTCCAAAAGACACCACTTGGGGTTACAAAGTTTCCTGGAATAAGTTTAATAGTTATATGACAAACCTGAAAAAGTTCGAAAAAAGATAGGCTTTTTTACAATTAAACCCAGAATCTCTTTTGTCTTCAATTTTCCTTAAGACTTGTAAATCACTTGCCCTCTGGACAAAAATGAAATAATTTAATCACCATTAAAAGCTATGATGCTTTTTAAAAAAAATTAACTTTAGAATGAAATTTCAAATGAATAACCAATCGCTTCTATTATCTTTTTTTCTTGGCTTAAATTTGTGTTGTTTTAGCCAAGGAGGCCTACTTGGATCATACCCATTTAATGGGAACGCAAATGATGTTTCTGGAAATGGAAATCATGGCTCCGTGTACAATGCAATTTTGACAACGGACCGGTTTGGAAATCCAAATTCTGCATTTCTTTTTAATGGAACCAACTCCTTTATTAACTTGGGAAACAATTTCAATTATAGTTCGCATTCCTTTTCATGTTGGGCTAGAAGAGATTCTGCCTCGGGAAATACTTTAATTTCAAAAATCAATAATGGGCCACATGATTTAAAGAACAGTGAGTTTACAATCAGCACATTTACAATTGGGAATGGCACCAATTGGCTAACCCTTAATAGTACCACAATACCAGATTTCTCACAGTGGAATTGTTTTGTAGCTACATATGACGCAACCAACAATAAATCTACTTTTTTTATTAATGGCGTTGCGGATTCCGCAATTCTGGGAGCATATATGGATGTGGTTAATACACCCTTGTTTATTGGAGCTCGACCCTTTTGGAGTGGAAACAACGGTCCAGCATTTTTCTTTAATGGCGCAATAGATGATGTAAACATTTACAATCGGGTCTTAACCCAACAACAGGTTGATTCACTTTGCAATATTTTAACAACTTCAAAAAATTCTTTAGGGGATAATCAACTGATTATTTTTCCAAACCCATTTTCCACCGAAACCAACATAAGATTCACAAACGAAATTCGAAATGCAACCTTACGGATTTCAGATATGTTTGGTCGCATAATAGTTGAGGTAAACAATATTAACGGAAAGGAATTAACTTTCCGCCCGGACAACCTTACCTCAGGAATCTATTGCCTTAGTTTATTTATGAACCATCAATTTGTCACAGCAAAAAAAATTATTATCTCCGATTAAATTTTCGCCAAAAAGAAGGACGAAATTAAATCTCCATTTTTATATTTCAATCGAACAATCATCTCTAAAGATCCCCTCTCCCTCCTCCTCTGCTACCTCTTTTGGGGGCTTTGTTTGGTTGCTTTGGTTTGGAGAAACAAGAACAAGCGCAGGGTTTTAATGATACGAATAAGAAAGGCCTATACCAGGGAGTGCAAGGCAACTGAAATGAAAATTAATTTAATGTCTTTGTTCAACATATTATACGGCCCAAAAGAAAACCCGGGTTCTAAAAACCCAGCCCAAAAGCCATTCACCAGTGGAAATCGGGTACCTTTCCAAAAACTTTTGTCCCCGTTACAATAAAATATTCCACATTACTTATTTTTGGCTGAAATAATAATTGTCCTCAAAAACCTATAAAAACTAATATTTCAACCTGGATTTAAACCCCGTTTCATCCGTTTATGAAAAATTTATTAAAAATACTCTGGTTCTTTTTTATAGGTCTGCATTCGGCTGTTGCCCTGGAAAATACCGATTTAAAAAAACTTCATGACGAGGTAAATAAAACCCTCAAATCAAACCCCAGAGAAGCTTTAAAATTATCCCGCGAAGAAATTTTACTTGCCCAAAAATCAGGGGATGCCTATGCAGAAGCTGTAGGTTACCTGGATCTTGGAAAATGCTTCTGGGTTTTGGGCGACTATCCTCAATCTTTAAAACTCCACCTAAAAGCCCTTGGAATTTTTGAAAGCATCGACAGCCTTGGAGGTATCATATCTTCATACAACGACATATCCCTTATCTATCTGGAACAGGGAGATTATAGAAAAACCCTTAAGAATCTGTTCAAAGCCAGAGAATTGAATAAAAATTATAAACACAAAAGAGTAGAAACAATTCTCCTGGTAAACATTGGAGAGGCCTACCTCAAGCTTAATTCTTTGGATTCGGCAGGAATTTATACCCAAAATGCTTATGCCTCAGCCCTGGAAACCAATGATACTACCAGCATATATGCCATTCTGAATAATTTGGGAACCATTTACCTGGAGCAAAACAAAGGAACTCTTGCATTGGAACATTATAAACTGTCACTGGATCTTGCCCGTTTACAAAACGACCAAAGATACATGGCCGAAATTCTTGTAAATATTGGAAACTACTATGTTAAAACCGGACAAATTGATTCCTGCCTTTTCGTTTCATACCAGGCATACCACATATCCAAAACATTAAACTCAGGAAAACGTATTTCCGATGCTGCACATTTGCTTCAAACTGCACATAAATTAAAAAATCAGCTGGATAGTGCCTTATATTATTCAGAGGTTATTTCCATCATCCGGGACAGTATTTCCAACAACGAAAAAATAAGACAGGTTCAAAACCTGGCCTTTCTGGAGGAAATAAGACAGGATCAGTTAACAGAAGAAAAAGAAAAACAAAGTAAGGCCCGGGAGGATTTAATCCAATATCTGATTATCAGTTTAATCATTCTTATTTTATTTTCACTTCTGATCCTATTAAGAAAAAAGAAAATAAATTTTCGGTATGTTGAAATACTTTCTACCATAGGACTTCTACTATTGTTCGAATTTATAGCCCTTCTGGCCCATCCCCTGATTGCCAATCTTACCGACCACACACCTTATTTGATGCTGGTCATTCTAACCCTGATAGCCTCACTTCTGGTGCCCCTACACCATACCCTTCTTTCATTGTCTAAAAAGCATTTAGTAATCAGAACACGAAGAAGGATAAAAAATAAATAATTTGCTCAAAAAAATTCAGGTTAAATTACATTTCAATCAAATCTCCCCCTCTACTCCTTTTCCGCTTGACAAGTCCACCCCAAACAACTGAAGGCAATGGTATTGTTACTTAGTAGGGGCTATATGAGGGGCGCGGGGAGGTAAGGCAGGGCAAACAAAATTTTGATCCGGTCAATTCCCAGGCAAAAAGGAAATTTTCTCGGGTGGGGGCGTGTTACGCCCTCCCCGCTACCAAAGTACAATTTGGAAGATAAAAAGCCGGTAATTAATCGTTTATAAACGATTATAAACGGTTAGTTGAGCCAATATAATGGAGGGAAAATCTAAGCTCAAGTGAAATTTCAAGGCTTTTAACTTACATTTGAATTCCCTCCCCTGAAAACAACTATAAACCGCAAAGCAAAATGGACAGAAGAGATTTTTTAAAACAAACCACCCTGCTTTCTATAGGAGGTTTGCTCATTCCTTCAACCCTTCTTTCCGCTTGCCGAAAAGAAAGTCTGTTCAAAAACATTAACTATAAGGGGAAAGTTTTAATTATTGGAGGCGGAGCAGCAGGTTTATATGCCGGATACCTGTTAAAATCGAAGGGAATAAATTTCCAGATTCTGGAAGCCTATTCTTCGTACGGGGGGCGGATGGGAAAACTAAGCGGCTTTGCAAATTTCCCCCTCGACCTGGGAGCCCAGTGGTTACATGGGAAAAATAATATCCTGGGTGATTTAATTCAGAAATCCAAAACGAAAATAAGCCAGGATAACAGTGCGGTTAAATACTGGTTCAACAATCAACTCGTTGACAGTCTGCCCGCTAATGTTAACATATTTGAGGGGAGTGGATTACCGGACATTTCCTACCGCGATTATGCCACACAAAGGGGCCTGGGCAATGAATACAAATATATAGTTGAGAACATTGCCGGAGATCAGGGGGCGGCAGCTTCCCGTTTATCCGTTTATTACAATAATCTGGAAGAGGAAAACTGGAATTCCGGCGATGATGATTTTAAATTCCAGGAAACTTTTTTTGATTTGATTGACAATCAAATTGCCATTAATGTAAAAGACAACATTCAACTTAACACCATTGTCACCAAAATTGATTATTCACAATCCGATATTGTGGTAAGCGACAGCAACAACACCACTTATACGGCCGATAAAGTAATTATTACGGTTCCCATCACGGTTCTGAAATCAAACGACATTCAGTTTATACCGGCCTTGTCTTCCGGGCAAACAAGTGCTTTTTCCAAAATTGGCATGGATGCAGGTATGAAAGTATTTCTGAAATTCAGCCAAAAGTTTTTCCATGAAAATATAATTGGGGGCAGCGTTTGCGCCGCCTATGCCGATGAAAGTACAGGAAAAGCAACGGCGGATAATGTACTACTGGCTTTTGTAATGGGAGAACAGGCCGAATATTTAAATTCATTAGGCAGCGATGCAGCCATTACCACAGCTTTGCTGCAGGAGCTCGACACCATGTATAATGGACAGGCAAGCGCTTCCTTTATAGGATCGCATGTTCAAAACTGGACTACCCATCCTTTTATAAGGGGAGCATATTCCTACAGCACCATTGGCATGGAAAATGCAAGAAAAGTTGCCGCTCAAACGGTGGAAAAGAAATTATTTTTTGCAGGGGAAGCGATGAACCTCAACGGACACCATCAGACCGTACATGGAGCCCTTGAATCCGGCTACAAAGCTGTAATAGACATATTAAACACCGTTAAAAAGTGAATATCCGGCTCATTACGGGACTACTCATCCTTTCAGTCGGCAGTTCCCTGGCCGGGGAATTTAAAACTGAAGCTTCCTATAAATATATGTTTGCCAAACAGTGGGACAAAGCCATACAAACCTATAATTTCAGCAGGCCCTTCATAACCAATAAACAACCCTTGTTGATGCATGGCATAAGCACCTCGGCATCCTATCTTTTTAACACTACCAAAAAGTTTCAGCAGGGTATAAATATCGCCTATGCCTATTTTGGAAGCATGGCCGAAAATGAGAATTTGACAAACCGCTTAAATCTGCATTTCCTGAATTTAGGCTACCTTTTTCATTATGAAAATCAGGAAACCCTTCCGGATTTTTACACGGAGTTAATAATTTCTGCCACAACGAGCGGCCTTTACCGGCATACCAATGGAAAGCCGTTTGTATATGATGAAACGAAATCAAGGGCGTTTGGAATCGGCGGCGATATTGGCCTGAGGTTCGGGTATTATTTACCCTTAAAAAACAAATTTTGTTTATCGCCTTTTATCGCTATAGGCTACACCCCCTATTTCTTTTCTCCGAATACTGAGGTTGTAATAAACCAAACCAGAGGACTTACCGGCAAGTCATGGACAGGAATCGTTTCGGGTCAGGTTGGATTTTCCTTACATATCAGGCCCGAGGCGGGAGAATGAGCAGCCCGGGGGCATAAAATTCAGGAATCAGGGGTATCTTTGATTTGGGAAACCACAGAAACTGAAAAAAATGAATAATACCAAACCCTTTCAGAAACCGAAAATAATTCCCGGGCATTGTATAACGCAGGTTATTTTCATTACCCTCTTGCTCCAGGGAATGTTTCAATGTTCCTATTCCCAGGTTTATACCGAAAAGCAAACCAGACATAGATTTGCTCAGTTAAACATGGGCATTGATATCCAGTCGGGATTTGGAGGAACAACACGGTATTTGGATATAAATGGAAACATCCAATCCGCCGGTTTGCCCAACAGCTATGCACCGAGGTTTTTAATTGGTGGGACTCATTTTTGGAGACATGCAGATTTTTGTATTGGCATTCCCCTGTTTATAACAACCCACAAACAAAACAATCAGGAGATTAAGGCGCAGCGGGGAGTAGAAACTACTTTTAAATATTTTCCTTTGCGTATAGAGCGCAACAAGGTAAGACCCTATCTCGGCGTTTCGCTTGCGGATTTTTATTTTGAGCAACAAAACAATAATTTGCCGTTTTCCAGTGGCCCCGAGTTAAACCAAACAGGTTTTCCCCTCATTGCAGGACTAACTTTCAATTCGAAAAATCAATTGTTTGACCTTGGTTTTTCCTGGAATTATCAAAACCAGCAGAACTACTACATATCGCGTACGCATCCAGAAAAAATAAATACTCCCCCTTTTTATGCCAACCTCACTTTCAGGATAATGCTGGAAACCACCATGAGTGCAGAAAAAGACTGGGAGTCAGGACGCACAAAGCAAATTACAGATATTCTGGCTGAAAAAGGCAGGCTGAACAGTCTGTATTTTGGCGTAGGAATTTCATCCAATTTCTGGCTAAAGAAAAGCAGTTATAACGAAACCTTCAGACCCTATATCAACAAATATATTAATTCAACCATGGCCGACTTTGCATTGGGTTACTATTTACATAATCCCGACTTAAATTTAGCATTGGCCTACAGAGGATATAAGGGAAACACCAATACCTATGGAGCCGTTCAGGAAGCTTCAAGAAAATCACTTCTGATGGAGATAACAAAGCACTTATTCGATTATCATGGCTTTGTTCCTTTTGCAGGTCCGGCCATAAGTTATGAAAACCTGTCCTTTAAAGAAGATTTTGAAGGCTCCTCCGTGTATGATATCGGGGATGAGAAAATTGGGTATGGTCTTACTTTTGGTTGGGACATCAGGCCCAACAGAATTCAGTCCTGGATACTCAGAACAAACTTAAGGTGGTTTCCTGATCTTTTTCTGGAGGTAGAAGGAAAGTCGAAAATTTCGTTTGATAACCTGGAATTTAATTTCATCCAATTGATTATTTACCCAAACCGTATGATAAAGCGAAAGCCTAAACCGGAGAATTCCACTTTTCATAATCCTTAGTCCTGTATATCAGAAATGTAGTCCCTAAAACCAATCTCAACATCAGCCATTAACTAAAACCCTCATTATCCGGAGAAACCCAAAACATTCTCATGAAAAATCTTCTTCTCCTGTTTGTTTGTCTTTCCGGTTCATTGGTTTCCTCAGGTCAGGATAGTCTGTTTACCGACCCGAGAGACAACAACAGCTATCCCCTGATAAAACTGGGAGATTATTGGTGGTTTAAAAGTGATTTGAGGTTTGGTGCCCCGAATAGCTGGTGTACAGAAAATCCGAAACATGAGGTTTGTGCCAAAACCAATTTTTACTATTACATCGAACTTGATAATGTTTGTCCTGCCGGATGGCATGTGCCGACATGGGATGAATGGAAAAATGCTGTGGAGCACATTGCGGTTTTACAAGGAATAAGTGCAGATGACCTGCATTGGGAAAAAGATTCCTTTCATATCCACATAAAAGACACCACCTGGGGTGCTGAGCTAATCAGGAACATTCCCATAACCTACCCGCAATACCTGAACATTGAGCTTTTGGGTTGGGTAGAAGGAAAAAAATTAATTCAAAAGTACAGCCAGGGAAATCTGTGGTTGAAAGATGAAAAACCAACCCTGGGTAAGACCCATTTACATATAGGCAACTCGGGGCATTACAAACACAGCCATAATTATAATATAATTGACACACCAAAAAAAACAAGACGATTTCCGGTACGATGTTTAAGGAAAGAATAAACTTGAGGTGGGGATAGCCAGGTGTAAGGGAAAAGTTGTCCTAAGATTTGCGTTTACAAATCTATCTCAAAGATGTGCTAAAAATAAAAATTAGCAGAAACCATGAATCAAACTTTTAATAAAACCATTTTGTAAATTAGTCAGCTATTTTTTTTATAAACAAAGGCATTAAATCTATACTGGGAAGCAATACAGACAAAAACGCACTTTAAAATATTATGACTCACACAATTATTTATTCAGAAAGCGAAAGCAAAAGGTTTAACATGAAGGTTTATCGTGGTATAGTTGAGGATGTTAATGTTAAACTTTTAAAAAAAATTATTTTACAAAACGAAATCGATATTTTAATTTTCAGCATAAAATCTGAAAAGAACGAACAGATTCCGGCATTAGATCGTCTTGGGTTTCCCTACCTTCAGGCAGACACTCTGGTTTACTATTATCTTGACCTGGAAAAATATCAGATTAAAGAATTAAGAAACAAAGATTTAGAATTCCAAATCTTAACAAAGAAAAACGACCAGGTTCTTGATTCGCTTGTTGATGAAATTTTTTCAGGTTATACAAACCATTACAATTCCAATCCATATTTAAGCAAACAGAGTATTAATGAGAGCTATAAAGAATGGGTCAGGGGATTTTTGAGCAATGAGGGAGGAAAAACCTGCTATCTGGTAAAAAAAGATGGTGTTAATGCCGGATTTGCTACAGTTACTGCCCAGGATGGGGTTGGAGAAGGTGTTTTATATGGTGTTCTTCCCTCTTTTTCCGGCATGGGAATTTATTCAGACATCATTCGGTTTACCCAAAAAGAATTAAAAAACCAGGGCTGCAAGGAAATGAAAGTTTCAACCCAGGTGCAGAATTATGCAGTTCAAAAAGTATGGGGCAAAGAGGGGTTTTGGCTTAAAGAATCATTTGCCACCATTCATATCAATTCTCTCTTATCTTACTCGGAATTACCCTCTAAAAAATTTTCATTCAGACTTTCAGAAGACGAAATAAGTGAATACGGAAAGGTAAGTGGTGATTACAATCCTGTACACTTCGATGACACTTTTGCAAAAAGCCTGGGATTTAAATCCAGAATAGTTCATGGGTTAACCCTGAGTTCAATTTTATCAAAGTTTTACGGCACAGAATTTCCAGGACACGGAACATTGTTTTTAGGCTACAACTTCCTATTTATGGCTCCTGTTTATCCAAACATGGACTACCATGTTGAGGTTAATATTCTAAAAGAAACCCGGGAAACAAGCCTGTATGAATCTCTGGCAAAGGTAAAAGACGCAGAAGGCAACATATGTGTAATTTGCCGAAGCCATTTAAAGGCAAATAAAAATCAGTAATCAGGCCCTAATCTTTTTTTTCAATATTCAAGGCCTTTGAAACAACATATAATGGCCGGCGTTTGATTTCATCATATATTCTTCAAAAATACAATCCAATTGTTCCAGGCATTGTTAAGGTCAGCCCTCCAATAAACCAGATTGAAAATACGGTAGTTGTAAACCCTGCAACCTGAATAAAACCTGCATAGAAGGCAATCAGATTATAAATGGCCACTAAAAAATAAAGCAGGAAATTCCGAATCCAGGATTAGTAATAATATTCAGGGGCCGGCTACTGTTTCACAAAGTTACATTTGTGGCCAGTTGAAAAAGTTTATAATAAGTATATGAGGACTTCCCCTCAAATCGCTCGGAATGTTGTACCGGAACGGAAGCAGAATTAAAACCAAGATATTGAATCAGGGAAGGGAATGAACGGCTTCTTTCATTCATTTTTTTAAATTCATCAATCACTCTCGAATGATAAATACCAAAGTTTGCTATTCCTCCATCGAAATTCAATCCGCTTAAAAAATTGTAAACCCTGTAAAATAAACCGGAAAGTGCCTTTTTAATAAATTTATCCTTTCTTCGGGTAGGCCTGGCAAAAACTATATCATATCCTTTCAGTGCTTCTGCAAATAATTTAGGTATTTCGGAGGGATTATCCTGAAGATCGCAATCCATAACCACGATCCATTCGCCTTTCGCAAAATCAAGACCGGCTGTTATGGCATAATGTTGACCAAAATTACGGCTGAGCTGAAGTCCTTTAACCCTGAAATCGGCCTTTGTTGCCTCAACTATTTTTGCCCAGGATTTATCAGGAGAACCATCATTCACCAAAATAATTTCATAGTCGCCCGTAATTTCAGTCAAAGCGTTTGATACCTGTTTAACAAGTTCTTCAACTATCGATTCTGCCTTATATACCGGAGATACAACCGTTATTAAAGGCTTATTGTGGGTATCCTTAAAATGAAACTAGCAATCAATAGTATTAATTTTTAAGGTACCAAAAAGCACTTCATTTGATCATAAAAGTCAAAATTCAGCCGTCGTACAGGTATTTGAGGCCCAATTCATGGTTTTAAAAAAAAGATTAAATTAACCCTGGGAAAAAACCCGGTTTACAATTTTGAAAAACTGATGAAACAACTTTTAAAGAAAATAATTCCTTCCTTTTTGAAAGACTGGATAAAATCTGCTTTAAAAAAGAAAAAATTCCAGACTTTTAAAAAAAAATCCACGCTATTGGATTTTAAAACCCTTGAAATTTGCTTCAGGGATGCCGGAGTAGAAAAAGGAGATGTGGTTTTTGTTCATTCCTCTTTAAAAGGCTTAGGATATATTGAACACGGGGCTAAAGATGTGGTGGAGGCACTAAAATCGGTGGTGACATCAGAAGGCACCCTGGTTTTTCCCACCTTCACAATTGAGGATTCCATGTACAACACCCTCAAAAACCCTGATTTCATTTTTGACCCTAAAACAACTCCTTCTACCGTCGGGGCCATAACCAATTACTTTCGAAATTCCGAAGGTACCTACCGAAGCATCCACCCCACCCACTCCGTTTCCGCCTGGGGAAAACATGCCAGATACATCACTCAGGAACACTATGAAACCGGATCAAATTTTGGAAAAGGAACCCCGTTTGGTAAAATGCTGGAATTAAATGGAAAAATTATGGGGATTGGAATAAGTTACGGCCCTGTTACCATTTATCATGCCTATGAAGACCTTGATTTAAGCAAATTCCCCGGTGTTTATTTGCCACAACCCCTATCAACAAGAATTCGCCTGGAAGACAAAAAACTTATCAATTGCAATATCTTTTGTCACACCCCCGAATACCATAAGAGCAGAATTGACAAAACTCCGGAAATTGAATCTTTCTTTGCGAAAGAATTTGAAAAAAATATTAGCCATAAATCTAAAATTGGGGATGGCTATGTCTGGTGGATGAAAACTCAAGAGCTTTTTGGGGAATTAGACAGACTTTATAAAGAAGGGCGCACTATATATCAAATATGAACCAAAAAGATATCCTGTTCACCTTCGACTACGAATTGTTTCTCGGCCCTAAAAGCGGAAGCGTAAAAAACTGCATAATAATCCCTACCCAAAAGGTTGTTCAGGTTCTGGAGGATTTTAATCTGATTGCTGTTTTCTTTGTTGATTGTACCTATTTGCATCAATTAAAAAAAGTCAGCGAAAAAAACGCAAAGGCAGCCCAGGACTATGAGGAAATCTCAAACCAGATTCAATCCCTGATCCTCAATAACCATGAGGTATATCCACATATTCACCCGCACTGGAAAGATGCCATTTACCACCCTGAATCAAATAACTGGGACTTGTCCGATCTTACCCATTACCGGCTGGATAGCCTTGAAAAAGAGGAACAAAAAACAGTTTTTCAGGTTGCTTTAAATTGCCTTAACTCAATCATCAAGCCTGTAAAACCAGACTATAAACCCATTGCCTTTCGTGCCGGTGGATGGTGCATTCAACCATTCTCCAATTTCAGTCCGTTTTTTAATGAGTTTGGAATCAATTCGGATTTTAGTGTTTTGGGAGGAGCAAAAAAAGACAGCAATGCCCTAAAATTTGATTTTTCCGAAATACAACCCAATGCAACTCCTTATTCCTTTTCCCAAGAGGTAAGCATACCCGAAAAAAACGGAATTTACAGGCAATATCCGATTTCAAGTGTTTCATTTAATAAGCGAAATCTGCCCAACCGGATTCTTGAGTATATTCTATGGAGAACACCTCCCGGCCAAAAATTCGGAGACGGACAATCCGCTCAAATAATTAACAAGCACCAGGAAACAGAATATGACCAAAAAATGGAAATGGTGTCTATTGAATTGCTGAACCTGAGCCGGCTGGAAACCTATAAAGCCTTTTTGAGAAAAAATCAATACATGCAATTCATCAGTCATCCGAAAATGATAACCCCACACAATCTCTCTGTTCTTAAAAAATTTCTTGGGTTCACCACCAAGAGGTATCAGGTAAACAGCGATTGGAAAAAAATTATTATGGCTTAGTGCTAACCCAGGTAAAAACTCCTCCCGTGAAAAAGAACCTTCTCTTATTCTTTGCCCTTTCCGGCTCCTTTGCCCTGGGCTTTGCCTTCAACAATATTATCGGGGAGTCCGGCTCCCACCCAACTGAAATAAAAAAAGTAACCGGGATAGGAGGAATTTTCTTCAAATGCAAAGACCCCAAAATGATCAGGGAATGGTATGGCAAACACCTGGGATTGAATACCAACCAATACGGTGCCGTTTTTGAATGGTTTCAGGGAACCGACAGCACAAAAAAAGGATTTTCCCAATGGAGTCCCTTTAAAGAAACCACCAAATATTTTGAACCCTCCACAAAAGATTTTATGATAAACTTCCGTGTGGCCGACCTTGGAGCCCTGGTTTCCCAGTTGAAAAAAGAAGGAGTAACCATTTGCGATACCATTGAATCTTATTCCTACGGTCGCTTTGTTCACATCATGGACCCGGAAGGAAATAAAATTGAATTGTGGGAACCCAACGATGTAGCGTATGAAAAACTGGGAAAGGAATTAGGCAGCAAGACCAATAAATAACATTTCATTTGAGGGCTGCTTCATAGATTCCCATTTTAATTTTATATTATGCTAAACAAAGTCTGCAAATAGCCATGAATGCAACCAACACACCCACCGCTACCGCACAAATGATGATTCGTAAACCGGTATCCGAAGTTTTCAAGGCACTTACCGACCCTGAAATAACCACTCAATTCTGGTTCACAAAATCGAGTGGCAGGGTGGAAAAAGGCAAAACCCTTACCTGGCATTGGGAGATGTACGGTGCATCGGGAGAAGTCCGGGTGCTGGACCTTATTCCTAATGAACAAATCAGTATAGAATGGGGAAATCCAAGCACAAGGGTGGATTTTATTTTTACTCCCTTGGCCGAAGACAAAACTTATGTGGTAATAAAAAATTACGGGTTCAAACTTGAAGGAAAAGAATTGATAGCTGCCATGCTCGACAGCAACTCAGGATTTACAACCCTTTTGGATAATATGAAAGCCTACCTTGAGCATAATTTAAAACTTAACCTCGTCGCGGATAAATACCCGAAAGGAATAATGAATCATGGGAAGGGCTAAGCCAAACCTGAAATTTTTTTTCCTTGGAACCCCGGAACGGAGTTAATGATTTTGCCCCTACCCTAAATGAAAAGAATGCGTATTTTTATTTTATGAAAAACTCAAATAGAATTCCATTTCAGTACTTGTTTTTGAAACCTGTTTTTATCCTGACTTTTCTTTTCCTTTTCCAGTTAACCTATGGCCAGAAAGTTGCCAACCGGATTATTACCATCGGCCCACAGCTTTCATTCCAAAACTATGAACACTACAAAAGGCTGGTGTTAAACTCACCCGATTCGCATCTGGAATACCTCCAGGGATTTGAATTTCACTGGGGCTATCTGTATAAAATAAGCGTTACCGAAACCAAACTGAAGGAAGGTTTATCAGACGGAACCCGGTATTCCTACAAGTTCAACAAAATAATTTCCAAAATCCCCGTGGCCGATACCACAAAATTTAGCCTTTTCCTCGATGGCAGGCGTTTCTATTATACGCCGGAACCCGGTGAAAATGTGAAAAATCAGACTTTGGTTCCCATTAACGACAGCACCTATTTGTATTTTGACAAAGTGGAAATTGAAGTGCCGGAAATTTACAGGGAAAAATTAAAATCCATTGCCTCCGGAAACGGTACCGCTTCTGGAACATTTAAGTTTATTAATGAGAAAAGGATACGGCTGGTCGGACTATAACTTTCATTATAAAAAAACTTCTTAGCTCTCATAAAACCTGAAAAAATGAAAATCACGGCCGAACATAACGATAGAATTGCAAAAATGACCTTTGCTTCCGTATACCCGCATTATGTTACAAAAGTTGAAAAAAAGGGAAGAACGCTTACGGAACTACATCAGGTTATATCCTGGCTTACCGGATTCAATGAGAAAGAAATCCAGAAACACATTGAAGACAAATCCACATTTGAAGCCTTCTTTAAAAAGGCAAAACTTAATCCCAAGGCCGAATTGATAACCGGTGTAATCTGTGGGTACCGGATCGAGGAAATTGACAATCACCTTACCCGCCAGGTCCGATACCTGGATAAACTGGTCGACGAACTCGCCAAAGGCAAAAAAATGGAGAAAATCCTTCGTTCCTGAGCCCCCGGGAACTGCATTTTCATTCCAAAATTTTTTGTATTATCTTTACTACATCGATTTAAACGGGTCTTTCAGGATAAAACCCTGAATCAATGACTCAAAAAAAACGAACATGAAAAAAATCTACCTTTTACTTCCTTCCCTCATATTTTTAGGTCATTTATCCGCCCAATGGATACAACAAAATTCGGGCACAACCCGGGTCTTAAATGAAATATTTTTCACCTCCTCTGATTCCGGTTTTGTGGTAGGAGACGGAGGAACCGTTCTAAAAACTACCAACGGGGGCGCAACCTGGCAAAGTCTGAACACCGGTTTAACTTTAGATTTTAACGAATTGTACTTTCTTAATTCCTCACGGGGGTGGATTGTAGGTGATTCGGGCTGTATTGGCTTTACCAGTAACGGCGGACAAACATGGACTTTTCATTTTCTGGACTCCGCTTCCTCCATAAATCTGAATTCCGTTTTTGCCTTGAACAGCACCACACTGTTTGTGGGCGGACAAAAAAACAGTTCCGATGGCTATATTGCCAAATCTGTCAACGGAGGAACCATTTGGGTCAGAGCCGGTGTTGAAGCTTATATATGGAGTGTAAATATCATGAAGATCGGTATGGTGAGTGCCACAACCGGTTACGCTGCCACGCGTGGAAATGTTTTAAAAACCATTGACGGTGGCTTAAACTGGTTTATTACCGATACAGCCTCGGTTCATTCAGGCGCCATGTTTCATGTGCTGGAAGACCTATCCTTCTTTCCCGGCAACGATACCGTATATGTTTGCGGATGGTACGGTGCCTATCTGGGAAAAACCACCAATGCCGGAACTACCTGGCAGCACAACAACCAGTTTCAAAACTACAATATGGATTTTATTAATACCCGTGTTGGTTATGTGGGCGGCTGGAGTCAGATTCATAAAACTACCGACGGGGGTATAACTTTTACCGATGCTTCCGGTGGGAACCCTGCTCTGTTTACCGATGTATACTCCATCGATTTTGTTGGCGAATGGATAGGATATGCCTGTGGGGCGGGAGGATTAATTATTAAAACAACCAATGGAGGAGCAACGGGATTTCCGGAACTATCCGACAATATGGAGTCGATCCTGTTTTACCCCAACCCTGTTACAGACCTGATTTCATTCAGCAAAAAAACCAATGTAAAAATCATGGATCTGTCGGGCCGCGTTTTTATTTCCGAATCCGGGGTTAATGCCCTGAATCTATCCGGTTTGACGGCCGGGGTTTATATTATTGAGTTTATGGATGACCGGGGTGGACCGGTTCAATACTACAAAATCATTAAACAGTAACTTCCCCTCCCTATAATCCTGCTTCAGCAACATAACCAAGCCCTTTTTCCACCGAAATTTCTTACTGAAAAAGACAATAAATATTGGAAATAAGCTTAAAATCAATCACTTTAATTTGAAATCCCGCATTTTTCAAATACCCTCAAATCCAAAACTAATCACCATGGCCTTTAAAGAAATCGGAATAGCCATAGCTATTGCAGGATTATTTAGTTCTTGCTGCAAAAACATATACTATGTAAATGATCCGGTAGTTTTTGCAAATGTTAAAGACAAATCGGATTTTAATTTAGCCGGAGGTTTGAATTTGGGTACCAAAACCGGAGGACTACATTTTAACGGCAATGTGGCCATTTCGGATAATCTTTTTCTCTCCGGTTCATTTACCCAATATTCAGGAAGTTGCAAGTCAACTACTACGATAAACGGCAATACTACAGACAACAGCAAGTTTTATTCCGGAAATTCCTATTTAGGCAGTATTGGCTACTACAAAGGCCTTGGTAATGAATTTTATTTTGAAGGTTCTTTTGGGGGAAAATATGGAACCAACAACAACAAAAAAGGTGAAGAAACTTTCAACTTTCATCACGCCAAGTATTTTTTGCAGCCCGCCATAACCTATAACCGCACTCATTTTCAGGCCGGGCTTGGACTTCGCTTTGGACTGATCGATTTTCTTCCCCATTCCTCAACCCATCAGGTAATCAGTCCCAATGTAGCTGATAAAGGACCCCTCCCCTTTTTAGACCCCTCCCTTTTCATCTGTGGAGGCGGAAAACATGTAAAAGTTGGATGTCAGATCTCCTCCACGATTGCTGAATATGCCAGCATAGCCTACAGTCCGTTCGGCATTTTATTTAGCTCTGCTGCACTCGATCCTCTTTCCTTGTCTGTTTTCCTGAGGGTAACATTTCCAGATAAGGATTTAAAATAATTCTCTTTTCTCAAATTATTCCTTTCCGGGCCCAGAAGAAAACAGACTTGTTTTGGAGCTCAAAAACAATCGGCCACGGGAACATTCTTAAGGGAATTATCTTAATTTTATTAGCTCCGACAATACCTGGAATTAAATCCATGACCATCCCTAATAAGCAAGCCCTGAAGTCCCGCTTAAAAAAAACTATTACTAAAAGGCTGCCTTTGTTCGTTTTCCTTGGATTCATAAGCTCTTTTCCTGCCCAAACTAAAATAAGCGAATTCCGCTCCTCCGGCCTCGACGCCAGCTGGCACCCTACCGATCCCGGCCTGGTAGTTTATTCAAAAAAGGGAAGCGATAAATATTACGATATCTACCTGGCAAGGACAGATACCGGATTTGATACCTGCCTTACCTGCAACCACCCTGCTCTGCCCAACCGCCATATTGCCAATATGTGGTGGCATCCCGGTGGAAACTGGATCATCTTCGTGGCCGAAAAACTCAAACACCCCAGAGGCTCGGTAGACGCTCTGCCCGGTTTCGGAGCTTTTTGTGATATCTGGATAATCAGCAGAGATGGGAAAAAATGTCATAAACTGATCGACATCCCCAACGATTACGACCACGGTGTTATAGCCCCTAAATTCTCTCCCGATGGAAAAAAAATAATCTGGAACGACCGCATAAAACGCCCCTCTGTATTCAATGCGAACCGGCATTTCGGGTACTGGACAGTTAAAACAGCAGATATAGTCTGGGACAAAGACAGTGTTCCCACCGCACATAACATCAAAGACCTGTTCCCGGGAAAAAAATTCTTTATCGAAGCCTATGGCTTTTCACCCGACGGCACAAGAATAATTTGCTGCTCTAACCTCACCACCAAAAATGCCTGGAAACAGCAAATTTTTTCTTTTGACTCCAGCGGCAACAACATTATCCAACTTACCCCCGACTCCAAATTTTATAATGAACATGCCTTCTATTCGCCGGATGGAAAAAAAATAGTGTGGATGTCGAACAAAGACAATAAAAACAAAGGAACCGACTGGTGGATCATGAATACCGACGGAAGTTCGAAGCAGAGAACCACCTTCATGAACGATCCCAAACACAGTCAATACGTTGGCAAAGCCGTGTGGGCCGGCATGGGTTCCTTTAATCCCTCCGGCACCAAATTTCTGGGGGGAGTGCAAAAAAGTCTGATTACCCAGGAAGGCCGAATTGTAATTGTTGAACTGACCCAATAATTTCTCCGGTTCCAAAAAATGAAAACCGAAAAATATGTGGCATTTCTGAGGGGAATAAATGTTGGCGGACATCACAAGCTGCCCATGGCCGATTTGAAAAAATATCTGGAAAAAGAAGGCTACAAAAACATAAAAACCCTGTTGAATTCGGGAAATGTCATGTTGGATTCTTATCCCACCGAACAGAGAAAAATGCAAACTGAAATAGCTGCCCTGCTCGAAAAAAAAGCAGGTTTTCCGGTTCCCACCGTAGTTTACCCCGCCGCATTTATCAGTGACCTTATGAGGAAAAAACCCTTTGCAGGCATTACGATTCACCCCCAACTGCGATTATATGTTTCCCTTTTCCCAAAGGAAATTCCCCGGAAAGTAAAAACACCCCAAACAAGTCCCGATGGTGGCTTCACCCTGCTTAAACAATTTCCCCGTTGCGCATTCAGCATTCTGGATATCAGCAAAACCCAAAGCCCAAAAGGAATGGAGGTGCTGGAAAAACTCTTTGGGAAAGATATTACCACCCGAAACTGGAATACCCTTGAAAAAATGGCCATTGCGCTAATCTGAAGGGTAGAATCCGGGGCTCTGTTTCTTTAAATTTTGGAATGAATCGGGCTTTTATTACTTTCGGTCTCCCCATGGCCCGAGCCCTGATATTAGTTTTCCTGGCAATGCTGCCCTTACAGTTTTTTTCAAATGAAAAAGACAGTCTGCTTGCCCTTATCAATAATTCCCAAACGCATGACACGGTAAAGATGGGAGCCTTAATCCGGCTCAGCGGCCTTTACTCCTTATCTAATTTCGACAGCTCGGTTTACTTTGGAGAACAGGCCCGAAAACTGGCCCTAAAAAAGAGAGCCGCTTTCTATTATGCCCGTGCCTGCCAAACCATAGGCATGACCCAATTGAATTACGGCAACTGGAAGCAATGTATCATTGAACATAAAAACGCCGCCGCCTTTTACCAATGCCTGCCCGGGGTTTTATCTTATGAAGCCCGTTGCTACAACAACATGGGTAACGGCTATAAAAGCTGGGGCAAGCTGAAAGAATCGCTTGAGAATTACGAAAAAGCCAAAAAACTCTATGAAATTGCAGGCGACAGAAAAGGCATAGGCGGAGTGATAAACAACATTGGCAATATTCATCTTGGCCTGGGCGATCCCCTCAAAGCCCGGGAAATGTTCAGGGAGGCAGCCGTTATTAATACCGAAATGGGTAATAAAAACTGGCTCAGCATTAACATCATGAATATTGGCATTACATTCTTCGACAAACAGCAATTTGATTCCGCCGCCTGGTATTTTCTTCAGGCCAAAAAACTTTCCGAAGAAACCGGCTTCAAAGGCATCTGGTCGAGCGTGCTGGTAAATCTGGGAAATGTAAATATGGAACTGAACAAGCCCGATCTGGCCGAAAAATATTTCCAGGAAGCCATTGCTTATAATCAATCCATTGGCAACGAACACAACAACGCCCTCTTATTCTCAAATATTGCAGCCAACCTGAAGAAAAAGGGTGAAAAAGCCAGGGCCTATTCCTTCCTCGATCAATCTATTTCCCTGTCTGAAAAATACCAAGACCTTTATTCCTTACAAAGTGCCCTGAGGTTAAAATCGGAAATGAAGGAAGAAGAAAAAAACTTCCAGGATGCCCATGTTTTCTATAAAAAATATATTGCTACCCGCGATTCACTGCAGAATTCAGACAGTCGCTCGAAAATGAACGAGCTGGAAGAATCTTTCAAGGAAGAAAAGCACCGCATTGAAATGGAAAAATTAACCCGGGAAAATCAGCTGAAAGAAGTTTCAGCCAAGAAAAACATGATCCTCTTTTATTCAGCCCTGGGTATGTCGCTCCTGATTTTAATCGCTGCAGGAATTTTCCTTAAAAAATTCATCAACGAGAAAAAAGCTAAAAAAGAACTCAGCGATAAAAACCAGGAAATAAAAATTCAAAAAGCCATCATCGAAGAAAAGAACAAAGACATTTCCGACAGTATTGCCTACGCCAAACAAATTCAGGAATCGCTGCTGCCTACGGAAAATGAGTTAGGAGCTTATTTCAGCGACAGCTTTATTTTTTTCAAACCGAAAGATGTGGTAAGCGGCGACTTTTTCTGGTTGGGTAAATCGGAAGACGGACTTCTGGTTGCGGTAGCTGATTGCACGGGGCATGGAGTTCCCGGGGCTTTGATGAGTATGATTGGCATTGAAAAACTCAACCAATCCTTATCGCGTAAATTTGATGGTCCGGGAAAGATTTTGTCGGATTTAAACAAAGCCATTCGCAAAACCCTGAAGCAGGACGGGCAATGGGCTTCGCGCGATGGAATGGACATTGGACTCATACACTGGCTCAACGGAGGCTCATCTATCCGCTACAGCGGTGCCAACCGCCCCTTATGGGTCATCAGAAACAAGCAGGTGCTCGAATTGCCTGCTACCAAATCCGCCATTGGAGGCACCACTTCCGACGAACAGGTTTTTGAGGAAAACACCATGGATTTAACCGGTGGCGATATCCTCTACCTTTTTTCCGACGGCTATGCCGACCAGTTTGGAGGAGAAAAAGGGAAAAAACTGAAATACAAAAAACTCCGGGAAATCATCCTCGAAAATGCCCACCTTCCCATGAAAGCACAGAAGCAGGTGCTGGAAGATACTTTTGAAAAATGGAAGGGCCCCCTCGACCAGATCGACGATATTCTGGTAATGGGGATAAGAATTTAAATCTTCAGATTTCTTCTTTTATAAATCCTGATATAATAATCGTACTCGTCCTTGTCGGACTTTTCGAACTCAGGGTCTCTTTCTACTTCCCATTCTTCCGGTAAAAAGGGAGGAAAAAAAGTATCCCCTTCCGGATTACCCTTTACATGTGTAATGTAAAGGCGATGGGCCAGGGGAAAAGCCAGGCGGTAGATTTCACCACCTCCGATAACAAAGCATTCTTTCTCGTCGCGCAAGCGAGCAAAATCAAGAGCCGCTTCAAGCGAAGAAAAAAGAAAAGCCCCCGGAGCCTGAAATTCGGTATTACGCGTAATAACCAGATTGGTTCTGCCGGGCAGGGGACGGAATTTAAGCGGAATGGATTCGTAATTTTTCCGGCCGGTAATCACACAATGGCCCATGGTAGTTTCACGGAAAAACTTCATATCACCCGGAAGCTTCCAGATAAGGGTATTGTCCTTTCCAATAACTCCGTTATCAGCTACGGCGGCTATCAATGAAATCAGCATGATTTAAACAGCCACTTCGGCCTTAATGGGAGGGTGGGGATCGTAACCCTCAACGGAAATATCCGCGAAAGTAAAATCGAAAATGTTTTTTACCTCCGGGTTCAGTTTCAGTACCGGAAGTTTTCGCGGGGCACGGGTAAGCTGGAGTCTTGCCTGCTCCATATGATTCGAATACAAATGCGCATCGCCCAGAGTATGCACAAAATCGCCCGGTTTCAAATCACATACCTGAGCCACCATATGGGTAAGCAAAGCGTAGGAGGCAATGTTGAAGGGAACACCGAGAAAAATGTCCGCACTGCGCTGATATAACTGGCAGGATAGTTTTCCATCTGCTACATAAAACTGAAAGAAAGCATGACAGGGAGGTAATTTCATTTTCGAAATTTCACCCACATTCCAGGCGCTTACGATCAACCTTCGTGAGTCGGGATTTTTTTTAATCATCTCAACCACCTCGGTAATCTGGTCGATGTGTTTGCCGTCGGGTGTTGGCCAGCTGCGCCATTGCGATCCGTAAACAGGACCCAGATTTCCGTTTTCGTCGGCCCATTCATCCCAGATGGAAACCCCGTTGTCTTTCAAATATTTTATGTTGGTATCGCCTTTCAGAAACCAAAGCAATTCGTGAAAAATGCTTCGGGTATGAAGTTTTTTCGTGGTTACCAGAGGGAAACCCGCTTCCAGATTAAACCGCATCTGATATCCGAATACGCTGCGGGTACCGGTTCCGGTGCGGTCGCTTTTTTCCGTACCGTTTTCAAGCACGAATTTTAACAGATCAAGATATTGCTGCATGATAGTACAAAGTTAGGTTTGAACGCCAAAATCCGGTTCAAACCATGGCCTCACTTTTCAAATTTATATCAACATCCCAACGATGGCGGCGGTAAAGAGCGAGGCTGCAGTTCCCGCAATAAGGGCCTTAAACCCTAAGGAAGATATCAGGCTTCGTTTTTCGGGTGCCAGTGAACCTATGCCTCCGATTTGTATTCCGATCGAAGCAAAGTTTGAAAATCCGCAGAGGAAATAAGTTGCCAGAATGATGGATTTTTCACTGTGAAACAATCCCTGAAACTGGTATTGTCCCAGGGTTTTATAGGCGTAAAATTCATTCAATACCGTTTTCTCACCCAGCAACTGGCCTACCAGCACCATGTCTTCACTGCAAACTCCCACCAGCCAGGCCACGGGGGCACAGGCATAGCCGAGCAAAAACTGCAAAGAAAATCCGGAATATTTTCCGCCCGTTGTTTCGGAAATCCATGTATTCAGCCCGCTCCACTCACCTATGCCTTTATCCAGCAGCCAGTTTAGGAGGGCAATAAAAGCTATAAATACCAGGAGCATGGCCACCACATTAGCTGCGAGCTTCAGTCCGTCGATAGTACCGTTGGCAATGGCTTCAAAAAAATTACTTCCCAATCTATCATTGGATATTTTCATTTCAGAATTGATGGTTTCGGTTTGAGGGACCAGCATTTTAGCGGCTACCACAGCCGCCGGGGCCGACATGATGGAAGCGGCCAACAGGTGCTTGGCAAAAAGCAATTGACGGGCGGCATCGGAGCCTCCCAGAAACCCGATATAGGCGGCCAGCACGCCTCCGGCAATCGTGGCCATGCCACCCACCATAATGCAATGAATTTCGGAGCGGGTCATCTTGGGTAAGTAATGCCGGATTACCAGCGGGGCTTCGGTTTGACCGATAAAAATATTACTTGCCGCACTCAGACTTTCAGCCCCCGAGAGTTTCAGGCTTTTGGTCATTACCCAGGCAATGCCATAAACTACCTTCTGAAGAATGCCCCAGAAAAACAGCAGGGAGGTAAGAGCCGAGAAAAAGATAATGGTGGGAACCACAATCACTACAAAATTCAGCAAGCCGGAATCAATCTTGTCGGTAGCAAACGATTTGAAAAGAAATTCGGCTCCTTGGCCGGAAAAAGAAATTATTTTGACAAAGGCTTTTCCCAAAAATTCGAAACCCTGAGCCACGAGGGGTGCTTTCAATACTGCGAGGGCAAAAAGCAATTGTAAAAAAATTCCGCCCGCAACCAGTTTCCAGGAAATGGCTTTTCTGTTTTCGCTGATCAGCCAGAGAACACCCACCAGAAAACCCAAGCCGAGGATGCCACGGCCAACGGATATCAGGGTTTCTTGCAAGGTATTGGGATTAAGATTTTTTCCTGCGGTTCAGTTCGTCGCGGATGCGGGAAGCCTTTTCGTAATTTTCCTCGTCGAGGGCCTTTTGCAGAATTTCCATCAGCTCCTCGGTTGGTTTTTTGGTCAGATCCGTATCGCCTTTCTTTGAGGCCGGCTTTTCAACGGCTTCGGAAGGAACATCCGCAGCAGGCGTAATTCCGGTTTCCTCATCGAGGATAATACCGGCCTGGCTGAGAATAAACTCGTAGGTATAAATAGGGCAGTTAAACCGTACGGCAAGGGCAATGGCATCGGAAGTACGGGCATCTATTTCCACCTCTTTGGCAATTTCTGAATGACAGATCAGCTTGGCGTAGAAAATTCCTTCCACCAGGTTGTAAATAATTACCTCGTCGATTTCTATTTTAAAGGTTTCGCTGAAATTTTTAAAAAGGTCGTGGGTAAGGGGACGGCTGGGGGTCATTTTCTCCAACTCTATGGCAATGGCCTGGGCTTCAAATCCTCCAATAATAATGGGCAGGCGGCGTTTCCCGGTTTGTTCACCCAAAACAAGGGCGTAGGCCCCACTCTGGGTCTGGCTGTAACTTAATCCAACTATATCTAAGGGGATTTTTTTCATCGGCCGGTCGGAACTACTAATATAAGAATTATCGTCGCAAAATCAGTGACTTGCTTTGTATTTTTTTACGGCTTCAATCAGTTTTGGAACCACTTCAAAGGCATCTCCCACCACGCCGTAATCAGCGGCTTTGAAGAAGGGCGCTTCCTTATCGTTATTAATTACCACTATAACTTTCGAGGAGCTCACTCCGGCAAGGTGCTGAATGGCTCCGGAAATTCCGATGGCAATATACAAGTTGGGTCCTATGGTAATTCCGGTCTGACCCACATGCTCGTGATGAGGCCTCCATTCAATATCGGCAACGGGTTTTGAGCAGGCGGTAGCAGCACCCAATTCGGCGGCAAGTTCTTCAACCATGCCCCAGTTTTCGGGGCCCTTCAGTCCGCGTCCGCCCGACACCACGATTTCGGCTTCGGTAAGTGCGATTTTTCCGGTAGTCTTTTTTACTTCTTTCACTTTCAAGGCAAAGGCCTGGGATGATGCTTCCGGGGAAAAGGATTCAGGGGTACAGGAAGTCTCTATGTTTTTTACCCCGCAGGAGTTGGGCGTTATGGCAATAACGGCAAGGGAAGATTTCACCTGTACATCGGTGAGTCCTTTGTTCGAAAAACATTTTTTTCTAACCACGAATGGCGAGGTAGACGAAGGTTGTGCAATGGCCCCTGCCACCAGTCCGGCTTTCAGTTTTGCAGCCACGCGGGGTGCCAGAGCTTTTCCGGAATAGGTATGTGAGAACACAAGGGCTTTTGCATTTTCTTTTCCTGCGGCAGCGGCAATGGCTTCGGCAAAACCTACAGGATGAAAAGTGTTCCAGTTATCGCCCTTTACGGAAAGCACTTTTGAGGCTCCGTATTTTCCCAGCAATTTTAAATCATCGTCGCTTACATTTCCAATGGAAACAGCCACAGCGGAACCGCCCAGAGACTTAGCAAGTTCGGCTGCGTATGAAACCGCTTCGAAGGTTGATTTTTTAAATTTTCCTTCCCAGCTTTCTGCGAATACCAATACCATATTATATAACTTTTGCTTCGTTGTGTAATAAATTCACGAGTTCCTCCATATTATTCGGATCAACCAGTTTCACCGCCTGCTTGGGAGGAGGATTATCAAAGGCCACCGAAACGGTCAGGGCATCAATGGCAGCCGGTTCAACCACTTTCAGGGGTTTGGTTCTGGCGGTCATGATTCCCCGCATGTTGGGTATGCGTGGTTCAGCCATACCTTTTTGTCCGGTAACTACCAGGGGCAGGTTTCCGGTAAGAACCTCTTTGCCTCCATCGATTTCCCTTTCCAGGGTGGCTTCGTTTCCATTGAGATCAAGTTTAGTGACAACCGATACGGAAGGAATGCCGAGTAATTCTGCGAGCATGCCGCCCACCTGGGCGCCATTGTAATCGATGCTTTCGCGTCCGGTGAAGATCAGGTCATATTTTTCATCCTTAATGGCGGCGGCAATAAGCGAGGCCACCTGAAAGGCGTCGGTAGCTTCGGCATTGATCCGGATGGCATCGTCGGCTCCAATGGCCAGGGCTTTGCGGATCATGGCTTCATTGGGCGCAGGACCCACATGAATAACAGTTACCGAACCGCTGCCGGCTGCTTCCTTCAGTTCCAGGGCGCGGGTAAGCGCAATTTCGTCGTAGGGGTTAATGATAAACTGAACCCCGGAGGTATTGAAGGCCTTTTTATCCGGGGTAAAAGTAATTTTGGTTGTAGTGTCGGGGACATTACTCACGCAAACCAGAAATTTCATATCGAGCTGATTTTAAGAGGTGCAAATTTAAGGAAATATGGTACAAATCCTACCCCATTAATTTGCCTAAAAATCAAGGAATTGACCTGAAATCCTTACATTTGGGGCTGAAATTTTTTTGCCATGAGAACCATTGAATTCAGAGAAGCCCTTCGTGAGGCCATGTCGGAAGAAATGCGGCGGGATGACAAAGTTTACCTTATGGGAGAGGAAGTTGCCGAGTACAACGGAGCCTATAAAGTAAGTAAAGGTATGTTGGCCGAATTCGGGCCCAAGCGGATTATAGATACCCCCATTGCCGAGCTTGGTTTTGCGGGAATTGCCGTAGGTTCTGCGATGAACGGGTTACGGCCTATTGTGGAGTTCATGACTTTTAATTTTTCACTGGTTGCCATAGATCAAATTATCAATTCCGCTTCGAAAATGTTATCCATGTCGGGCGGACAGTTTCCCATGCCACTTGTTTTCCGCGGGCCCACCGGTTCTGCGGGTATGCTGGCGGCACAGCACAGCAATGCCTTCGACAGCTGGTATGCCAATTGTGCCGGTTTAAAGGTGGTGGTTCCTTCCAACCCTTATGATGCCAAAGGACTGTTAAAGACCTCTATCCGCGATAACGATCCTGTGATTTTCATGGAGAGCGAGCAGATGTATGGCGACAAAGGCGAGGTGCCGGAGGGTGAATATTTGATTCCCATTGGTGTTGCCTCGGTTCGCAAAGAAGGAAAAGATGTAACCATTGTCAGCTTCGGAAAAATTTTCAAGGTTGCCATGGCTGCGGCTCAGGAACTGGAAAAGGAAGGCATTTCAGCCGAGGTGATAGACTTACGCAGTGTTCGCCCGATCGACTATAAAACCGTTATTGAATCGGTAAAGAAAACCAACCGCCTGGTCGTGGTTGAAGAAGCCTGGCCTCTGGCCAGCATTTCCGGCGAAATTGCCTATAAAATTCAACGCGAAGCATTCGATTATCTGGATGCTCCTGTAGTAAGGGTTAACTCCGCTGATGTACCTCTACCCTATGCTCCTACCCTTATCGAGGTTGCCCTTCCCAATGTGGCACGCACAGTTAAGGCGGTGAGGGAAGTGATGTATATGCAAAAATAAATCCCGCAAAAGCGGGATTCACCTACAGAAAGAAATTCTTACTTTTTCTTCGGCTTACTCAGCAGCACATTCTTGTGCATGGTAAAAGTTACTTTGGGATCAACGGGAAGTTTAAATTCTTCGGTTACCGTTGGGTAATCTTCCTTTTCAACGGTAATGATATAGGTCTTGTTTCCTTTCAGGGTAAAGAAGTAATCGCCATCATCCGCAGAATTGGTTTCGCCTACCTTCTGGCCTGTTTCTTTATCGGTAATGGTTACTTTGGCTTCGGTTCCTTTACCTGATTCCGTAATAATCACGCGTCCTCTTAAAATGGAAATTTCAATGCCTTTTTCTTTCTCCTTTTTGGTTCCCATGATATCGTAATTGCTCATGTCAACCGTATAGATATCACGCTCTCCCATTCCTCCGGGCCGGTCGCTTGCAAAATAGGCTGTATTGTTATCGGTGGTAAGCACAAAGCTCATGTCGTTACGGGTGGTATTGATGGGATATCCCAGATTTACAGGCTTCGACCATTTTCCGTTTTCCATACGGGTCATGTAGATATCATAGTTCCCCAGGCCTTCATGTCCGCGGGAGGTAAAAAACAAAGTTTTTCCATCCGGATGCAGAAAAATTCCTCCCTCATCTTCCGGAGTATTGATTTCAGGTCCGAGGTTTACGGGCGGACCCCAATCGGTTTTATTGATTTTGGTGCTCATCCAGATATCGCCGTGGCCATATCCCTTTTGCTCCCCCTGCTTGGGCCTTTCACTTACAAAATACAGGGTATTTCCATCGGGAGAAATGCAGGCGCCGTTTTCAACGTAGGTAGAGCTGATGGGCTTGGGTAATTTTTTCGGTGCTCCCCACTTACCGGATTGCTGTACTTTGGATACAAAAATTTCACCGCCCACCGCATCGGATTCGTTATTCCGGTAAATAAAAATTTGTTTTCCGTCGGGAGAGATGGAAACAACGGCATCGTGCCCATCAGAGTTTACAGAACCTTTGATTATTTCGGCTTCGGTCCACATGTTTTTGGCATCGTCCCATTTCGACATATAGATGTCTTCAAAATATTTGAAATCGCCTTCCTTGTCAACCTTTGATTTTCCTTTTGGAGCCGGACGACGGGTGGTAAACACCAGGGTTTTTCCATCAGCCGTGATATAAGGCCCCTTGTCGTCGTAGGTGGAGTTAATCAGATCGCCGGTATTGGTAATTTTTACGGGAACTGGCTTTTGCATGGCCACTTTTGCATACTCGCAATTGGCAATCATGCGGTCAACACCATAGTCTTTGGACTTTCCCTCATTGTCTTTTTTAAAGGCGGAATAATATTCAATGGCTTTATCCAGTTCATCGGTCATATGATAAACACGACCCAGGTAGTAATCGATTTCGGAATGTGCTTTGGCATTTGACTTTTTAGCTTTCTCAAAATGTTCTTTGGCATCTTCGATAAGACCCAGGGCAAAATAACATTCCCCTACTCTGAAATTTACTTCGGAACCGTTGGGGTTGCCGGATAAAACTTCCTTATACAGATTCAGGGCACGGTTCACATCACCCCTTAGAAACATCTGATTGGCACTGGCCATTTTTATAACATCTTCTCCCTTATCGATAATGTTCTTCTGAGCCGAAACAGTTCCGGAAAAAAACAGGGCAAAAAGGCCGGCAAAAATCAGTGAAAAATAAGTCCGCTTCATAATAATGGTATAGAAAGGTTATTTCCGAAATTTAAAGAAATTTTCCTAAATCCCGTGGCTCCTGTCCAGAAACTCTTTCAATCCGGCTTCAAAATCGGGGGAAATCCTGAATTGGATGTTTCCGGTGAGGTATTTCAGGGCTTTTTCGGGGGAAAGCACCCTGTTTTCTGAGCTTAATATGGCCGGTTCAATATGGGAGCAACCGTAATCCAGAGCTTTTTCGAAATCGCCTGAAAGGCTTTGCGGTAGTACATATTGGGTAGCCCAGGCGGCAAAAAGGAAAGGCTTTCCGCTCAAAATTTTCCAACTGTGAGCCAGATCAAAAGAATACCTGAACTTTTCTTTAAAAGCCAATGCCCTGTCGCCAATGATAAGTCCGGCCGTAGTGCCTGAAATATTCTCCTCATACCCGGGCATTGCGGTTTCAAAGACCGGATTAATTTTCCAGAGGTCGCGGCATAAAATTTTAATCAGTCTTGCAGAGGTTCTGCTTTCGGGGTCGAGTAAAATTTTTTCGATTTTTTCGGTGGGAACCGGAGAGCAAAGCAGCACCGAACTAACATTATCTCCTGCCCCGATGCCAAAGGATCCCACCCTTTTCAATGCCGGAAAATCAGAAAATGCAGCTACCGGTACCAGTCCGAGCACGGCAGCTCCGGAAACTACTTTTTCCAGGCATACATCCGGAGTATCGAGGGAAAGGGTAAGCTCATATTTTTCCGGGAATCCGGAATTCCGGATCCCAAACACATAGGGAATACTGTTCAGGTATGAAACGCAGGAAACCGATTTACCCCTCCACGCCGGCTTTTCCATAGGCTTTTTTTAAGTCAACCACCCGGTCGATGGCACAGGTAGCTGCAATAACGCTGATTACGGGAGCAAAGATGGGAGCCAGCAGTGGACCCAGCCAGGGGATGAGGAAAAAAAACGAAAATACCATTCCGTTTCCCATGGCAATTCCTTTGTGCTTTCGGATGAAAGCAACGCTTTCTGATATTTTAAGCCGACGGCGTTCATTGGTATAATCCATCATGGCAAAGCCGTAAAAATAGGCGCTGGCAAAAAATAATCCAACCAGGCTTATCATCCATCCAATAAGCGGAATAAAGGAAACAAAAAAGAAAAGGAGCATGAAGCCCAATTCAATAAATAAATTGCGGAGCGAAATCAGAATGCCGCGGTAAACATCGCGCATGAGTTGTTCTGCATTGAATGTGTATTTGTTGCCTGTAATTTCTTCATCCACCTTTTCGGAAATATAGGCCAGCAAGGGGGAAACCAGCATCAGAACAATGTACTTATGAATGATAAAAAAAAGATACCAGAGCAAAATTTTCAGGGCAAAGCCAAATAGGAATGATAGCGTTCCGTTTACCAGCGAGCCGAACCAGCCATCGGAGTCGAAGCCAAACCAGGCTGTTACCCATTTAAAAATCCATTCCGAAACAAAATCGATCAGGTGATATCCCCCGAAATAAACCAGGGCGGAAACAAGCAGGGAAATCAGGAAATACTTCCAGAATCCCTTTTGAAAAATATACTCCATGGCCCTTTCAAAGGAGCCAAGACCTATGCCTATTTGTTTCCAGAATCCCGGACTTTCCATTGTGCATTTTTTCCGGCCGAGCTGATGGAGGCATTCAGCTCGAAACCCAATAACAAGAATAAGGAATTAAAATAAATCCAGAGCATAACCACGATCAGAGATCCCAGGGAGCCGTATATTTTATTGTAAGCCCCGAAATTATTTACAAAATACGCAAAGCCCAGAGATGCTGCAACCATCAGGAAAGTGGCAAACATAGATCCCGGGGAAAAGAAACTCCAGCGATTTTTTGTGGAGGCGGGTGCCATAAAATAAATGATGGAAATCAACAGCAGAAACATAAAATACATCAAAACCCAACGACCCACAACAATCACAAATTTTACCCCGGGCCTAACCTCATGGAGGTAATTTTTCAGGGCGTATTCCGTAAATACCAACAGGGTAACACCGGCCAGAATTACAAAATTGGTGAGCAGGACCATATACAGGGAAGTAAGTCGTTGCCTTAATGGACTTCGCTTAAATGTGGTGTGGTAAGATTTATTAAAGTTGTTTATGATGGCATTAAAGCCATTAGTAGAAAAATACATAGCCAGAAAAAAGCCGAAGGAAAGCAGTCCCCCGTTTTGCCGGGTAACTATTTCGATAATGGTTTCCTTGGCAGCATCGAAGGCTGTATCGGGCATGAATAGCTCCAGAGTTGCCAGGAGTTTGTCCTGAAAGTTAGGCACAGGTACAAAGGGAATGAGGGTAAACAGAAAAATGATGGAGGGAAAAAGTGCCAGGAAAAAATGAAAAGCCAGTGCCGAGGCCCTTGTGTTCACATTTCCTTTGGCTATGCCCCGTTGAAAAAAGGAAACCACATAATACAGACTGGCTCCTTTAAATCCGGGCAGCGAGGTGCGTTTGGAAAAGGAAATCAGGGATTGCACCGGTGGGGAGGCAATTAATTTCCCTTTGATTTTCTTAATCATTCACTACGAAGGTAATAAGAAAGGATTAACGGGAAATTTTCAGGCTCAGGTCGAGGCTGGTTGCAGAATGCGTCAGGGCTCCCACCGAAATAAAATCCACGCCTGTGGCGGCATATTTCCGGATATTTTTAAGGTTAATTCCGCCACTGGCTTCTGTTTCTACCCTTTTATTAATAAAAGCTACCGCCTTTTTCAATTCGGCCGGACTGAAATTATCGAGGAGCAGGCGGTTAGCAATTCCTATGGCCAGAGCCCGTTCTATTTCTTCTTTGTTGCGCACTTCAAGCACAATGGGCACTTTGCGGTTTTTCTTCCGGAGGTATTCCCGGGCTTTTTCAAGCACGGCTTCCACCCCTCCGTTCACATCAATGTGATTATCTTTTATAAGCACCATGTCGTACAGGCCCATGCGGTGGTTGTTTCCACCTCCGATTTTAACGGCCCATTTTTCCAATACCCGGAGTCCGGGACTGGTTTTTCGGGTATCGAGAACCTTCGCTTTGGTTCCTTCACATTCTGCCACATATTTCCGGGTAAGGGTAGCAATACCGCTCATGCGTTGCATAATATTCAGCACCAGTCTTTCGGCCGTGATGATGGAACGGGCTTTCCCTTTTACGGTAAAAGCAATTTTTCCCGGCATAATTCCATCACCGTCTTTCAGGTGAGGAATAAATTTCAGACCGGGATCAACACGGGAAAAAACCGCTTTGGCCACTTCCATACCGGCCAGAATTCCGGCTTCCTTAACTTTAAGGACGGCGCTTGTTTTATAATCGGAGGGAAGGGTGGCGAGGGAGGTAATATCGCCCGGACCAATATCTTCCTGAAGGGCATTTTTTATTAAGCTCCGGAGGTAACCGGCACTTACAAAAGAAGGTTTACTCATCCCCCGGTTCAATTCTCAATTGATGGATAAACTGAACTTCCTTATCTTTTTTGATAAACCAGGTAACTTTGAAAACCCCCGTTCCGGCCTGTAGTTTTCCGATGGCAAACCGCGATCCGTTTTTGGAAACCCCGGTATGAACAATGGAAAAGGCCTTGGGTTTGTTTTTCGAAAAAAATTCCTTGAGAATTAATTCCGCCTGTGATTTACTGTAAACGTCCTCCTTGTCCAGGAGGACCAGATCGATATTGGTTCCGAAAAATTTCGAAACCTGTTTTGCTTCACCCGAACGAAACGCCGAGGCAATATCCTCGTTCATTTCAGGGGCAAAAACCCCGAAACTCAGGAAAAACAAAATACCCGTAATAAATCCAGTATTCAACATGCCCGATTTAACACAAGAATCAAGCCAAATTGGTAATTTGCGAGATTCTCTTCAAATTTAGAATTTATTCGGCATACCGATGAAAATCAAGGTAATAATGGTGGGAAAATACAGCGAGCGCTTTGCCTCGGAGTGGTTCGACATTTACAGGGAGCGCCTTGTGCATTATGCCCGGATTACCTGGAAGGAATTACCGGCTGGAAAGGGTTCAGACCGTGAAAAAAAAGAAGGAGAACAAATTCTTAAGCTTTTGGAACCTGGCGAGAAGGTTTTCCTGCTCGATGAAAGGGGCAAAACCTTTACTTCCAAGGAGTTTTCCCGCTTTCTGGGGAAATACCGGGATTCTTCGAACGAAAAAATCTGTTTTGTTTTGGGTGGTGCTTATGGCTACAGTAAAGAAGTGTTGGAGAAAGCCACAGGAAAGATTTCATTATCAGACTTTACCTTTCCCCATTTGCTGGCAAGGGTAATTTTTGCCGAGCAGTTATACCGTGCCTTCACCATCCTGAAGGGCGAGGATTATCACCATTAATGCCTGTTTTTCTCCCATTCCCAGGCTGTGGAAATCATTTCTTTTAATCCGAATTCCGGTTCCCAGCCTAAAACCCGTGTAGCTTTGGAGATATCGGCATAAATAGCCGCCACATCGCCGGGTCGCGGAGGAGCCTCTTCGGTGGTAATACGAATTCCGCTTTGGGCAATAAATGCATTCACAATCTCACGCACCGAATATCCCTTTCCCGATCCCAGATTTATAGCTTCGGTTGTTCCGGGTTTCTGCTGCATAAGCCATTCGAGTCCTAAACGGTGGGCCCGTGCAATATCGCAAACATGGATGTAATCGCGAATGCATGTGCCGTCGGGCGTGGGAAAATCGCAACCCGTAATTTTCAGAGCAGGAATTTCTCCTTTTGCTGCAGCCATCATCAAAGGAAAAAGATTGGTCAGGCCCCGCTTTTGGATCTCACCGATTTTCCCTCCGGGATAAGCGCCTACCGGATTAAAATAACGAAGGTGGCAGGCTTTATATCCGGGGTGGGAACCGACAAAGGCATTGATCAAACTCTCTCCTTCCTGCTTCGTTTCGCCATAGGGAGACTCCGATTTTCCGAAAGGGGTTTCTTCGGTTACGGGAAGTTCTTTTGAGTTTCCATACACCGAACAAGAGCTGCTGAATATCAGGGAACAGGGGCCGTTCTGTTTTAGTCCTTCCAAAAGATTTTGGAGGCCGGTGACATTATTTTCAACATATAGTTCGGGAGCCTTAAAAGATTCAGGGACTGATTTCAAGGCCGCAAAATGAATTACGCCTTCGAAAGGTTCTGATTTATTGAAAAAGGCAAGGGTTTCATCAGGATTGCATAAATCAACTTTCTCATGCCGGGGCATAATTCCCGTAATTTCCTGAATGCGCCGGTAGGTTTCAGGGTCGGAATTCAGATAACTGTCGATGGAGACTAATTCGGAATATCCTTTGTTGAGGAGGTCGATAATGGTGTGGGAACCAATATATCCGGCACCCCCTGTAACTAAAATCCTCCCTTTACCCATGGAGGGCAAAATTAGAAAATAGGAGCAATCGGCCAAAACACAAGCAGGGTTTCCTTATTTTTACCCGATGGAATACTCGGTTCTTGATTTGCTGGTACCTCCGGTATTTCTTTTCATCATTTTTTTCTTTGCTATCCGCCACCGGCAAAGGAAGGAGCTAAGGGAAGCCTATTACAAATACTACACCTCCGGCCTCGCCGTAAAACTGGTGGGATCCGTGGCTTTGTGTCTTGTATATACCTTTTACTACAAAGGGGGCGACACCACACTTTATTTCAAGGGCTCTTTATCTCTTTTAAAATTGGCCGAAAAAGATTTCGGACAGTTTCTGGAGGTTATGTTTAAACCGCGGACCCCTGAAACCTATTCTTATTTTGATAAAACTACGGGCTGGCCGGGGTATTGGTGGGACAATCACTCCTTTTTCGTGGTTAAGGTGGTTACTTTATTTTCATTACTGGGATTTAAATCATTTATAGGCACGGCCATGTTACTGGCCTGGGCCAGTTTTTCCGGGGTTTGGAAATTATACCAGCTTTTTGCCCGGCTTTATCCCCAGTTGAGTAAAGAACTTGCCATTTCCATTTTGTTTATTCCCGGTGTATTTTTCTGGGGCTCCGGAATTTTAAAAGACACCATCACCATATCCTGCGTGGGGTGGTATGCCTGGGCTTTTTACGAAGTGTTGATCAAAAAACGATTTGGTCCGGGAAAAATTACAGCGCTTATTATCAGTTCCTGGCTTATGTTATCGGTAAAGCCTTATATACTTTTTGCTCTGCTCCCGGGGTCTACCATCTGGCTGGCTACCAATTATGCCACCCGCATTCAAAGTAAAACCCTGAGGAATTTATTTCTTCCTACCATGATTGGCATTGGATTGGGATTGGGCTTTTTGATTTTGGCCAACCTGCAAAGCTCTCTGGGCGATTATAATTTTGACAATATCCTTCAAAAGGCAGTGGCATCGCAGCAGGATCAGAAGCAGGATTACTACGGAGGAAATTCATTTGACATAGGAGAATTTGATCCTACCATTCCCAGTATGCTTGGCAAAGCGCATGCGGCCATTGCAGCTGCTCTTTTCCGACCTTATCTCTGGGATGTGAGAAACCCGGTAATGTTTCTTTCCAGCCTGGAAAACACTTATATTCTTTTGCTCACGGTTTTCCTTTTATTCCGCCTTCGTTTCTTCGGATTTTTTAAAATTATCGGAAAAGATTCTCTCCTGCTTTTTTCTTTTCTTTTCGCTTTGTTTTTTGCTTTCTCGGTAGGAATTTCAATTTCCAATTTCGGAACCCTGGTTCGCTTAAAAATCCCCGGCATTCCGTTTTTTGTTGCCTCCCTTTTCCTGATCAGGTATTATTACGAAAAGCAATCCGGAAAAAAACTGGGGATTTAATTCCGCAATTTTTCAAATTCTCAAGCCCTTTGCTTTTTCGGGCATGAGGGCCAAAACATCCATCTGTCCACTTCCCAAGGAATATGTTTGATGAGGTCCGGAAATCCGGCCTGAACTTACCCCAAAAAAAATGTATCCCTTTTGTTCAAGCTCAGACAGTACCTCTTGCGTTCGGTATCCATTCTTTTCCCACCAGGAGGGAGAATATTCAAAATAAAGGGCCGGCTTCGAGGCTGAAATAGTTTCATTGAATCCTTCCAGCACTGCAGGCTCAAAACCTTCCACATCAATTTTTATGAACCCAATCCTCTTTCCGGGGAAATTCGATTTACAAAAGACATCACCCGGAACTACCGTGATTGGTACATTTCCCTTTTCTGAAAAATGTGCGGCACCACTGTGGGTTTCGGAATACAACATTTTTTTTGTCTCTTCTCTGGCTCCCAGCCCCAAGGGAAAAACAAGAATTTTTTTTTCAAATCCGTTCAATGTAACATGCCCATCGAGATGCTTTCGGGTTTCAGGAACGGGTTCAAGGGAGGCGATGGTAAATTCAGCATTTAATTTTTCCTTAAGCAATACAGCCAGAGGCAGGGAAAACCCTCCCACATTGGCACCGCAATCGATAATCAGATCACCAGGTTCTGACAGCCTCGCTGCAAGCTTATAATGTATTTCAGGAACGCCGGTCCAAATATGCCATTGCATATAATCATGAATATTCAACCGGAAACTTACCCCCATTCTTTTTACCTCAATCCGGGTGGGATTTTTAAAAAACAAATTTCCGGGGACAAATTTCCTGAGAAATGTGTTGGAACCGAAGCGGGCAAAAAATCCGTTTAAGCCCAGGGCATTCACAACATAATGAACCGGATTATGTTCGGCCATGCGAAGAAAAATTAAAAAAAGATAAAAATTTCTCTTTTCTTCCTTCGAGGGTATGCACCCTCTCAACCCAAAGGCGGGCTTTTCGGGCTCTTTCTTCTCTTTGCCCGGGATTAAAATCCTGTAACAGGCGGATTAAATCCTGTCGGAGATTTTCGGCTGAAGAAATAAAGAAGGGACAATTCGGATCAAGATATTTTTTCAGAGCGGGATCAATACCCACCACTACACAACATCCCGCAAGGGCAGCCTCCACAGCCTGAAGTCCATACCATCCCGTTAAAACCTGATCAATAACAATATCAGCCCGGGAAAGGTGCTCCAAAACCTCATAACGGGTTAATGGATACTTGAGCCCCGGGGTTCTTTGCCGGCTCAGATCCGGAATAAATACCTCTACTTTTCCGGAACCCGGTTCCGGCAGATCAGTTATCTGATTTTTTATCCATCGACTGCCTTTGGTAATGGGGTTGGAAGGCAGGTGATAAACCGTGATGGAGGAAGATGATCCTTTTTCCCTGAGGGAATTTTTCGTGGCCTCTCTGTAATTAGCCAGAAACTCATCCGGATTAATAAGGGCGGGAAAATATTCCGCATCGGGTACTATTTCAAGCAAATCAGGTGTTGACACCAGCAATTTTTCTGCAAACTTTTCCGATTCGGATAACAACTTAACCTGATGGGGACAGGAGCGCGGAGCTTTAATGGTTTTGATTTCTCCTGCCAGAACTTTTTCCTTTTCGGCCAGCCAGTCCTCATTGCGAATGTCGGATCCCACAAAACTCATAATGATTTTTTTTCCCAGCATCCGCATTAACCAAAATTCGAATTTGCGCAAACTTCGGGTGGTAAGGGTTTCGCCACTCAGGAAAAAAAACAAATTATGGGAAAACAAAAACCGGGGGAAATCGCGTATTATTTTGAGGTAGCGGAAAAGTCCTGGTCCTTTGAAATAATCATCGGCAAAATCGTAGCGGGTACGGAAATGGGATTCGGGAAGTTTAAAAATTACGGCGGTAGTGATTTTTGCTATGTCCGAACCATGCTTTTGCAAAAAGTCTTTATAGGCAGCCAGTCGGAAACCGATATCAACAGGACCCAGAAAAATTTTGAGGGTCTTATTTTTCATTCCGGCAAAATTTGAATGCCATATGCAACATTAAATAGCTCCATTGTAAGTGCGGCAGGGCGCGGGTAATAATTTTTTCGCGGATCAGGAAGTCTTCGGCTTCTTTAAAGCGTTCGGCAAATCCGGGCGCACTCAGCCATTGCTTTTGCGGCGGTTCATAACCCACTTTATCAACCCTCCAGGCTATTTCTTCCGGAAGCAGGTTTTCAAGTGATTTGCGCAAGATATACTTTGTCCAGCCCTTTCGTATTTTGTATTTGAGGGGCAGTGAAAAGCAAAAATTAACAAGCTCGTGGGAAAGAAAGGGAAGTCGCACTTCTACCCCATGAGCCATTGAATTCCGGTCAGCATAGCGAAGCAGTTCTCCCAAACCGGAGGGCCTTAGGGAAAATCGCAGGGCCGCATCCAGTCCTGCCCCACGAACGCGATTGGCTGAAACTCTTTTCCCTTCACTCACAATTTCGGGATGTATGCCCGCAAAGTAAGGAGAAGCAGGATTTTTAAATTTTCGCAATAAATTGCCTGCCTTATGCCTTAATCCGGGCAGCAGGGCTTCGGCAAAAAAACCTGGACCCGTTTTAGGAGCCAATCCGTGAAGATTCTGAATATTTTTTCTTTCCTTAAACAGTGCTCCCGGATTTTCGAACATTACAGATTCCAGGTATGCCGGAAAAAAATAATGATAGCCGCCTAGGATTTCATCAGCGCCCTGGCCGTCTAGTAATACTTTTACGCCCTTCGATCGGGCCAGCCTCATTACTTCAAACTGGGCGTTTATGCTTGAACTGCCGAATGGAAATTCCTGGTGAAAGAAAACTGTATCAAGATAACCGAGGGCAGATTCCGCATCGGGAGTAACGGAAAAAGGTTCCAGGTTACAGGATTCAATTACTTTGTCAATAAACTTTCCCTCATCGCGTTCAAAACCCGGGAATCTTGCGGAAAAAGTTTTCTGAAGACTTCCCTTTTCCTTAATTCTGTTGATTACCACGGCAATGGAACTTGAATCCAATCCACCCGATAAACTGGTTCCTACAGGCACATCGCTCCGCAAGCGTCGCTTAACGGAAGTTTCAAATAAATTATAAAACTCTTCAGTAATCTGTGCTTCACTAAGCCGATTCAAATTAAGGGGTTCTGTTTCCCAATATTTACCAAGGCTCCATTTTCCGGAACGCTGAACTTTAATATAATGTGCAGGAGGGAGACTTGAAATTCCGGGATAAAAAGTATTCAGATCATTGTCAGGATCGAAAAGATTTCCGAAAAACAAATAGCGGAAAATTTCTGCAGGACCCGGAGGATTAATGGGTTCAATTTGCTTTAATACTTTCAGTTCGCTGGCGAAAGCAAAGCGTTGGGGATTGGCAATAAAATAAAAAGGTTTTTCGCCGAATCTGTCCCTTGCGCAGAACAATTCTTCCTTTTTAATGTCGAACACAGCAAAGGCGAAAGCACCATCTAGCCTGGCCAGAATTTTTTCGCCGTCCAAGGCAAAACCTTCCAATAAAACTTCGGTATCAGAGGTAGTTCTGAAAACCACTCCCCTGCCCTCCAGTTCCTTCTTTAATTCCGGAAAATTATAAATCTCGCCGTTGAAAATTATAACAAAGTTCCCATTGGCAGAAATCATGGGCTGTGCACTTCTTTCTTCCAGATCTATGATGCTGAGCCGGGTATGGAAAAGCCCTACTCTTCCTTCCGTGTTTGTCCATGCACCCCGTCCATCAGGTCCCCGATGTGCCAGCATAGGAAATGCATCGCTTTCTCCCGTCATAAGCCGGGATCCCTTAACCACATATTCGCCTGCTATTCCACACATTTTACAATCCGCAGATTTTTAGAAATTTTTCCCGGTTGGCTTCTGCGTTCAGGATTTGAGCAGCTTTGTGGGCATTTTCTTTAAACCGGTTCACCACTTCAGGGTTTAATTTTCTTAATGCATCCCGATAGCTTTCGGGAATAAAATCATCAGCTACAATACCAAGTTCGTGTTTTTCCACCAGATTTTTCATTTCGGGATTTGGACTAACAACCATTGCCAGCCGGGCCTGAATAAATTCAAAAACTTTGTTGGGGAGGGCCATGTTTTCATTTTCCCCGTGTACAGGAAGAAAATACAATCCCACATCATAATTATTTATGGTTTCGCATATTTTTTTGAAAGGAACAGGATCATGAAAAAACACACCGGGAGCAGAGCGGTATTTCCGTTTTAGCTCCTCCCTGTACTCTAGCATGAGAGAAGTTCCGGAAAGGAATAAATGAAACTCATCACCACTTCTCATTTGCAAAAATGCCTCTATCATATCTTCCATTCTGCGCCCTTTAATGGCAGCTCCGTGGTGTACAAATTTGACAGGGTTTCCTTTGCAAGCCAGGGGTTTTAAATCACGAAATGACCCTGCATTCGAAATAACCACGGCATCCAGATTAAAATTCTTCAAGTACATTGCGGCTATTGAATCATTCACGGTAATTACTCCCTTGATTCCGGAAGCATATTTCATGATCAGGTAATTAACCATGGGACGGTGAAACATTCTCCAGTATTTGCTTTCAAGATTTTCGGAAGGATGGTATTCGTGGGCGTCAAAAACTATCTGATCCTTTGATGAAGAAATTTTATGAGCCAGATACAAGGAAGCGGGGTCATTGGCAATTATCAGATCAAACTTACGGTTTGAAAAAAGCCTTACAAAGGTTTGTTTGGATTCATCAAAAAAATACCTTTCAAAAAAACGGAAGAAAAAAAGTATGGCCCTTCGAATCTTCCTTGCAAGATTGGGTTTAGGTTCGTAATAAATCTGACTGAAAGAATCCACCTCGATATCAGAGGGGGGGGGGCCGAATCCGGCGCAATGGATATGGGCCTTACCCTGAAGCCATTCCAACTGCCGGATAACCCGTGGATCGCATCCGAGGTTGCTGTAAGACAAAACCAAAACTTCCGGCAGCTTCATATTATTTCCTTTTTGATTTAAAAAGGCGGGATTTAATTCGTTTAATATCATCGCTCCGGATAAACAGCAAATCACTCATTCCCGAGCCCGTTTTTCTGAGGTAAATTACCAATACAAACAGGAAACCCCCGAAAAAAGAAATGGCATTGGCAATGCCTGCGCCCTCAATACCGTACAAATTTGTCAAAAAGGGAGTAAGAATTGAAAATAAAACAAGAGAAACAAAGGCACCGATAGCATTAACGAAAAACATTCCTTTCCCTCCAAAATAACTGGTAAGCACCATCATAATAGCCAGAGCCAAAACACCCGGAAAAATAATCATGAATATAAGCCCGGAACGGGAAAACCCGGGGCCGAAAAACAATCCGAAAAGGAGTTCGTAAAAGGGTAAGAAAACGAGAAAAGGTATTCCCAGAAAGGGAATCAGATACCTGATTATGGCATTATTCCGGGGTACAAGCTCACCGTCGTTTTCGCTGGCATTATAGGGTAGCAGCACGGTGGAAATGGCCACGGGAACCATAAGTGCAAAGCGGGAAATGTTTATGGCAAGACTGTAAATTCCGAGTTCGCTTTTTCCGGAAATATCCTCAATGAAATAAAACTCAAGTTTGGTGGCAAAATATTGGAATACATTGGTGAGCCAGGCCAGAAAGCCGATTTTTAAAAGAAATGTAAACTGTGGAAAAGATAAAAACCCGCTTTCTCCCGGCAACTTCACTTTCCGGATAAAAAATGCCAGCAAAAGGAGGGTAAGCAGACTGTTTACAAGAATATAAAAAACAAGAAAAGCCTCAATTCCACTTAAATCGGGCTGCAAGGATTCGGGGAGAAAAAACACCACAAGATAGCACAGGGCAGAAACCAACGAAAAAATGGCTGTGGCTTTTTGCTGGTCGAAAAACAGTTTATTCCCATTTAAAAATGCATTGATAATGCCGTTCAACAACAATTGAACGAATGATAAAATCAGAATGATATTTGGCAGAAAACCCAGATCGGGGAAAAAAAACGAGGCTCCTAAAAAACGCTCCAGGGCAAAAAACAAAAAGGCAAGAATACCTAAAATGATCAACAGAAGAATGCCTGAAGAAAATGTTTTCCGGGGGTCATACTTCCGGCCGGAAATAACAAAAAGAAGGCTGTAGGCAATACCCAACCCCAAAAAAACATGCAAAAAATTGAGTGATGCCGAGAACTCGGCCAACTCCCCCCTTCCGTAGGTTCCCAAAAGACGGGATGTAATGATGCTGATCACAAACCCTGATACCATGCCGGCCATCTGGGTTCCCACCTGGCCAATAATGTTCCGACCTATAGACAAAAATATCCGGTTTTAGCCCCTAAAGTTACTTAATATTGGGGGAACGGAATTTCATCATTTTCCATTCCGGTCGCCAAAAAGCAGGGCTTGGTCGGAAATTATTATAATCCGCCCTTTCTTCCGTAATTTGCAGGTGGTGAAAAGGGGAACAAAAATCATCCATATTTTTTCCAATCTGGATTATTCAAGGGCTATGCTGCAACTGCTTTCCGGATTAAAAAATTCAGGGCATGAAGTTTCCGCTGTTTTTCTTTCTCCCCGGCCTCCTTTAATGATGGAAGAGCTCCAAAAAAACAACATTGCGTGCCATTACATTTCCTATAATGGAAAATCCTCTATTCCCCGGGCCCTGTTTAAGTGCTGGTGGTATTTGCTTAAAAATCGTTCCTCTCTGGTTCATGTTCATTTGTTTGAAGCTTCCTTGATTGGACTCACCGCTTCCTTTTTTGCCGGCATTCGGAAAAGAATCATGACCCGGCATCATACCGATCATCACCTCAGATTTTTCCCTTCCGCACTCAAATACGATCGCTATTCCAACCGGATGGCCACTAAAATAATTGCCATCAGCAAAAATGCTTCGGCTCATTTGATTCAAAACGAAAAAGCCCCACGGGAGAAAATTGTATATATCCCCCACGGTTTTGATTTCTCAGAATTTACCCGGCCCGAAACGGGTTTGATGCAACAAAAAAGATCTGAGCTCGGAATTCCTGAAAAGGCTTTTGTAGTGGGTGTCATTTCCCGTGCCAATCGGGTAAAAGGTGTGGAATATACCGTGGAAGCGTTTAAAAAATTATGGTCGCTTAACAACAATGTTTTTTTGATCCTGGGAAATTTTCAGGGAGATAAAAAAACCGAAATTCTGAAAAGCCTGGAGGAATTACCTTCGGGAACCTGGACTGAAGCAGGATTTGAAAAAAACGTAAATTTATTGTTCTCCCTTATGCATTGTTTTGTGCATGTTCCCGTTGACCCCGATGCCGAGCCTTTCGGACAGGTTTTTATTGAATCCCTGGCCCTTTCGGTCCCATCGGTGTTCAGTGCATCAGGAATCGGGGCCGAAATTTGCCGTGAGGGAAATCTGGCTCTGGAAGTTCCTTTCAGGGATTCCGAAGCCATTTTCAGGGCCGTAAAAAAAATAATGGACGATCCGGAGACTGCCGGAGAAATGGCCCAAAGAGGAAAAGCCTTTGTGGAAAAAAAATTCACATTGAACAAAATGTTGGATTCATTAGCGGAGGTTTACCATGGCTGAATCCCACGCACCTTTTTTCTCGGTTGTAATTCCCACCTTCAACCGAAAAGATTTTCTTGTAAAAACGCTCAATTCTTTGGCCATTCAGTCTTTTCCCGACTATGAAGTAATTGTGGTTGATGATGGTGGCAATGATGGCACCGACCAGATGATTGCTGAAAGAAAAGATCCACGTATTACTTATATAAAAGTAGAAAAACGGGAACGGGGTGCTGCCCGAAATGCCGGTACCTTACAGGCCCGCGGTTCCTACATTACCTTTCTTGACTCCGACGATCTGGTTTATCCTGACCTGCTTGAAAATGCTTTCGGGTCTCTTCAAAAATATGAATTGCCTCCCTTCCTTCATGTGGCCTATGAAATTATTTCCGAGGACGGTAAAATCATTGAGAAAATAGATGCACTTGCCGACGACGACCATTCCCTGCTGGAAAAGGGAAATCCCCTGAGTTGCATTGGGGCATTTCTAAGAAGGGATACCGCATTGGAATTTCCTTTCAACGAAAGTTATGATTTATCGGGAAGTGAAGATTGGGAGCTTTGGCTCAGGATTGTGGCCAACAAGGGAATCAAAACCGACAATCGCGTTAGTTCGGCGCTTATTAATCACCGCACCCGGAGTGTAATGAATCCGAGCTTAAGAAATCTTACCCGCCGGAAAGATTTGGCCCTGCAGTTTGCTTTTTCAGATCCCATGGTTGAAAAAGTGTACCGGAAATCGAAAAACAAAATTGAGGGATTTGCAGAATCATATATCGCCCTTCACCTCGCCCTGGGTGGAAAAAGAGGAAATGCACTGGGGTTTTTACTGAAATCGATTTACCGTTATCCCAATATCATTTTTCATAAAAGGCCTTACGTAATATTTAAACGAATAATTCAGGGGAATTAAGCATGTGTGGAATTTCCGGATTTTTTGACCCCGGCCGAATTTTCAGCCGAGAAGACCTGCAGGCCTTCAACCATACCCTTAAGCACAGGGGGCCGGATGACGACGGGATATTTTTTGAACCCGGCATAGGACTTGGCAATACCCGCCTGAGTGTTATTGACCTGAGCGAAAAAGGCCACCAACCTATGCATTCCGCCGATGGCAGGTTTACTCTGGTTTACAACGGAGAGGTTTACAATTATGTTGAACTGAGGCAGGAGTTGGAACAAAAAACAGGAAAAAAATTCCAATCCGATTCCGATACCGAAGTTATCCTGGAGGGCTTTGTTTTATACGGAACCGCATTTTTTGAAAAGCTAAACGGGATGTTCGCGGTGGCCATCTTCGACCGACAGGAAAAAAAGCTTGTCATTGCTCGCGACCGTATTGGGATAAAACCCCTGTATTATTATTTTGACGGAAATGGATTGCTGGCGTTTTCTTCGGAAATCCACTCCTTTAAATTTCTTAAGAAGATACCTATTGAAATCAACCGGGGTGTTATTCCTGTTTTCCTTCATTTGGGATTTATCCCCGCACCCTGGAGCATATACCGCAATATTTTTAAACTGAAACCGGGTTACCTGATTGAGGTGGATGGAAAAAATCTTAATAAAAGAGCTTATTATCAATTGCGAAGTCAGTTTCAGGACAGTCCTTTAAAAGATGAAAAAACAGCACTTAACCGCCTTGAAGAAATTGTTACCGACTCGGTTCGGATTCAGATGCGCAGCGATGTGCCCTTTGGAATTTTCTTAAGCGGGGGAATAGACTCTTCCCTGCTGACGGCTCTGGCGAGTAAAATTTCTCCGAATGCGGTAAATACCTTTTCCATTGGATTCAGTGAAAAGAAATTTGATGAGACCCCCTATGCCCGAAAGGTTGCCGGGCATTTGAAAACCAATCACCATGATTTTATTTTATCACAGGACGATGCAGTTGAACTGCTGGATAAAATGGTAGATACCTATGGGGAACCTTTTGCCGATTCGAGTGCCATACCCACCCTGCTGGTTTCGGAGCAGGCCCGTAAATATGTAAAAGTGGTATTGACCGGAGAGGGAGCCGACGAGTTGTTTTACGGCTATGGAAGTTATCGCTGGGCAACCCGCCTTGACTCCTTTCTTTTTTCTGCGGGTCGCGGTGTAATAAAAACCTTACTCAGTCTGGCTCCCGGGAGTCGTTATCACCGGGTAGCAGAACTTTTGGATTACGGAACGGATGATTTTCTTCCGGCCCATTTGTTTTCGCAAGAACAATATTTTTTCAGCGATAACGAATTAAAATCAATATCACGGGATCACATCCGGATCAACGCCGGCTTTTTCCGGCCTTACCTTACGGCTTTGGACACCATTTCCAGAAAGTTTTCGGCATCTGAGAAGCAGGCTTTGTTTGATTTATTGTTTTACCTGCCCGATGATTTGCTGGTAAAGGTAGACAGGGCCAGTATGCGTTATGGTTTGGAGTCGCGGGTTCCCTATCTGGATCATCGGCTGGTGGAATTCTCTTTGAACCTGGATCAGGGTTTAAAAACCAAAAACAAGACCGATAAGTATATCCTAAAGCAGTTGTTGTACCGGCATTTACCTGCCTCATATTTCAATCGTCCGAAGCAGGGTTTTTCCATACCTTTAAATTCCTGGCTTTCCGGAAAGTGGGAGGTTTATATTTCCAGGTATCTGAATAAAGAGCTTATAGCAGAAGCGGGTTTTGTGAATTACCCGGAGGTAGAAAATTTAATCCGCCGGTATCAGCATCCCGGGAATGAATATTTGTACAAGCGCATCTGGGCCCTTGTGATACTTCACAAGTGGTATATAAAAAACCGGTAGGCTTAGAACAGGTTCAATTGATTTCCGGGGGCACGCCGAAATTCAGAAACATTATATGAAAAGTCGGGTTTACCCGGCAGGTATTTTTTCAGGCTGGTGACAAACAGGTTTCGGATTGCCTGTGCCACATGTCCTTCGCCTTTCATGCGTGTTCCGAAGCGGTTGTCGCCAACTTTTCCGCCGTGCAGATCACGGATCCCATTCATTACTTTTTTGTAGCTATCGGGAAAATTTTTCAGGAGCCAGTCGGAAAAAATAGGTTCTACGGAGCCGTTGAGTCGTACCATGGTATATCCGGCCGATTTGGCACCGGCCTCGGCTGCCTTTTTTATAAGGGTGGGAATTTCCATGGAGTTGAGGCCGGGGATAATGGGTGCGGTCATCACGCCCACGGGGATTCCGGCAGCGGTTAGTTCGCGGATAACTTCAAGTCTTTCATTTCCGGTTGCGGTGCGCGGCTCCATTCTGCGCCGTAATTTTTCATTGAGCGTTGTAATGGAGACCATAACCCAGACCAGATTATGTTTAGCCATTTCAGCGAGGATATCCTTATCGCGGAGGATGAGGGAATTTTTGGTAATGATACCCACAGGATTACGGAAATTGAGAAGTACTTCCAGCATTTTACGGGTAATTCCGAATTTTCTTTCACCGGGCTGGTAGCAGTCTGTATTTCCGGAGAGCATGATGGGAGCCGGTTTCCAGGAGGGGGCAAGAAGTTCCTTTTCGAGGAGTTGGGCGGCATTCTTTTTCACCATTATTTTCCGCTCGAAATCAAGTCCGGCACTTAGGTTAAAATATTCATGCGTAACCCGGGCGTAGCAATAGGAGCATCCGTGTTCGCAACCCTGATAGGGGTTCATACTGAACTTAAAAGGAATATCCGGACTGTTTACGGCGTTGATGATACGGCGGGGGAACTCCTCTATGAATTCTGTGCGTGTATTTTCAAGTAGTTCTTCATCAATAACCTCGGGGTGATCCTGGGTATAGATTTGCTTCAGGAAGCGGTTCAGGGTATTGATCTGCGATCCTCTACCCCTGAAGTTGATGGTATGTGCTGCTGTAATCATACCCAAATTTAACACCACCTTGTGAAAAACTATTTTCACATTTTGTGGAATTATTCAATTGGGCCCGGGGGCAGGGTCTGGAACGGGCGGGTGGGTGCCTTAGTAGCCCTGGCGGAAAAAGATGGTCCCTTAGCCTGTCGAAGTGCGGTCCCTGAGCTTGTCGATGGTGGTCCCTGAGCTTGTCGAAGGGAAAGTTCTTGCTCCCCCCCCTTGTCGTTTCAACAGGCTCAACGACCCAACATCAA
>ERZ869936.222-NODE-222-length-63690-cov-8.224075_pt1 | contig 63690 bp, 53 predicted proteins | sample MGYA00520876_ERZ869936 | MGnify/ENA primary metagenome ERZ869936 (study PRJEB32218, sample SAMN09650985) | biofilter metagenome | isolation source: enrty point of leading RO module | place: Saudi Arabia: Thuwal, RO plant located on Red Sea | collected 2016-02-17 ... | reverse complement strand
CGCCTGGTCGAGACGCTGCGGTTCGTGCGGCCCTATCTGAAACAGCCGCCGCACGCCGAACAGGCGTGCCTGTCGATCGTCGAGCTAGCGCACGACCGCAAGCTGCGCGACGACAACAAGCCGGAGTTTCACGCCGCGCTCGACGACGTGCTGGCGACGACGAAGGACGCGATCGTCATCGATCGGGCCAAGCGCTACAAGCGCGGCCAGACCTGGGTCCGGCCAAAGTAGGGGGCTGTCAAGCGGCCGACGGCGAAGTGCGGCAACTCGCAAATAGACGCTCGGAGTTCGTCAGTCTCCAAGCTGCCAGCCGTATTTTGGTCCCAAGTATCGAAACCATTTCGCATTCCCGTCGCCTGTACGGGTGGACTCATCGACTTGCAGCCCGAATCGATCAGGTCGATCGGAGCTATACCGCCATTCCTGCAGGCCCCAAGTAGGAGACGGAATGTCGCTTAAGTACTTTGGCGATAGATCCGACAGCGACAGTGGATACCGTCCGTGGTCGGCGCTGTACTGACCAAGAGCCTTGACGATTTGGTTGCCCGCCTGCTCCGTTTCCGGCAGACGTGACGCACCAGAGCACCCGGCAATCAACACGGCGACGAGCAGCGCGACGGCATGGGTCAACCCAAGGGGCGCAGCACGGCGTAAGCGGTCTTTCGACGGGAGACATCTCAAGCGAACGATCTGCACGTCCAAATCCCCCCAAATTCCTCACACGCGAACTTGTGTTGGCGTTCTACTTTGGCTCGTTGTCGATGACGTTAACAACGATCCGGATCCCCATTCCCGCAGCCAAATCATGAGTTGCCATTCTTTTCGCGGCCCGGCAGTTCTGCGGCTGATCCTGCCAACAGCCACCACGCATCCTGCCGATCACAGGCGCAAGTTGTCCAACGGGGTCGGTCTTCGCAATCTTGTCATACGGAGGCAGTCCATCCAAGCACGGCTCCCAGACGTTTCCCAACATATCGTGTAAGCCCCATGCGTTCGGAGCCTTCATGCCGCATTTATGCGACTTGTCCCCGGAATTGCCTTCGAACCAGGCCACTCTGGCCAGGTCGTCGGCTGTCTCGCCTGAATAGTAGCGAGTACTCGTGCCCGCGCGGCACGCATATTCCCACTGAGCCTCGGTGGGCAGTGTCACCACGATACCGGACTCGCGCGAGAGTGCGTCACAGAAGTCTCGGGCTTCAGCAAGCGTTAGACCTTCCACAGGTAGTTCATCGCCGGTGAAACTATTGAGGTGCTCACCGATCACCTCAGAGTACTGTTTCTGAGATACTTCGGTGGCGCCAATATAGAAAGGCGCGGTGATGTGAATCCGTCTCGCAGGAAACTCATTTTGCTTTGCCATAACGTCGGACTTCGGCGAACCCAGGTCAAACTGACCAGCGGGTATCCGCACGAGAACGAAACGCGCTTGACCGACTTCAAGAGTGATCGATTCGGCTCCTGTGCGAATGGCCTCTCGTATGTTTGCCGCGTGATCGGCCGTGCACTCCTGTCCGCAACAAATCGATTGTACGCACAGAGTTGCAGCTGCCACGAGCCACGACAAAGAGCGTACTGAGCCCGCATCGACCATATCGTTCCTCCAGACACAAGGATCGCATCTGCTTCCGGTTCACCACTCCAACTGAACAATACCTTCTGGCTCGGGCGTACCGCATGCCCGGCGGTCGAATCAACGAATTGTCAGGCAAAAAGGGACCTCGTTGGCCGCGGCTGAGGTACTCGTCGGGTTGGCCCGTTCCACACGGAAACAACTGGACACGCGGCACGTTTCCGCAAACAATACGCCTGCACTGCCCGCACTCGAACCCGAATACGAACTGGAGTATCCATGCGACGCGCTACGCTGCTTGCGGTGGGATGTGTTCTGCTCTCGGCCTGGACGGCGACCGCGGGCAATTGGGGGCACTGGCGCGGCGATGAGGGCAACGGCGTCTCGCTCGATGCCAAGCCGCCGACCGAATGGAGCAGCACAAAGAACGTCAAATGGAAGGTCCCCGTGCCCGGGCGCGGTTCGGGCTCGCCGGTGATCTGGGGCAATCGGGTATTCGTCGTGTCGGCTGTGACCGAGAACGAAGATGACCAACTTGCGCAGCAGCGCGAACCGCAACGCACTCGGCGGCAGCCAAACGACCGTCCGCCGCGCGGACCGGGCGAGGCAAGCGATCGCAAACCCAATGATCGTGGACCCGATGATCGCAGATTCGGGGATCGCCGGCCCGATGATCGCAGACCTAGCGGACGACGACCGGGTGGACGCGGTCCTGGTGGACGCGGTGGACGCGGGCCCGGCCGAGCGGCGCCGACGACGTCGTTCGAGTTCACGGTGTTTTGCTTCGACCGCGCGACTGGCGACCTGCTGTGGAAGCAAGTCGCCACCAAAGCCACGCCGCACCAGGCAACGCACTCCACCAACGGCTTCGCGTCGGCTTCGCCCTGCACCGACGGTCGGCACGTCTACGCACATTTCGGCTCGCGCGGTCTGTACTGCTACACGATGGACGGCAAGCCGGTGTGGAAGCGGGACGACTTCGGAAAGATGGAGACCCGCAACAGTTTTGGCGAAGGCAGCTCGCCGACGATCGCCGGCGATCTGATCCTGTTGCCCTGGGACCACGAAGAGCAGTCGTATCTCTATGCCTTGGACAAATCGACCGGACGGACGATCTGGCAAGCCGAGCGCGACGAGCCGAGTTGTTGGGCCACGCCGCTGGTGGTCGACAACGGCGGTAAGCAGCAAGTCATCATGAACGGGCAAACCTCGGCCCGGGCGTACGACCTGAAAACCGGCGAAGAGCTTTGGCGTTGTGCCGGGCAAACGGAGCGCCCGATAGCTTCGCCGGTTGCCGCCGGCAAGCTGGTCTTCATCGGCAGCGGGCACCGGGGTTCGTTCCTGGGCGCGTTTCGGCTCGACGGACAGGGCGACATCGAGCAGACCGACCACGTCGTGTGGACGGTCGACCGCGATACGCCCGACATCGCCTCGCCGCTGTTGAGCGACGGGCGGCTCTATTTCCACAAAGGCAAGAGCGGGTTGATCTCGTGCTTCGACGCGGGCGCCGGCAAGCCGCACTACACCGCGCAGCGCGTGGAGGGGCTGCGTACGATTTACGCTTCGCCGATTGCGGCCGGCGGGCACGTGTATCTGACGGATCGCAGCGGCACGACGGTGGTGTTGCGCGACGCCGACGAGTTCGAGATCGTGGCCACCAATTCGGTCGACGAAACGGTCGACGCCACGCCCGCGCCGGTCGACAACGAGTTGTTCATCCGTGGCGAAGAGCACCTGTACTGCATCGCCGAGTGATCGGGGCGGCGATGTAGCGTCAGCGGTGCTGGCACGATCGCCGGCACGGCCGAAAGCGTCGAGCGCTGCTGGCCCAACGCTGGGCGACGTGCGCCGGCGCCGACTGGCTAGTTCGACCGGCAGAACCATCCGACGGCAATCAGTCCGAGCAGCCCGGTGGCGGCCATCGCAAGGCTGGTTGGCTCGGGCACGACCGTGCCGCTGATCGTCCAGCCGACGATGCCGTCGCCGATGTTTGGCGAGCCGGTAATGACCGTGTCGAACTGGACGAAGTCGCCCATCGTGTCAAACGGCAACAACGTGCGCGGCAGCGTATCCGGGGTGGTGGTTACCGAAAGCAACGACGGACCCGGAGCCGCACCGCCGGCGGTATGCCAGGCCCACGCAAGCTCCGCGTTGGGAAACTCGGCGAAGAACGGGGCGAACATTAAATTGAAGTCGATGATGTCTCCGAGACCGTAGTCCCAACTCGAGCGCACGGGCGTGGCGGCAAAGTCGAAGTCGAGCACTTTCAAGTTGCCCGGCGCCTCGTCGTTGAACAACCAACGCAGACCAATGTCGTTCTGCGTCGGCGGAGAACCGCCCGAGAAGATTCCGCCCGGACTTACCTGCCAGCCGACCAGATCGTGCAGCGTCGGCAGCGCGTCGGCTGCGGGCGACCCGCCGCCTGCAAACGCGGGATTGATCGCGAACCCGATGGTGGCGGCTGTCGCGCGCTCGGCCATCAGAAGCAAGCATGTCGACACCACACACAACACGACACAGCGCCGGGTAACGTTCATTAGGCGTTCTCCCCTTGCGGGTCTCGGACGTTTGCGCCGGCGATCGACTGAGTTCGTCCGATCCAACAAAAAACGCCGACCGACACGTGTCGAACCCAACCGCGCGCGGCTCGGCGAACAAAGACTTCGATCGTCGCTTTTACTGGATTAGCGTTACCTCGGTATCGCCAAGTATCAATGCATTAGGTCTTTCCTCAACAACTCCGGACCGCGCCGCGGCCCGCGTCATCAACTCAATCGGGAAGCTATCGAATCCCCCGACCGCAATCAAGCATTTTTTCCATCGCAGTTCGGGGGTTTCGGCGTTTTTCGCTGTTTTCCGGCCAGAAAGCGCGCAAACCGCGGACCCACGGGCAGGACTCGCCACGCGTTTGCTCCACGCAAGGCCCCAACCAACTCGCCCAGCCAATCACCGCGGCGTACCAGGGTTCCAGATGGTGGCCGCGATGTAGCGCTCCACCTGGGAACCGTCATTGAAGTAGTAGACGGTAACCAGGTTGCCGTCCGCCCGTTGCACGGTGCGCGGGTAGCCAAGGTCCCAACTGTTGCCGTCGTCCTGAAGCACGATTTCGGAACTCCAGGTCTGGCCTTCGTCGGACGAGATCCGCGCGCGGATGCCGTACGGAGCCCGACGCCAACCGTAGACCATCGCGATGCGGCCGTCTTCGAGACGGGTGAGCGTGGCCGGGTTGCCGGCGTTGTCGATCCGCGGCTGATCGAGCATGTACCACGACCGGCCTTCGTCGGGCGAAACGAACGCCTCGAGCCACCAGCGCCGTTCGCCGTCGAACACGCCGCCACGGCGGATGATGCTCAGATAGGCGCCGTCGTCCAGCGCCACGGTGGCCGGCATGATCGCGTAGCCGTAGTCCTTCGGCGGTTGTTGGCCGATCCACCCAACCAGGTCCCACGTGTTTCCTCCGTCGGTCGTGCGCATGCAGAGTGGTTGGCCTTCGCGGCCGCCGTCCTTCTCCGCGGCGACAAACGCCGTCAAGCGATCCTTGCCTTCGACGATGTAGTCGGTGCGCGCCAGCAGGCCGGGACGCCCGAAGACGGGCAACTGAAACGGTCCTTCCCAAGTACGGCAGCGATCGAGCGAGTAGTAGAACCGGTCGTTGCGGAACCGCGCGGCGAAGTTGGGATCGGTAAAGTCGATCCGTCCGGAGAAGGCGGTCGGTGCCTGCTCCTGGCCGTCTTCGCCGATGTACGAGGGCGTTTCGATGCTCCACGTTTCGCCCCCGTCCTTGCTGCGGGCTTGCATCGGACCGGAAGACCGCTCGGGATCGATGGTGTGGCCGCTCTTGTCTTTGTGATAGCCGAGCGTGAAGCCGACGACGATCTCGTCGCCCCAATTGGCGATGCCGTTATTGGCGGGCCACCCGGCGAACCGGCCCGGTTGGTTGTAGACCTCGACCTGTCGGATGACGTGCGGGCGATCTTCCGCCACGGCGGAAACGGCCGCGACGTGAACGGCCGCAAAGAGGGCGAGTGCGAAGCTGGCAAGTGGAGTCATGCGCATGGGAAGAACCTTTCGGAATGAGAACGAGGCAAGAACCCCGAGCCTATCAGCCGACCTGCACCGAATCAACTTGTGGAGGCGCCACGAAGGGCGAAGCGCGCACTGCCAGCCGGACGCGGCTCCGCGATTGCGCTGGACGGCGTTCCTTCCAGGTGCCTGCTTAATGGCCGCGCTTGTCGGCGGACGACGGGATGTCTGCACCGATTGGCCTTTCGCGCTTGTCGGTGGAGGACGGGGCGGCGGGACTGGATCATCGGCCGCGCTTGTCGGCTGGGGGGATGTCGGGGCCGGCTCGGTTGCCGCGCTTGTCGGTTGGACGGAAGCATCGTAGATTGGTTGTAGTCAGCACGCGCCCGTGGCGCAATTGGATAGCGCATCGGTCTTCGGAACCGAGGGTTGTAGGTTCGAATCCTACCGGGCGTGCTTCTCGTTCAGGCGAGTGCAGTGCGATGCAATCCGCACCGTCGCGGCGCGAGTTGGCGCACAACTCGCCACGCGTTTGGGCTTTGCGGCCGCGCGATTTTTTCCCGCCCCTCGCGGCTTGGCCGTCCTCGTCGGTGCAATCCGATGCCGACTCATTCGTCTCCGACGCGAGCCGTACGGCACCAATTTCGGCACCCGACGGCACCACTGTGGGCACCTTCTTGCGATTGGTTCGGCGCTCGCGCGGCGTCCGCTTGTTGGTCACGTTCGGATTCATCCTGCTGTTCTTCCTGTCCGTGCCGGTGGCCTTGAGCACCTGGGCTTCCTTCGATTTGCGTTCAAACGTCGGCGGGGCCGGCAGTGATTCGATCGCGGTCGTCTGGTCACAGAGACCGATGTGCGTGTAGATGCCCATCGTCAGCCGGATGTCCGAATGCCGGGCCAACGACTGGGCGGTGCGAGGCGAGACGCCCGCCCGCTCGAGGTTGGTGATGAACGTGTGCCGGTTGGAGTGGAAGTCGGCGAACAATCCGTCCTCGTCCTGATAGCAGAGGAAGTCCGAATCCTCGCGCTCCTTGCGGAGTTCCTCATCGTCCTTGGCCTCGTCGATCCACGTCTTCCGTGCCACAGCCAAGTCCGCTCTCATCATCTTAGACGTCCGCCGTTCCGGGCAACCAGGAATCTTGGCCGACACCGGGAACAGCAAGTCGTCGGCCCCAAGCTGCTTCTTCGTATCGAGCCAGCTCCGCATTCGGTCGGCAACGACGGGGTGCAGCACCTGCGTGTCCTGCCGTTTCCGCTTGCTGTAGGCCGCGGCCACCGTGACTGTCGGCGGATCGGTGTCGAGTCGGATCGACCGCTTGCTGAGGCTGCTGATCTCCGTCTTCCGATAGCCCGTCCACGCGGCCAGGACGTACATCATCGCCCGATCAGGCCCAGCGATGCAGACTACCTCCGGGCCGACCATCGCCGCGTCGATCAGCCGAGAGAACTCGTCCGCCGTCAGGGCCCGCCGGTCGTGCCGGCGATCTGTCTTCACATTGAGCATCGCCAAATGCGTCAGCGGGTCGTCCGGCATGCGGCGGTCGCGAACCAACCAGCGGCTGAACTGCTTGATCGCCCGCAGGTAGTGGTTACTCGTCTGCACGCTCAAACCACCCGTCCGCAGGTCGGCCAGATACCGTTGCGTGCCGCTCGCCGAAATGTCGCCGATCATCGACCAGTTGCAGCCCTTCACGATCCGGCGCACCTTCCCAGAGACTTCGCCCACGTGCTGTTCGCTGTTCCCCTTGCTCCGTTGGTAGTGCTCAAAGTCGTCCACGTGCTCGCCGAGCGACCGTTTCATGTGGACGTCGAACGCGTCGATTCGGCCCGCGGCTCGACGCTCGGCCTTGATAACCAGCGTATTCAGCATGCTCTGCGCTGCCCCCTTGTCCGTCGCCAACGGCACCCGCTTCTCGACGCCATGCTCGTCGCGGAACCGGCCCCACCACTTCTTCGACTTGACCGTGACCACCTTTCCGGTCTTCGAGTCGCGCCGCTTGATCGGTTTCTTGTATAGACTTGCCATTGCTCTCAAATCTCCAAAATCCCGCCCACCCCGGGCGGTAGGGGTCACAACTTCGCTCATCCGGGAGGGGAACTCAAGTTTGCTGCTCGCCGTTCGCTGGACGGTTGCCAATGAACTTCCCACAGACGCCACACGTCGTGCGGATTTGGCCATTAACTGGCGGATGGTCGACCCAGTCCTCGTGACGGCATCGATGGAGGTCCGGTTGGTCTGGTTGGGCTGGTGGCTCTGCCAGAGGTTCCTTCGGTTCTGGCCAATCGTCGTCCGACGACGTGGGCACATCGCTTGTATCAGACCAACCAGAACCCCTAGAGCCACCTTCGTCGCCGCCATCGTCGGCACGGATTGCATCGGTTTGCACCACGTTGGCGACGAACCACACCTGCGTACCGTGCTGATCGCGACTGTCGATCGCCTTTCCACCGACGACGCGACCACGCGCATGACGTAGCTTGTTTCCCAGCGACCGCGAACTCGGAAGCTTACCTGTGGGCGCGGGACACAGGTCGAGAATGGCGTTGCGGAGGAGGTCGTAGTCGTCGGGGGCCTTCTCCAGGCGCTCGAGCAGCTTGGCCGCTGTGTAGCCGGTTCCCTCCGTGTCGAACTCTGCCCATCCCTGAATCAGCGCCCGCAGTGCTGCCGCCTCACGGTCTGATGAGCGAGCCAACTCCTCGCGCGACTCTCCTGGATCGGCCATGCCGGCCCAAACGAGTGCCTGGCGCACGAGTTCGGACCATTCCTCAAAGGATCCCCAGGGCTTCAGTTTCTGTGGGGGACGGCCGGCGCGGCAATAGGCGTATAGAATCGTAAGTGCCGCAGAGAGCAGATGGGGCCGCTCCGCGCGCACCCAACTGAGCAGATTCTTGTGCTTGAAGTCTTCACGCTGTTCTGGGTTTTCGAGCTTCGACTCAAGGCGGATGTGACATACCCGTCGGCTGGTGTCGGCCAACAGCACGACATTGTTCCCGGTCGCGGCCCACGTCGTGACCAAGGGCATCTCGACGATCTCCGATCGGCCAAGGATACGGTCCTTCCAGATCGTGCCGGTGAGGGCGGCATCCAACGACGCGCTTCCCAATTCGGACGCGATGTTGTCGATCAACACCATCTGGTCGCCGCCCAGTGTGATCGCCGTGATCCGCTTCCGCATCTCGTCGTCTTCCTTAGGGCACGACATGCGAGCAATCAGGCGACCAGTGACGATCAACGACGCGGCGTCAGCCAGCAGCGACTTGCCGCTGGCCCGAATGTTGGCATCAATCAGGTAGAGCGGGCTCGGGCCAGAGAATGCGTGTCGGGCCAAAGGGGTGAGCACGATCGCCAGCCAGGCCGCACGGTGGGCCTCCTTCACGAAGGGGAAGTCACAGACGACCTCAAGCAAGGTCTGGCAAGCGGCACGAGCATCATCAATTGACCGGTTGTCGGGAACTTGAATCAGTGACCCCGCGGGCTCGTAGAGCAGGCCGGTCTCTTCGTCATACCCAGGGGTCTGCAGCACCGTGCCATTCGGCCGCAAGATCGGGCTAGAGATCACGCCCTCGAGGTGCCGCACGCCGGACCAGTACCCACGTGCGGTGACCGCGCTGATGCAGAACGCCGGTGGATGTACCTGCTTGACCTCTTCGCCTTCCTCAGTTTCTTTACGCTTCACGAACCGAGCGACGGCCGTGAGTCGTTCGCGGAGACTGGCTTCCTTGATGATGACGATACGCGGTGTGTTGGCCGGCCGTTTGATGCCCTTGAGGCTGCGGGTACTGTAGTCTCGGTGGACCTGAACCAGAGTCCCACCGCGTTGGAAAAGAACCTGATCAGCGCCCAACGCCACGATCGCCTGATCGTTGACGACGTGCTCATCGGGCGTGACTTCAATCTCCGGGCGTAGATCCTGGCCGTCAGCAGCGGGCTGGGGTTCCCACATCTGGGCATCCGCGATCGCCTGCAGAAGTAGCTCCTTGCCACCAGGCTTCCGCAGGACGTCGCGGACATCTTCGCCTTCGCTCTCCTTGAACTCGACGGGTAGCACCGCGATTCGCACCGTCGTCGCCTTTCCACGAAGTACTCGTGCGGAGTATTCTGCTCCTTCTTCGCCGGCACGATCACGGTCGGGTACGAGGACCACCTCCACCGTCGCGAAGAGTCGAGCGAACTTGGCTGCCATGCGACAGGTGTTCAGTCCGCAAGCTAGGAACCCCAATGCGTCGAGCGCAGCCGCGTCCTTGACGCCCTCCACGACATACCAGGTCTCGCCGGCCTTCGGCAGCCGAACCTCGCAACCCTCGTGCGGAAAGAAGAGCCCAGCCTTCTTTCCCTTGGCGAACATACCCTTTAAAGCCTTCTCGTTCCCCTGGGTGGAGATTGTGAATGTCGTACACTGCTTGCCGTCGGGGCCGAAACAGGGAAACTCGACCTTCTTTTCCGCCACCGACTTCGCTCCGAACACCCGCAGCGATTCGGACGAAACCCTCTTCTGCAACGCGATCGCAACGATTGGATCCAAACCCGCTTGGCCGTTTGACTTGAAATGACCAAGCTCGACGAGCACCGTCTTTGCCGTGTCGTGATCGGTAACGGCCTTCGCCACATCAAATGGCGACCATTTTCCGCCGCAAGAGAAACAGTGGGCCACGCCCGTTTGAGCGTGCAGGCGGAACGCATCGCTCGAATTGCACACGATGCAATGCCCAGCGAGATCGTGCCCTTCCCGCTTGTCGAACTCGAGTCCCAGACGGGCCGCCAGCGCGACGCCCAATTCGTTTTCCCGGTTAGGAATCAGCATGTCCGCGCCTCCCATTCCTGACGGCACGGACAGCCGGCGGCGATCCACTGCTGCAGTTCATCGGAACGCCACAACGTCGAACGGCCGATCCTTACCGGCCTCGGGATACGGCCGCTCGAGTCCCAAGTCCGCCAGGTTCTTAGCGATTTGCCGCAGAGAGTGGCTGCCTGTTTCGCCGTCAAAAGTAGCGGCAGGAAAGATGGGTTAGGGCACGTATCTGACTTGATCAAGTTCGCGGATCCTTCCAATTGCGTGAATACTACCTATCTGTCGTGGTCGCCGCGCATGGCCTCCCATGTGGAACGCTCTGGGGCACCAGCCTGCATCCATTCACGCAACTCAGCAGCATTCCAACGTACTGATCGACCCAGGCGGATCGGGCGAGGGAGTCGGCCGCTCGAGAGCAACGCCCAGAGATGGCGTTCCGAAATGTCCAGACGACGCGCCACTTCGGCAGCAGTCAGCGCCATGCGCTCAGGCTCATCAGAATGCGATGCAATGCTCACAACTGCATTCTTGCGAGCCCGTAAGCAGCCGCGAGAGGCAAAATCACAAAGTGCGCGCAAAGCCGCGAAAATGTCACTTAGTGCGCGCGCGGGGGTATGACAGGCAGGTCTGTGACGTGAATCTGGTAGAGCTTGTCGCCGAGTTGCCTACTACGTATCGGACCATCCTTGAGCAAAGCCTTCATTTTCGCGAACGACACTCCAAACACCTTTGCCCAACCTCGGATACTGTCGGGTTTTGACCACTCCTGGCGATGGCTCCCCGAAGCACCGAGCCAACTATCTGCCTCTCCGCTTTCATTGCCTTGGGCTTCGCTGTTGTCGCCAGACAGGAGGATTGCGCCGGCCTTGACTGGTGCCAATACAGCTCGCTCTTGCTGAATGCCGATTCTCACTTCTTCGAATAGCCGATCAACATCTACTGAAATGCCAAGGCCGAACTCGAGGTCGACCAGGGACCGAATGCGATCGAGGTGCAACTGAGTGAACGCGAATTGTCGGTCCATCTGGACCATCTGCTCATAGGAGAGTTCCTGGTCTGGAACACTGTTCCAAACGTTGAGCAAGATCTCGGCGAGGGTTTGCCCCACGTTCAGGCTCAGCCCGATATAACAAGTGGCAGCGCGTCGCCCGAGCTTGACCGGCGAAGTTTGCCGTCGCCCCAGCTGAATAAGAAACTCGACCCTGAAAAGATTCAAGCCCGCGAAGTACAGTTCGGTGAGCCAGCGACCGGACTGCGACAACAGCTCGGTTGGTTCAGCGCCGAGCGAATCCTTCGACATGAAGACATGGCCATATGCGATCCGGCATGCACCAATGAGGTGGGAGTAGATTGGGAACGCGTGGTCCGTGGCGTACCAAGGATCGTTTGCGACAAACTCGGCAACCTTTTGCTTCCCATCTTCTGAAGACGACGCCGTAGCAAGGCTCGCGGCCCAATCTGCCTTTTCTCGGTAGTGCGCAAGGAGGGAACCAGCTGGTACGTTCGAACTCGGATCGACCCGCTGGGCTCGCGCCGGCAGGCCCTTTGATGAACGCCTCTTGTGGCGAGTTCGGTCCGGCATTCTTCCCGCTTCACAGCCACGTAATCATTGTCGCCACAGCCGTTTCAGGCTTTCCAATTGAATATGAACCGAGCCATCGCCAACTGCGGTTCCGACCGTTAACTAGTCCGTGGATATTGTTGTGTCGCTCCGCAACCGTGCCGCATGCCATCGAGCTTGTGTGGCTTCGTGGTCGCGGAACAGGAAATCAATTCCGACTATAAACCTTTGCCTGATCTAGGAATGTGAGCTTAAACATTTCTTTAAGTACGTCTTCCGCGGCCTGACCGATTAAGCGACAGTGCTCAGGTGGACAGAATACGTGTGCACGAGCCTGATGTATGCCGTATAGCTCGACCCAGTGTGAGATTGGAATAAACTCATCTAATGTCTGAGGCTGGGCACCTTGACTCGGTTCGATCCACATTTGTTTCGCCTCAGTCACACCCGGAAGCCGTGGAACGTCCAACCACACTTCATGGCTCTTGCATGGCTTCCCGGCCGCTTCCCATATCTGTAGAGCAATCTCCATCTTCCTCCGCAGGTTTTCTGGTTCATCGCCGGCGAGCAACATAACCCCGGCAAGCAGATCCCCGGACGAGTCTTTGACGTTTCCATACATTTCCTCTGGAACGGTGCTTCGCGCGATGACCAGGGCTTTTTTCCACAGCCGGCGCCTTCGGATCGAGTCAACTATCCCCCGGACGTCATTGTCGGTAGCTAGTTCTTGGATCAACAGGCGATCATCTGTTACGCGCAAGAAGTCGGCGGGGCCCTGCAGTGACACGCCACCTACATCGCATTCGCGCTCGACGGCCAATTTGAACACCGCCCATAGCATGCAGTCGACTGCGCGAACTTTGTGATGATGATACATGCCCGTGAAAAGAAGCATTCGATTGAACAACAGTTGCTGCAACGGTGACAAACCAGCAGTCGATCCTGCCAGGCGCGTTTGGCGTCCACCTCCTACGTCCGCCGTACGGATATGGATCGAATTGTAGAGGCGGTCAATGTCCACGTGCATGCGTAATCCGCTGAACATGCCGTCTCTCGGCATGTAGTCGATCTTGTCAGCGTCGAACGGCCCGTGGACGATTTCACTCTTGTAAATCTGATCGTCGGGCATAGTCCCTGTGATCAGGCGACCCACAGTGTCTGGACTTAGGTCGATTTGACATTGTTCCCCGACGACACGGATGAATTCGCGGAATGGCTGAGAGGTTGTGATGAGATAAGACAGAATCTCCCCGCCGCCACTATGTTCCAACTGCGAATGCGCCTCCCTAAACTCCTGCAATTCTGGAAGCGCGGAGAAAAACTGCTCACTTGTGTGCGAGAATGGTCCGTGTCCCGTATCGTGCATAAGCGCTGCGCAACGGACCTCATTCTCAAGTGCATCCGTGATCCGACGTTCGTCAGAATTGCGGCGTAGCCCTGTGCACAGCCGGGACGCCTGACAGAGCACTCCCAGCGTATGCTCAAAGCGCGTGTGATGGGCGGAGGGATATGTGAGATAGACCGCTCCGGTCTGATGCAGGAACCGAAGCCTTTGAAGAAGGGGCGTATCGAGCAACGCGACTTCGTGTCGGTGCAGAGGAAACGTGCCCCACAGTGCGTCGTGGATTATTTTCTTCTTGGCACCGGCGCACCACGTTTCCGGATCGTCAGGTAGGTTCTCCTGCACGAAGCTCTCGACCTGTCGCTCCAGAGGGCCCATCTTGAAATAATTCCCTGAGCTCGGAGGCTACTCTCTCGATTTTTTCCTGATCCGCTGCCTCAAACTGATCGAATCGACGTTCTCCCAAGCCACACCCATGCTGAGTTGGCCGAAAGTACATTTGCGCCGCATTCTCGCGCGATATCACCCCTGCTTGGTCCAAGATCTGAAGAGTTTCACTAAGAACGCGCGATACGCGGTACTGCGGATGCCAACGGAACTGTCGAAAAATACCTCCATAGCTGTCAGCAGCCGAGTTGAAGATCTTGGCGAGCCTAAAATCGTCTCGTAGCCTTACCTCGACACCAGCTTTGAATAGCGTCGCGACGAGAACGTCCTCTGGAGTGTGTTGCTTCACTGTAACTGGCATCGTCGCATCTCCTGAGGCGCGAGATAGGTTCTCCATCCCTGCGGCTTGCCCGCCGTCGCGGGCCCTATCCTACTGCGGCAACGAAACCCGGTCGAGGGGGGAACGCAGCTTATCCATTTTATCAATCGACATCGAAGTGTGCACGTCTGTACATCATTTTTCTTTCATGTTTCCAGAGGATGCGGGAATAAGTCAGGCATCGCTACAAAGCATTACGAGAGAATAAGTTAGATGGCTTCGAAGATAGTTCGTCGTTCTAGGGCGGTTGGACGCCGGCATTTGCATCCTTGATCCGTACAAGCAACCAGCCAAGTCGAAAAAACTGCCGGGCGCTTATCAATCATCCCGAATTCGGATATCTTCAGGTGAAAGCAGGCAGGTTCGCTCTAACCGGGCTCCAAAAAACGGGGCCTTGCGGCAAAGGTCGAAACCAAGCCACGGCAAATCTCCCTGCTGGCGTGATGAAACGTCTCATCAGCCACAGTCAGTCGGCCAAAGCCGGCGGATCCTTTTTGGGAGGTTTGCGATATGGTTACCCTCTCTCCGGACGTAGTCACGTCCCCCGTTGCTCCCACTGCTAGCGAACTTCAGCAGATCGCATGCGGTGATCAAGGCGCCTGTTCGGCGCTCCTCCACCGTTGGGAAGGCGCGATCCGAACGATAGCTTGGCGATACGCAGCCCGGCCTGCAGATCGGGATGATCTGATGCAGATCGGCCGCTTGGCTGTCTATCAGGCGGCCCTGAGGTTTGACGAGTCATTCGAGGCTCCCTTTTGCAACTATGCGAAACGTGCCATCAGGAACGAGGTACTTAAGGAATCGATGCGATTAGCGCGCCAGCGCGACCTCGAGTCACCCGTCGATCATCCGGCAGAGCTTGGCGAACGACGACACAAGGAGGTCGGTCATCGCCTCGCAATTTCAGACCGGATAGATGACCTAGTCAGTAAACTGGCCGAACCGCACAGGACCATTTTCCAGCTTTTGTACCTTGAGGGCCATCTGCAACGTTCAGCGGCGAAGCAAATGGGCATAAGTCAGCCACGCGTTGCACAGCTCAACAAGGCTTTTCTCGCCCAGGCTAGAGAGGCTCTAGCCAACTAGGTGATTGTTGACGATCTTTCACCCCGGCGGGTTGGGCCAACACTGGGGCTGGCTTACAAGAGGCCCAGACACAACTGAATCCAAAGAACGGGTTCGGTAGAACAGGAGATTTTGAGATGGCCAAACAAAATGACAGAGAGATCCATCTAGAGACAATTGAACGGCAAAAGGCGTATGTCGCCGAGCAGGAAGCGAAGGGAGGCGGCTTAGGGCTGGTATTTGCAGACGCGTTCATTCGTGGCATGCGGGATATCGGCTACAAGGACACGGCCTGGGCGTTGTGTGAGGAAGTTGACAACTCGGTCCAGGCCGGAGCGACGGTCATCGCAGTTCGCTTTGGCTATGCCAAAGACAACAAGACCAAAGTGAAGCCGGACATGATTGCTCTCGTCGACGACGGTGTAGGCATGGTCCCGGAAATGATCGGTTACGCCGTCCGGTGGGGCGGGACGGATCGCGAAGACGATCGACACGGCTTCGGCCGTTACGGCTATGGCCTGCCCAGTTCTGCGGTCAGTTTTTGCAAGGCCTATACCGTGTATTCCAAGGTGAGCGGTGGCGACTGGCACGCCGTACATGTTGACGTTGATGCTCTGGCGGCAGTGGCTAGCGACATCGAGGCGACGAATAAGCTCCTGGAGCCAAAGAGCGAAGTCCCTCCGAGTTGGGTGATGAAGAAGGCGGATCACTACAATCCAACGAAGTTCGAATCGGGAACGATTGTCGTTCACGAAGATCTCGATCGGATTCGATGGTCGAAGTCAGAAACGATTAAGGCCAAGCTGCTCATGCGATTTGGCGTCAACTATCGTCACTGGCTACCTTCGCCAAAAATCGTCGTTGATGACACGGTGGTCGAACCTGTGGATCCGCTGTTTCTGATGGAGAATTGCCGCTACTACGACGCCACCAGCGTGATGGCCCAACGGATCGATGCCCGGACCTTCGAGGTCGAGACCTCGAGGGGCACGAAAGGGTACGTGCGGATCCGCGCAGCATACCTCCCGCCCAACTTCCCGTTTGATCCGCCAAACCAGCCGATCAGCAAAACCGCAGGATTTCGAGGAGTAAAGCAACACAGGGGTCGTTTTGAGATCATGCGGGACTATAACGGTCTGCTCATTTGTCGGGAGGGCAGGCAGATCGATTGCATACCGCCCCGCAAGATGAAGTTCCAGAACTGGGATACTCGTGTGAAAATTGAGATCGACTTCGATCCCGAACTCGATGAGTACTTCGGCATTACGACTGCGAAACAGCAGATTGTCATTGACGATGTTCTCTGGGACAAGCTTGAGTCTACCGGAGGCGGTGACCTCAGAAAGCTGATCAACTCTATCCGAGATCAGCTTTGGGAAGACATCGACAAACTAAAGGGCAAGGAGGATTCTGACGCCGGAAAGGAGGCTCCCCGCCAAAGCGAAATCGCGATGGCCGATACCGAGAAGTTCAAAACACGGCCCAACAAGCCGTCTGATCGGAAGAAGGCCAAAGCGCGGGAAGAGTTGGAGACGGCCGCAACCAAGCAGGCCGAGGTAAGCGGACGAGCCCGCAACGAGATTCTGGAAGATCTCGAACAAAGGACCACCACGCGTCGGTTTGAGATCGAGTTCCAGGCAATTCCGGAAGGGCCGTTCTATCGCCCGAAGCAGTTGGGAGATCAAAAGCGCGTCATTATCAACACGCTTCACCCGTTCTACACCAAGATCTACGATGCCTCCCCAGAGTCCAAGGGTGCATTGGAAGTGTTGCTGTTGGTTCTTGGTGAAGCCGAGTTGGACGCCGAAGGCGAGTTCGAGGCCTTCTACCGTTCCGCACGGGTCCAATGGTCTGATAGGCTTTATCATGCTCTCAAGGAGCTTCGGCCAGACGACGACATGAGGGACAAGGCTGCGGTAGTGGCAGAGAAGGTGCACGCCGCAATGGACGAGGAATAAGCGTCTCGAATTCCTCGATCGACATACGGGCGTTCAGTTAGGACGACTGAACGCCCGATTTTTTTGGGTTCGAATCCGACAACACTACCGACCGTACCGCCAACAGGTTCGATAGCGCCTAAAGTGTTTCCGCAATTTGACTTGGATGCCTCCCAACTTGGGGCAATATGGGTTGCTGCACCCGTCGATTTCAACACCTACGGCAAGAAAACCGGAACCGTTGCAAGTAAATGCACAAAATGCTCTCTGACCGAACACTAGTAGATGATGACGGACGACGGGTCTGTCTTGCAGCGCTGCCAAGAGCAGCCATGACCTGCTTTGGAAAGGACGATGCCATGAGCAATGAGACGATCGCCAATGGACAACCACATTTGAGCCGCGATCAACTACGACTTCTTTCGGAAGTCGAGCGGCAGGACTACTATACCTCCCGCCTACCCGACGACTACTCATTTCCGCTTTTCAGCGGAAAACAGGCCGTGCTTTCTCAACGGCAAAGCGGATATCGAACTACTGCCAAGGCCGCGCGGGAGATTGTTGACAATGCCATTGAGGCGGGCGCGAAGAACATCCGGATCATCTTTGACCGTCCTGCCGCGGAAGAGCGAGAGAAGGGTGAACGGAAAAACAAAGTTCGCGCAGTTGCATTCATCGACGATGGACCGGGCATGTCGGAAAGAATGGCCCGGTTCGCGCTGAGTTGGGGCGGCGGTACCCATTATGAAGATCCGAACTTTATCAGTAAATTTGGGTTCGGATTGCCAAATGCCTCAGTTAACCAAGCGAAATTGGTAGTGGTCTATACGCGCCGCTCGCCCGATGCGCCATGGCTGCGAGTTCACTTGGACCTCGATGAAGTCAGCGAGTTTGGCGTTCTTTCAGTGCGCCCTGCGGTCGAGGACGATCTTCCTGATTTCGTGCAAGAGTACCTAGACCGTAAGAAAATCGACCTACCAACAGGGACAGTCGTGGTCTGGGAACGACCCGATCGGCTGACGTACACGTTGGCCGATACGCTTCGCGAACATCTGCTGGATGATTTCGGAGTGACCTACCGCAATATGCTCCCTCGGTTCGAGATTGACGATAAAACCAAGCGCACAAAGACTCTGAACGCTGGGCGCATACGGATCTTTGTCGAGGACCAGCCTGTGGAGGCTGTTGACCCGTTGTTCCTCACACCCGGTGCCAGGCTGTACATCGCCCCAAACGAAAAGGAGGCTCGCAAGGGTGGGGCCTCGTGCACGTACGAGCGCGCCATTCCTGTCAAGTACTACGTTGATGAGGAGACCGGCGCGAAGCGCCTTGCCAAGCTTGGTGAGGACGATGACCCTGAGCAAGTCGCACAGGACCCAACGGTTCGGGGCGTTGGGGAGATTCATGTGCGAGTTGCTAGGATGCCAGTCGGCTTTGTGGACGGAACCCGTGGGGCTAAGGCAGCTAAGACTGACGGCTATCGACGATTCGAGGTTCGGCAAAGCCGCCGAGGAATGATTTTCGTTCGTGCAGATCGAGAAATCGAAACGTTCGATGCGTTTCCGCGGTCAGCCCACGACGTAAGCAGTGGGCTAGGCGAGTGGCCCCACATATCAACGTACGCATACCACTTCGGCACTGAGATCCGTTTTGACCCTGAGTTGGACGACGTGTTCAACCTTGGAAACGATAAACAGACGATTCGGCCCATTGATGATTTCTGGCGCGTCATGTCCAGTGAAGGTGTTGACCTCGATTTCGCCATCAAGGCCGAGGAAAAATACCAAGTTGAAAATCGGAAGCGCGAAAAACAAGAAAAATTCGACCCGACCGTGACTGATCCAAGTAAGACAGCGCCTGCTGCAAGCGCGGCCGACGCCGCAAACCGGCTCATCGGTCGCAACAAGTCGCTGCCGGAGCATCGACGAGACGAGGCCCGTGAGCGGCTAGGGGCCGCGACGAACGAGCGGGCACAGGTGACTGGTGAATCAATCGAGAAGGCTCGAAAGGCCATTGAGGCGGAGGCGAAGCGCAAGCGCTACGCGATCGGCTTCTTCGAGGCAGAGGGTGGTGTGTTTTACAAGCCGGACTTAGGGAATGGTCTCCAGCGGGTTGCCCTCATCAACAAACTGCACCCCTTTTACCAAGTATTCTACACTCGCCTTGCGATCATCCAGGATCAGTTCGCTCGCCAGGCTGTCGACCTGCTGCTGCTCGCACTTGCAGATGCGGAACTGGCGGCAGAGGACGAGGAGCTCGCGGCAATGTACGAAACGCAACGCGAGTCGGTCTGGACGCCGTTCCTCAAAGTGGGACTCAAGAAGCTCGAACAGTTGGAACCGTACGAGAGTGACGAGGAAAGTGTTAACGACGACGGCTGACCACGCGGGGGTGGGGATGATCGGCATCTCCCACCCCCGCGTCCTTGCCGAAGATTGCGCACTGGGCCTTGTCGAACTTGGTCAGCGCCCCTAGACTAATCGCATCTCGGAGGTACGCAGAAGACCGGTCATTGACCGGGATGCCATCTGGTGCTGCGGAGCCTTCGACATTGGTAAAAACCATGTTATGGCTTCGTAGACCAGGGGGTATCATGATGCGCCTATCCGACGAGTCCCTTCTTGTTGCTCTCCAAAGTGGCGGTTCCAGCAACACTGTCGCCGCCTCGTTCGAGCAGCGGTTTGGCCAATTTCTGCTCCATCGCGCCCGCCTGCAATGTAACCTGCTGAACATTCCCATTACCGACGATCAGGACATCGTCGCCGAGACGATGGTCGCCGTGCTCAGCACAACCGCGCTTTACCGCGCCGGCGGATCGGTGTGGGGTTATTTGGGCGGCCTTGTCGTCAATGCAGCGAGGAAAGTTTGTCGCAACAGGCAATGGCTTGGCCAATCCGGCAGTGGAGTCGACGGCGCGATCGACCATCGTGACAACGAGATGCGGCGGCACCTTGAAAACCGCGAGTTGGTTAGTAAGGTGATTCTGCGCGGTGAGTCGCCCGACTTGATGGGGATCGTGTGGGCTATTTACTTTGAGGGCAGGAAGTTGGGGCAAGTTGCCGCCGCTTGTCAAGTCGTGGAATCAACGATCCGGCGTCGCCTGGCCGCTTTTTACGCGCGGGCCAGGTTTCGTTTCGAGGCGCGAGAACTCAGCTGGTAAAGGTGACCAGCGTAAGCTGCACTGGCCCAAGCCAAGAAAACCGGCGCCGGGAAATACCCCGGCGCCGGCGTGGCCTCACGAATGGATTCTGGGCGCCGCCTAGGCAGGTCCATATAGCACTTGAGCTAAGACCCCGAGGAATCCGACCCCTCGCTGTCGTCAAAACCGCACCAATAGTCGTACTGCCCGCGGCGCATCGCCTGAACGGCCGAGACAGTCATCAACAAGATGCTGCGGTAAATACCTTGCACGACCGGAGACGGTGCGCCGGTCAGCGCCAAGCGGCCAGCAATCGCTTCGCAGTGGGCGTCGATGTAGCTGGCGAGCGTCGGTTCGAACGCCGCGAGTTCATCGATCGGTCCCTGTGCCCCATTCTCGGCAGCGAGTTCGTCGACTTCCTCACAAGCATGCAGCAGCGTAACCTGCCCCACGAGCATCCCATCCAACCCAGATTCACTAAACATGGAAATCCTCCGCAAAATGAAATTGGTCGTGGCTGCACATGGCAGCGTTTCACTCCACGGTAGTGTCGCTGGCGCGCACCCAGCGCGCATGATTCTCGGCAGAAAATGGCGCCAATTTCCAATTTGGCCGCGGCCCTGGCAGTCCCGCGTTTTGCGCCGGTGAGACACGTGATTCCAACTTCAACTGAAGATGAATCGCCACCTGCCGGATCGAGTACGGCTGGCTCGTGCGGCGCGATAGTGCGAGCAGTCCGATTTCGCGTGGCCGACCAAAACACTTGAGCGTCGACCAGGGAGGTTTACAAATCCTGGTGAAAGAACAACGGCTCCTCCTCGAGAATCCGCGGCAGCGGGACTCTGGCGCCGTGTTGAATTGGAGAAACGAGATTGTGGGACTCCACTCGATCGACAACGTCCGACCTCAGCGCTCTCCGTACGAGCCAGCGACAGCACCAGTAGTCACCGATCTGGGCTGTGACCTGTTGCGGTGCGTGCTGAGGCAGCAGATACTCCGGCTGCTTTGCGCGCTCAAGCAAGTAGTCTCGTTGGTTTGCGGCCAGGGCAATACCATAGACAATTCGGGGAGAACCGTGTGTCAACACTTCGTCGCTTGGAAAACCGCATTCGTCGAGGCCTTGGCGTATTTTGCGCAAACGTGGGCTCACGCCCTCTCCGAATATGCTGTTTACGCGCCGGCTATCAGCCAGTTGCCCGAGTAGGATTTCCATTAAGTCGATAGTGACTGCGGAGAAGTGAAACGACCCTTGCCCGCGTGTCAATCCGAGCTTACGAAAGCAGATTTCGTTCCCAGACTCGCCGCCTAACTCCGTCGCGGGAATCCGAATCCGCGTGTATTGATTGGGTTCCGCGCCATACAGGCTGGTCGTCGTTAAGGTTGTCAACCGAGGCCGTCGCGTGATGCGTCGAGCAGCCATCGAAGAAGCAATGATACTTGCAGACCGACCGTATCTCTGCGTATACATTTGAATCAATTCAGGGCTGGTCAGCATCATTGCGACGAGTTTTCCTCCGGCCAACTCTGAATAGGGAGCAATTGCCCCACAGACCGAAATATCAAGAACGTCATTCCCGATGTGTACGGCCTTGATGTGCTTCCGTATAACCTCCACGGCCTGCCTACCTTCGCTTGTCGCCAATACTCGTCCGAGCGCCTCCTTCGTCGGTCGCTCGAAGCCAGCGTTCTGCAGTCGCAGCCTGGCTCGGAGCATCTCAGCCAGGGTTGCACACCGCTTCCACCTAAAGAGATGCGTCTTGGCTCTAGATCGCCACTCCTCTTCCCCAGCGTCCTTGGTGGGATTCTTATGGATCGCCCGCGTTGGATTCCTTCGGTGCTTCTCTCGCGCAATCGCGGCTTCTTCCTCAAGCCTTGCAATGACATCTTCGGATGGGGCAGTGATATCTCTCCGTGCGACGACATGATCGCGAACGAGGTCATCGAGAAAGATGCCGTCTACCAATTGGGTCAGCTTTCGCTGTAGCCACTTCGCCCAGGTCGCAGTTGGCCGCTCTCGCAATTCAGCAACGAATTGTTTTGGGGCCCAGCCAATCCACTCATCTCGCAATCGCAGATGGACGACTGGACTTGCCAGTGCGGCGATTCCGATGACAGGATGAAACGCAGCAGCTGCGTCTCGAACTAGGAGCATTAGGTTCCGACCTGGGACAGTCTGGTATTCACTCGCCCAAGTATGTCGAAAATAACGCCATACGTCGCCGAGTGGCAGTCCCGTATGTTCGCAGACGTCACCGTCGCCGACTATCTGTAAATACGGATGAACAACTGAGCGAAGTATCGTCAGTTGGTCCGCAAGATGTTTTCTGCGCGAGACCTTCCGAAGCTTTTCTGACAACTCTCTGCCATCGCGCATCAGCGAAAAGATCGATACCCATCCCTGAGGGCCGAGACGTTTCTTTTCTAACCCGCGCACAAATGTCCTGACAGACTCTTTCATCAATTGCACATTGCGGTTTACCGCGTGCATGCGTCGAACCCGCTCGCGCTCAAGATCCGGCGCCAGTTCTGCAGTGGGCCGTTGCAGTACAACGCCTTCCTGTTTCACACGGAAGTTCCACCCGTGGAGACGAAGATCGCAGAGCACCGAAACAACAACTTGAAATGAAGCTTTGATGTCTGGCGATACTTCGCTGGACAGCGCATCCAGTCGCGCGCGCTCAACCACGGCATCTGCGGTGTTCTCGGCTGGATTTACAGCCATCAAGGTCTTAATGACACCAGAGAGCAGGGCCCACGCATCGTGATCGCTCGCAAACGCAGGCTCAAGTTGGGGGAGAGGCGCGCGGGACGTGGGCATCTTCAGTCCCCGAGATATGCTGCAAGAATGTTGCTGAAGGACCGGGAAAAGTCGAGGAGACCTTTACGTGCACGCCCTGGCGGCAAGGAAAGCACAGCTCGCGCGAATGCCAGTAACAGGCATTCTATTCCATGCTGGGCAGGTTGCGATTTCTTGAGTTCACTGAAGATTCGATCGTAGAAGCAGTGGTTCTGATTCACGGTGACAGTCAAGATGCCCCGTTCATTCATGTCCCAAGTGAACGCCTCGGGTGCATCCAGCGGAAGCGTGCGAATTCTGTACTCTAGCGACGACTTGCCAGATGAGCCGACCTTCTTTTTGGCCACCTTTCCCTTGCCGATGCTTCGATGCCCGTTCTCTGATTGTCGAATCGGTGGAAGGTATGGCTCACAGCGTGCAGCTACCGACTCAGCTGGCGAGTGCGCGCCTTCTTCTTGCTTTCGAAGAAGCACGAAAGCAGCACGAACTCGCGAATTCAGCGTTTGTGCAATTGCCTCAAGATGCGGGCTAAGCTCCGCTCTCAAAAGGACGCTTGGGTTTATCTCCTGTTTGCTATGTGTCACACCGAACAACTCGTCGAGCGCCGGATCGAATGAGATTTCGCATCGCCACCAGTCATCATAGTTTTCTTTTCGCTTTCGTCCCATCAAATACCAGCCATAGTCGATTTCCCTGTCAGCTCGTACAACTGACACGCCCGCCCCCTTAAGGATCCCGAGTTCACGTTTCGCGTCGACGGGAAGTGCCGACCACTCAGCGACAGGAAGCTCCGAGAAGCGAACACGAACCGTTGATGTCCTTGATGACTCGGAAGGAATACGGAATTCGAATGTGAGGACATCGCCAAATGTTCTCGCTGGAGACTGTCCATCGCGAACACTAAGGTAGAGCGGATCAAAGGGAGTCACGGGTGTGTCATTGACTAAGATACGGTTGTTCTGCCAGAGGAAGTTTCGGAATCGTCGGCCCAAAGAATGATGCAGCTTTTCCGCGATGGTCGTCGCCCTGCGGTTGTCTAGACGGTCACAACGAGTCCATTGCACCAGCGTGCCGCTGTGTTTGCGAACATACTTGCCTGCCCATGACGGGATCTTCTTCTGTCTGGGTACTGGAACTCGCCGCATCAAACCTTCCGCAATTTCGTCAACGTCCAAGTACGTGTGCAGTATGCGAGCTTTCCTCTGCCAGGTGTACACGTCGACTCGTCTTGACTGGCTTACCGAACTGTTCGGCAGACCCATTCCAAAACGTCCAAGACCAGAACGGTCATTAAAGCGGCTACTACCTGCGAATTGCATAGCAATCGCCAGCGTGTGCGCATTCATGCCGCTGCCGTTGTCAAGAACGGCAACACTGAGTTGTCGCTCGCTGCCAACGCCTCTTTGGTCTACGAAGACACGAATGATGCTGGCCCCTGCTTGAATGGCGTTGTCCACAAGCTCTGCGATCGCGGCGCCGGTCGAACGGTATCCCGTATCGCGCGTCGCGACGATGAATCGTTTCTCATTTACGATAGGGGTGGCAAGTAAGCCCTTTTTGGCCATGTGATATGCGCTTTCAGTGATGAAACAGGCAACGGTCGGAACCAATCCCCGCTAGCACAACAACCTACCGCCTGCCTCCGTTTTCGTAAACCCCACCACGACAATGCTTTATGCAGATGGATGGCCCCGGAAGCGCTCGCGAAAATCCGGCCGTTCTCCGTGCTTAGACCTTTGTTCTGGGGTCACCCCTCGGTGAAATATGATCGCAGGACCGGCAAGACTTTACCTGCTCAATTTTCCGGTCCAACTGGCATTCGCGGTGGATTCCGCAGGCGAAGATCTTGACGCGTGTGGCGATGCGGCAGGTTGAACAGGGTTCTTGGCGGAGTTCGGAGCCGCGGTGGATGCACGCCAGGCGTTGGTCGAGTGAGAGGTGGGTAGCCGCCTCGGGGCGCCAACTGCGGCCGATCTGCAGGCCTTGGCGGACGGTAATCGCCGGGTGCTTTGCTGGATCGCACTCGTGCTCGACGTGGCCGGGGAAGTCGACGGCATACGTTGTGCGGAAGCCGCAGTAGTTGCAGATGGCTTCCTTGGTCTCGGGGAACCTTTGCCAGGATGTGGACATGCTATAGGCTCCAGGTCAGGGTGAGGTTGCCGGAGCCATACGTGCCGGTTGCGAGGAAGGACTGGATGCGCCAGACGCCCTCGACGAGTTGAAGACGGGCGACCTCGACGACGCCGTAGCTGCCGGCGGATCGCGTTGCGCCGGTGCGATTCACGGTTAGCGTTTTCGTGCCGGTGACCAGGTAGCTCGACGCGTAGGATTGGGTGATCAGATCGCCGCTGCAATCGCCGAGCTGCCCGCATTTCTGCGAATTCGATGACTTGGGTGAGGCACATGGATCTTCGTTGGCGGCCCCGGTCGCTGGATAGATGCCGGACGGATAGTTTGTACCACCGCAGAAGCCGCCGACCTGCGAGCCGCAGCAGTGGAACTTCGTGCCGCCAGTAGTTTGGAGGCTACAGTAGGCCGGTAAGGGATCGATGTTCGCGTAGTAACCACCACCGCACTGACCGTCGGCATGAACGGTCGGGCGAGTAAGCATATTGCCGTTGAGCACGGCGTCGTGGATCTCGTCGGACCGCTTGTTGAAATTGCAAATTTTGATCGCGACGAATGCCCCCCCGCAGCACTTGGGATCGGTCGTCAGGGCTGCGCTCGACGCCTTGCGGAGTAGCTTGTTCGTCTCGTCTTTTTCGCTTTAATTAGAAACGTTCTGGCTGTGCCCGGTCCATCCCAAGTCTTTCTGTTGGCGCCGCCCGCATCAAGGGATTCGCAATCGGCTGATCAACCCACCGAACGACGATCCCCCGGTTCCGATCGAGAGCATCGCACAGCTTTGGTCGGAGTCACGCCCCGGCGGACTGCTCAAGACCTACCGCCGCGCGGCCCAGAACAATCCGGTCCTTCGAGACGACTATCGGGCCGTGGGCTGTCGCCCTGGGCTCGTCCTGAGAGTTGGCTACTCTGTACCGAGAACTTCATTGTTTGCTGTCGTGCTGCCACCGACGATTCAATCAGAATCGCGGCACACGAACGATCGCCGACTGCAACTCCCACGTTGGCAACGTAATTGTTCAATGCACCCGTGATTCGCTTTGAGCAATGGCAAACTCTTGGCCATGGTCGCGCACGGCGCTAGGATCAACCGTTGGAGCCGGCGGGGGTGGCGCCGCGTCGTTCGGTGCTCGATTAGCAAGCTCCCCCATTTTTCTGCGAATTTCTTCAATGGTTCGCGCATTGCCGAATTCTCGTTCGAGTTCGATCCATTCGAGATAGCAGCTCGTCCGTCGGTCCACACGCACAGAATCGGTTGCATCCTGCAACAAATCAGTGGCCTCGGTGAAACATTCTCGGCCGGTCGCGACGGCAGCATCAGGCGCATGACTGTCCCACACATAGTGGAGCCCTCCCAGCGCCGAGAGTACCAGGTGTCGGCCAAAGATGTCCTCGCGACCCGTGCGTCGGTTCTTTCTTTCGAGTTGCTCAAGTGACTTGTTGAATTGATCGCGTGCCGTCTCGAATTCTAGGTCGGCAGCGCACGCACCCAAAATCAGATGGTCCACATAGCTCAAGTTATCCCCGAGTTCGTCAGCAAGGTCGCGGGCCGCCTCCAGGTAGATCAAAAGGTTTACACTTGGGAACTCCTGCAATCTTTGGCCGGTGACGCGAGACAGTGTGGACGCGGTTGCCAGTCGACGAGAGCCTGAATGAGATTGTGCGGCGACGGGTGCGGTAAACGTGTCGGACGGGATTGACGCCGATGGCGCGGGCGCCTCTGGCGGAGCCTCCGGTGCCGCTTCTCCCGCTGCCCCACCCGAAAATGGGATCAGGTCGATCTGGGTCTCACGCGCTAACAGTCCCAACAACTCTCGTAATGCGACCCGCTTGGAGCGGTTCGCCTCATATTGGTCGCGCTGTACACTCCATAAGAATGCAACACCCGATAACAGAAGTGCGATCACGCTGACGATGAGCGACGGGTTATTGAGCCACGATGGTCTTGAGGGATGTGATTTGGCCGGCGTGCCAGGTTTTCGGGGATTTGGCGACGCCTTTTTCGTTTTCTTCGCCATGGCAATTCTCCAAGTCTAAAGCCCCCGTTTGGGAAGACGGCTGGGTTCCGAGTATGGATCTCACTCGCCTGCCTATCATTTTTGGATTGGCAACGACTCAAGGCGTCCAATGACTATGTCCGATGCGTGAGATGTCGACAGTTTACGATCCCTGAGTGATCTCGCTACGGCACTAGTTCATAGCCGGGTCGTGCGACGGTACTCATTTCGCCTGGCGAAATTGCTCGGTGGTTGAAGTAGGCTGGGATTTGGTCTCCGATCGAACGGCGTGCGTTAATGATTCGAAAGATATTCCATTCATCAAGTGCGCCGCTACTGAAGCTCGCCGACGCCCGCAGGCCGTAGTATCGAAGAAATGCCTGTCGATTCTTGGGGTTCTCGGCGATCTCCCCTCGAAACGATTCGTCGGTCGCGGCTCGATCATCCACATACCGATCGAGCGACTCAAGGATGGCACCGCGACCTAGATTGAAGAACGCCAACATGTCCTTTGGCCCTACGAAATAGACCATATCAAAATCTCGGCCCAATCCATCTTCACCCGCGAGCACCTGAGTCCACATGTACATGTACTCTCCACCTCCCGCGTTTAGTCCGTCGACGCTTGGGATAGTGCTTTCAACTTGTCCAGGAGAGAGCGCCCACAACCGATCCGAGCCATACATCGCTTCCAGTTGCAGCTTCGTGAACCGTGAGATGTCATTGTTGGTTTCTTGATGACCACCACCTCTCCCCGTTAGCGGAACACTGATGTACGCGATGAACTTTCCTTTTCCACGCTCCGCTCGTATTTGATTCCGCAATGAGACAATTTTGTCCTCCAGTACTCGATCAAATTGCGGGTATACTGCGAACCGAGTTCCTAGAACCGTCGTGCGAGGTCGGCGCTGGGATGGCTCCTCGTCCGGCGCTGAATTCGGCTGCTCGGCAGTCGAGTCGGATGGGGAGGCGCCGGGGTTTTGTGCGCACGCTGCTGCAGTTGAAGCGTCAGGCGACACGGAGAACGCGTGCGAGATCTTGGTACTTGCAGGATCGCCACTGACACTCATAACGGCCACGATTGCGAACAATACGACCGCCAACAAACGGCACGGTTTCATGATTGTTCCTCCGTTCGAGATGTTGTTCGAAAATGGCGACGAAGCATGAGATGACGAGAGCGCACCAGGCAAGCCCTGAGAGCCCCGCTTAACGCGTTCCCCAACCATCCTCGCCGAGCAACTTGTTGTTCCGACGCTTGATCGACTCTGGGATCGATTGGTTGTAGGCCGTTACGAAGTCGACTCCGTCGGCCGCCACGTCGGTTTCGTCCATCATTTTCAGGACGGTAAACCACTTGTTGAGTAATCCAGCAAAATGCACGATGCACCAGGTCGTCTCGACCAGCATGCCGTTGACGTAAGCATCAATGTACGCTTGAGACGTTGATTCGTCCTGAATTGACAGGACGGACGACTCAATCTGAGTTCGCGCTTCGACGCTACAGAGTCCTCTAAAGTTGGTGAACTCGCCATCTGTCACGGCGTGCGCATCGCCCCGCAGTTTGACGGCGAGATTCAGCGCCGCAAGTTGATAGTCACTATACAGGTCCGTGCGGTAGGCGAAGCACGCGTCTCCATTGTCGTCGACCAGACGCAACAGCATCTGTTCGGCGCGGTCACGACCATGTACGGAAGAGATCGTACCGAAGCCAATTACCGTATGGTGCGTGATGGAATACCGGCTACGATTCATCAGGCTGACCAGATTTATCAAAAGCTCCTTGGTTACCCGGTCAACGAAACCAGCCTCAGGAAACAGGACGGTCTTCGTTGGGTCCTCTGGACTAGGGATTTGGGAATACACCCGTTCGTCGAAGATGAACGAGTTCGCGTAGTCGACCTCCGTCAGGGCCAATCTGGGGAGCCATGCCATCGTGCGGATGAGGTTGTTGGGAATCCCCCAGGTGTGAATGCTCTTATCGTATTCCGTGCGAACGTACGGACTAACGCGGTCCGCTTCTGTCGCTGGGAACGTACGTGTTCCTGACGCGAGGGGCGCAATTCGAGGGCCGTCCTTGGGAATCGTGAGTGTTGTCATGACTGCTCCCGAAACCAATTGAGTGGAACGTCAAAGTGCCGTCGGCTGCCCAAAGGAATCGACTACCCATGTGCCGGCGGCTTCGAATCCTTGTTGACGACGTTCGTCGTTGATCATTTCGCTGAGTTGCTTGAAGAACGCTTTCGACTCTGCGGTCACCATATGGGCCGCCACATTGAGCACGCCCCCTTGTTCTGGAGGTGCAAGGCCCCGGACAAGCTCACGTTTAGTCACACGACTGAATCGTGTGTCGGAATCAACGGCTCCGCTGTAGGGGTTTCGGACGACGGCCGTCGATCCGCCCCGAGTCGACAACTGGTCGAGTTGCGGAACCTTTAGCCAGACCTGTTGCGCGTGGAAGCTCTGCAAAGATCCAGCCAGGTTCGCCTCAACGCCACGAAGATGGCAGTAATCGACGAAGAAACGAATCTCCTCCAAGCTGAGAATCCCGCGCCGCGGTAAATCGCCCCGGACGTCGTACTGATTCACGTCCATCAGCCCGCCTCCGGCTGTGTCGACAAGGCTGATTCTGGCAACCTTCGTGAGGATACTGGTATCGATCATGATCGAGTTCGCCCCGGAGTCGGCGGTAGCGTCGACCATGAGCTTGATGACGTCCTTGTTCGTTCGCCCCTCCTGAGTATCGACCTGTGGGAAGTACGTATGGTGTGGAAACAAGTCGTTGAGCTGCACCGTGGTTGCTGTAGCGTGCGCCGGCAGCACGTTTTCTAGTTTGAGCCGTTCCAGTACGGCATCAGGCGCGGGGATCTCATCGGCCGTTTCGTATAGATACTCATCGTCTCCACCGCGGATCGTACGAACCAGGTATTCGTTGTCCATCAGATCAAATGCATCAACGGCGTCTGGCTCGCAATAGTGGAACTCCCCATGACCAACGAGATTTCGGCGAACAACCTGGTTATTTTTCCGATCACGCCACAGCCCGAGATCCTGGGCAAACAAGACGGCCATTACCTCACAATGTGAGAATTGCTCGGTCCGATTGAGGGTATGCACAACTTCGCTCAGGACATCCCGAACCATCTCGACGCGCATCCCGTCGACACCGACCTTTACCAGATTCACTGGATGCACTCGGGTTCCCATGGCGCAGGCCACACCGATTGCAGATTGAGCTGCTTTTCCCGACATTTCGTACACGGACTTCTGAATGGCGGCGCCCGAATCCGACCGGTCGTACAGGAGTTGGTCCTCACCGATGTTGGTGCTCAATTGAACTTCTGCATCCCGTTTATAGTTGAGCACCGCATCGCCGATCGCCATGATGTGTCGTGGCGAAATATTTCCCAGGGCGGTTTTTGGATCCTCGCTGTCAACGATGCGTGCCCCGCCCAACACCGCTTCGCGTGCTTCCTGGCTATTGAATACGCTTACGAGTAACTTGCGATTTCGCGTGCGATCAGGAGAAATCATGGTTCACCAGTCCCCTAACAAGGAGTCGTTCTTCAATTCACCAGATTCATCTGGACTCGAAGTGTCTCGTTGTTCGCTCCGACTCGCTCATCCTCCGCCCGCGAGTCCCCACCATCGATAGAACCCCATTGGACCGCACCCCATCACTGCGAAGTACACTGCTGGACCAATGAGGGAAACGTTTTTCATCGCGGAACTGTAGTGCCCCAGTACGGCAAGGACCGTTAACTTGTCCAGCGACTCCAAGTGCGACGACCCCAACTCCGACCGCAACGCGTCGGCAAGCCCGCGCGCTTCGGATCGCTTGCGAAGGTGGATGACGGTCCCTGGAACAAGGAAGCTTGCTAAGAGCACGCCACCTATCTCGGCAAAGATTCCAAACAGGATCGAGAGCCCCCCAACCGCCATGACCACAATTCCGATGGGCCCAAGCACAGGGGCAAATCGACCGAAAATGATCTCGGACTCGGCTATGGTCCAGTCGACGCCGGCCCGGTTCTTGCCGCACTGCCAAGCGGCATTAAGGAACACCCAGCTGTAGCTCGCCCGGAAAATAAGCCAGGCGATAGTTACCCAATCCACGGCTGACCTCACTGCACGGCTGGATGGTTCGTCGATGCACTGTCTTGCTACGAGCCTTATCAAAGCCAACTGTCGTGCCCCATCCCTCACCTTCAGTCACGGTCCGGCCTTACCTGCGTCTTCCCCAGCACCATCTTCTCAACGGCCGGCACGTTCGCCTATGACCATACGTCCAGCCATCCTGACGTGATATTGCGACTGGCTGCGACGGTGACTGCTTTGTTGCTGAAGGCTCCGCCAGCATCATCGAGACTCGGGAGCGTGCAAAGAAGGGCGACCAGTCAAATCGATCTTGGTCGTCATCTCGATCAATATTGAACGTCGCGACAAGTGGAAGATGGTCGGAGACCTGCTCCGAAAATTCGAGCAGAGTCAAATCCATCTCTTCATGTAGCGGAAGTATCTCCAGCGTTCCAGGAGCGTATTCGCTCGTGTGATCCCTGGAAATCGCGTAACCATCGAGGAGATTGCCTAGTTCGCCGTCGCGACCAATGTGCGATCCGCTTTCCAGTTCCTCCGACGAGATGAACTGTAGATAGCCGTCCATGCCTAGCGTTTCAAAATTCGTCTGATCCTGGTTCGGAATCATGTTGTAGTCACCGACAATCAACACGTCGCGTTCACTACTGTCAGCGAGTTGGCTCTGAAGGAATCGCGCGATGGCTGCTGCCTGACGATTGCGAATCGCTCGATCCGATCCAGACCGCGACGACTTCAAGTGCACTGCAACCAAAAAGAAGTCAAATTCGTTGATTTTGACCCGACAGAAAAATGCCTTTCGGTTGTCCGAGTCGCCAATATCACTACGCGGGATCAGTTGTTCATCTGCAATCTGCACATGAGGTTTGAAGAGAATTCCGATCTTTTGGCGGGCAGGTTGCGAAATGATTCGATAAACGTAGTCGTGGCCTTCCTCACCCAACGCATCGACCAGTCGAGCAAGCGTGCGTGTCGGATTGACTTCGACCACCGCCACTAAGTCCGCATCGATGCGGATAATTCCCTCGGCGAGAGCCGGTATGCGGGATTCCGGTATTGGGTAGTAACCAAGCAGGTTCCAACCTGCAATCCGGCTGGTCGATTGAGCGGCCAGGTCCGCTGTCGAGACGAGCATCACAGCACAAACAAGGACCAGAACTCTGCTGTTGGTATTCACAACATTTCTCCCAGTAGGACATGGGGCGCGTTGCATAACCTGTCTATCGCGGCGCGCAACACTATCAATGTTTGACGTACAAACTCATCTGGCTTGCTCTCGTGCCCTCTCGGTCCCACTAACGCCGCTCCTACTGTAATATCGTCAAAACCGCCGCAGACCCGTCACGTCTGACAAAAGAAATGGCGAGCGGTCTGACATTCCGCCGACAGTCGGCGGCTGCCGCGTACTCTGCGTTGGGGTTGCGCGCCCGCTCAGCGGAGTTTTGCTAGGCGACCGCATTCGAATGGTTCGAACGTTGCGCGGCACTACTAGACCCGACAATTACCCTGATTAGAAGTCGGAGTACGCAGCGAACTGCAATCCCCAGCACTGGCAATACTGGATCCCATTTGTCCGCGGTTATCCGCAGAGCGAGGCGAAGTCGGGCAATTCGAGGTTAGTCCCGGTCACAACTTCGTACGGTTGGCCAAGCATGTCTGTTGCCAGGCAGAGGGCAGTTTCTCCGTGTCGTGCCCGCCGTCGTGGTCTCAGCTCGGAGAGTCCCTCAGCTGTTCGACCAATAGTCGCGCGCCGGGCGAATCTGCCATCAACCGCACCCGGCCCAGCGCCAACCAGGGAGGCAGCCGACGGGTGCGCACTTGTTTGCGCCTTTGCGGAGTACGCGGAACGAGAAAGGCTGCCTTGCAAGACCATCATTCGAGACCACGAGGCGAAGTACACCTCCGAATTTGACCGGGCGTTCACGCGCCGCGGCATCGACGTCAAACCGGTCGAGCCGTGAGCGCCGAACCTCAACGCCTTCGTCGAGCCGTGGATTCAGAGTCTGAGGCACGAGGCCCTCGATCACTTCATCGTCTTCGGACTTGCGCACTTCGATCACATCGTGGCTGAGTTCGTGACGTACTACCACGACTGCCGGCCGCATCAAGGGATTGGCAACCGGCTGATCAACCGACCGAATGACGACTGTAAGCTTCCGATCGAGAACGTCAAACAGCTTCGGTGTGAGTTACGTCTCGGCGGACTGCTCAAGACGTACCGCCGCGCGGCATAACGTCAGCCAGTCTTTCGCGACGCCGCGGTGTGCTGACGCACGCCACCGGTGCCCCCACACTTAGGATTGGCAATCTCGGCACCGCAAGATCACTCCTTGGGTGCGATTTGTCGCACGATAAACGCCCTGAATTCATCCAGGAAATGCATTCCGCGCGTGTTGAGAACGTTTTGGCAACCTAATTGTACAGGGCGCGGACTGCTGAAGGCGTACCGCCGCGCGGCGTGAGGTGAGCCAGTTTTTCGCGACGCCGCGGAGTGCTGACGCACGTCACCGGTGCGCGCCGAACTTCGATTTGGCAATCTCGGCACCGCAAAATCACCCCTTCGGTGACACTCGGCGCACGAGAAACGCTTTGAATTCAGCCAGGAAATGCATTCCGCGCGTGTCGAATTCGCGTTGGCATTCTATTTGTACAGGGCGGGCGATTCGCAGTCACGCTTGCTCGCTGCCACGTGAATGCCCATGTTGAAGCAGAATGTTAACAACTGAAGAGCTCAGGTGCTCTTTGCTATCATCTGATTCCATGAGTTCATGGGCTGGAAATAACTTCGATGCATCGACTGTGTCTACGATTACTCCGTGCGAAGTTACCTCACAAAAAGCATCAGGAACAAACGCGCGTGTAGCATCTGCAACATCACTGGCCCCGAATTCGTTACTCACGTAGAACGTTTCAAATGGATGTGAGGGAACATTCTCGCGCAAGTCGCTCAAACATTCCAGGCTTCCATCAACCTGCAGCACACCATACGACGGCTTCAGACTCTGAACGATATTGGTAAATGTCGCGAAAGCGCGCAACCCGATGGTCCTCGCCGGTTCTATCGGAAAGCCGGGTGGTCGACTAAACGCTTCACCCTCCATCCAAATCGCGACGGGATGATTGTCTCCCCGACGCGACGCTTCCGGGGAGATACTCAATTGCGTTGCAATTTCCAGTGCGTCGGGGACCACACGTGTCGCGTTGCACATGTAGACTTGCACGACGCGTACGTTTGGATCTGCAAATAGCTGGAGAAGCTGCTCCCGGTCTCGCACGGTTACTTCTGTCGTCGGATCACCGAGAATCCATGACTCCGCAGACGGCCGATTCGCCTCTCTGTGAATCTGCACTCTGCCTTCGAGAGATCCACCATGAGACTCGAAATATTGAAAGAGATCTAGCAACGCCCTGCGACCATCACGGTCCGCGAAGTAGAGTCCAATTTCCAAGAATGGAGGATCTGGATACCTCATGGGGCGAATACTTCGTAGATTGCTCTGAGTTGATTCTTGTTTGGGATGAACGCAGTGAGTAATTCGCCAGCGCGGGGTCCATTAGCGTAGAACTGGACCAAAAACGGCTTGTTTCCACCGATGCGAGCGAAGTGAGCGATAGTGGGTGTACCCCTGCTGCTCCAGGGCAAAATCTTGTTCGATTTGGTCGCCTCCTTGATTAGCTCTGTCCACTTAGCAAGACTTGGCTTTCCTCCGTGCCTATTGAACCATTGTCCGGAATGGCTACCGTAGGAATGCCCTAGTCCTTTCGTGCCCTCGATTATCCTTCCGATCGTCGATTGGCCGCACGGATTGTTATGCACCAACACGCCGTCGGGGCCGACGGCGTAGTTGTGCGGGTGGTCGACCCGGAAATTGTAGACCAACTCGCCCAGGTGGCGAACCACCAGATTTTCGACGCGCTCGCGGCGGCCGTCCATCAGCAGCAATTCGTCGCCCACGCGCAGATCGCCCGCATCGACCCAACGGCCCGGCACCGTGGCGCCCGGGACCATGGCCGAGGCCACGTGGTCGGGCGTCGGGCGACGGTCCAAGTCCTCGCCGCGGACCACCCAGAACGGATGATGGAAGGTCGACTCGATCTTGCGCCCGGCGACAAACACCTCGGCCAGCTCGCCCACGGCATCCAGAACAAATGTCTCGGCCACGCGGCAAAGCCGCCACTGGCCGGTCGTCAGGTCGCACGACCAGACACGCTGGCCGGCAGTCACCTGTTCGATCGGGATCTGGCCGTCCTCGGTGGCAACCAGCGTCCCGGCCAGAAAACATGCGATCGGGTTTTTGACACCTCGCGTTAGACTCGCTTCGATCAGTTCCTGCTGGATCGCTCCGCCGGCGGCTCGGCCAAACCCCAGACGCGATCCGGCTGCGAACAGCCCCACCTGCGTGCCCCGAGCGATGGGAATCACCGTGGAGACGAATTCATACGTGCCCAGCGCGCCGTAGCCGGCACGCGCCAGGCCGCTGAGGTGTTCTCCCTCGCGGTTCTTGCCCTCGACGGCGTTGGTGAGCGATTCTAGCCCGGCGAGGTGTCCCAACCCGTCGCCGATCGTGATGATTGTCGCCAGCAGGTTGTTTTTGCCGGCTGCCTTGAGATTCGTGAAGTCGGTCGTCACAAAGTCCAGGGCCGAGTTGACGATCCCCGTCCCGACTTGCTGCGTCGCCGCATTGACGGCTCCAATGGGAGACGTGATGGCTATGACAAAGGCAAGCGGGTCGCCGACCAGCTTGGTCACCTGCGTTGGGATCGCGCTGGAAATGAACGAACTGATCGCCTGGAAGAACGAGTCGGAGCCGGGCGGCACGCCCTGGGCCAGCGCCAGCAGGGCCTCGTCGAACGTGGGAATGGATCCCGGAGTTCCTGGTCCGCCACCCCAGAACGCGGGATCGAAATCAAACGACGCGATGCCCGGATAGGTCGTGGTCGTGCCCTGGGTCGTCGTCTGCGTTTGGCCTTCGTAGCCTTCAATGACCGTCCAGTCGACCTCGTAGCTGCCCGACTCGGAACCGGGTTGGCCGTTCTCGGTGGTCGTCGAGAGGTAGAGCGGCCAGCCGGGCGTGCGAGAAGCTGAATTGGCGTTGCCGGTGTACGTATAGGCGTCGACCGAGACGGGAGCCCCAAAGTCGGGCCGCGTAATGACCAGATGCTCCGTAAAGCTGTGATCAGAGAACTCTCCGTCGGTGGGCCCGCTCGACGTGGAGTTGTACGATTCGTCTCTCGTCTGCGTGACGGAAGTGCCGCTGTGCGTCTGCTGCAGCGAGAAGTTTCTGCTATCGTTGCCGGAAGAGTCCGTGGGAATCGGGACGATGTTATCCGTCGTGTCGTAGTTAGACGTCGTGACTTCGGTTAGGAGCTGAATGTTGGCTGCTTGATCGTCCGTCAACTCTCGCTTGAATTTCGACTCGCTGTTCGAAATGCGGGTATTGCCGGTGCTGATTTCGGTCGTGGTTAAATTGCTTGTAGAATTTTCGATAAGGATTTTGTAGTCTACGTCACCCCGACTGCCGAACCGCCGTTCCGTATGCGCCGTGTCGTTTCTCAAATCGTGGTACGCGCCGCTTGACAGGTCGATGTTGGCGGTTGTGTCGGTCAGCCCGTATTCCTCGCTGATCGCAATGTCAGTCACCGTTACGGGCGTTTTGACGATTTCCCCTGTGTTGGGGTCGAGCGATGACGTGGTCGTGACGTGCTTGTCCGATCCGGTTTTGTTGCCCCACGTACTGTCGTTGATTTGACGATTCCACACCGTGCCCCCTGACGAAAGCGCACGATCAACGACCAACAGGTGCTCGGTTCCGTTGGTGGTCACAATGTCTTCTTCCAACGTGGCCTGCACGTTGGTATAGCCGGCGGAGGCCGCGTCGGCATACTGGGTGGTCGAACCATCGAGCGCCCAGTCGGTTTCCGTCAGCGCCTTTGCATGGCGCTTGTACGTCGAAATTGTGACGTCGTCCGGGTAGGCTTCGGTTTCAGCGGTCGATACTCCGTCAATGTGCAGGACGGATTTGGTTCCGGTGCCGTTGAAAGTGGTTGTCGTGATGGTGCCCTGATCGACACCCGCGCCGGAGATGAACTCATGGACGTCGGTCGTCAAGGAGCTTTCTTTGATGACCTCGTCGTAGACAAACCCGGAATCGACGCCAGACGTGACGGTCGTGCGTTCTTTGTATTCTTCCCGGTGGCCGAACGCCCCGCCGGGCGAACTGCCGCTGTCACTGGTCTCCTCGTGGGTGGCGGTGACGGTGCCGTCGAGTGCGACGTCGACAGTTTCCTCCGTCTCGGAGGAGAAGGTGGTCGCAAGATCGTCCTCGCCGAGTGTGTTCTTGGTTTTTTTCTCGGTCACACCGCCGCTGACGTGCGTACTGCTGCGATCGTCCGTGCTCAGGCTGTAGTAGGTTCCGGTTCCGCCCGTGACTTTCGTGGTGCGTTTGAAGGTCGATCCGGTTTCGAGCGTTTCTGTGCTATCTTCGACAATGTCCTCTGACCAGGATTCGTCCGTTTCAGACTCGTAGTGCTGCTTGTTGTCGAAGTCCGTGCCGTCCTGGTGCGTGCCGACTTCGTGCGTGTCGCTCTTCTGTTCCTCGTCGCGTGATATCGTAAGATCTTCGTGCCAATGCTCCGTGCTGTCCGAGACGATTGTCGTGCCGCCAATGATGCGGCTGAATTGATCGGACGTGCTGTCGTATGAGCCGTCCGTAACAGTGTTTTGTTTGAACAAGGAGGAAGCGGTGTTCGTTGTGTAGGTGGTGGTCGGATTGATGACAGACGTGGGAGCTCCGTTGGAGGAGTTGTCTACATTGAACGTCCGATGGACTGTCCCGCTGCTTGACTCCTTCCGCTGATGGGTCTCCTGGGTTGCGCCCAGGATTGTAGTCGTCTTGTCGAACGTATCGACCTTGCCCGTGCCGTCGATGGTGCCGGCAGCGACTGTCGAGGTATTCGTCGTCACGCCGTCTTCAACGGTGTCCACGCCGGTGTCGGAGCTGGAGAAAACCGACTTAGACGCGGACGTGCCGGACGTCGTTGTTTCGGTACCGCTCGACGAATACGCTCCGTCGCCGAGACTCCACCCAGATTGATCGAACGATTTGTGGGAGTAGGATCCGTTGGGGATCGCGAACGAGCCAGTTTGGTTAACGACGACGTCGCTAACGATTCCCTCGACTCGCTCGTCGTGCGACGTGGAGTTCATCGACGTGTTTTCAGTGTGTTTGAAGGTGCCGTTGAGAGATTCCTCGGACAACTTGGCGAACGAGACTTTGTACCCACCGATCCAGTCTGACTCTTCATTGTCCGTTCGGTCAAAGTTCGCGACAATCCGCTTGCTCGATCGGCTGCTGGTAAAGAGGTCGTCAGTGAAGACGCTGTTCGTTGTTGAAGTGTCGACATGATCGTCCGTTTGATGATACGAGTTGGACGTCGACACGAAGTTGTCGCTGGTGCCTTGCTGAGTGCGCTCTTGCACTGTTTCCTTCGAACTCGAAAACACCCCGTCGACATCCACGGTAGTTGTTTCATTGGTCAGATCCGAAAACGTGCCATTGCCGTCTTCCGACAACATGATCACGGTCGACGCCGTTGTGTCGACGGTGGACGTGTGTTGTATGTTGCCGTTGGTCGTCACCGTCTCAGTCGATTTGCCCTCGGTGCTCGTCGAGCTGACACTGTTGGAGAACAGCGTGGTACCGCCGCTTTGGTTCGTTATCAAGTCGGACGAGTCCCTCGTACCATCCGCAAACTGATTCTCTGTCAGAGCGCGCGTGTCCGTGAACGTCCCGTCCAGTGTTTCATCCGAGTTTATCCCCTCGGTCGTGTTTTTGTTGGGTTCCGCGCGAGTTGAGTCGCTGTCCAGCGTGACGTGGGTGTGGACTGTCCCCGTGTCGCTCGTATCAAGCGTGTGTGTTTCGCCGAATTCCCCGAGTGCGTTCGTCGAGCTGTCGCGCACATCGTCGAACGTAGTGGTGCCCGTGCGTTTCTCAAGGGATTTGGTAGTTCGGTCGATTGTCTCCGTGACGTCCCCACTCGTTACGGTGCCTTTTGAGGTTGTCTTGGTGGAGCGAGACAAGTCAGACGTACCCGTCATATGGGTTTCGTGTAGATCGCCGCTGGTGGACGTGAATGTGCCGCTCGAATCGGTGTTGGTGCCCTCGGTATGCTTGTCGCGGTACGTACCTGAGCCCTGCTGGATAGCGGCAACCTGCAGCTTTGACGTGTTCGTAATGCCCTCGGTACCTTTGTCCGACGTGAAGACATCGAGCGCAGTCGCGCGCCAGGACGTTGTCGTGCCGCTATCTTCGTCGACAAAGCTGCTATTGCTCGTGGCGACGCCCTGCGTGGAGCGATTGGCCGACGCCGTATCGGTGACGGAAAACGTGCCGTCCCAGTTGTCCACAGACGCGAGGTCTTCGCTCGTGTGACGGATATGATCCGGGTCACGATCGTCCTTCACCTTCAGTAGTGATGTTGCAAGTAGCGAGCTCGTGACGGCGCCATTTTCAAGGTAGGTACTGCCGCCGAAAGAAGTCCACGTGCCGTCGGTCTGCGTCACTTTGTTGTTTATGATGAAGTTCGTGAATGTGCTTTGGCGTGAGGACGAAGAAGATACCGTCTCTGCGGTCGTCTTGCGGTACAGCGGCTCCAGTGTGTTGTCGTAGTCAGAGACAAAAGTTTCCGCCGTCCATGACTGGCGAGTTCCTGACTCATTTAGCACATCGTTTTCAGTGACTGTTGTTCCCAGGACGGAATGTTGGACTTTTCGGTGCCCGGACGTGTCGTATCCATAGCTGGTAGAGCTATATGAGTCGAATGTGGCATCGGACTTGTCTACCACGTCGGGTATTGACTCGTCGGTTGTCGTCGTGACGGACTCGTCTTGAGTGGTGGATGCGTTGCCTGAACCGGAATAGAATATGTTGTAATAGCCGCTGGAAGTACTCGAGCCGTCGAGCGCTTCGCCATAATTCTCGAGAGCGGATGTGTCATAACTCGACGTCCCCGCGTCGTTCGCGGAGTGCACTGACGCGACGGTCGTTGTGGTGTATGGCACGGTCGTGTCATCTTCGCTCCACGACGATTTGTCGGTGTCGTCCCAAGTGGACTCACTGTGACTTGCTTCGGAATAGGTGCTCTCGAATGCCTCCGCGCGGACGCCGCTAGCGTCGATTTGCACGATTCCATCGGTGATATCGAACTCGACGCTGCCGTTGGCCGAGTTGGTCGATATAGAGTTGGAATCAAAATCGCCCACACCTTGCAACGCGGTCGTGTACGTCCCTTTGTACGAATTGGTTTCCTTCCCCTGCCAGGAGTAGCCGGACGTCGTGTTTGAGCTAAACGTGCCCGAGTAGGTCGCTGAGGTGTCGGCCAGGATGACGGTCTCTCCGCCGAAAACACGGTCGACCGTTTCATCCCGACTACTCGATGAAGTGAAGCTGGTTGTGGCGTCAGTTTCGAAGTTGGGCGTGTCATCATCCGTCGCCGAGTCGTACACCCTGTCGGCGGAAGTGCCGTATTCGATGTTCTCGTTGAAGTCGTCATCGACAGTCGCGGTCCAGGTACTGTCGACGAACGTACTCCGAGTTCCCGACAAGCCATAGTGCAGACTGGCTGTGCCTGTTAGCCCCTCCTTACGCGTCGCGGTCGTCTGCGTTGAAACATCGCCGACGACTTGTGACTTGGACTCTGTGTACTTGCTCTTCGCGGATTGGTCCAAAACGTCGTCGTCCATGGAATACACAAACGTTTCGATAGCTGTCGATCCGCCGGCGTTGAAACCGCTTTGGCGATTGTACGAATAGCTCCACTGTCTCGACGAGTCTTCATTGATGGTGTCGTTCTGCTGCCATTCAGCGTGGGTTGCGTCATCTGTCTGGTGCAGGTGAAACAGTCCCGATCCACTGGCAGTGCCAACGAAATACTCGTCTGAAGTGGCGACCTGTCCACCAGATATCGTGGCACTGCCGCTTGCCGTGAGCATGAACCCTTGTGATTCGAACGTCGTCACGAACTGATCACTTGAGTACACGACTCCGTCAACAGTGCTTCCCTCAGTCGTGGAGCGTTGCAGTTGAACCCAGTCGTTGCTAGTTTCTGTTAGGGCATACGTCGCACCCACTCCGTTCCCAAACGCGTAAAACGCGAAGGCATGATATCCGCCTTGGACGACCGTCGAGACACCGTCTAATACGCTAGTTATGAGGTAGGTGTAATAGAACGCCTCGTCGACAGTCCAACTGCCGTCCGGTGCAACAGTCGATATGACACGATCGGTCGTGGATTCTGTAGTAGTGACATCGGGTACCCCAGGTCCGCTCGACGGTTCGACTGTAGTGGAACTGCCGAGGGTGAGAACATCGTCAGTGACGCCGAGGCCGCTAAATCGATTGAGGAAGTTGCCAAACATCGCCCCGTATGAGACATTCCCGGCAAAGGTTGCAACGGAGCCTTCGGTAGGCGTCGTGATTGATGGCTCAAGCGAACCGTGCGCGAAGTGTGCGCCACCCACGTCGCTTGGCCGGGCGAGTCGCAGCTTCGTAGCACTGGTCGCAACGATTGGGTCTGTCTCGAACGTAAATGTCGCCGACGCCCAAGACCCGAACACAACCCCTGTTGGAGTAGCCACGCTTGCTCTGAATTTGATCGTAGCCGGCCCGTCGCTGATTAGAGTGTTGGTCAAGTCGACTTCAAAATTGCCATCGAAGTCTGTGTGCACACTGCCGTCGGCGATGCCATTGCCGTCACTATCGAACTGAACAGGTACCGTAGCGACGGAGTTGCCGGAATTGACCACTCGTCCTCGAATGCGGCGGTCGGTTGTGACGTTGTCTCCTGGAGTATCCGTGTCGTTCACGAGTTCGATCTCGGTCACGGTCGGCAAATTGGCAGTCGCCTCATCCGATCCCACTGCCACGTCAAACGAATAGAGAACGCTCCCGCCTTCCGCGTCCTCCACGCGCGCAGTCACAGAATACTCGGCCCCAGATTGTTCGATAGTTGGCGTCCAGGACACTGTCCCGTCGAGAGCGATTGTTAGCCCGGTTGGTCCGTCGACTTTGTAAAACTGCAGGTTGGCCTCCGAGCCATCGGGATCATGTGCGAGCAGCTGCAGAACGAGCTGATGCGTCGCGTTGACGGTCTGATCACCGGTTGTTATGAACACCGGCAACAGATTTCCCGAATTAACTGTTACAGCGAACGTGGTAGACGACGAGAGCGCAGAGGAACTGGTTTCTGTAGCGATGATCTCGACAATGACAGTACTTCCGAGTTGACTAGCATCCGGTGTCCACGAGAAGTTGCCGTCATTGTCAACCTGAGCGCCTTCCGGTGCTCCAACGCCAAGGCTGTAGGTCACTTCATCGCCATCTGGATCAGACGCATGCACTGACAACGTCAGCGAGGTATCAACGCGCGCGTTTTGATTCGGGACCGGGTCGAACTCAGGCGCATGATTAATCACGCGTTCGATTCGCACGCCATCTGCAACCGTTTTCCCCAGGTCTCCGTACACGACGACGTAGAGTTCGCCACCGACAACCTGGATCGTGTTGGCGAGTTCCTGCCACTGGACGCCTCCATCTGTGAACCCAGTGGAATCCTGCCGATGGTCGGCAACGGTCTGCACAACGTTTATATTGTCGATGCCGTTCGCCACGTTGTAGTCAAAGATATCGTAGTAGACAGCCTGAGCGCCGTCCTGTCGTCCGACCCAGTTACCGTATACGCGATAGGTGCCGTCAGCGATGCCGTCAAATCTCCACTCGGCGTACTCGCTACCATCATCCTCAGATAAACGATAACTGCCGAGATACGCGGCGGAGTCGACCTCCGCGTCCGGGAGCCACCCCGTTGGAGAAAGGGAAAAGCCAGGATCACCGTTGTCCATAACCCATGCTGCTGTGACTTCCCCTTGAATTTTGAAGGCGAACGGAGACGTAGTGCTGTCGTTGCTCCCTACAACAACGGTTCCACCAAATTGGCCCACGTCGCTGGCGTCTAACTGAACCGTGAATGTCGTAGCCTGGCCACCGGGAAGCACATCAGCTCCGAATTGCTCGGCAATGCTAAACCCTTCCGGCAACACAGGTGCGTAAAGCACCAAGTCTACATTGCCGCTGTTTGTGACTATGAAAGTGTGCGTTACCGGCTTTCCGGCAGCGGTCGTTCCCATGTCGATGGTTGACTGGCTGCTGATCGCACCACCGTTGTCGCTTAACTCGAACATCGGTGCGTCAATCGACACCGATGCGGCAGCGCTGGCCTCGCTTGACGCCCCAGTGAGCGGGTAGGATGCTGTGGCGGTAACTAGATGCGTACCGATGCCGAGTTCGCCGGCAAAGATGCTGTATTCGCCGGACTCGCTAGCCGTACCCGAACCTACCTCAACACCGGCGCTGTGAAGTGTTACCGTCGCGTTCGGTTCGGCAACGCCGTGGAACATCTTCGACTCGTTTGCGTCCAACATGGGTGTTGATGGGATCGGCGGCACAGTCGAATCCACGGTAATCGTGACATTCTCGGAGTATGTGCTAGTGTTTCCAGCCACATCGATTGCATAAGCAGCAACAACGTGCTCGCCGTCAGTCAGAATTCCTGGGAAGGCGATGGAGTACTGGCCATCCACAGCGACTGCAGTGTCTCGCGGCAATCCGTCGACGTAGGCAACTGTTCCGTCAATCGACAACACTATCGTGTCTCCAGGCGCCGCGCTCCCTACGAATGTCGGACTGGTTAAATACGTTATCCCGTCGGAGCGAGAACTGCCCGAATCGCTAGCCGGATCCAACACCGGTGCTGAGGGTGCAACCGCACCCAGGTCGACGGTGAGGATCGTAGCTGGAGATTGCGGACCAACGCTTCCCTGTTCATCGACAGCCCTCACCGTTACGGTATGTACCCCGTGGGGAAGCTCATTGCCGATTGGCACTGTGATTGCATACGTGCCGTCCGCTGCAACACCGGTCGCAAGCATCTCGCCATTGACGAAAAGCTCGACCGTCGCACCCAACTCTGCTGTGCCAGTGAACGTGGGTGCGGCCACGTTTGTGATCGAATCCGACGAGGATTGGCCGCTATCGTCAGCGGTGATCAAAACCGGAGCGGAGGGACTTGCTGGAGGAAGCTTGATCGTAATGTCGGTGATTGTTGATGCTGCACTCGGATTGCCGGCTGCATCAAACGCAATCGCAGCGATACCATGCGGACCCGGATTCAGTCTTTCAACTTGGATCGAATACTGCCCACTCGTAACTGGACCCTTCCCGACTGTGATTCCATTGCTCAGGATCTCGATTGACGACGCGCCCACCGCCGTTCCGATGAAGACCGGGGTTGTGACGTTCGTAACGCCGTCTAGGAGTCCGCTATCACTACCGGGATCGAGTGTCGGTGAGTCGGGCGGCTGGGTCGGTAGAGTGTCAATGGTCAACGACAATGCCTGCGACAAACCGCTCTCGTTCCCGGCGGGATCGACGGCCATTGCCTCAACAGCATGGAGTCCGTCGCTGAGCATTGAAACGACGACCCTGTAGTGCCCTCCGACAGAGATTCCCGTCCCTACCTCCACCCCATCGCTAAATAGTAGTACGGTCGTTCCCGCGTCCGCCGCACCGACAAAAACCGGCGTTGAATTCCTAGTAGTGTTGTCGCCAGCAAGGCCGCTATCGCTCGCGGGATCCAAAATAGGGACTGAAGGGGTGCCGGGGACAGACCGATCGACCACAAGGATCAATGCACCAGCGGAGTATGTGACTCCACCGCCAGCCGCCGTCGCTCGGGCCTGAATTACATGCGGACCATCAGTCAGCACCACATTGGGCGCGATAGCGTAGGTGCCATCGGCTACAACCTGGCTCCCAACGAGCACACTACCCGCGAAGATCTCAAGCGTATCACCGATCTCAGCCGACCCAACAAAGACTGGATAGTCCGCATTTGTCCAGTTGTCATTCGGGATACCCGAATCGCTGGCGGGATCAAGTAGCGGGGTCGAAGGGGGCTCATAGATATTCGTGACGTTAACTGTAATTGACGCGGTTACCGAAAACTCCAGTTCGTTTTCAGGCGCAACCTTCACGTTGAGCACGTAGCTGTTCGGCAGCGTTTCAAAGTCGAGTACATCTTGATCAGATACGGTGATCTGACCGGTCGTGCCGTTCAGATCGAAGTAGTTCTGGCCGCTACCGCTCTCGACGGTGTACGAAAGATTTCCCACGTCGGGCGCAAATGGCTTGTCGTCCCACTGAATGGTTCCGACGATTGTTCCATTGCTGGAGTTCTCCGCCACGTTGAACGACTGATGAGCGAGACTCGGCCTGTCGTAGATCGTGCCATCGGCCGACGTCACGGCTGAACTGGCATTCGTGAGATTCGAGATCGCAACGGAAAACGTCTCGGACGGTTCAGAGTCGGTGTCCCCTAACACCTCCACCGTCAGCCACGCAGAGCTGGCGTACTGGGACACGGGCATGGTGACACTGACGGAAGACCTAGCTGTGTAATCAACGTCGCTGGTCGCGGTACCGGCCTGCGTGTCCCAGGTGAACGTGACTGGATTGCTGTTGCCCGATTCCAACCACGCTTGAAACACAATTTCTCGATATCCAGTTTCAGAAAGCGGCTCGTTGTTCGACCCGCCAAAAAGATAAAGTCCAGGATCAGGGTCAGGGTCGCCTTCGTCTCCGCTGCCGGACATCGGCATCGCAAACGGTTCGTCGGAGCTCTTCGCAATGACCGGATCGAGCAAGCGCCCGTTGAACAACACGTTGAATCCCAGCTCAGACGCTGATGCGAAGTTCACAGAGCGCACGGTTGCACGGCGACCTGCTTCAGATACGATGCGGTTGAGCAAGACATCGGCATTGCTCCAGCCGGCGTCGGTCAACTGCTTGGCAAGCCTGCCGTCAGCCAGTGGCTCCTTCCACAAGGCGTTGACCAGATAGGCTCTGCCGCTTGGGATGAGAAGTTTCGTGGACCAGCCCGGCCCCAGAACTTCTTCGATGGCGTCCATTGTTTCTTCGAGCTCGATCCACGGACCGTCGGCAAATAGAATCTGTTCGACCGACGGAAACGCGTTTTGATTGATTCCCGAGACGTCGATGAGTGTCGTATCGGGACCGGGCGCGAAAACGATGCCACGAATGTCCTCGGTAGCGACCTTGGTCGCCGAGGGGGCCGCGAGATTCAACTGCGCCGAGCCTTCGTGAGACTTTAATGTGACCATCTCACCGGCATCCGTTCGAATCGTCAGAACGCCATGTTGGAAAAACGAATCAACCGCCAGCAGCCTTCGATCTTCCAGCGGTTGAAGTTGAAGGCGTCGGTACCGATTGTCCTTGCGCCGGGTGAGGGCGCGCAATTTCCGTAGCGCTGGCATGAGGGTGATGTCCCGTGACTGGGTTCGCGTGCCCCAAGAACAGATGGCGTTAGTCGGCGATCACGAACCCGAAGGAGGTGGGGCGGGGAGTTCGCACCTATAGTGCGACAGGCATATTTATACCCCTAATGCCTACTATGTCAAATGATTTCTTGGGGGGCTGATGAAATTGGCGGCCGTGAGAACACACGCAATATGGTCCGAGTCTCAACCCACCACTACATCCTTAAAGATGCGTTCAACCTCGATCCAGAGAGTCTGGGTAAAGAAGCGAACCTCTAGTCGATTCACTCGCTGGTCGTCACCACGACATGCCAATCAACTCCCCCTGACAGTGCCGTTCGGACGGCACTGTGTCCTAAGTCGTTTGATGACCGGGGCGCAATGAATCACCAGTCGGCGAATGGGTGTTGCCTGTGCGGCTGCGGCGAAACGGCGAAGTGATGGTGCCGGGTTCGACGGCATCACGCTGCTACGCGACTCTACCGGGGGGCCATCTCGGCAGCCAGTATGCGCCGTCAGCGACGTCACTCGGGCCGCCGAAGCTCGCAGCGAAAATCTTCGAACTTTCCCGTCGGGCTTCGGGGGATTTCGTCGACGTAGACGAACCGCACGTCGAACTCGTCGCTCGTCGCCTCGGCCAGCATTTTGCGAATCGCGCCCTGTTCGGCTTCAGCAAGCGGCCGCTCCGAAACGAGCCTCGCTTCTAGCTGCGTACGGCTCACCTGCGCCACCTGAAACTGGCGGATCGGAAGTTCGGGACCGAGGGCGTCAAGTGGATCGACTCTCAGTGCCGGCCAGATCGTGTCGCCACTGGGCAGCACGAACATGTTGCGCTGCCGGCCGACGACGGAGCACAGAGTCGGCAGATTGATCCCGCACGAACACACCTCGCCCACCTCGGCGTAGTCGCCGATGTCGTAACGAACCAGCGGCATCGCGTAGTTGAATAAGTCTGTAACAACCACGCGTCCGGTGTGACCGGGCTGACATGAATTCCCCTCATCGTCGAGCACTTCAACCAATAGGTGTTCGGCTTGCACGTGGTATGGCCTATCCGCGGCGCATTGCACGGCAATGTGGCCGACTTCGTTGGCCGAGTATGCGTCGACAACGTCGGCACCCCACGCATCCCGGCAGGCCGCGCGCACCGGCGACTCGAGCACCTCGCCGTAGGTCAGGACTTGTCGCAAGTTCGCTAGCGACAACCCGCTTTCTTGGAAATGCCGGGCCAACGCATGGGCGACCGACGGGTACGTCTGCAGATACGCCGGCTGTTCGCGCACCAGCCAGACGGCTTGCTCGCTCGTCGTGCTCTTGACGTTCAATACGACGCACGGCCCAGTCGCTACCCGACCCACCGTGGCCGTGCCCCAGGTCGATAGCCCTTCGCCATCCGGCGGATCGGCGGCGTTGTCGGTGCGATAGCGGATTACGGCCAGCTTCTGGCTCAGGTCGGTACCCTGCCAGGCATGTTTGCGAAGCGTGTTGGCGATCCAGAAACGAAGCGCTAGCTCCGTGGTCAATACCACAACCGGCGTGCCCGTCGAGCCGCCGGTCCACTGCCGCGTGATGCGGCCATGCTCGGGCGGCACCTGAGTGCTATGCAGATCGCTTCCTGATTGCTGGATGTCGGTTCGCGTGAGAAACGGAACAGAGCGCCAGGCATCGGCGTCGAACGCATTGTCAGTGAACAGGCTGCCCACGTCCAGCCGACCGGCGTACCAGGCAACGGTCGCTTGTGCATGACGGACGAGTTGCGCGAGCAACCCATGCTGATGGCGCCGCAGTACTTCGGCCGGCCACCACTGGGCATTGTTTAGTTGAGCCAGGATCGAATTGACCGATTCGTATTTAGCCACGGCAGCACTGCGGGTATTCGCAATCGGGCCTTTGCTTAGGGCAAGCTCTCACGAAGTGTGGCCAATGACACGGTACGCCGCCCTGGTGAAGTTGTCTCGAGACAGCGGCGCGATACAGCATAGCTCGTCGCCGCCGGTGTGTCCCGGATTGCGCTGGGCAAAGAACCGAACGTGCGGATCGTCAAGCCGCTCGGGTGTAATGTCGGCCACGCCGGCCCGCAATCGATACTGGTCGGCATGGGCTCGGATCACGCCGGCGGCCGCGTCGTATTGGTCGGCGAATTTTGTACTGGCCAGCCCGTCGAGGACAGCCTGCATTTGGGGCGGCGTATTCGCATCGTGCCGCGGATAGAACTCGTGAAAGAAAACCGGCAGGAACCGGTACGTTTTGTAGCCACCACAGATCAGGAACCAGTACAGGTCTTCGTCCTGATGCTCGTCGATCAGCGAGAGCGCAAAGTTGCCCCAGACGTGGGCCAGCGCCTGGTCGCCCCAATGATCTTGGTCGATGATTGTGTCACCTGAGAATAGCGCTTTGACCGACCGGTCCTCCACGGTCGCGTCCAGCATCATTTGCGTTGAGAAACCGCACAGTTCGTTGGTCGCCGGATCGGTAACCAGGATGACCCATTTCTTTTCAGCCAGATCGGCTTCGAACAATTTCGGCACGACATTGTCGTAGTGCCGCTGCATGAGACACAGCAGTTCGGCTCGCTTGTCCTCGTGCAGTTGGTCGCGTGAGACCAGCCGTCCGTTGAGTTTCATGCTGGCGCTATTCCCGAAAAACCTCGCGACTTGCCCAGGCCCGGTTTCTCCAGCGCAATAGCCAGCCTATCCGGGGTGTAAGCGGCTGACAACTCGGATACGTGCCGCGACCTCAGATGCCTGATGACTAAGTGAGCTAATAGCCGGGTGTCGGTAAGGCCCATGGAATCGTCGTTGAAAACCCATGATGCCTACCAGTCGTTCATGCCCAAGTTGGGCAGAGCGTTGAATACGCACCGGTTCGTCGACCTAATTGTTCACGGCGTGCAAAGGACCGTGCCCAGCAAGACATCGAACCGTTCGCCAGACTTCTTCTGCATGTTACCCTCAAAATGCAGGTGAGCCACTTCCTTGCGCCGTTCGGAAAGCTCGGTTCGTTTGCTCGTTCTTCGTGTCATGTCGGGCTCTTCGTAGAATGGGGATAGGCAAACAGCGTGCCCACCGGCTGTTCGTCGTCGACTGCCGCGTGAAGGTAGCCGCTGGTGACCGTGATGTTCCAATGGCCGGCCGCGTCGCGCACCTCGGCCAATGTTCTGCCGCCTGCCAGCGCGTGGCTTAGGAAAGTGTGTCGGCCGTGGTGAATCGTAAGCGTCGCCAGGCGATCCTTCCCCAGGATTTTGCAAGCCGTCCGAAAACGCTTTCGAAGAGTGTGCCGCGAGAGGGGCCGGTCCGGGCGCCCAGGTCGTAGCGAGCACACGTACGACGCCTGCGGGCCAGCGCCTTCATCGAGGCGTTTCTGTTTCCAGGCGGTCAGGTCGGCGAGCGTACCACCGTCCCACCACAGCGGAACGATCCGTGGCCGCCCGCCTTTGGACGCGCATGCCCGAATCCGTAAATGGGGTCGCGGGTGATCCACCCGCACGTCGTCGATTTGCAACTGGGCGATCTCGCTGGCCCGCAGGCCACAGCAGGCGGCCAGGCGGAACACGATCAGGTTCACCCGTGTGTTGGGCGCGCGGGGTGCCTTGCGCGCCAGATCGGCCAGTACGGCGCCCAGTTCGCCGCGGGTGAGAATCTTCGTTACGTCCAGCGCACGTGGCGGTCTGGTGGCCATGTCGGTTGCCTCCCCAAGAACTGGCTGGTTTGTCCTTAGCCGGGCGCTTGCGCGCCGGCCAGTCAGCCAGTTACCTCGGGTTTGCAAACCATGCAAGCGAGTTGGGACCCAGTTTGCCCATGTTGGGTCCGAGTTCGCACGGTGCGGCGCACCGGTCGACCTGTTGGTGCGCGCGCAACGGCTCGCGTCGTGGCCCGTCTCGCACGTTTCGGCACCGTCCGTTTTAGGTCGGCCTAACTCTGCCGGGCTTGGCAACTCTGGATCGCGGGCCCATCCGCTTGATGTTTCCGACCCGTCATGGCTCATGTGTGGTGACGGTACGAGGCGCATCGCGAACCCCCCAGACCGATCATGGCGAACTACCTGGCCAGCCTGGCAGCCGGCACCCGATTCCAAGTGGCGGGCATGCCCGAACTGGCCGGCGTCTTGTTGCGCGCCAGCGATGCAAGCGCGACGGTTCGCCTCGACGGCGAAGCGATCACCACCTGGGCTCCGACCACGTTGGTCGAGCCGATTATTGACTCTTGTCACGAAAGGACCACCCCAATGCCAACCAAGACGACGAAGCAACCCACGAAGCGCAAAGCCAAGCCGGCGACCAAGCCCACGGCCAAGCGCAAGAAGAAGGCCCCGACCAATGCGGCCAAGGTAGCGAATGACAAGCCCAAGAAGCTTAGCGCCCTGGACGCTGCCGCCCAGGTTCTGGCGGCAGCGCAAGAGCCGATGAACGCCAAGCAGTTGATCGAGGCGATGGCCGCCAAACGACTGTGGACCAGTCCGGGCGGCAAGACGCCGCATGCCACGCTCTATAGCGCGATCCTCCGGGAGATCGCAGCTAAGGGCAAAGAAGCCCGTTTCAAGAAAACCGATCGGGGGCACTTCGTGGCCAACGGATAGACGTCCCCTGGACTTCCGCCCCAACGCCCCACGTTCCCCACGTCGGGGCGTTTTCTCGTTGCGGGCGTCCGTGGCCAAGCCGGGCCACTGATCGCCACGTGGGCCCAACTGTGGGGTCAGTGCGCTTGGCCTATTCGTTGCACCCAGAATCACGGCTACCCTCCGCAAACCTGGGTGAGCAATCGGCGCCAAGACCGGGCCAGCCCATCCGCCGATTGCAGGGCACCCACTTCCCGGCCACTTTGCTTGATGATCAACGCCACTTCGTCGGCGGTGGGAGCCAACCGGCATATATTGTCCTGGCACAGATCCAGCAGAGCGCCCTGGTAGTTCCCGTCGATGAGGTATCGCGCATCGATGCTGGTCTTCTGCGTGAACTGCTCCCACGCCTCACGTCCGATCCGAAACCGAAAGGCGGCAAGGTGGGCGACCAAGTCCCACGTACCGTCGACGTCCTCTTCGACGGTGGCACGCCACATGGCGTGCAGGAAGATCCCGGCCTGCTCGAGCTGTTCGTTGATGTAGACCAGGGCCAGGATATGGAGAATCTGCAGCGGCATCATCGTGTCTGGCAGTCGATATACGCAATCTGGCGTCGCCTGGCCGATAAGCTGCAATTCCGCATTGTCGCCGCGAACCTCCGCTGCAATTTGCCGGACGAGGCGCTCCTGCCGGCTAAGCCCTGGACTGTCAAGCGAGTAAGGCCGCTTGCCGTCTGGTGTCGTTGGCGCGATCTTGGTCGGTGGATACAGGCCCTGCAGATTGGCCTCGTCGCGCAATATCTGCAGCGCGGTCCGCAAATCGTTCCCTTTGATGCTGCGCGCGTACAGTGCCCGGCGTTGCATCAGGTGGCGGCCGAGCAGTTGGTCTCGGTCGCGCGCGGTGGACTTGGCCAGCCGTTTGTAAGCGCGCTCCACGTACCGACGTAGTTGCCGGTCGCTTACGCCCCATTCCAGCGCGGACGCATATTGCCGGATTTCGGCGAACTCGGCGCCTGCCAGCAGCAGCCGCACGACGTCCTGAACCCGCCGCGAAACGGTCGCTTTGTCGGATTTCGCCATCGTTGCTTGAAAGGTCGTTAGGCGGTGGACGTGACGCATGCGACACGTTCCCCTTTGCGGCCGGTGAATTTCTCCCATCGCTGGACGATCACGTCGCAGTACAGCGGATCGATCTCCATCAGATAGCTGCGGCGGCCCGTCTGTTCGGCCCCGATCAGCGTGCTCCCACTGCCGCCGAACAGGTCCAGCACGTTCTCGCCTGGACGCGACGAGTACTGCATGGCCCGCGTTGCCAGTTCAACCGGTTTCTCGGTCAAGTGGACCATGCTCTGTGGGTTGACCTTCTTCACACTCCACACGTCCACGGCGTTGGTCGGGCCCAGCCACTGATGGGCCGCCCCCTCGCGCCAGCCGTAAAAGCACCATTCGTGGTTCCCCATGAAGTCCTTGCGGGTCAGTACCGGATGCTCTTTGACCCAGATCACGGCCTGCGAGAAGTAGAGCCCGCAGGTTTTGAGCACCGGCGGGTAGTTGGCACAGTTTGCGTATCCGCCCCAGACATAGAATGCCCTGCCTGGTGCGAGCACGCGGGCGATGTTGCCGAACCAGGCGGCCAACAGCTCATTGAACATTTCTTCGGATACGAAATCGTTCTCAAGTGGCCGATCCTTGGCCCGTAGCTTCCGACCGGTAGGCTTCGACTTCTCGGGATGCCGGGCCAGGTCGAGAGACTGATGGTGTTTGGGCCCGCTAAACGAACTCAGGCCTGCGGCGATCGCGTTGTTGCTGCGCGGCTCGACCTTCACGTTGTACGGAGGGTCCGTATTGACGAGGTGAATCGTTGCGCCGTCCGTCAGACGATCCACGTCCTCAGGTTTGCTCGAGTCACCGCACAGCAGGCGATGATCGCCTAAGATCCACAAGTCACCCGGCTGCGTGACCGCCTCATCCGGCGGCGCGGGAACTTCGTCAGGATCGCACTGGCCTTCCTGGATGTCCGTGTGCAGAAACTTGTCGAGCTCGTCGGCGCTGAAGCCTAACAGTCCCAAGTCGAAGTCGAGTGTCTCGAGCTCAGCCAGTTCAATTGGCAACAGCTCAACGTCCCAATCCGCCAGTTGGGCCGTTTGGTTGTCGGCGATCCGGTACGCTTTGATTTGCGCCGCAGACAGGTCGGTCGCGACATGCACGGGCACCTTCTCCAGCCCCAACTTCTGGGCGGCCTTCCAACGTGTGTGGCCGACGATGATCGTGCCGGCTTCGTCCACGACAATCGGTTGCCGGAAACCAAACTCGCGAATTGAACTCGCCACTGCGTCGACGGCACCGTCGTTCATGCGTGGGTTGGCAGGGTACGGTCGAATGTCCTCGGTCGAGCGTATTTCGGTCTTCATGCCCTATTCTCCATTCTGGTTCTTGTCTCACGTCTCCGCGCGGAACGGTTCTCAGGCTGACTCGAATCGTGCTGGAAAGTTGGAGCAACAGAGGTACTGAACCTGCCCGGGGTCACCCGTTCGTCGGGTGCTGCGCACGTAGAGTTTGCCGCGATCGCAACGTGGACAGACGTCGCCGGTCAATGAACCGATGATCGGCAACCACGCCATGAGCTAGAGATTCTCCGCAACGTGTGATTTAGGAGCGCGTGAGCACTATCGTGCTGGTGGCTCCGAGTTGCGGAGTGCGGCCCTGGCTATCCAGGACGGCGGACAGGGCACCAGAGAATCGCCTGTCGCTAACTAATTGTAACAAGTCGGGGGGTCGGCACCAATCCTGATGGTGCTCGGCGCGTCGGTGCGTCGGTCCGACGCGCCTTAGTGCGAATTGAACGTTCACAGGATATGCTTTCGGTACTAGCTTGCTGCTATACCTTGCGTTCTTACAGCAACTCGCACTCAACCTCATCGAGGGCATAGCCAATGTCTGACATCAGGGAATTCGCTAAGCGAGCTGCTGATATGTATGGCGTTCACCAAGACACAATCAGAGGCGATAGCGAACTGTATCGCTGCCAGGGAGGACTTCCTGCAACTAGGCAAGCAGCCGCGGAACTCATCAAAGCCGCGTACGATGCCAGCCTCATCCCGGACGAGGGGCGCTATCCCACCGCTTGCTTGATGTGCTATCGACAGGATGCCGTATTTCAGTTTCACATTCTGTTCAGCGAACCTCGCGAATCATCGGCGGCGGAAATTGCTAAGCTCTCCCACGCCATTGACAATCGCAGCTACATCGCATGCGTCTGCGAAAAAGATCACATCACGCTCAACGGATTTCACGTCAACATGCTGTACAACCAGCGCGAATATGGCTATCTCTCGGGGCGCATGGCCAATCCGCTGAAGGTTCGAATCAACGGGCCGGGTCAAATCGAGGTGTCCTGCACTGGTACTGCTTTGGTGTTTCGGGAAGGCCACATTTCCGAGGAAGCACCGTTGGCATTTAGTGATTCGATGAAGCGACTCGTGAAACGAGTCACTAAAGAACTCAGTAAAGCCCGAGACGGCTTGATTGAGTCTCTGGACGACATCCTTAGTGACCTCGTACGAGAGATTGCTCGGTTGGGACATGGAGGGCTGCTGATTTTTGCCGACACACTGGAGGCAACACGCTTTTCCTCATTTCGCCCAATGGTGTGTACTTGCCTTTACGAGCTGCTGTGCAGCTATTGGGACGAGTCGGCCAAATTGGTGAATGCCGCTGGCGGCGTCGACGAACTTCTAAATATGTCTGATCGCAAGCACCTGACGCCGTACATGATGAATGTGACGCGGGCCACCGACCAACTGGAGAATTGTCTCCCAGCAATTGCTGGTCTTTCGGGCGTGGATGGTGCGATCGTGCTGACTTACGGTTGCAATGTCGTCGCATTCAACGCGATCATCGACCGGCAAAAAGCGCTTGAATCAGCGCCGAAGTTGATCGGCGTGAATGGCGAGGCAATCGACTACCAAAAGACCTTCGGATCCCGAGGTTCGCGGCATCAATCGGCGCTTCTTTACGCCCGCTCGGTGCCAGACAGTGTCGTGTTCGTCATCTCGCAGGATGGCTCTGTTTCCTCGTTCCACAACCCAAACAACGGCACGGTGATTTGCGAGTTCGGCTTACGACCGACGGAATGAGTCTAGCGTGAAAGACTGCCGTTTGATAAGTGCGTGGCACCGCTCCCAAGCTCCATTGTGCGATTCTACGTGCGTATGTCCATCCAGGTAGCATCATAAGTAGCGTCTTGGCACGTTCGCCTACGCAATGTAGAAGATCGTCGTCGCATTGCAGGTCAACCGACCTAAACCTTCCCGTTGACTGCCGCCTCAGTGCTAATCCTGTTGGCACATGTCGAACCCCACCTGTTTCATGAGTGTTTCACCAGCGATCCGCGTCGGTCGCATTGCCCGGCTCAGAGCGTGACAGGCCTTGGCGTGTCGGACCAAGGCAGGTTGCGGAATACGCTAAAATGATCGTTTCCGTTCTCGACCGAGCGACCAACGATGAACCCGTTCAAGGCTATCTGGAGTTGGCTAGGCAAGTCGTCTGTAAGGGAGCCCGCCATGACCGACGCGGATCAACAAGCACAGCCCGCCCCGGCGCTATCACCCTTGATGCAGCGTGTCAATGAAGCTCAGAACAATCGGACCGCCGAGGGAGTTGCAATCCGTCGCCGATGGCGCCATTGCTTTCATGAGGCGGCCCATGCGTTCGTAGGCCATCACTATGGTGAAAAGATCTGTCGAATTGAAGTCGACGTTCCCGCAGGACAACGCCAGAAGGCAAATATAGGGACGAAGAACTTGCAAGACGTCTTTGCCGCCGTTGATGCTCACGGGAAGGGTGCCCAAGAGGCTGTCGAGTCGGTGATACGATTCTTGTCCTATGCCGTTGCTGGCGAACTATTGGAGATTGAGGTTGAGCAACTCCTCCCTCCATTCGGTGATCGCATAAAGAACGAATGGGATACGAGATTCAGAGTTTTCGACTCCGATCTAAAGTTGATCGTGATGCTGGGCCAACAAGCTGGTTTCAAACACAGGAATGACTTGGTCCAACAAGCTGAAGAGCGGGCAAAGAACTTGATCGTCGATCATCGAGACGCTTTCGAGGCTCTCGTCATCCGTCTCTACCATCACGGGAACATCGAGCAGCCGGAACTTGGCGAATTCCTGGACGCTTGATGCCTGCGCCCGCTTGGCCGCCCGATAACCGGCATTGGAGGATCACTGCACGATTCGGTCACATCGACCGAGGCAAGTCAGGAAGTACGCTCTGTCGCCAGAAACGCCGCCCCCGGGGGAGCGATAATCGCGATTCGCGCTCGTCGGCCCTTGCGGCCGACAAAGCGAACTTCGATCCGCACGCCGTCTACCTCTACGATTCGCGTTTGACCCTCGTGATACCATTCGATGCATTGGCTGTGGCCCACTTCGACAGCAGCGCGCGTCGTGTCTGGACGAAGAACCGTGTCAGACATCGCGAGTTCTCCCAGCGTCAGCCAGCGCGAGGATCGCAGCCTTGATCGCATCGGGCAGACGTTCCCACTCAACTCCCAGACGGGCCAAATCAGGTGGGAAATGAGGGCTTTCGGCGGGTTCCAACGCGCTCGGCACCAATACGGGCACCGCGGCGTCGGTTGTTTGGCGCAACTGGTTGGGGCCGTTTATAGTTGCGTCCGACGCGCAGCAGTCTTCGGAACCGAGGGTTGTAGGTTCGAATCCTACCGGGCGTGCTTGGGCTGGCGAACCGCATTGCGTATTGTTAACGCCCTGCCATCAAGCACAAGTCGATTCGCGGCGACGCGTGACTTCGCGCTCGTGCTAACGGCTGCCGAGCTCTGGAAACTGCCGGTGGGCATTGTACGCTAGGGCAGCTCCTCCCACGACACGCCAGCGCTTCTTTCGCCTGTAGCGACGAACTCGGCAACGACTTCCAGCAAGTCATCAAAGGCGATCCGGAATCGACGATCGATCGGAGTCGGAGTGTCACCGACGAGGAATTCCATCTCGTTGCGACCCGGCGTGTCGCCCTTGGACACGGCCATCAGGAACGGGGGCATTCCATCGTTGGAGGAATACTGGGCGCATCCAAAGTCGAAAGCAACGCCGATGAGCAGGGTGAAGCCGTTGTCGCCCATGAATTGACACATAAAGGGCGGTTCGATTTTGCGCAACTCATCCAGCAGCAATACGACTCTTTCACGATCGCCAGCGACCGCGCCGTTTCGTGGGTTGTTCTCGTTCTGCAGATCTTGAAACGTTGTATTCATCTTGCTGCGATTTCGGATGCGTCCGCCAGTTCGCTGGGTTCGGCAGGATGTCGCTCGCCTTGACGCGGCGAAGCTCTTTAATGCGGTCGCGAAGCTTCATGTTTCGGACGGTAGTGGATGGTTACAATGGCCGCATGAGTGATGAGCCAGACTACGAACGGGACGCGCTCGAACGAGAGATCGACGACGCTGTGGGGCCTTGGGGTGGGCCTAATGCTGGGCCATTCACGGGATGGCACCTAATGGGTGGCGCGCTGTTTGCCATTCTGCTTGTGCTTGTGCTGTGGTGGATTTTCGGGTGGTGAATCTCGTAGAGCCTGACGTAGCGAAGCTCGTTGATTCGATGTCCAGGTATCAAAAGGACTTGTATCTCCAAATGCCGGACGGACTATGTCTCGCGGGGCCGAGCGGAGCGTGGAAAACCAGACGCACGCGGCCGAAAAGTACCTAATCAACTGCCATTGTTCGGTCGTCAAATCGCCGGGATACTGTCGTCCCATCCATGGGTGCGACTCCGTATGGCACTGTCTAACGTCTCTACGAGTGAGACACCAACGGGCTGATTCCGATGGAATGCCGCTTTGTCGCCGATGATTATACCGGCAAAGTGGCCACATTCGGAGATTCCTTCTGGGGTGTCCGCGGTTAATCAACGGCGTGCGGCTCGTGCTCACTCGCTACCGTCCCGCGCTCGGAAAGGCTCATCGGCTTGGGATCCTTGCACGGCCCAATCGGCGCACTGCCCAATCGTCACGCGTACTCTGAAGCGTTGGATTCGGTAGGTAGAGCCTGCGCCGACGTTCCCACCAGCGAGATGCCGCTAGATGTAGTCAGCGGCCATGCCCATCGCGCAAAAGGCGACATATTCATCGCTGGGGCTTCGGTCATCAGCTTCAGGTCCCGCGAGCCATTCATCGAGAGCCTCATCAAATGTAGCAAGCACCTGCTTCAAGTTCTGCAGCACTTCAGGAGGGGCCTTTTCAATAAGATCTTCCCTCGTCCAGTCGTCCGCGATCCCCCAAAACTCAGCGTAGGGAAGGAGCGGCCAGAACTGCTCAGGTACTTTGCTTCGGTCGAGACGAACCATCGGGCTACTCGTGTAGAAACCGCCGTACCATTGCCGCATTTCTTCAGCGGTCAGGATCTCCGTTTTGTCGGTCATGACGTGTTCTCTCCACGGCCATGCTTCGAGTGACTGCCGCGGCGGCTGCCCCCGCTGAAAGACCGCACTCGCGCCGGTGGAGAATCGCCCCACTATCTCTCGGTCCGGCGGATATGGCTGCCATAGAGGTTGCATGTCGCTACGCGATTCTATCAATTCAGCCGGTTTTGGTCACAAGGTAGGCGTTGGCGATTCAGTCTGAGGAACGAAAACGCAACGGTAGAAGGTGTGGCAAGCATGCTAGGTGCCGCGCACCGCTTTGTTAAACTGTTTGGGTCAGTCTGGCTGACTTCGAAGGACGCGCAGCGCTCGAATCCGCCCGACGCGAAATGCGGTTACGTTGACGGAAGCTCCAATGGCAAACATCCCCATGATTTTTGTAAGCAGTCCGAGGTTGGACTTGTTGCCCGAAAGGGAGGCGATACTTGCCGTCCTCCAGCGGCTCAAGCTGCCGCACAACTCGATGGAAGTATTCGGCGCCGATTCTCGGCCACCTCTGAAGAAGTGCTTAAGCGAGGTAGAAGATTGCGATATCTTCGTGATCGTTCTAGGTCATCGCTATGGAAGCGTTTCCGAGCCAGAAGGCCTGTCATTCACTGAACTTGAGTATCGTCGTGCGCTAGAGTGTAAAAAACCGGTTCTGGCGTATATTAAAGACGAATCGGTCCGAGTTCTTCCAAGACACTTCGACAATTCTCAAACAGGGATCGACAAGCTCAGGGAACTCAAAGATAACCTTCAACGACAGCACACCGTCTCATATTTCAAATCCGACGTCGACCTTGTAATTCAGCTGGCGATTGATCTGAAGGGCATCGCACAGAACGCTGAGGGCGCTTCTGCATCGGAGGCACCTCCACGGCTCGAAAGTCAAGCATCGCGCGAAGCATTCGATGACAAGAGAAGCGCAAAGGTCTTGGTGCGCCCTGGATACGCCTACGACCTGAGCGGGTTTCAAATGAATGTTGAACAAGAGGGCTATCAGGTCACGTCAATCGATCGCCCACTCGACAACGCCGCGCTAAAGGATTTCGGAATCATCGTCCTGACGGGATCAGGCCACAAAGGCGGGTCGCAATTTTCGAGCGAGGAAATCGTCGCAATCTCGGCGTTCGTCGATGCTGGCGGTGGATTGCTTTGCGCAGGCCAAGCTTGGTCTTGGTGCTACGATCAGTACGGCAACAAACCAGTCGAATTGTTTCCACTTAACGTCCTAGGTCGAAAACTTGGGTTTCAAATATCGGGAGAGAATGTTGGCGCGCCGAATCCCGACACGGCAGATGAAAACGTATTTGGACGCTTCAAAGACTGGAAGCACTTAGACCAATGGGCGCCGTCTCGCGTTGAGGCAACCGCCGCCAAAGTGAAACCCGTCCTCGAAGATGGACACGATGTCGCCATCGCGGTGTCCGGAGAATATGGCTTTGGACGCTTCGTCGTTCTCGGCCATGAACGAATGCTACAGTATAACCCGGAGATCGGGGCTTCTATTCTGAACAGTATCCGTCCAAAGGCAAGTGGCGTATAAGTCAGTGCATCTCCTAACCTCCACCACGCCGTCGATTCGCGCATTGCCGTCCAACTGCCGTGCTCGGTTGATTATTTGGTCCGCCCGGCTGACGCTGCTACGATAAATGGGCTCAGCCGGCAGCGACATCAAAACACCCGAACGGGAGCCAACGCGATGTGTCGTCATCTGATCGTCATTACCTTGGTTATGGTACTTGCCGCGCCGGCGCTGGCCGCCGAGCCTAATACCGACCAGCCCAAGCCGATCGAAGGCATCGGGCCGACCGACCCGGTTACGGTCGTCGGCGAGGGCTTTCGCTTTACCGAAGGCCCGGCCGCCGATGCGGACGGACGGCTCTACTTCACCGATGTGTTCGCCGGGCGGGTCCACCGCGTGGCCGACGACGGCACCGTCGAAACGCTGCTCGACGACAGTCAGGGCATCAACGGCCTGATGTTCGACGCCGCCGGCACGCTGTTCGGCTGCCAGGGCAGGGCGGGCCGGATCGTGAAGGTCGACGTCGACACCAAGAAGATCACGCCCTTTGCCAGCGAGTACCAGGGCAAGCGGTTCAACGCGCCGAACGACCTGGTCGTCGACAGCGTGGGCGGCGTGTACTTCACCGATCCGCAGTTCGGCCAGGCGTCGCAAGACAAGGCGGCCTTTTACTATGCGGCGGCCGACGGCACGGTCACCCGACTGGGCGACGACTTGAACTTTCCCAACGGCATCTTGCTGTCGCCAGATGAGACGAAACTGTACGTGCTGCCGTATCGGAGCGCGGACGTGATGGTCTACGACATCAAGTCGCCCGGCGTGATCGGGCAGGGTCGAGTGTTCTGCAAGATGGCGTCGGTCGAGAAGTTTCCGCAGCGCGGCGGCGACGGCATGACCATCGACTCGAAGGGGAATCTTTACCTGACGGTGCCGGCCGCCAGCAGCATCCAGGTCGTCGACCCGGCGGGCGAAACGCTGGGCGTGATCCCGGTGCCCAAGACGCCGACGAACTGTGCCTTCTCGGGCAAGGACCTTAAGACGCTCGTCGTGACCACGCCCAGCACGGTCTACGCGATGCCGATGGCCGTGGCCGGACATCGCCACGGACGGCTGAAGAAGTAACGTCGCGGGCTGCGGGTCGTGTGTTGCGCTGCGCGTGCAGCCGTGCCGTGGGGCAGCGCGACCGGAAGCGCCGCGCCGGGTTACTCTTCCTGGCTGACCTGGTAGGCTTCGATCACCTCGGGCGGAATGCGCCTGATCGGGCCGGTCGACAGTTCGACGAAGGCCCATTCGGTCGCGGCCGAAGCCAGCACGGCCTGATCGGCCGCGCGCACGATCTTGTAGTTGCGCAGCGACGAGGCCCGTTTCATCCCCGCGACCCAGGTGCGCACGATGACCGCATCGCCCAGGAACGCGGGCCGCAAGTATTTGATCTGGTGCGAGCGGACCACCCAGCCCAGGTCGAGCTCCTGGTAGCGCTCGGTCGCCCAGCCCAGCGCGGCCGAATGGGCCAGCGCCGCCGACTGCATCCAAGCCAGGTAGACCAGGTTGTTGACGTGGCCCAATCGATCGATGTCGTCGGGCGTGACCGTGATCGGATGTTCGTAGGGAGCCGGCATGATTCCGTTCGCGCTCTTTGAAGAATCCAAAACGCCTCAGTCGCTGGCCGTTTGTTGCGCGCGACCGGCGGTCCACACGACCCCGCGGCGAATGAGCGTGGCCGTGCCCGGCACGCGGATCGACTCGGCGGCGTGCCCCAGCACGGTTTGAAACACGCGGCCTTTGCCGTAGGGATAGACGAACGCCATCGGCTCGTCGCGCTGGGTGACGCTCGAGCGGGCCGTGGCCAGCACTTCGATCGGCTGATCGCCTTGTTGGTTGCAGTACAACTCGTCGATCGTCTCGTACGCATTCAGCCCGAGCGTGATCGGATGATCCTTGACGATCTGCACCTGAAACGGCCCGTACGGGTCGTGGCTCGAGCGGCCTGGCGCGTGGTCCCACACACGGCGGCAGATGTTGCGATACTCGGGCCAGTCGGAGGCCGGGGTCTCCGGCAGCGACGCGTGAAAGGCGCCGTTGCTGAAATGAACGATGACCAGCCCGCCGCCGTCTTTCAGAAACCGGACGAAGTTGTCTTGCGCCGCGCGGCTCAGCCCGGGCCGTTGCCAGTTGCAGTAGTTCAATAGCACCACGTCGTGGTCGTTCAATTCGTCGCTGGCCAGGAACTCCGGATCGGTGACGACGTTTATCCGAATGCGGCGATCGCGGGCCAAGGCTTCCTGGAGCGCCGGCGTCGTCTCGCGCCACTTGTGTGCCGAATGCTGATGGCCGGTGACAATCACGCAGGCGATCGGCTCGTCGGCCGGTCGGCGGGCCGGCGCGTCGTCGATCGTCGGCTTGGATTGCACACCGCCGGCCGGGACGTCAACGTGTGCCGTCCAGAGGATGGCGTTGAGCACCATCCGGCGAAACGGCGCGACGCCCCAGTTGTCGAAGAAATGCCCGCCGGTAAACCCGAACCCACGCCCGCCGCCCGCGCGCTCGACGGCCCAGGCGACGGTTTGCGGCTTTGCCTCGCCGGGGATCGGCGTCGTGAGAATCGGGACGAGCCGCGGATCGTCGGGCCGGAAGCGAATGTTGTAGTAGTACTCTTCGCGGAGCGAGAACGGCTCCAGCCCGCGACTGATGGGATGCGCGGGCGTGGTCGGCTGGCACGTGGTGGTGGCGGTTTGGATCTTCGAGAACCAGTTCCTCGGTCCGCCGCCGCTTTGATAGTCGAAGTAGCCGCCGATCCATTCCAAGAACTCGTCGCCGCCGCGCTGTTGCGGGACGAACACGGTCCAGTGAATCGCCACCAACCCACAGCCACGATCCATCTGCCGGGCCAGCACGTCGAGCCGATCGTCGACCAGCAGCGGATGATCCTGCTCATTGCGGTCAGCGCCGTCGGAGAGTACGACGATCGTGTCGGCGTCGTCCAGCGTCTTGGGGTCGCGCGGCCAGCCGTCGAAATGGATTTCTGTTTCGATCCCGGAGGCGGTGGCCGATTGGTCGAGGCAACGCTTGAGCAATCGCGCGGCCAGTGCGTACTCGTGCGTACCGGCCGGATGACCGCCGGGCCCTTGATGCACGGTGCCGGCCAGCAGCACGATCTTTTTGGGCCGCGTTTCGGCAGCCGCCGCGCTGTGGACGACCGGCCCCATCAGAACGGCTGCCAGCGCGAGCGCCGCGAGCACGGCCCAGAACGCCGGACGCGCGAGCGATGCAACGGGTAGCAAATGGCTTGGCATGTTCGATTCGTGTTGGGAAGTGTCCGAATGGGCAGTGCGGACGACGGCCGGCATGGCACGGAACGTTGACCAGCATGCGGCATCGGGCGCGTCGTTGGACGACACCACAACTTGCCTGGCAGAATACCAACGGCCGGATGGCCGTGCAACGACGGACCAACCGCGCGGCGCGCGGCGGTACGTTTCCCTTGGCGATCTGTCCGCGCGCAGCGGTGCCTGGGAGGGATCGAAATCGAATCCGTAAAAACGAGCAGTTAAAATTTGTGCGCCGACGCCCGGCATGGGGCCGTGGCTTCTTGCGACT
>ERZ869936.221-NODE-221-length-63915-cov-39.397260_pt1 | contig 63915 bp, 72 predicted proteins | sample MGYA00520876_ERZ869936 | MGnify/ENA primary metagenome ERZ869936 (study PRJEB32218, sample SAMN09650985) | biofilter metagenome | isolation source: enrty point of leading RO module | place: Saudi Arabia: Thuwal, RO plant located on Red Sea | collected 2016-02-17 ... | reverse complement strand
GAACCTACTGATTAAGAGTAGGATTTAGGTGTTGACGCAACCCGTTACGGGTTCACGACTTTCTGTTTAAGAAAGTAGCGTTGTCACCCTTTTTTGTCACCCTTTTGCGCTCTGTTTCGGACCGCATTTTCAACTTACGGTTCGGCAGAGTCAATGGGTCTCCTGCTCCTAAGAGGTTCAAGGCATGTACTACAAGAAGACTCACGGCTGCTATTACACCAAGATCGACGGCAAGCATTATCGGCTCCATCCGAACAAGCGGCAAGCCGCCAAGATGGAACGCGAATTGAAGGAAGCCCACGAAAACGACGGCATCATCGACGAATCCAACCCGACCGTACGGGAAATCATCACCGAGTTCCTGGAGTGGACCGAACTCAACAAAAAGCCACGCACCTTCAAGTGGTATCAGGATTATCTGGCCGGGCCGAGGGGCTTCGCTGCCTTTGTCAAGAAAAACCTTTTGGTCCGGAATCTCAAGAAGACCTACGTCACCCAGTGGATGCAGAAGCATTGGAAGCATACAAGCGACAACACGCGGGCGGGCGCCATCACGGCACTCAAGCGCGTGTTCAATTGGGCCGTCGAGGAAGACCTGATCGACGCTTCCCCGATTGCGAAATACAAGAAACCGCATCGCACGTCGAGGAGCGACGAAGCGTACTTGTCGCCCGATCAATGGAACAAGGTCGTCGCTGCCATCAACTACGCCGAACTGTTGGACTACCTTACCGTGATGCGGGAGACCGGATGCCGCCCCCAAGAGATCAGGACCCTCAGGGCGGAATGGTTTGATCGCGAGAATCGGCGTTGGGTTTTTCCAGTCGAAGAATCAAAAGGCGGGAGGGACAAGGCAAAGAAGCCACGCATCGTCGAACTCACGGACAAGGCGTTCAGCATCTGCCAGAAATGGGCGCTGAAATATCCAGAGGGGCCGATGTTCCGCAATTCCAAAGGTCGGCCGTGGACTGCGAGTGCGCTAAAGTGTGCCTGCACTCGCATCTCCGAGAAAGTCGGCTTCAAGGTGTTTCCGTACGCCCTGCGACACACGTTTGCGACTGACGCGCTGCTGAATGAAGTTGGAATGCAAGAGACGGCTGAGCTTCTGGGTCATTGCGACACCCAAATGCTCAGCCGCCATTACCAGCACATCGCCGCCCACCGTGAGCACCTGAAAAAGGCCCTGCGAAAGGCGCGAGGTGACGAAACAGGAGCCGCCTAAATCTTGAACGGGTTCGAGCCATTCCTTAATCGTCTGGCCGTTGGTGCGAGACTGGTCGTCGCGAGTCACACGAATGTGTCACAGGGGTGGTAGATGCTGTGCAGACGTCGGCGACAGCCCGCGCAAGTGCCAACTCGATCACCGTACCAATCCCATGACGGTACCTGTGAATCAAACGTGACAAGAACGACCTTGCGAGCTGGTAGCACTATCTTGGAAGACCGCAAAACCCGAAACGCAGGAGTGCGGCGTCGAGCCGCGCAGAGCCTTTCAGCGGAATCGGTCGCCAACATCGAGAGGGCTGTGGCGCGTGGTTGGCGGCCTGCTGCCAGTGAGCCTGTTGCCAAGCAAGCGGACGCGCATAGCCGCTCAGCAAATCCGTAAGTCCTGTAGTCGATGCCGCCGCAATGAATTCCTGGTAGGTAAAGGCTGCCGCCTCGCTGGCGATGGCGTCCAGACGCAGCCGCGCGTCGAGATCCGGTTCCGAGATGGACAGACCCTGCGGAAAGCAGGCTTCATTTCTTAGTCGTTGAAAATCCAATATCCACAGCGCACAGTGGTGCCTCGCGCGGAGCGCGGACACCTGTTCCAACGCAGCCTGCAGGGATTGCTCGTCGGGAAGGTGATGGAGCGTCCAGACGCAACTCACCGCGCTCCAACACTCAGTCATGATCTCGCTGGGCAAATCCAAGATGTTAGCTGCGATCAGGCGAACCCGATCGGCAATGCCTTCCTCGTCCATCAGACACTGTGCTTGCGCGAGCATATTCGTTGCCAAGTCGACGCCCGTGACTGTGATGTCGGGGCGGCGCAGGGCCAGATACGCCAGCGCCCGGCCCGAACCACATCCCAAATCGAGCAGGCGTCCGTCCTTGGGTAGGAGAGCATCGAGGCAGCGTGCACTCAAGTCGTGTACGGCGCGCATGCCGGACGAAGTCGCTCCGCCTTGATGAAACTGAGCGACCGAATCGAGTTCATCCATCAGCATGGGTTCTAGCTGCCGCGCCCGACCGGGCGGGGTGAAACGCTCGCGAAGGGCAATGAGCGGGATCTGCCAAAGGGCTCGCGGCACTTTGTACTCCGAGTATTTCCCGTGTTGCTTATCTTCGTGAGAGACGCACCAACCGTCCCGTATTCTTATCGAAAGTACGGACCCGGCTTCTTGCCTTCACAGTGTTGTTTGAGAAGCACCATAAGGTGTCCCCAGGTGGTGTTGCAAATGGCGTATATGCCGTCGGTCGACTTCCAACCTTCGTGGCAGAACCGCAGCCGTGTCTTGCCTTCGTTGACCGTTAGGTTCCAATGAAGTCGGGTGCCTTGCCATTCCTCCGGCTCGCCCTGGCAGGACCAAACGACTTGCTTTGCAGGGACGATCTCCTCAACCGTCATTCGAAAGACGGTCGCCCCTCCGCCAAATCGGAGAATTGCCTTGCTGCCGACATCCGGACTGGCCTCGCAGTTGGCCGTCCACCAACTCTTTAGGCCCTCTTGCGTGGTCAACGCATCCATCACCGTCTCTGGCGCGGCGTCGATCACAATCTCGTGCAGCATTTCAGCCATTACCCATCTCCGGTTAGGTGCATGCGGATCGCGAAGCTTTCTGGTCAGTGGTAATGGATCAGCCCTGGTCACCCGAAATGGCGACTGGCTTGATTCCGTGCCCGTCGGCCAGCCAAACGTCGCACACCGGTGAAATGTACGTACTGTGGTCAATGTGCGGGAACAAGCGGGCGACAAACTTCTCTATCGCCTGGCTCTGCTTAATACGGTCAACCGCCTCGGCATTGTCGAACACGGTGATGTGGTAGTGATGTAGCGGGTTTTCCTGACTTGCGAGCCAAAGCGAAAGCTGCACTTGCGGAACTTCGTTCTTAAAATACTCGACCAACTCCGCTGCCGCGGCCTTGCCCTCCTCAATGTCACCGTCCGGCTTGAAGAAGTAGTCGTTGACGATGGTAGTTGTCATGACGTGGTTTCCTTTTGAATTGCTTTCACTATTCCAAACCAGCCGACCTAATCGTTCGCTTTACCTTGGCCATGCTCAAAGTATTCGCGCAAACTCTCGTTCAAGTAATATGCCCACAGACTGGCGCAGACCGTTTCACATTCCAACGGGCCGAGCCCGACGTGAGTGAAATCGAGCCGCGAGCGGTTGTTCTCCAGTGGCGTCATCTCAAAGCGAATCGTCGTACCGTTCCAATCGTACAAGTCGCTGAATCCTGTCTCATCGGGGTGCTTCGCGTCGAGTACCTTCCATTCGACCAACTTCGGTGCGTCGAGTTGCATGACTTCCATGTTGGCGTAGAATCCGGAATCGCCGAAACGAAACGACGCCTTTCCCCCGACATGCGGCTCGTAGTCACAGTCCTTCGTCCACCAGTGCCCAACACCCTCCCTTGAGGAAAACTGCTCAAACAGTCGAGCGGCCGGCACGTCGTATTCGAGCGCCATCCGAAAGTCCTCGCTCGCATGTCTCACCGAAATAGCCAGGTGATTCGCAAAGCTGGCGAGCATCTTTTGCCAACCTTCCCGATGACCCTCCCGAATCGGAGTGTCGGGCAGGTCGCTGTGTCGAACGAGAACTTCAGTCGCATCGTCTCCCAGGGCGTGAAACTCCACAGTGACGAGCGTGTTATCGACATCTCCCTGATCCGTTCGAGCGTTCCAGGTGTACACCAGACGTTCCGGCTGCGTGACTTCGCGAAACTCCCCTTCGACCTCGCAGGTTGCTCCGTCTGCGGGGTCGCTCATATTGAGCCGATACTGTCCTCCGACGCGAAGATCGATCTCGCACAGCGTACACTGAGCGGTGTCGGTCGGACTCCACCACTTCTCGACGTGCTCCGGGGTCGTCCAAGCTTCGAAAGCGATCTCCCTCGACGCCTTGACGAGTCGGCGGACGACGACCTCATCCGATTTGTCTATCATTTCTTTCTCTTTGGATTTCGTTTGATCTGCAGTTGCTCAGCGTACTCGGCGAAGGCATCCAGCGACGAGTTCCATATCTCTCGGTGCCTCTCCAGCCACGTCACCGCCTCCTCAAGCGGTTCAACCAGCACCTCGCAAAAGCGCTCGCGCCCCCGCTTGTGCTGCCGCAACAGCCCGGCCCGCTCCAACACCCGAAGATGTTTGGAAAAACCGGACGGGGAGATTTCAAATGGTTCCGCCAATTCCCCGACGGTCCGTGGACCCGCTACCAGACACGTCAAGATGGCTCGGCGCGTCGGATCGGCCAAAGCGGAAAACACGCGGTCCAGTGACGGCTGATACTTCACCATCTAGCGAAGTATCTCCGAGGGAAAAGAACGTGTCAAGTAGACCAGATAACGACGAGTCACTCAGCCCAAGGTAAGTCACGCCGGTGGGCAGCCAAGTCTGGAATCCGTAGACGGGCGCCATCACGCGGCACCAGTCTTCGAACATCTAACATCATCGCGGCAGCCATCACCAGACGTCGGCAAGCGTCGGGTTGCTGGCTGGTCGGTCCATCTCGGATTACAGCCTAGATTTTGAGATACTTGCGTTGCTTCGCCGTCGTCGGCTTCGGCGGCGGCGAAGCGGTTACGTCCACGTAGTCCTGCAAGTTTTTCAGGGTGAAGCGGATTGTTCCACGACCGCTGCCGAGTCGATGAAATCGAATCGAATCGTCGGCCATCAAATCGCGCAGAGCGCGCTCGGAGATATTCAACCATTCGGCCGCTTCCGTCACGGTGAAGAACTGCTTCTCCACCGCTTCTTCCTGCCGGCCAGCCATGATCGCCCCTAACGTGAGCATTGCGGCAGAGGCGACGTCCCCGCCGGTTTCTTCGTGGAATCGTTTGAAAGCAGCGCTAACGCTGTCGCATTCGATCGTCGTCATGATTGGACTTCCACTCCACACAGCCGATCGCCCAGCGCTTCGGCCATTGCGTCAAGAACGTTCGGTCCGCCGTCAATCTGCAGCGTGACTTGGCCGAGGTTTGTCTTCAGAAGCCTGCGACCCGCGATTGCGCGGCGGATTAGCAGAGCGACCATCCGAGCGTCTTCGACGGCCGTGTGCGAAACGTCGCCGGCAATGCCTGCTCGCTCCATGCACGTATTCGTGTCCGGCAGAAGAAAGCCGTCGATCTCAGGCCGCCAGTAGAGCGGGGCCGGGTCGAGAATGCGGTGATGTACCTGGATGTACTCATCCCACTTGGTCAGCTTGCTCAAATGGCGCGCATCGAACTTCGCGTAGTTCTTGCCGGCGACAACGATCTTCTCGTCGGCAGGATTGAGGCCATGTTTCTGGAGCCATTTCTGGAATTCGCCGGCCACTTGCCAAGACGGCAGGTAGGTAAAACCTTCTTCCTTGGTGGCGATACGGCGGAAGATCGTGGGATGCATCGAGACGGCGTATGGCTCGCCGACGACGTAGCCTTGCTCCAAGTAGCAGTGGAACGTGGGGCATTCTTCCAAGTGGTTCATGCCGTCGTCGATGACGGCGCCAATCTCAATGACCTGAGACCGCTCCGGGTCGAGCCCGGTTGTTTCAATGTCGATGCTGACGTAGGGCATAAGCTTCGTTCCTTATCAATGCGCATAAAAATAGGCGGGCAGCAGATCGCCACCCGCCGTGTCGGATTGCAGACGTTCAGGCGGTTTCTTCGGCGTTGGGCTTCTCGCCGTCTCCGCCGTCGGCCGGTACGTCCGCGGTCGGCTCTGCGGGACTTTCATCCGTGGCCTCTTCGTCGCCGGGCTCCTCGTTGGACGATTCGTCGGCCGGTTCTTCGCTGACCGATTCGTCAGTGGGAGTCTCCGAGTCGTGACGCTCGCCGACGACTGTCACGCTCATTTCGCCGGGCTGCGTTGGCGGAATGGTATCGGCAGCCACGAATTCGATCGTGGACGGGGCCGACTGATTGCCGGCGTCGTCGGTGTCGCGAAGTTCCAGACGAACCGCTGCGTCCTGCGGGGCTTCCAAATCGGTCACGACACTGTCGCCGGCGGCTGCCGTCCGCGAGTCGGCTTCATCGCCATCGACAAAGACTTTGAGTTCACGGCTCACGACATCGGTCGGCTCGGACAGGGCTGGCAAAGTGACATCGAACAGAATGTAGTCTTGGGACATCTCGTGCCTCTCCTTGAAGGTAGAAATACGCAGCGGGCCTGGAACGGCCGGACCCGCACTACGGCCTTTCCCGAAGAGTCTTCGGAATACGATCTGAAACCAGGCGATCAAGTGAATCAGTCGAAAATGCATCGTTAGTTTCCTTGTGACCGGGATCGGCGAAGCTACTTATCCAGCGACGCCTCACCGTTGCCTTCGCTGTCGTCATCCGATGGTGAGCGTTGCCAAGAAGGACAGATCAGTTTCAGCAACTGTGGATTCAATCTCGGCTTCACCCACACGGGTGGACAACTGCCGATAATGCGGCCGGCGGTGCCTTTCTTGCCGACGACCGATGCGGCGATCTGCGCGCGAGCCCGGTCCATGCGGCCTTTGCGCGGTGCGCGCTTGAGTCCGATGAACTTTTCCCAGACACGCTGACTCCTCTCGCAAGCCTTCTGGGCGGTCTGCAAAGTCCGGTACGGCTTTCGCTCCGCGGCAAAGTCCCAGAACTCGAATCCGTCATCACGTCGGCAGAGAACGGTGGCGTAGTATCTGGCTGATCCGAGGCTGGAAATCTCGTTCCGCCAACAGATGCGGTAGTTACCACACTCGCTCCGCCACTCCTTGTAGGTCTTCTGCGTCTTGCCTTTCATCCGTTTGCGTTTGAACTGCATGGACGCTTCCATCCGCCGATGAGCCGGCTGGAGGTGGACCGGCCCATCGGCACTGCAAACGGGGCAAAAGCGGTGAATCGCTCACGGCAGAAGAATCTCGACGTAATGACGGATGACGGCCTGGGGACGGGTGAGTGCTGCGGCGTCACCGTCGCTGGAGCGGTGCGCCTCGCTTTGTCCGAAGAGGGCCTCGACCGCTTTCTGTTGCTGGCGAGCCTTCCTTTCCGCGTCGAGCCGTTCCATGAGTCGTCCGAGAACGTCGGCGGCGTAGCCGGCGCTATCGTAGACTTCGTCTTCCCAATCGGTGCGTTTGTCGGCGGGTGTTTGGCTGAACTCGAACAGCGACACCATCGTTGATTCGATGAGCGAACGACTCGCTTCGCCCTCGGAGACGCGGATGACGTACCAGGCGTCATCACCAACGCGCGGAATCTGGCGAACTTCCTTGCCCTCATAGTTGCTGCCGAGTTTCACGCCGTAGAAATACGTGTCGGTTTGCTCGACGATGATGTATTCGCCGCTACCGAACGTGCCGGCCGGCGCTTCCAGAAAGAGCACTTTGCCGATGTAGCTGGGCCGGTTGGCGTGCGCGGTTACCGCTTTGAGCAGTCGCTCGACTCCGCAATCGAAGTCGCTCGAAGTCTTGTTCGTGCCCGCGTCAGTGCGGGGCTTCTTGCCGTTTAGGACGTGTGTCGTCATCGTTAATATCCTCTCCCACGATCTATCCGTGGATGCATTGGTGAATAGTGGTTGTGATAGGCCGGTGCATGGATGATCTTGACCAGCTTTGGTTTGTCGCATTTGGGGCACTTGCGTTTGGCCTTGTCAGAGATCCTTTGCAGGATCTCCAACTTGTGACCGCATGCGTCGCATTGGTATTCGTAAAGTGGCATGGTGTTCTCCAGGCCCGACCCGGCCCGCCGGGGCGCAACAACAAGAAGAAGCTGCCCCGGCGGGGAAACCGGCTAACCGGCGGGTGGTTCAGCGGGCTCGACAACAACGCAGTTGTCGAGATTGAAGATGGTGACTCGCCGGCCAGAGGGGTTGTAGCCGGCAACGCACGGTGCCTGCGTTTTGTCGTGCTGGACGACTTGAGTGACGGTCACTCGTTGCAGCCACATACGCGAACCACGCCGCACGGGATAGCAGACGGTACTGCCGGCCTTGATTTCGCGGCCGAGGAAGTCGGTTGCCTGGGTCGTACTCATCAGTTCCTTTCCGGTGTCCATCGCGGTGGATTCTCTGGCGTAAACAGGCTGCCGCGCGGCAGATCCCGCTCCGACTCGATCGCTCGCAGACACTCCTGGTAATTGAGACAGGTGTTCAGACGCAGCCGAAACTCGGCGTTGTCGATCTCGCCTGTCGCCGCCAGTTTTCGGAACGCCGGCTTGAAGGTGTCTGAGATGCCGAAGTCATCCAGCATCACCTCAAGGTCGTCGCCGGCGGCTTCCAATGTCGCGGTGGCCATAGTCGTTACTCCGAGTTCGGGCGTGGCGTCGCTAACGAGCATCACAGGATGCCAGTCAACTGAAGGCAGCAAGCAACGGTCAGCACGGTCGCCGCAAGAATCGCGACATAGATCAAGAGATTCGCCAGGATGACGCCCAGGGCGCCGAACGAGGCGCAACCGAAGACTCGTCGAGCCATCGTCACCCGTTCATCGTGCCCCAGGAAGAATGGAGTATGGGTTTTCATGGTTTGAAGCTCCGAAGTAGTTATGCGAGTGATGCGGCGACCTTCGCCAAACGGCCAGCCGCGTCGTATCTACTTTCAGAAACAGGAAAACAGGCAGACCAAACGGCTCATTTTCCCCACATTGCCGGAGTGGACTCGCTGATCCGCTTCAAACCGTTTTCTTCCGCAATCTTGTCACAATAGGTTCGATCGTATTCAACGAGCGTGCAGCGACGACTGATCCGATCGCAGACTCGCAACGTTGTGCCTGTGCCGCCGAACGGGTCGGTCACTCGTTCGCCTTCGAGCGTGCTGAGCTTGATGCATCGCTCGACCAGGTCTTCGTGGAGCTGCGTCGGATGCCAGTTGCAGCGTTGCCGCGAGTTGCCGGTGACGCGCGGAAAGTCGAGAACATCGCCCAGGCCAGGGTACTGCATGTCCATCACGTCACCTGGTACGCGGCCACGCGGATCGGCTCGCTTGTCTCCGTGGAGTTGACGCCACGACGGAACACGAATCTGGTCTGGGTACAGCGGTGCATCCTTGCGCTTGAGCCGCAAGAGAGGTCGGTGGTTGTTACCCAGATCGTGTTTGTTGTGTTGGCCGAACGTATAGACCTGGACGTTGGCCTTGGCTTCCAGCCAGTCGTATTCCTGGAGGAGCCGCCACACCAGCATGCCCATCGCGAAGGACCACTTCGCGTTGTAACTGACCCACACAATGCCGGCCTTCTGAATGAACAGCCGTAGGCAGTCGTCGAGCCATGCGACGTATTCGTCACTGGCGCGGCGGTCGTCGAATTCGTTGTAGTCCAGGGCGATGTTGTCGGGCGGATCGGCGAAGATACATGTCGAGTCGCCCAGCGCACGCAAACGCTGGAGACAGTCGCCGTGGATGAGCTTATGTTTCAGCATCGCTGTTCCATTTGAGCCAGGTGCGAAATGTGAGAATTACAAAGGCCAGGTTGACGACGATCAGATCGAGCTGGGCTGTAGAGATGCCCTTGATCGTCCAGCAGACCGCGCCGGCCATCGTCCACAGCAGTGCGTTGCGATCCTTCGACGCCAAACGCCAGGCGCCGACCAGCAGCATGGCGGTTCCGGCCCAGCCCATCGCTCAATCACTCTCTTCGATAACGAGGGCCGGTCGCAGCGATAGCGTGACGACCGGAATCAGTTCGCCGTGTTCAACCGGTTCGCCGGGCTTTTGCCAATCGAGTTGCAGGTCCGTCGCGCCGGCCCCACACATGTCCAGGCCCAGGGCCACGTGTTCGAGTATCTGGGCCAGTCCCGCGCCGCTAATCCTTGCCTGACGGAGTCGTTCAAGCGACGTTGCGTGAATCTTCACAGGGCGGCACCTTCTCAATCGTGATTTGCATGGGCAGGCGGCGATTCTTTGGGATACCAAGCTCACGCTTGATGAATGCGCGAGCCTCGCTGCGAGTGTCGGCTTGGACAATGCCGTGTATCGCCTCGTGACCAAAGTCAGAACCAAGCTGCCAACGCCATTCGTATTTGGGTGGCCGGTTCACCGGATCTTCGATCTTGCCGGCGGCGACCAACTGACGCTTCATCTGTCGCAGCAACCTCGTGGCAGCGGTGTCCCGATTGGTGCGGCGGCGCGTCTGTTTGGTGGCGAGAAACTGATGTCGTGTCATTCGACTCATGCGGAATTTCTGTCTAAGAGTTGACTAAACTTCACACCGTCTTCGGATTGTCCGTACATGCGGAAACAGTCCTTGATGAACGGCTTCTGGGCGCGGAAGCCCAACTTGCGGAGCCAGGAACCGATGCATTCGCTCCCTGGATAGATGAGGCTTTCGGGAACGACCGCGAACATTCGCGTGCAGTGATTCTCGATGGCGAAACGAACGCAGGCGTTGTAGAGCTTGCGGCCAAGGTTGCGACGACGATAGGGAGCCTTGACGGCAACTTTCCGTAGTTCCACGTCAGTGCCGATCCGCAGGCAGACACCAAAGCCGACAGGCGTACCGAAGTACGTGCCGACCGCGATCGCGTGTGTCTTACAGATTTGGCTCCACTCGGCGGGTGTCCATGCGTAGTCGAAGCATTTGATGTCGATGTCCAGCAGGTCGTTGACATCGTCGCCAGTGATTCCTCGGACGTTGAATAGCATGACGCTACTTCCTGAACGGCGGCCGAACGATTTCGTTGAAGAAGTTTTCGCGCGAGGTGCCATCGGATGCTAAGCCGACAGACATGCCCGAAAGGATTTCACAGCGCTCGTCCGAATCGGCACGTGAGAGGTCCGTAAAGATGTGGCCGGTCTCAATCGCGTCCCAGCATTGCACGGCACGATCGAGCAGTTTGAGTTGATAGTCGCGGCGAACCCGCGCACGGTGATTGGCAACGCGCAGCAGCGGCTTCTGCCCTTCGCCCATGTACTTGCTGACAATCTCGTCGATGCAGAGCACAACGCTTTCGTCGCCAGGCACTTCTCCGAGCAGCCATCCGTAGAGCGCCAACTGATCGGCGTGCTCCGCATTGGAGTCTTCCATGTAGCCGCCGTGGATCGTCAGGCCGCGGTGGTTGTGCGGCACGTAGTTCTTGTGTTGCTTGCCGTGGCTGGATGACTGCCGGCCTTCGGGGTTCTTCTTGGTCTTGCCGATGCCCAAGGCGATTGCGTCGTAGCCGTCGCGACAGAGCGCATAGTTCTTGGACGGGCTTGCACCGTACTTGCTGCAATACCCTTTGACCTTCCAATCGAGGATGACATGGACGCCGCACTCGTGGACAAACCGACAATCCGGCTTGCCCGTCACCGGCACTCGTTCGCCGACAACGTCCGTGACGGTGAATTCAAAGCGGGGTGCTTCGCGCGAACGGAGCAGTGTCGCAAGCAGTTCGGCGTAGGCGCCGGTGTGAACGTAACTGTCGAATACGTACTTGCCGTGCTCCCTTGCCCAGTCGCGATTGTGCGGTTCCACCTGTTCTTCGAAGATCGCCTCAAAGCCGAACTGCGGATCGGCGCCTGCGCCAAAGATCGCCTCGTGCAGTGACGACTTGGCATAGGCGTCAAACGCCGAGCCGATCGACATGAAGTTCTCTTGGGGAAGCTTTGGCGCCTTGGTCGGCGCCAGATGGCGGATGAAGAACTCCTCGCGATCTTTCTCCCAGAGCGACAGCGACGAGTGGCTAAGGTATTTAGGCTTGCGCAGATTCGGTATGGGCATCCTTTGGCCTCGTGCAGTAGAAGACATCCGTCGTCCACTCGTATTCGCTGTCACCATGTTTGGTGATCGAAAACGCTTCCAGCGGTGACTGGACGAGCGGAATGATGAGTCGGAGGTTGGGAAGCAGATGGGGCGACAAGAACGCCTCGTCGGTCGGCAGCCAGAACACACGCTCATCCGTTCGCGTGATCGTTTGGTTGCGGCCCCACCGACCATCGAACGGGCAGAACATGACGTAGACCACAAAACCTGGCCCCTCGATCGTTCCGCGCAATTGAACTTTGTCGGGGATCGCTCGGATGCTGGTTTCCTCGTCGAGTTCTCGAATGGCAGCTTCGTGCGGCGTCTCGCCCGTTTCGATGTGGCCGCCAGGCAGGTTGTATTTGCCGGCCTGCCATTGGGGTCGCTTCTTTTCGATCAGCAGAACTTCGTCCCAATGACGATGCGGCAGCGGATGGGCGAAGCAGAGCACGTACTCTTGCATCTCAGTCGTCATGGTTGCCCTCGTGATGGAGATGGCCCTCGGAAATGACCTCGATCCGCCTGCGCGCGGTCTCGAAGCTTTCGTGTTCCAGTTCGATTCCAACGAAGCGATTGCCGGTCAAAGATGCGGCAATGCCAGTCGAGCCGCTGCCCATGAAGGGGTCGAGAATGATCCCGCCGCCTGGCGGTGTGACGAGCCGGCAGAGATACTCCATCAGCGACCGCGGCTTCACGGTCGGATGGTTGTTCTCGACCTGGCCATTGCAGGTGCGATCTTTCTTGTTGGCCTTGGCGCAATAGAAGAAGCGCGAAGCGCCTCCGGCGTCGCCGTAAGTGCCGGTTGCTGTCGCCTCGTCGGGGAAGTTGTCGTGATAACCGCCTTTGTTCTTGCTCTTCTTGCGCCTCTGGCCGGCCTTCATCTTGCCGCTTTTGAGTGTGCCGGTCTGGTGATCCAATGCTTGGGCAGCTTGCTCGTCAAGAAGTGCATTGGCGGGCCAGCGTCCTTTCGCATCACCGCCGCGTGGACCTGGCTTGGGCGCGAAGTTCGTTGAACCGCGGTCGGTGTATCGCTTGTCGGCCGTCGGTTCACCTTCACGGGTGCCGCCCTCGCCCGTTCCGATGCGCGAGTCGTCGATATTCAGTCCCGCGACGCCGTGCGTTACCGCGTTATGGGCAAACGTGCCGTCCAACGGCTTCATTGCCAAAACAATCGGCTCCCACGCCGGCTTGAGCGACGTTCCCCAGCCGTCCCAGAGTTTGGCGTCTGCGGTCGCTGGCGCGGTGACTTGCGCCGCCTTCAGTCGGGCGTCGGTACCTGGCGCATGCAGGCCCTTGCCACCGCCATAGCAACCATCACCTGCTGAGTCGTGAAGGTGATACCCAGGCTGGTCGAGCTTGTCTCCGATGACTTTGCGCTGTGCGCCTGCGGCCTTGTCAATCGCCTTACCGATGTCCAGCGACTTCGGAAAGCCGCTGCCGTACATCCACACGAGGCAGTCGCGCACCTCGAATCCGCCATCTTCGATTGCGCACGTCAGCCGGTGAAAGGTGCGCGTTCCGCCAAACGCCAAGAGCATGGCGCCAGGCTTGAGGACCCGCAGAACTTCCGCCCAGAAGGCTGGACGGAATGCAATGTCACCGCCGTCCCAGGTCTTGCCCATGAAACCTGTCGAGCCGAGCTTTGTTCGGCCGAAGGGCGTCTTGGGATCGTTAGTGCGAGGACTGCCGCCGCGGCTAAGCTGCGTGAGGTGATACGGCGGATCGCAGACACAGGCCGTGAAGTGGTCCGCGTCCAGCCGTGGCAGAACCTCGACGGAATCCTCGCGATACAACGTCGCTCGCTCCAGTTCGATGATGTCGTACTGCTCCGCGTCGGCCATGTTTATCGAATCAACCAGATGTAGAGTGCGTAGATCATGAAGGCCGTCCAGGCGCAACAGCCAAGCGTGCAACAGAAGGCCAGCCACTGGCTTTTGGCGTGGCAGCCGACCGCGCCGGTCACTGCGAACGCGACCAATGACAACAGGTAGGCGAGAAAGGCTTTCACTCGACGGCGTCCCGCTTTCGCCAGTAACGGGCTTCCTTGGGCACGCCGTCGTCAGAGAGTTCGCGGTACTTGAACGTGATGACTTGGCCGAGTTGGAAGTGCTTGCCGTGGAAACCACTGGGCAACTCGTCGCCAGGGTGGGCCACGGCGTGCAAGCGGGCGTCGCTGCCGTGTAGTTCACGCTGGGCCATCGTCATGCCGGAACCGATTTCGAATTCGACGTTGCCCCACTTGAATTTCAGTGCCCCGATCTTTCCCAAGACGTTGCCTTGCTTGCCTTCCTTGCCGGCAACAAAACCGGTGACGACGGCTTCGGCGTCCTCGAACGGCTTGTACTTGAGCAAGCTCTTGACCCGCTTCGGGCGCCACGTTGCCGCCGGATCGCGAAGGACGATCCCTTCGCCGCCTTTGTCCAGCACACGCTGGAGAAATGCGTCGGCCGTCGCCTTGGCTGCGGCTTCGTCGTGCGGCAGCTTGAACTGCTGGTGCATGAAGACACGGTCGTCTTGCGACGGGATCATTTCGCGCAGGAACAGCAGTTCGTCATCGAAAGTCGCCGTCGGATCGACGCACACGAAGTCCGGCAGATCGGTGGCGCGATCTCTCACCCATGTCTCGATGCGTGCGCGATTGATTTCGCGCAGCATGTTGGCGTTCTTGATCTCACCATCGCAGAACACCTGCGGCAGTGGCGGCGTGCTATAGACGGCGTACTGGATCTGATCGAACCGCTCGTCTGGTGCGTCGCCGGCGCAGATTGATCGGCAAAGTTGAAAGTTGCCGCGACCGGCCCACAGTTCGCCGTCGAGCGGACAACACGGCAGACGGTTGAGAAACCAATCGGGCGCCATGATCGGGTTGCCGTAACGTGACCACAGCCCTGTGGCTACCGGTTTGATCTTTGCCTTGCGGCGGCCCGTCTTCGGGTCAAGGACACTGGCATAGGGAACGGCGGCAGTGACACACCCGCGACTCAGCCCGCCGTCCCAAAAGCAGCGCGTGCCGTCGAGCTTTTCAGAAACGTAGAAGCCGGCGATGGTATGCTTGTCTGGCTGATAGGTGTGGCCTAGTTGAAGCAATTCACGGCGGGCCATCGGCGCACTCCGATCGCAGAGCGAATGAAGAATGGAAGGGATTAGTTGAGGCAGGAAACGGGCGCGACCGATCAAACGGTCAACTCCCGTCGGGACAAGGCGTCGAACTGTTCGGCCAGGTGCTGAAACGTGTCCGTGCCGATTAGCGAATTCCACGGCCGCGGGACCAAAATGGCTTGCCCACCGTGCTCACGGAACGCAGCGACGTTGTGGTCTGCATCGTCGATCAGCAGCGCATCCGGCCGAGCGCAAAAGTGTTTGCGAGGCCCGATCAGGAATTGCCGATGCATCCACTTGGGAAAGTGACTGTGAATCCATTCGAGCTTGCCTGCCAAGCAGTCGGGGTCGATCGTCGGGCTGGTGAGAATGCAGATGCTTTTTCGCCCCACGAGCGCTTCGCAGTGACCGAGCAGCCACTTGAACTCGGCGGATTCCGGCGCGGTGGCCCAGGCGCGACGATCAATAGTGTCCCAGAACTCGCCCACCGAAAACTTTCGCGATGGATGCAGCCTGTTGGCGGCTTCCACCAGATCCCAGCCGCACCCGACGGGGTAATCGCGGTAGCTGTAGTCGTCCACCGGACAACCGACGTATTTCAGGAACGACATCGGCGACCGGTTACACACGCCGTCGAGGTCAAGCAGGATTCTTTGCGGGCGCATCGTGCCTTAACCTTTCAATTCGGACTTGGCGAGAAATCTCTGGTAGAGTTCGCGACGCATCATGTACGCCGTGGTCTTGGGGACGTTGATGGCTTGGCCGATCTCTTCGTCGGAATGACCTTGCTCGCGCATCGCGACGATCACGCGGTCTTCCTCACAGAGGCAGCATGTTTCGATCAGGTCTCGCAGCTCGAACATCGCCGGCCCGTGTTGCTGGCCGTCGTCTGCCAGCGTCTCGGACGGGACACCGACGTTCTTAGGGGCGTCGATCTTCTCGTTTTGCGCCCGCTTGAGTCGTTTGGTCCGATCGGGAACGCGAATGGTCAGTTCGTTGTCAACGACTTTGCCGATCTCGCGCTGGACCGAGACGGAGATGTATCCAGTCGCGTTGGACCGCTGCGGCAGTTTGTGCTCCATCATCGCGCTGACGGCCTGCACGAGCCCCAGGAAGCCGGCGCTCTGCATGTCGTCTTGGAGAAACTCCGCCTGCGGAAACGTGTTGACGTACGAGTTGACCTTGTCGATCACCAGCGGCATGTTGCCCTGGATCATTTCCTCGCGGGCATCCGCGTCGCCGGCGCAGAGTCGGGCATAGAGGGCGTCGTTCTTTTCCCGATCCAGGGGCTCGTCGATGCATTGGCCCAGGCTCTGAATCAAGTCGTGGTTGTATCGGTTCATGCGCGTCTCCCTTCAATGAGGTCCACGCGCCAGGCCGTGCGGGTAAAGAAGCTGCGCGCTTCACACGCTTCGCGTGAGTAGAGGTATTGCTGTCCGTCGGGGTCGAAGATCGTGCCGTGGTCGTAGGCGACAGCGTGTTGGCAGCGTCGGCCCGCGCCTTGGATGACTCCGACCGAGGACCGGATGAGAGAAGTAAATCGCTGCCAGTTGTCGGTTTCGGACTTGCCGAAGGTCACAACAACCGTGCGACCGTGGTGGGATGTTTGGTTTTGGTTTGGTGTCGCCTGGATCACAGGAAACAACTCGACCGGCGTGACCGCGTAGCCGAGTCCCAGGCACACGGCAATGCACTCTTGGACGTGCAATCCGCGGCGGCACATTGGTTCGGCCAGCGCAGGAAAACACTTTTCAATGCCATCATGGCCAACCAGGTCAAAGAACTCGGCGACAGGAATGTCCAGGGCCATCGCAAAGGCCGTTGCAATGCACGACCAGGGATTCGGTTTGGTTTGCAACTTCATGACAGGCGCGCGGACCGATCGTGCGGATCGTCGCGAGATGAGGTTGGAGGAGGGAACGGTTGCACCGCGCGAATGGCAGTGCGGCGAGCTTTAGGGTTCGCCCTGTCGATCTAGTTCGTCGAGCAGGGCGTCAATGTCGGGCAGGTGGCCCCAGGACTCTTTCCAGTAGTCGCGCCAATTGGGCGGCTTGAAGAGCTTGTCGTATTCGCGTTGTGTCGCAGCCGTGAGAATCCAGATGCCGATGCCTTTCTTTTCCCACTGCGGCCACTTCTGCCGCTGCGCTTTGGTGAACGTGTATTGCCCCTCGATCTTGCAGTCGATCCATCGTTCGCCGTATCGCCGATGGAAGCAGTAGAGATCGGGGATGCCTTTCTGGTACAGGTTGCCGTGCATCGGCTCGACGAGCCAACCGCGCGCTTCGAGAAACTCGACGAGATCGCGTTGGAGATACCATTCGGGACCATGTTTCGGTCGCCTGATCTTTCGCACCATCGTCCTCGTGCGCACACCCTTGGTGACGGCCTCGGTTCGGTCATTTCTGCACGACTTTGCCGTTCTGCCAAATGACGTCGGTCGTCTTCGCGCCGTTTTCTGTGCTCGCCTTAACCACGCGAACTTGCGCCTTGTATCGAAGCCGCTTGGCACATTTGATGGCTTGCTTTCTGGCCAATTGCTCCGCCTGGCGGAGATTGGGAATCACGCCAATTTCGATTGGCCAAATCCACCACTTCCAAACACGAGCCACGTTGACTTGGTAGTCGGGTTTAACGGTGTGGACGTTTTCCCAAGCTCCGGTCGCCCTGTGTTTGGTCTCGATCTTGAACTGGGTCATGCCGCCATCATTTCGGGGCAGCGAATTTTGACAGGTTCGGCTCCGCCTTTCTTCTCCGCCCAGTTGTCCATCTCCTTGAACCACGTCATGCCGATCAACGGAACGCGATCGCGGAAGCTTTCCACGGTGTCGCGGACGACTTCCACCACGGGCTCGGCCATCGACGGATGGCTGACGGTCATCAGTTCGTCGTGAACGTTCATCGGGGCGACAAGCAGTTCATGGACGCCTGCCGGCTGCAAGTCCCAGATGCGGCGCTGCACCTGTTTGGTAATCTGCCCGCCTGGACTTTGAATCTCGTGGTTCGCTGCCGCCCGCATGTTGGCTGCCTGGATGCCGAATGCCGCACCGTAAAGGGCTGAGGCCACGGCGCCACCCACGGTCTGGATGCGACCGTCGCGGGCACGCTGACATTTGATCTTCGCGGCACGCCAACCCTTGGGCGGTTTGCGGGCGAGGTTGAACAGTTCCTTGGTAATCTGGTTTTCGAGCGTGAAGTAGCGGCGGAAGCCGAGGAACGATTCCACGTAATCGGCCGGATCGCGCCACACGACCATCGTGCCGATGCCGCCTGGCTGGGTCATCGAGCAGAATTTCTTGAAGGTCGCCTGACGCGCCTTCTCGACGCCAGGGTATTTCTTGATGAAGTTCTCGTAGGCCGCCTTGGCAACTTCTTCTGCAATGCCGAGGTTGCGCATCAAGGTCCGCCAATCTCCGCCGTAGACCATCGCGAAGATGCCCGACTTACCGGCCCCGTACATCTTCTTGTTCGCCATGACCTGCTCGTAGGTCGTGCCTGGGAACAGTTCCATCGCGAACAGGGCGTGGATCTTTTTCCCGCTAAGCAGCGCCTTGCGCAGGTTGGGATCATCGTAGACGGCGTCGGCGAGCGTCACCTCAAAGCTGTCGAAGTCACCACCGCCCAGCAGGTAGCCGTCCCAGGCCAAGGGAAACATGCGGCGGACTTCATCGGCGGCCTTGATTCCCTGGGCATTCAGGCCGTCCCCGCCCGACATCCGTGTCGAGAGTGTGCCGATAACGTTGAACGAGGCGTGAAACTTGCCGGCGCGAAGCAGCTTGCGGTACAGTTCCACTTCCTTGGCGGCCGTTTTCACATCGAGGATTTCTTTGGCCCGCCACGCTGCCGGATGATTCCCAAACTGGCCCGTGTCGTCGGGAATGTACGCCCCTGGCTTCAAGATGCCGCTGCCGTCGCAACGCGGGCACGCAGGGTCTTCTCCGCCGCACTTCAGGCACTCTTCGTCTTCGGTGACTTTCCAGCGGGCGATCGCTTCGAGGTTGGCCTTCTTGGTGCTGGTCGCAATCGGACCTTCCTGCTCCATCTCGTCCATGCACTGGTAGAGATAGGCGCGGACTTCATCGGGTTTGTTGACGTTTACCGGTGACTTTGCGACCACCTCGCGAGCTTCGGCGAGCAACGTCTTCATTCCACGGTTGTCGATTTTGAAACCGCGCCAACGGACGACCGGCACCATGCATGCCAGAAGCGAATCGTCATCGCCTGGCTCTGGGAATCCGAAATGCCCGTCGAGGGCGCGGGTGTAGACAATGTCGTCGCGGGCGTAGTCTCTGGCGTCTTGTCGCGTGGACCAGTGGTCGATGAACTTCTCGATGACACCAGGCCAGGCATAGCCGGCTAGGGACCGCTTGCCTGTCTGCTTGTCGCGCTTCCAGACTTCCCAGCTCTTCTCCGGTTTGCTCAGCGCCAAGGCGGTCGGGGCGAAGCCTATTTCCTTGGGGTACCAGGCCGGATCGGGTTCCACGTCGCGATAGTGGTACTTGGGTTTGTATCCGAGGGCGTGCTCGGCCAGGAATTTGAGGCCGCCGGCCGGATTGAATTTCAGCACCACGTCCTTAAAGTCTTCCAGGATCTCTCCGTCGCGACCTTTAATGTCAAAGACCTGCCACCGCGGCGCATCTTTGTCGTGGCTCTTGGCAAAGTAGATGCCGTCGATCTTGACGCGCTGTTCAAGTTCTTCGGCCAACGCGTATGCCAACGCCGTCGGCACGCGGCGGATACGCACGTCGCTGCGGGCCATGAGCGATTGATACGGCCCTTTGCGCGAGTGCAACAGCAGATCGAGAGCATTGGCTGGTTTAACGCATGGGCCGTCCTGCCCCTGTGGTTCAAGCTGCGCGATTTCTTCGATATGTTCTTCCGGAATCCAGTCGGTCGGGCAAAGCCGGAAGATCGTGTAGATCTTGACGATATGGAACCAGTCGAAGACGAGGTTGAAGCCGACAATCGTGTTCTCGCAGAGCCACTCGATCAGTTGCAGCGTCTTTCCGACCGGTTGTTTCCAGATATCGACCAGGTGGATCAGTCCGTCCTCTTCGGCGTACTGCAACAGCACCATCATGGAGTGCAAGCCGCAGGTTTCGGAGTCGATGTAGACTTTGGACATGGACAAACGGTGAAGACGTATCTCGGCGCGTCGCGATCGCTTGCGGACACCAGCACCGAGATGAAATAGGAGATGTGAAGATGCCACAGGACGTGGCGAGATGAGTTTGCTTATCTATCTTCAGTAACAGGAAAAGACGCTCCTGTTCCGGCGGCAACTTTGCGAATTTCCTCGTCTAATTCGTCGTCGCTGATGTAGCCGGCAGCCCAGGCCAGTGAGCGCGTCGTCAGACCCGCAATACCGTGGTTCATCATCTTGGCGATCATCTTGTTGATCTGAGCTTTGGTCTTGCGGTAACGAAATCGGCGGCTCAACTTGCCTTCCGACGGGCGCCGGCCGCGGCGCTTCGCCAGTGCGATCTCATGCGCCGCTTTGATCTGCTCTTCCGGCGTCGTAAACCGGCTGAGGATCTCTACGTCAACGAGACTCAACGTGCCTGCGGCCACCTTCAGTTGCACCTCATCGGGAAGCTTCAGAATCCGCAATCGGGCGTGGACCCATCTTCTGTCCCGTTTGAGTTCCTGCGCCGCTTCGCGGATCGGTGTGCCTTCCGGAAACAGGCGGACCATCGCGTGGGCCTCTTCGACCGGATTGAGATCCTTGCGTTCCAGGTTCTCCGTGAAGTTCAGCATTCGTGCCTGGCGGTCGCTCAGGCCGCGGCGGATCATCGCCGGAATTTCTGACCAGCGGAGAAACGCGGTTACGGCCCGAAACCGGCGGTGGCCGGCCAACAGGCGCCAGCGAAAGTCGCCATGAGAAAACGTCTCGATGTCTTCCACCGGCTGCACAACGACCGGAAATTGCAGTCCGCCCGCACCGATGCTTTGCGACAGATCCTCAACCGATTGCAGTGTGAAGTTCCCACGGCAGTTGAAGTCGGGATCGTAGAAGATTTCCGATACCGGCAGCGCGAAGACGTCGAACTGTTCAAGCCGTTTCATATCAGGCCGGTGCCGACGATGCGTTTCGCTTTTTCCCAGGTGCTCGGCCGGTCCGCGTCCCTTTGATGTTGACGTCGGGATTGAATTCCAATTTGTAACGGTTGGGGCCGCACTGCTCGCGGTCGCTACGGAGATTGACGTTCATCCGCCACGTCACCCCGTGTTTTGGGTTGACGCCATGAATCCACTGTGATGGTTCCGAATAGCCGGCGAAACTGTTGAATGCATAGGCATCCGAAGCGACCCAGGGACCGTTGACGATCAACTCGCCGTCCATATCCCCCACGACGCCTGGCTTGTGAAAATGTCCGCAGCAGAAGTAGCGTATCCGCGGACCGTCCTGGGCGTGAGCCAGGGCCGTGAGATTACGCTGGCGGCGCTGGAGGCCATAGTAGGGAATCCCTAGCGACCCGCGGACATCGTCCCCGTGAAAGACATGGAATCCCACGCCGTTGATGTCCAGATTCACGGAGAAGGCGTCAGGTATCAGGAAGTCGATGTTCCCGATATCGCCGCAGTACAGTTCGGCAATCTTGCCGACCAGGTAATCCCAATTGTCGTGTGCGCCGTGGTGATCCTTCTTCGCCGTCCTACGGCCGTGATTGCCTGGCACGTAGACGACGTGCATGCTGCGGAAGTGCGGCGCCAGGTCGCGGTACATCAGCGCGTGCAGCTTGCCGATGGCGAAACAATTCTTGAACTGGTTGCGGAAATACGATCGCTCCGTGTGTCCGTGGATTTCGCCGCTGGTGTGGTCGCCATACGCCAGCACCCACAAGTCCGTGAAGCGAAACTGTGGGTGCAGTGTCTGCTGCGTCCACTCCACGACCGTTTCGACGTATCGTTCGCCACGGCAACACGAGATCGGGAAGTTATACGTCTCCAAGCCGCCGCACTCGTCGGGCACCACCACCTGGTCATGGTGACCATCGGAAAGGTGCATGACGCAATGTTCTTCGATCTGCCCTTTTCGCCGCGGACGTCGTACGGGCGGCAACGGCTTGATGGGGATGATCCGGTCGGTGAGTACGTCGGTCATGGCCTTGAACAGGCCACGCTGCTTGGCGCCGGCTTGCGCCTTCTGACGCTCACGGTTTCGCTCGTCACGAAGATGTGCGATCTCCGCTTCAAGCTCCAGAATCCGACCGTTGGTCGGATCGTAATCGACGTTCGGCTTTCGCTGTCCACCAGCCCGCTTCACCGGTGGCCCACCTTCTGGCCAGGGAACGTCCTTGTGAGTTCGACCGGTGGCGATGTCCGAGATTGTCGAGCGACTGATTCGGTGTTTCTTGGCCACGGCCGGCTGCGTGGCATCGGGCTTGCACAGGTCGGACTTGATCTGTTGGACCTTTTTCTTCTTCAACCTGGGCATGAAGGTTTCTCCACGTATGTCGTGTTCACGTTGTGGGCCACTTGCCCAGCGGACATTGCCAAGTTCGCCCCTTGGCTTTGACGGGTAAGAAGCAACCGCACTCTAGGCACCAGTTATCTTCGCGCCGGGGACACGACGCACAGGTTTGCAGTCGAATGCGATAGGTCGTTTTGGGCACGGTCCGGCAGCCGTCCGCGGCGAAGGCCGTCAGCGCTTTGGCGAGGTTCCATGCCCGATCGGGGATCGAGGACATCGGGATTGGGGTTGGTTGTGGTTGGTCATGTGGTCAGGGCATCACGGAAGTCACCCATCGTCATCAGTTCCAGTTTGCGGTTGGCCTGAATGACTTCGAGAACTCGCTCGTCGGTGGGAAGGTGGATGAGATCGACGATCTGGCAGCCGAGGTTTTCATCCATGCCTTTACGATGGATGCGATCTTCGGATTGAGTCCGGTACTCCGGCTTAAAGCTGTTGCTCCAGTAGACCGCCATGCGCGCCTCGACGAGCGTGAGAGACATCCCGCCGGACTCTGGGTGCGCGACGAATGCCACGCGGGCGTTGCTCGCCGTATCGGCCCAATAGTCGAGCGCGTCGGCGTCGGTGACGATGTCGCCTTCGTGCGTCGTGACTTCAAACCCGCGACCGTCACAGCGCACTACGTCCCACTTTTCTTTGTGGCAGATGCCCTTGACGCGATCGACCGAACCGGTGAAGCCCGCGAAGATAACGATGCGGCCGACCTCTTCGTTCTCTTCCAGCAGGGCTTTCAGGGCGCTGGTTTTGGGACACGGTACCTCCCGAACGATCCGCTTGTGCTTGACGACTTCGCCGGAGCCGCCGCAGCGAGGGCAATCTACCAGCCGCTTTTCGAGGCGGCCGACGAGTTGCTGGTCGAGCATGTCGATCGCCGCGAACGTGCGGTCTTCGTCCGTCGGGTCAAACCATTCCTCGACCTGCCGTTTGCCGTCACAGTGCGGGCACTTCGTCTTGCCGTCCTCGACCTCGCGGTATTGAAACCCGTCGCTTAACTCGCGAAGTAGCGTCAGGCCAGTGATTGTGTTCACTGCCGACTGTGCGAGGGCCTGCGCGACGCGGAGCGTGCTGGCGTTGGGTTTGCAGTGGATCTTGCGGTAGCGTTTGTCGGGCAGACTCAAGCAGTCCTTCTTGTGCTTGATGACGACAAGCCCCTTGAGCCGCTCGTACATGTAGGCGACTTCGTTGAAGCTCGGCTCGAAGGGGTGCGCGTCCTCGCAGTCCTCTTCGCATGCGTCGCCGTCCTTGTGGTAGCCGCTATCGCGAAGCTCGCCGCAAATGGCGCACTTGTTCTCGTTGTCCTTCCAGCCGATACGCTTCTTAAAGACACCGGAGTCGTATTGAGCATCGACCATGAAGGCGAGCCGGCGTTCGAGCGCCTTGGTCGAACCCTCGCGGAGAAAGCCTGGCCAGGCGATTTCGCACTGGCTCCACCAGTCGAGCGGCGACTTGGGCGACGGCGTGCCGCTCATTTCAATGACGTAGCCGTCGAAGCCGTACGTCTCGCGGATCATGTCGGCGAGTCGTTGCGCGCCCGTCGATCGCTGCGAAGTGGGTGTTTTGAGCTTCGACGACTCGTCGCAAATCAACATTTGCGGGATCGGATCGCCAGGCTTGTGCTCATCGACCCAGCGAACGAGCCCTTCGTAGGTGAGCATCTCGACGCGAATGGATCGGTCCATGTTCCATTTGCGGAATTCGCGCTCGATGTTCGGCAGGCTGCTCTTGGGGCCGACCCAAAACACCCACTTGATGCCGGACCGCTCGATCACTTCCTGGGCCGCCAGCGTCTTCCCAACGCCCATTTCGGCGGCCCATAGTTGGTAGTGGTAGGTGAGACCCGAATCGGCCAGATGCTTCTGGTGCTCCATCAACGGGCGATCGTAGTCGTGTCGAACAAGGTCGCGATCGAACCAGGCGTAGACATCCTCGCCTTGCAGAAAGCCGAGTTGAAAACGATTGCGAGGGCAATCGTCCACCGACCAGATCTTGCGGCCGTCGCCCTCGACGTAGCCGTGCCAGCGCGACCCCTTCATCGCCTTGATCTCATCCTTGAGGGCATAGGGGCTTTTGAGAAACTCGATGCGCCCGCCCGTGTAGGCCAACGTCGCGGGAACGCGGAGCAGCGTCCCCTTTGCGGTGCGCACAATCAGCTTGGTTTCAGCAACTCGCGGTGGGGCTTTGATCATCGCTTGCGTTTGTCTTCGAGATAGAAGAGATGGTCGGTGGTAGACTTTTTGGTGAAGTCCGCCCACACTTGGGCCAGACCGGCCCGCTCGAACAGGACCATGACTTTGCAGTAGCAGGCGCGGACGGCGTGCTCGCGCGCCACGCTGGTGCCCGTCTTGACGGCGTCGCGCCACTGATTCAACGTGCCCGTGATGACCGCCGCGTGAACGCCGCGGGCAAGCGTCTCTGCCGTCACAAATGACATGCCAGACGCCGCTTCGAGAACGTCGAGCAGGTCCCGTTCGTCGGCGGCTATGAAGACACTGAAGGAAACGTGGGCCAGCAGGTTGGGCGTGATCCCTGCCGGCGCATGTTCATCGCGCAACGCAGCCAGGCAGGACAGGAATCGCTCTGCATCGGAGAACTCGCGCCGGGTCGAATCGGCCGCACGGCCTGGACTGTAGCCCAGCATCTGATGGCTCAGGCCCAGAAATGTCGTGAAGTCGATCGCCGGCTGTTGAATCAGCACAGCGTCGGGGGTCATGGGGATTTCGCAGAACTGCGATCAGGCGGGATGTCGGGAAGAGAAGACCCGTGCAGGAATCGAACCTGCTTAGTCCGCTTTGGGTCGCGGTGCCTCTGCCAAATGGCTCACGGGTCGAGTCGCCGGCCGCAAGATGGCGGCGCGGCGACAAAGGCGATTTATCTTCGCCCCGGCGCGTTTACGCCGTTCGATCTCGGCGTGGCTTTTCGAGAGTCGGCCAGCCTTCGAGGAGGCGAAACGGCGATCGCGGTTTCTCGTCCCGCATTGCATCATCCTTGCGCAGACGCGAAGGAAGCGGGAGACTGGCCGGCGATTTGGTCGGCGCGTTGTCCACGCATCCGAGCGAAAGCAACAGGCCAAGCGACAAGACAGAAATGGTGAATAGCTTCATACGGTGCTCCTGGGGAAGGAATTGAGTCGCGGCCAGGTGGACCTGTGGTCCGGCCTGGCCTGGACTTCAACGAGAAGGCGATGCGCACGCACAGAGAGCGCAAACAGGAAAAACGGCGGCTCAAACGGGTCGGTTTAGCGAGCCCGCTGATTCTGCTGCTCTTCCTCGGACACCCGCTCAACGCCGTCGCCCTTGGCGGACAGGAATTTGCCGATTTCCTTGGCGACGACTTCTGGGCTGGGGGCATTCGCAAACGGAGTGGAGCACTTATGCACCGTGGGGGCGTGCCACGAGTATTCCTTCTCGATGAAGCGGACCTTCAGCGTGAGCGGCAGCGGGCCGTGCGGCTCCACGTCGGTCAGGCCGCGCTCGGCGATCTGCTCGGCCGTGAGTTGCATGAACGGATAAATGTCTTTGGCGGCGCGGAGCGTCGAAGCGGTGCCGCAAAAGAAGTCCACGAACCGGCCCGACGAGCGCTCGAACATGAGGAAGCTGACGCCGCACTGGCAGTTCGAGCCTTTGACGGTCGAAGCCGCCTTGATCCGCTGAAACTCATCGTCCGCCTCGTCGTAGACGCGGATGATGTTTTCCTTGTCGCTCATGTCGATGGCAAACGGCCGGCGGGCGAACGGGATCACGTCGATCTCGTCACCCAGGTCGGTGATTTCTTCGGCCGACTCGTAGATGCCGTAGCGGCCAGGCGGGATCAATCCCTTGTCGATCGCCTTGCCTTTGGTGTAGAGCTTCATGCTCGACAGGTAATCGCCGCCCTTGGCGAGATCGTCGTAGGTTTCATCGCTGCCGATCTGCGTGGACGGAAGCTGACTGTAATCGACGGGAACTAAAGCGTTGGACATGGAAGAGGGTCCTTGAGAAGAGATGGGAAGGAGAAGATGGGGTGGGATCGTAAGAGGCGGGAGGTTTATGAATCTACATGGCGCACCTCGCTTTCCAGCTTGGTCCGTGCTTTACCGCGTGCTTTCTGCTCTTGCTCTTGGATGCTCTGGCGATCCAAGTGCATCGCCCAACGAAGACCGGCGTAGAATCCGTCGAGTGCCGTTTGACAGTTCTCGGCTATGACCAGCAGCGCGCCGTTCTCTTGGTTTTCCAATTCACTGTGGATCTCCTTGAGCGAACGCAGATGAGGAACCGGATCAAAACGCCGCTGGAGAAACGCTTCGATCTTTCCTTGCTTGACTGCCTCGGCGAACTGCTTGATGACGCCCGCCGCCAGCGCTCGAAACTCGCTCGTGGGCAGCACGCATGCCTGATCCACATAATCGCGCTGCAAACGAATCGGAATCTTCGCCAGCATGTAGGCGGAGTGGACGGGGATTTCGCCACGGTCCACCATCTTCTGTGCGTCTTTCAGCAGGTTGAGCAGACCGAGTTGCTGGCTGACCCATGAAGGCGATTTCTTCAGCAGTTGCGCCAGCTCGTCGAACGTCATCTCCGGCCGCCGCGTGAGGATGCGCTTCATTTGGCGGGCGAACTGAACGGGCGTCGTTTCGGGGCGGATCGCGTTGGCTTGGATTTGTGCGGCGAGCACGTCGTCGTCAGTGACGTTGTGCTTGATGATGCAGGGCACCGTCGCCAGGCCGATCTCGCGAGCGCACGTGAATCGGTAAAGTCCGTCGATAATCTCGTACTTGCCCGACTGCTTGGCGGGCCGGACGGAGATCGAGTTCCAAAAGCCGTGAGCGCGAATCGAGTCTCGCATTTCGAGATACTCGACCGAATCTCTGTTCACCAAACGCAGGACGGTGCGGGGCTCGCGGATGAGGTCGGTCGGAACGTTCGCCGCTTGGTCTTCCACACGCTCGCTCTGCTCCCGATTGCTAGTTCGCCCTACAGTAAAGCGACAAATCCGAGCAAAATTCAGAACCTGGAAGATTTCGGGCGTGAAGGCAAAGCTGGCTTCGGTCCAACCGTCACATTGCGCGTTGCCTGGCCGCAGCGTGAGTATTCGTGACGCCCAGTCTCACCGCCGCGGCAGCGGTGCGGAATCAGCCCGCCAGACCGGAATTCCTGAACTTCCGTCAGATTTGTCGCTTTACTGTAAGCGCCTGTTATCTCGGCCGGATTTCGCCTCCTCGCGACCTCCAACCTCTCCGGCCGCTCTTCTGACGCGAGGCTTGTATGCCCAAGATCACGGAAGCGATCCAATTCTTCTTGCGCGCCCGTCGCGATGCGCACAACGGTCCCGATCTGGTTGACCGCTGGACGGCGTGCATGGAGACGCAGGTCAATGTGGCGGCCGGTGACGGCGAGCCGGTGGCAGGCAAACGCAATACATGGACTGACGGCGTCAATGAGTGGCATGCGATACGCATTCCGCGTAATGCCAATAGCGAGCCGGAGTTCAAGGACTATGAACTGAGGTTCCCGCTTGATCTGCACGCCGAGGCCATCGGCACAACCGGCTGGGATTGGTCGGCACGGCGGTCGCGTTGGGTCGGGTTCGACTTCGATTCGATCACCGGACATGCCGCCGGTGTGGGCGTGCCCGACGAAGAACTCCAGCGGGTTTGCGAAGCGGCCAAGGCGCTGCCCTACGTCGAGGTCCGCAAGAGTACCGGCGGCAGCGGGATTCATCTCTACGTCTACTTTGACGAAGACGGCATTCCCACCAGCAACCATACCGAGCACGCCGCGCTGGCCCGCTGCATTCTCGGCATGATGGCCAGCGCGACTGGTTTTGACTTTGCCAGTCAGATCGACGCCTGCGGCGGGAACATGTGGATCTGGCATCGAAAGATGTCCGCCGCCAACGAGGGTTTGCGGCTGCTCAAGCCTGCCGAGCGGCAACTGCCACTTGCCGACCTACCGGTCAACTGGCGCGATCACATCGAAGTCGTGACTCGGCGGCGGGCCAAGATTCGCGTGCGGGCGGTCAGCGACGAACACGTCGATCCGTTCGAGGCGCTTGCCTCTTCGCGCAAGATCGTGCCACTCGATGACGGGCACCAGGCGATCATCGACGAACTCATTGCCAGCGGCTTCTCCACGGTCTGGATTCCCGACCATCACCTGCTGCAGACGCACACCAAGGCGCTTGCCGGCTTGATGGACGACGATGACAAGCGCCGTGAACTGGGCCTGATCGGTTTCTTTCAAACCAACTCCGGAGGCAAAGATCCAGGCAAGCCGAACTGCTTCATGTTTCCACTGGGCAGCGGTGCATGGCGAGTTTATCGGTTCTCGCCTGGGATCACCGAAGCGGAGACTTGGGAACAAGACGGCGACGGGTGGACGTGTTGTTATTTCAACCGTCGCCCCGACCTCGACGTAGCAGCCAAGGCGGCCGGCGGGATCGAACGTCCCAACAATCAAGGATTCGTTTTTGAGACAGCCGAGCAAGCCATCACTGCGGCCGGTGCGCTGGGTAAGCAGATCGACTTGCCGGAGAGCATGCGCGGTCGCGAAACGGTCTTGAAGAAGAACAAAGACGGCCGGCTGATTGTCGAGATCCATCGTCGCGAAGAGAACCATGAGGGCATGGCCGGCTGGGACTCGACGCTGAAGAAGGACAAATGGGTCCGCGTCTTCAATGCCCAGACCGAACACAAGAGCGACGAACTTGGCTTCACTGAATACGACAACATACTGCGGGCACTCGTCTCTCCGGCGGGCGATCGCGCGGGCTGGGTCGCCAAGGGTCACGACGGTCAGTGGGTCCGCCAACCCAAGGACGATGTGAAGTCGATCCTGCTGGCCCTGGGAAATACGAAGGCCCAGGCCGATGTGATCCTTGGCTCGGCTGCCCTCAAAGCGTGGAAGCTGGTCAACCTGCCCTTTCAGGCCGAATACCCAGGCAACCGTCAGTGGAATCTCGACGCAGCACAGTATCGCTTTGCGCCGGCCGATCTGGCAGATGATGAAGTCTCGTATCACCCGCACTGGGACCGCATCCTGCGCCACATCGGAACCGGCCTCGACCTTCCGATTCGCAAGCTCGGCTGGGCGCTGCGCGCCAACATCAAGAGCGGTCGCGACTACCTGCTCAACTGGATCGCGTGCATGCTCCGCGAGCCGTATGACCCGTTGCCGTACTTGTTTCTGTTCGGGCCGCAGAATTCCGGCAAGTCAATTCTGCACGAGGCGATCAGCCTGTTGATGACCAAGGGCGTCACATCCGCCGACCGCGCCTTGACCAATGCGAACGACTTCAACGGTGAACTGGCGAACGCGGTCCTGGCCTACATCGAAGAAAAGGATATCAGCATTGCCGGAGAGTCGGCCTACAACAAGATCAAGGACTGGGTCACCAGCCCCGTGATCTGGATTCGCAAGATGCGAACCGACAGCTACTCCCAGCGCAACACGCTGCACTTCATCCAGACCGCGAACAAGCCGGAAGCCTGTCCGATCTTCAGCGGCGATACACGGATCACGATGATATTCGTGCCGGATATCGCCGAAGAGATTCCCAAAAAGATTCTCCTGGAGCGTCTGGAGGCCGAAGCGCCTCACTTCATGCGCTCGGTTATGGACCTGACTCTGCCGGCGATCGAAGGGCGGCTCCGCTTGTCCGTCGTCGCCACACAACACAAGCGTGACGCCGAACACTTGTCGCGAAGTGCGCTGGAACGATTCATCGACGAAAAGTGTCACCACGTCCCTGGCGCAGCCATGCCGTTCGCCGAGTTCTTCGAGCGGTTTCAAAAGTGGCTGCCGGCTGATGAGAAGTCCCAATGGAATCGAAAGAAGACGGCCATCTCGTTTCCGCACGAGTTTCCACGTGGCGCAGGCGCCAAGAACCAGAAGTTCATCGGCAACATCGCCTGGCAGCCACTAGCGAGTAACGCGGAGCCGCAGCCGCCGCTCGTCGCTATCGAAGGTAAGCTTCGCCCGCAAGAGGATTAGTTCGATGCTCATACAAGTTTACAAGTACACCGGACGAGTGAGCCGCTCGGTCCTATCAGCAATGCTCGTCGCGGAAATCTTCGTTGACGAACTTCCCGCGGACCTTGGCAAGTTCGCTCGGTTTCACGGCGGTGATTTCGCTGAAATCGCCGGCGTGCCCGTCTCCTGAAGACCCTTCTCTCGTCGCCCGTCGGCTCAGGCCGATCCTGCCTTGGCGACGTTTTCTTGCGCTTTCGAGGAAAAGTATGTCCCACATAAAGACCGCGACCGTGACGATTGGCATCGGTCATTACAAACGAGTCGGCAAAGACACGTTCGGCAATTACTTGATCCAAGCTTGCTACGAGCGCGACGTGAATCTGGTCGTTCAGAAACGATCGTTCGCGTACAAGCTCAAACAGGTCTGCCACGAGCTATATGGCTGGGCCGGTCTTCGCGAGCCAGAGTTCTACGAAACCTCTGAGGGCGCGCAGCTTCGCGAGGTCGTGTTACCCGCGATCGGCAAAACGCCACGGCAGATCTGGGTGGATTTTGGCACCAAGGCGGTGCGCGATCAGGTGTACGAACCGACGTGGCTCGATTACCTGATGAAGGGGCAGCACGAACTGGACGTCATGCTCGTCACCGATACACGGTTTCGCAACGAAGCGGACGCGATCAAACAGGCTGGCGGCTATCTGGTAAAGGTCGTCCGCCCTGGATACGGCCCTGGACCAAAACTGGTTGGCGATCCGCCCGTGCGCAATCCCGACCGCGAGTTGCTTGGCTACGACGGCTGGGACTACGTGATCGGAGGCAGCGGGAAGCTCAGCGAACTCCGTCGATGGTCCGATCGGTTTGCCGTGTGGCTCACCGGCAGCGGCCCGCGACCTGAGCAGGATGCTTCCGAACGAGCAAGAAATCTGGCCGCGGAGGTCGTTGAGGATGTCTAAGACATACAGCGGACTCGTTCATCTCAACGGTCATCTACTGGCGTCGGTCGATGTCGAGACGACCGGTCGGCGTCCTGGCTACCACGAGATCATCCAGATCGCCGTCGTGCCACTCAACTCCGACTTGCGGCCGTTGGACGGCGTCCGCCCGTTCTATCACAACGTCAAGCCGATCTTTCCTGAGCGGGCCGAGACGCGGGCGAGTTACGTCCACGGGATCAAGATCGAGGAATTGATCCTACACGCGCCGGAGCCAGGCAAGGTTGCCGATCTGCTGCGGGAGTGGTGGGAGAAACTCGATCTACCGGCCGGCAAGACGCTGGTGCCTCTGGCCCATAACTGGGCGTTCGAGTCGAGCTTCCTGACCGCGTGGCTGGGAATCGACGAAAAGGGAACGCTGTTTCATTCCCACGCGCGGGACGCGATGCTGCTCGCCCTGACCATGAACGATCGCGCGGCATTCGCCGGCGAAAAGGCGCCGTTCAACGGCGTCGGCCTGGAATCGCTGTGCCGCAAGTTCAACGTCGCCAACCCCAGTCCCCACGACGCGCTATGCGACGCGCTGGCCGAGGCGGAAGTCTATCGCTCGCTGATCGTGATGGACTTGTTTTGAGGAAACTTCCGTTTTTTCCGCCCGCAGCAGCCTCCCCTCGAATGGCGGATAGGATTTGAGTTTGACACGTGCCGCATTGTGGTACAAAATACCTCCAGAGTCAAAAAAGTGGAGGTATCTTGTACCATGCCGGACGCGATCGAAACTCGATCCAACGCCGTCGAGAAAGCCGTAGCGGTATTTGAAGACAACGACGGGGTGCTGAAAATGGCGGACGCGCTCCGCGCCGGCATTCACCGCAACACGCTCTACTCCATGCTCGAACAGGGCATTGTCGAGCGACTCAGCCGCGGGCTCTACCGACTCGCCGAAGCACACCCGCTGGGAAATCCAGACCTGGTCACCGTCGCCAAGAAAGTCCCAGATGGCGTCATCTGCCTCGTCTCCGCGCTGGCGTACCACGAACTGACCACCCAGATTCCCCACGAAGTCCACGTCGCGGTGTCACGCAACAGCGAACCACCGCGACTTGATTACCCACCCATCCGCGTGTATCGGTTCAGCGAAAAGGCATTCTCCGAAGGCATTGAGAGGCCACTGATCGACAAAGTGCCAGTAGCCATCTATGACCGAGAGAAAACGCTGGCCGATTGCTTCAAGTACCGCAACAAGATTGGCATGGACACCGTTCTGGAAGCGCTACGTTTCTACAAAGACCAGCGCCGCCTGAACGTCGAGGCGCTGCTACACTACGCCTCGATCTGCCGAGTCACCACGACCATTCGCCCGTATCTGGAGTCCATTCTGTGACCAAGCGCCGAGTCAAGGATGTCGCGGCTTCTGTTCGGGCGCGGCTGCAAACCAACGCGAAGGAAACGAATCGTCCGTTCCAGGAGGTTCTCCAGTATTTTGCCATGGAGCGTTTCTTGTATCGGCTTTCCCAATCACCGCATGCCGAAAAGCTTGTTCTCAAGGGCGGCCTCATGCTCATGGCCTGGCGAGCGCCGTCTTCGCGTCCGACGAAGGACATTGACTTCCTTGCCAAGATGCCCAACGACGTCGATTCCGTCGTGCAAGTCGTTCGGGAAATATGCGACCAAGAGGTTGAACCCGATGGGCTGGTTTTTGACGCTTCCAGCTTGGAGGGACGCATCATCAAAGAGGATGCGGACTACGAAGGGGTCCGAGTGAGCTTTCGGGCCACACTGCAAAACGCGCGGATACACATGCAGATCGACATGGGCTTTGGCGACGTCGTCGTACCGTCGGTCGTCTCCATGGAATACCCCACGATCCTCGATCATGAGCCGCCGCGGTTGAATGCGTACAGCCGTGAAACAACGGTGGCAGAAAAATTCGAGGCGATGGTCAAGCTCGGCCAACTCAATAGCCGCATCCGCGACTTTTTCGATATCTGGCTGCTGGCACGGCAGTTTGATTTCGACGGTCAAACGCTCGCCGACGCTGTGCAGAGGACGTTTGCGAACCGTGGAACGGTGATCAACGTCGAACCAGTCGCGCTCACCCCCGAATTCGCCTCGGACACGGCAAAGCAGACACAATGGACTGGCTTTTGCCGAAAGTCTCGCATCGACTTCGCGCCGGAAAGCCTCCAAGAAGTCTGCGACGCGATTGCCCTCTTCATCAAACCAGTCGCGGTTGCAGTTCAAGCCGAACAGCCGTTCGATAATCACTGGCAGGCGCCGGGACCGTGGCGTAGCGCGACGCAATGACGTGCAATCCCGCCGCATCTAACCGCTGCAAGGTCCGGTGTCCACCTCGGTCTCGATCGGGTTTCCGAATTGATCGGTGAACCGCAGCGTGAATTCAAATCGGGTGTGACCGAGCGCCATCAGGTCCGCGATCCGCGAATCGGCTTGGTCTTTTCTACCCTGACAAAACTGGTCCCCCGCCGGACAATCGAACGTCCAAAACGTGGAACCGCAGGTCGGCGTTCCGAAGAACGAATCGGCCCGCCACTGCGGTCCATTTTGTTTGAAGCCGGTGCAGTTGATCTTGCCATCACGATCGACTTGACCACTGTACCCACTGTTCTGGCCGATCTCGCCGCCGCTGCCACCCGTCACCCTCAGTCGGGGTCCCGTCTGCGGATTGTCTCCGGTGATCGAATTGTAGGCTCGCCAGAACCGGCCCGACCCTACGCCTGCTCCACCGCCGAATTTCTCGCACATCACCTTCAGCCCGTCGATCTCATCGCAGAGGTTGAAATCATTCCCCGATGGCGGTAATTCACATGCCTTGGGCGCGCCCAAGGTGATCTCGCCCGTCGCGTAGGCTTCCAGCGGCAGCGTCTTGTAGATGACTTCCGGCTGGAAAACGAAAGAGTCTTCGCATTCCTGCCACGCTAGTGCGAGATTGGATAGGATTTCGCTGATCGTCTCGGCACTCCAAACGTCCTTGATCGGGTTCCACGTGATGCTGACGTTTGTCTGCGATAGCTTGGACTGAACCTCGGAGATGTCCGCCTTCGACCACCTGTGGCAAGGGCCAACTTGCGGAAGCGGCGAAATGTCAATGTCCTCGCAGTCAGTGTCCGCGGGCGGATCGGTGATCACCGCGTTGACCTGGTCGAGCAGGCCGTTCCAATCTGCGCGGGAGTAGCCCATTACTCTTCTCCCTCATCGGCCGGTGACTTGAAGGGAGAATCGCCCAATACCTTGTAGACGCGACAAGTCGAAAAGTCCGTCAGCGCGCAGCGATGGACGTAGACGCCGAACTTGTCCAGTTGCCGGCGGCACGTCTGCGTCAACCGCTCCTCGATGTCCGAGTCGAGGCTGTCGAGCAGTTCTTCCAACGAAAACTTGCTGATGACTTTGACGAGCGCGGTCTGGGCGATGTCGTTGATCGTCGTGTCAACGTCCCAGTTCCGTTCGCCGATCGCCTTCACCACGTCGTTGATCGAATAGACAACGACAGCGCCCGCCACGACCTGCTGCCGGTCCTTGGTCACCAAAGCTTGTGTGGGCAGGTTCAGCGTTTGACGTGCGATCACAATGGTGACCGCTTCGGTAGTTACGGGCCAGTACCAGTGGATACCGGCGTTCATCTCCCGCACGTGCCTGCCCCAAATCCATTTCACGCCCGCATGAGTCGCCCGCACGATAACGCGACGGGGAATCAGACTTCCCAGGGATTCGACCAGGCTGCCCAGCCAGGAAAACGCTTCGGTCATCGGCTACTCCTGGAGAAACGCCGTTCCGGCGCCCCACTTGTCCGTGTCGTCGTCGTACTTGAAGTCGAACTGGGACTGAATCTGGCGATCGTTGGCATCGACGATCTGTGCATCGGTCGCCATCTTCAGCTTGCCGCCGGTGATCTCGGCGAAGAACGTCGCCAGCGTGGCGATGTTGTTTCCGTCGCCGGCCAGATTACGTGAGTCGATGATCTTCGTCGTCGCGATGTCGATCCGTGTTGGTTCGACGACCTGGTAGAAGCCGACGTTGTCAAAGGCCGGTGTTTCAGGCCCTGGCAGCCGCTCGTCGAACAGGACGGCCGCACCGATCGCGGGAGCGCCAGGGTTTTGGTCACCGGTGTCCGAGGGGTTGATGGCGCCACGATCGCTGTTGCGTCGTTTGGCTGCCTCGAAACCGAACGGGTCGGAATTACCGTCGTAGTTGACGCGGACGCCGCGCCGAGCATCGTTGCGCGCGGGCAGTACGCCGCTGGCATTGCGGCCGATTCCAGTGCCGCCATCAAATCCCTCATTCACTTCCGGCTGGGTGGGAAAGACGAGCGTCTGATCTACGTCGGCCGGAAAACCGAAAACGTAAGGCTCCATTGTCCCAGCCTTGACCGGCGTCCAGCACTCGAAGTCCAATTGCCGCGTGCCGGAGTTGTAATCCGCCTTTTCGACGACCGACAGCACGTCGGCATTCGCAACCAGTGGCGAATTGAAGTCGAGCGTCACAGCGTCAAACGTCTCCAGGTTCAGCTTGTTCAGAGGCGTGCTGAACCGCACCTTTTTCCACGTATTGGCCATCCGGATCAGCCAGTACGTGGCGCTCTTGATGACCAGGTCGACGTTGTTGTAGATGTAGAAGTTGAATTCACGCTCCTTCGTCCCGTACTTCTTCACGTTGTGCCGCAGGATCACCTTGTTGTCTCTTTCCTGCGCACCGGTAGCCCGCCAACGGGCGACGAACTTGGTGACCAAGTCCTCGGTGCCCGTGTGGAAGATCTCCAGCGAACCGACATTCACGTCGGACTCGGTGATCGTGTCCGCGGATGCCGGCTCAGCCGGAAGGTATCGCAGGAAGAACGTATCGTTCTTGAGGATGATCGCACAGCGCGCTTGAAACGCGATCTCGTTGAGCGCTTGGAGAATCTGCTTGCGGTCGGTCAAGGCGAAATGACTTGGGTAGTTGGCCAGCCGTGATCGCACTGCATTGAACGAGGTCGAGTCGATATTGAAGTCGGTGTTTTGCTGGATCAGGTACTCCATGATGTCCACGGTATTCGGGCCGACCGACCCCTGGAACGTGACGAAGATCTGATCGTCCCAGTTCAAATCCGTACGTTTGGAAAGGGCGTCGCTCAGTTCCACGATCGTGGCAGTGATCGCCCCGTACGATTGCGTCTTGACCGTGTACAGATCTTCGGGCACGTCGATCAAGAAGCGACGGCCGTTGTTCTGAATGAACGCCTTCACGCCCTGGACCGTTCCAGGCGTGATGCTGACGACGAACTGCTGCCGCTCCGCGCTGGCGACCTTGACCTGCGCGCCCGCCTCGGCGAAAAAGTACCCCGCCGTGTCGCCAATGACGTTCCCGTTGGGAATGAAACGACTGAACCCGAACGGGCCGCCCGCAAAGAGTTGGCCGTCCGCCACGGGCGTTACCAGCGGTTCACCCTTCCTGGGATGTTCGACCGAGTGAACGACAAATTCGTCAGTTACGCCACTGAACGCGCCGGTGAACTTGGCGCCGTTGATGTCGAGCGTAATCGTTCCACGAGGAAAGGATTCGCCACCAAAGACGCGAAAGCTGTCGAACAACGGTGTTACCGTGATCGCGCTGAAGCCGTTGGATGCGAAAAACGGAGCCGCGATCGTTTTGCCTTGCTCGACGATCGACAACAGCGTATCGGTGCGGCTGTCTTCAAATCGCTGCTTGTTCGCAAGAAATCCTTCAAGTTGCTTCTGCAACTCCTCGTCGCCGGAGTTGGACGCCTGGCTGACGCTGCTAAACCCGTTGGCGCTCAGCCAGTCGGAAATCTGCTGGTCAATGAAGGAAATAATGCGATCGAGGGCAAACATGCGAAACGGCAACAGGAAGTCGATGATGCCCACCCCAGTCGCCAGCGTACCGACGTGGGGCTCATTCAGAGGAACGCCTTCCACGTGAACGGCCGTTCCGAAGACCATCGGCCAGGGCCGGCCGATCAGGTCTTCGGGGATGCCGTCGAACTGGCCTTCCTCCGGTGAGAAACCGATCTCGGCATCTTCGATCTGCGAAAGAATGTCGAAACTGACCGTGCGATCCCCTTCGCTCCACGTCACTGGTGAACTGATCTTGCCTCGAAACAGCAGGAAGCGATCTGACAACGCGAGGCCGTCGAAGTATTGGTAGACGCGCACGTCCCGCTGGTGAACGTCGTGGCTGTCGAGGATCGCTTTGATCGTCCCATCCGTGTCATCCAGCGTGACGCTCAACTGCTGCGAATCGTTGTTTCCCGACACATTGACAACGTTATCGAGCGTGCCGACCTCAAGAATCTTTCCAGGGATCGTACCGACGCTTCGATCGGCATACGGCAAAGGCGCGTCGCCGTCGATCCAGTCGACCTCGATGATCGTGATCGGCTCGCTGCCCAGCTTCTCGGCGATCTTGTTCAGAGCGGGGGCGGAAAGGTTGCGGGCCATTACTGCTTCACCCCTTCAAATTCAATCTGAATTGTTTGCATTTCGCCGCCAGGCGAGGCAACCGACCGCTTGGTCGTACTAAACTCAAACGGATTGTTCACCAGGTTGCCGACCCACACTTGTCCCAGGTGATCCGTCAGGCGAATCTTTGAGGCGTAGTACGACTGGATGAATGCGCGGAGTTCAAGCCCCTTCATGCGGCTGATCTCCATCGGCAACGTGATTCGTCGTCGGCTGCCTTTGCTCTTGACGTATGTGTACAGTGTGCCGTCCATGGCGCGCTGTGTGGAAACATCGTCCGTAGTCGCCTCGCCATCGCCGAACTGAGGATTAGGTAAGACCGAGATGGTTTGGACGGCCGGATACGGTGCGGCGAGTTCGACGCTCATGCCAACGCTCCCTCGATATCAAGGGCCGTGCTGATCTTCTTCTTGCCGTCGCGGATGATCGGCTCTTGCGTTGAGAGGATGACGCCTTTCCAAGTTCGGTTTTCCCAGTCCCGCAATCCGACTTCCTTACCGAGCGACGCTTGAATAAACGCCAGCAAGGCTTGCGCGTCATCCTCGGTTAGGCCGGCGAACTCAAGCTGCAACTGCTGAATCTTGGGCCACTGCGGGTCAGCAAAGATGACCAGCGTGCCGCCTCGCGTCTCGCGATTGATGCGCTGAAAGCTGAGGCGATCGCGATTGTTGAATTCCGGACCACGCAATGTGACGAACGTCGTCGGCGAGTCGAAGGGGAAGTACAACTCGATGCCGTCCACTTTTTGCAGCGTGGGCGCTGTCGTGGACGGCGGCGGAGGAGCGTTGGGGTCGTCCGTCGATCCGACAAACGGCGTGTAATCCTTCTCCGTCGTGTCCTTCACGAACACGACGGTCACGGTTTGGAACAGACTCAGGGGCGTGACGGCCGCTTCGTCTTGCTCAATCGTCAGCGACGCCTGTTGCTCCAAATTGAGGACGGTGGCGACGGCCTTGCCCAACGCCGCAGTTGCCGACTGGCTGAATTCCAAAAAGCTTTCGGCATCGCCGACTCGCGAAACGTCGGCCTCATCGCTGAGCGACAGTGTGCTTGTCGCGTTTGCGTCGGTGCCATCGGCGCGGACGTGGCCAGGGGATGCTGCCTGCGCAAACGACAGGAACTGCTCGATGGCATCGGGGTTGCTGAAGACAAACGCTTCAGCTTGGTCGAAAATTCCGTGGTCAACCTCGACTTCGTCGAACGACAGCGGGTCGATGGTCAGTTCGGTGAAAAAGATCGGGTTTTCGGCCGCTCGACTATAAACTCGGCTAACCGTTGCCGTTTGTGATAGCGCCAACGAGTCATCGGCCGTTGCGCCTTTGATGTTGGATGTGACGGAATCGACGAGAAACAGAAAGCTTAAAGCCGATACCTGGATCGTCGGACTGAAGCCGTCGGCTTCGTCCTCCAAGTCATCCAATTCATTTTCGGCGAACAGGTCGCGGACCAAACCACCGATCGCAACGGCGCTCAGGGGCAGTGTGCTACTGGCGGCCACACTCAACGACTGTGCCGTCGCGGCGGAATCGTCGATGACGAGATTGCTGCTAGCCGTAGCACTACGTGCGGCAACACCCGTTGCCTGTTGGGACAGGAGTATCGTCGATTCAGATTCTCGAACGATCTCGGCAGCGGATTGATCGCTGATGGACAGGACGCTGGTGGCGTCGACGTCGAACGCCGTATCGACTACTGCCGAGTCCGAGACGGCGATCGCGTTCGACGCCGAGCGACCAAACGCCGCCGTCACATTCGCATTGCCTCCCAACCCGACCGTACTTTGGGCCACCGCCGTATGAACAACGATTCCAATCGCCTGCTGCGACAAGACGACGACGGTGCTTACGCTCCGGACCACGTCGCCGATGGTTTCGTCGGTCAACGAGAGACTGCTGCCGGTGCTGCGCACGAACGTTGCGTTTACGGCGGCCGTGTCCGATAGCGCCAGAGAGTCTGTGGCGGACCGCTCAGCAACTTGGATCGCCTCAGCTACTTGGATCGGAAAGATGGTAGTCGATGCGGAAGCCGCCCGCACGGCCGCCGCGCTGGCCTGCTGTGCTAGTCCGATCGCCGAAGCTGCGATGCGAATCAGCTCGCCGTCCGCCTGATCCGCGAATGAAAGCGAATTACCGGCGCTCAACGTGCGAACCGCGCTGACAGCCGCGCCACCACTTAAAGGCAAAGCATCTGAGGCCGTTCGCCCGACCGTCTTTGCGTTCTGGGCGTCGTCCAGCAGCGAAAGGGCGTCAGATGCCGGCCGAACGAGGGTGACGTTGAGTGACGCAGTTTGGGCAGCAGAAACGGAGTTGTCGGCAACGACGCTGATCGAAGGATCGGCGAAACCGAGAACTTCGACGCCTTGCCGAGTGACTTCCAATCCTCCCGCCAGACCGCCTAACACCTCGACGCCCTGACGTGTGACTTCCAGGCCGGATGCCACGCCGCCCAAGACTTCGACGCCTTGTCGGGTGACTTCCAGACCAGGCTCCACCGCGCCCAATACCTCGATGGCCTGCCGTGTGACTTCGAGTCCGTCCACGGGAAATGGATCGGAGGCCATCACTTCGACGGCCTGCCGCGTGACCCGTAAGAGATTTTGCGGCAGCGGGTCCGCCGCCATCACCTCGACAGCCTGGCGAGTGACTCGGAGCTTGTTTTCGGGCGGCGGATCAGCGGCCATTACTTCGACCGCTTGCCGTGTGACGCGCAAGCGATTCGGCACGTTCTGTCCGAGAACCTCGACGCCCTGACGTGTCATGCGGATCAGGGCTTGCGGCGGATTAGGATCGAAGTCCACCTCAAGGCGCGGAGCATTGGACCCGATGCCGCCGGTGGTGTTATCGTAGGAGCGTGGACTGAGACGCGCATCTTCATCGACCGTATTGTCGTTGAAGATGAAGATCATCAACCCGTTGCCGGAAGTCCATCCAGCCCGATTGACGATCTCTTGGACTACGGCCGAAATATCAACCGAGTCGAATTCCTCGCCGGCCGACGGGTTGTTCGCGCCATCCCACTGGATCGTCGCCGCCGTGGTCGTTGACCAGGCAGAATCGGTAAACGTGGACGGATTTGCCGTTGCATCGTCCGCTGCGTGGCCTTCAATCCGCAGCTCAAAGTCGCTGCCGAAGAGGGTTCCGCTTTCGTGCCCCGTGAAGACGAGCTTCGCCGCGTTGATCGTCGCCCCTTGCGGGATGCCAACGCCTTGAAAACGTAGATAGGCATCGCGATGGAACGTGTCCGCGCGAGCGCCGAAAGACACGAAATTGGTCGTGCTGTTTAGCGCAGAAGGCGCTTCGCGGTATCCGTCGTCCGTGACCTGCGTGATGCGTGCGACCAGCTTGGGCATTGCCTAATTCTCGTTCTTCACGCCAAACTGCGCAGAATTGACGGATGCGATCGTCCAAGGCGTGGCTGTGTCTGGGTCCTGCTCGTGGACCGACGGGTAGGTCGTGCTGGACTCCGAATCCGCTTCGAGAAACGTTGATTCCTCTTCGGTTGTGCCGGACTTGACCAGATTCTTCGTGTCAATGACGACGTTCGGCTCCTGCACACGCGAGATCGTGTTGACCTGAACACCGAAGATGCTGCCATTGATGAGCACGAGGTCTTCGTATTGGTAGAGGTCTTTCTCGTTGGCTGCGTCCGACTCGACGTAGTCGGAGCTACTGAACGCCGGCTCGTCCACCAGCGCGTAATGGTCACTGCCGCTGCTGGGGGTCCAGTCCGTAAGATCGCCGTCTGCGCTGGGGAAGATGCCCTCGACGACAGTGTCCAGGCCAAGGAAGTCGTTGTTGCTGGCACCCGTATTGTCGAGAACGTAGATGTCGTCGATCGCGCCGAGGCCGGTGAATCCCTGTTTATTCTGCCAGCGGATGATGGTCGGTGACGAGCCAGGCAAGCCGAGCAGCGTGTCGACGCCCGTGGCGCTTAGAACGGTGACTCCATTGACCCGCAGTTCGTACTCGCCGACGGTTTGCGAGAATCTGCACCGCAGTTCGATGTAGTACCACGCGCCCGCGACAAGCATTCCCTCGGCAGCCGTCGCTTCGGTGTCGTTGAACTTGATCTTGCCGTTGAGGGCGACGCCCAGACCATTGACCTGACCGTTGGCATCATGAAACGTAAGGAAGTCGAACGCGCTCGAACCGATGTCGGCGAATTTGACGGCCAGCCCCGTGATAATCGTGTCGTCGTTGAACGTGCTGCCGAAATCTCGTTCGAACCGTGTGTTGTTATCGGTCGAGAACTGCATGGCGAAGCCGCCGCGCCGGCCGGCGACGATAAACGGCTTGTCGCTGCCGCTGGTGCTTGTGCCGGCCGTGACATACTTCGTCGCCAGCCCGAAGTGCAGATTGGACTTCGAGGTGTTGTTGTTACCGATAACGTCGCCGAACAACTCAAAGCCTTCTATCCATCGCAGTGCCATATCAGGTTCCCGCCTTGATACCGAACTGGGCGGCGTCGATTCCCGATTGGGTCCACGCCGCGGCTGTGTCGGGGTCCTGGGTGAGAATCCGGCCAATGGTCTGGTAAGTGTCCGACGCGACATTGACCACCGAGCCGTCGTCGGTCGTCGTGCCGCTCTTCACCGGAAACTGAACGTCAAGGTCGCCAGGACTGAGAGTAATCTTCACGTCCGTGTTCACCTGGACCGCCAGGATCGGCTCGGCGGTGATGGTCGAGAGATCGGTGTACTGATACAGGTCTTGGGCGTCCTGCGTGTTGGTTTCGACGTACGTGGCGTCGTCATCGGCAGGGTTGTCGTCCACCATGGCGGAGTTGTCTGTGCCGGACTGGGGAGTCCAGTCGGCCGCATCACCTTCGGCATTCGGAAAGACCGCCTCAATGACGACGCGGCCGAGGAAGTCATTGAAGTCGGGGCCGTCCTGATCGCACACGTACATATCGTCGAACTGCTGGCCACTCCGCTGAAACGTGAACTGAACGATCTCGGAAACGCCGTCATCGAATCCATCCGTGTCAACGCCGGTTGCGCTCAGCACGATTTGGCCGTCCACACGGATTTCGTAGTCGCCGTTCGGCGCATCGGCGACGCGCGTTTTCCATTCGATGAAGTGCCAGGTGTTCAGCGAGAGGACGGGACTGGCCGTTTCCTCAATCAGGTTGGAGAAGAGACCTTCCAGCCGCAGCGTCCCCGTGCTGGTGACCGTGATTTTCGCATTTCCCGTGTTCCGGCCGATCGTGACTATGGGGTTGCCACTGGTCGGGAACGAGGAGAACTTGACTGCAAAGCCAACGACCCATTCGTTGTCAGTCGGCGTGTTCCCGGTGCCCAGCGAAAAGCTGAAGGTTCTAGCGCTGCTGACTGTGCTCTTGAGCGAGAAGCCGGCACTGCGACCCGCGTCGAGTTCCGTGTCCGCAAGATTGTGGGCGGTCGATGACACGCCTTTCAGATCGCTGTACTTGCGCTGCATGCCGTTTTGCACGTCCGTCGCACCGCCGGCACCCACCGTCGTGCCGAACGTCTCGAAACCTTCCATCATCAACAGCGCCATCGTGCTTACTCCTAGTCCTTCTTGAAACCGAACTCGGCATTGTCTACACCCGCCGGTGTCCAGGGGGACAACGAATCGGGGTCTTGCTCGAAAACACTCGCCACGGTCGCAAAGTTTACGTCGTCCGTAACGGACACAGCGACGTCCTCATTCTCCGTCGTACCGGAACGGGCGACGTTTCGGAGATCCTGATTATTGATCGTGGTCTTGCGCGCGTCCGTGTTGACCTGGACTCCGAAGATGGCCGATTGACCGCCCGTGAGATTGCCATAGCCGAACGTTTCTTTCGCGTCCTGCGTTGTGGTCGTGAGGCTGTCGGTACCATCCAGATCGCTGGGGTTCTCGTCGATTACGGCAAAGTGGTCGGTGCCGGTGCTCGGCGTCCACTGCGACGAGTTGCCATCCGAAGTGGGCAACAGCCCTTCAACAAACACCGGACCGAGGAAGTCGTTATTCGCGCTCCCGTCGCCGTCACAGATGTAGATGTCGTCCAGAAATTGCCCGTCACGCTGGCAACCAAACTCAATTAGGCTGGCGGGCGTTCCTGTGTTGACTCCGGTCCCGCTGGCGGACAGCGAACCATCGACGCGAAGTTCCCAGCTACCACTCGATGCGTCGATGACGACCTTCAGCTCGATGTAGTGCCACACGCCGTCAAAGAAGACAAACGTTTCCCCGCCGGCATCGCCGCTAGAACCGAGCGTTGAAGATGATCGCTTGACAAAGATCTGTCCTGAAGCGTTTGTCTCCAATTCGAGTGAATTGAAGATTTTCATGATGTCGCCGCTGTTGGCGGTGTTCCCCTTCATGGCAAATCCGACGATCCACGTCGTCTTTGTCGACGCGAATTGCCTGCGAATGAGCACACCAGAGTTGCCTTGACACTCCAGGCTTTTGCCAAGCACCCGCCCAGGCTGAAGGTAGGCGGCGGAGCTAAATACCGTGGTAACCCATTTGGCGCTGAGGCCGTTTTCGAGCGCACTCTGGCTGGGAGCGCCCGTCGCAGTGCCGAAAAGCTCAAATCCCTCGATCCAGCGTAAGGCCATTTCGTCCATCTCCTGTCGTATCTATGAAAAACCGACCGGGCGCATCGGCGCATCGGTCGGAGTAGCGAGGGAGATCGCTTACGCACTCACCGTGTACGTGACCTTCAATTGGTCACCGTTCTGTACGGGCACGTCGCCGCTGCCGAACAGAGCAGTCGCCCAGAGTGTCGAGCCGACCGCATGATCGCCTTTGGTCTCCGGTGCGGTTCCGCCACCGACAACGAACACGCCTTTCACCGTGCCCGAAGCCGTGACATCGAACACGACGGGCGAACCGTTGGTAATCGACTGGCTGGCCGCCGGATCGGGTGTCCAGGCCGGCCGCGTGAGGGCACTGTCGCCGTTGCCGGCGTCGGTGTAGTCCGTGAATTCGTCCCAGCCATTCCCTGCTTGATTGATGTCATCGTAGATGTCGCCCGAACTCAACGAGGTGAAGTTGAGGTCGTCGATCAGGCCAAGATACCAGGTGGTGACCTGGGTGGCGGCGTCGAACTGGGCGTTAAGTAGCTGGTCCTTTCCCTCGTCCGTGATTCCGTTGGGAAACTGGTATTCGTTGATCCGCTTTCCGCCGCGCCAGTGCTCGACGCGAAAATGGCCGCGCGGGTCCAACTGGGAAGCCGGATGGGCGGGTTCCGAAGCGGCGCGGCGCACCAACTCGACGCCCGCCGTTTGCTTGACGTTTAGACGGTTCATAGGGTTCTCCAAGAGGGGATGAGAATGAGAGGTGTGGCGGGCGCTCGACGGACGAACTGTCGAGGCGTGTTGGGCTTGCCTCAGCGACGGCTGCCGCGAAGAGGGACTAGAGGGTCGAAGTGCCACGCCGCAGTTCGCGTCTGACGCCGGCGGCGATGGATCGAGCGGACTGGCGGCTGGTCTGTCCGCCTTGGACGGTGACGTTGATGTCACCGATGTTGGTGACCGGCCCACCTTCCTGCCGGAACACCGGTTGAACGCCAGCGTTAATGGCGACCAGTTGCGAGAAGAACTTGCGGGTGGCCCGCGCGTTCACCACGAACTCACCAGGCGAAAGCATGGCGGGAACGGTATCCGTGCCGCGTGGCGCAAAACCACCGGCTTGAAACCGCCCGACGGCTCCACCCTTTGCGAATCGGGGCACCAGTCCACCTCTGGCGGACGCCACCGCCGGAGCAGTGGGGATCGCGATCTGGCCGCTGGCGCGAGCCATGCGTTCGAATGCGGCTGCCGCGGCTTGCGCATGGGTGGCCAGGTTCTGCGACGGCGTCTGAAGCGCACTCAAGTTGCTTCGCAGTTGTCCGGCGCTTGCCGCCGACCCGCTCGTGCTGTTTTGCAGCACACGGATGAAGTCAATTGTCTCCTGTAGCCGCTGCGGCCCTTCGCCGCCACGCAGGAACGGATTGCCTTCGAGTTGCTGACGCTGCTGTAGCGCCCGCAAGAGGACCTCAAAGTTTTCCGCAACGGGGCCGGCCCTGATTCGCTCGATGACGCCGGCCGCCCGTCCTGTGAAGGCGCGCTGCTGGAAGAAGGCGTTGGCCCGATTGAAGAGGCTCTCGAAGCTTTCCTTCGTCAGTTCGTTCGCTTCAGCGAGCCGAATCATCTCGAATGTGATCTGGTTGATCACGCGGTCGAGATCGGTGCTGCCTTCAAAATTCTTCGGGTCCGTGAAAAACGCCAGCAACGAATCACGGTCGCGAGCGACATCCGCTGGAATTCTGGCGTTATCCGCGATCTGCTGGAGCGTTGTCTTCAGTCGCTCGTTGAACTTGGTGACGGCCGATTGCTGCTCCTCAAGCTGGTCCCGCAAATCGAACTGCTCGCCAAGCACACGGGCCAGATCGTTTGGGTTGGTCGGGTCGCCAGGAAACGCCCTTCCGGTCGTCGCTTCGAAAACCACGGCGACGTTGACCTTGGCCTGCACATTGTTGGCAGCGTCGCTGATCTGCTTGTTCAGATCCGCCAGCGCCTCCGGCGCGACGCGAAGCGTCTGGATTTGGACCGAGTCAAGCTCGCGGTTCAGCGTCCGTCCCAGGTTTGTCAGGTTGATGATCTGGGCGGCGTCGATCCCCTGGCTTGCGAGGGCAATGCGCCGGAACTCGCGAAACGCTTGTTGGAATTGACGAACACGCTGCGCACGCTGCTCGCCGGCGAGCGGAGCGCCTTGATCGTCAAACAGGTTGCTCGATTCCGCCAGCCTTTCCGACAGGACTTTGAGCCGGTCGAGGTCTCGTTTGGCCTTTTCTGCCCCGCGTGCTGCTTCGGCGGCGCGCTGCCGCTGATTCGCGGTCAGTCTCTGTTCGGCCTCAAGCTGCAATTGCAGGATGCCGCGGACCCGCGACGCTGCCTGGAATTCCAGATTTCGGCTGCGTGCCCGCTCAGCAATCGCTTCGGCCTGCTGTGCGAAGGCGGTCGCGCGCTCGAACTGCGCGTTGGCGTCGGTGACTTCCTGCGACGTGGTTGCCCGCGAAAGTAAGTCGGCGGCGCGAGCGGCAATTTGCTGGGCACGCAGGCTGACGCGGGCAAATTGCTGCTCTTCCGTCAGCCGCTCGGCCAACCGCTTGCTGTTGCGGTTGAAGGCGTCATCCGAGAGTTGGTCGCGAATTGAAATCGCCCGCCGCCCAGACGCAGTGATCTGGTCTTCCGCGTCATCTTGCGATTGCTGGAACCGGCGGACCTGCTGCTCTTGCAAATTGATGATGTCGCCCGTCGTTCGCCGAACATTGCTTACCAGCCGGTCGTTCGCAATTTTGGCGGAGTCAACAACCTCGAAGTATTTGGCTCTCTGCTCGGCGAATTGACGGTTCACCAGACGGCGAATCTCATCGGTCGAGTCCTTGATCTTCTGGACCCGCTGGTCTTCCAGTGTGTTGAATTGGTCGAGCGCTTCCTCAGCCGCCTTGCGTCGCGCTTCGTTTGCATCGGCAAGTTGCTTGTTGACAAAGTCACCAATGAAGTCGCCGAGGCCCTTGGCCAGCCCCACGGCCGCCAGTCCCAAGGTGAGACGCGAGAGGGATGCGGTGAGCAGACCGACATCCTTGGCCGTGGCACGAGTGACGACTCCGGCAATCGCGGCCTTTGCTCCGAAGGCGGCCAATCCCAATGCCGCAGCGCCCACAACTGGAACGAGCGCCTTGCCGGCCGACACCAGCGTGTCCACGCCGCCGACCACCTCGAAGAAATCGCCGGTAGTCTTCACCAGAGCGCGGCCCAGTTCGACGGTGAAGAAGTTCTTCAGCTTATTGAGATCTTTCGTCACCCGCTCAAAGTCGGTGTCCTGGATCTCCTTAAATTGCTGGTTGAGATTCGAGAGGTCCGTTTCCTGGATCTTGTCGATCCCTTCGGTGAATTTGACCAGGCCCTCACCGGTCAAGCGGATCACGCCATTCAAGCCGCGCACGCGCGGGAACAGCTTGGCCAGTTCCGTCGTCGAACCGCCGGCTGCCTCGGACAGCGCCACCAACGTGCCTCGCAGACCCAACGTGGCGATCGCCTGTTCGCCGGACTCGAAACCCAGCTTGCGCAACTCCCGTTGCATGTCCGTCGTGGGCTTGATGAGACCGGTAAAAATGCCGCGCAGTTGTGTCGCGGCCTTAGCCGAATCAACGCCGCCGATCGTGATGGCGGCGAACGACGCCAGCAATTCATCGAGCGTGACGCCCAGAGCGTTGGCCAGCGGCTGCACACCGCCGAGCGTGTTCGCCAACTGCGTACCGGTTGTTCGACCGAGTTCGATTGTCTTGAACAGTTTTGCCGCGATCGTATCGACCTGTTCGGCGCTTTCGCCGAAGGCGTTGATCGTTCCGGTCAACAGATTGACCGCGTCTTCCGTCGTAGTGACCGCGACCTTCGAGAACTTCAGCGCGGACGAAAGAACGCGAACCTGATTCGATGTACCCTGGATCTGGTTGGAGATGACCTGATAGAGACCCTCGCCCACGTCACCCAGCGGCTGATTGAAGGCATCGGACAGGCCGCGCACGATGCCTTCGAGTTGCGACAGATTCTTGATGGTCGAAATCGTCCGGATTTCGGCAATCTGCCGCTGGAACTCGATCGAATCGTTGAACGCATCGCCGATTGCATTGCGAATCCGTGACAGCGCGCGGACGATGATCTGCGTGGCGACGACGCGCGCCAACGTCTCGAACGAGACGGTCAGCGTCTTCGTCGTCTGATCGCCGGTTTTCTGCAGCCGCTTGTACGAGTTTTCAAGCCGCTGCAGATCATCCGCGATACGATTGCGAACGCCGGTGAAGTTCTGTCCCAGGTTATTCTGAACCCGGCGCACTTCATTCAGCGACAACCCCGACTTTTGCGCAAATTCGGCGACCCGCGTGGCGGCACTTTCAAAACCGCGCTTGAACCGAGTTTCGGCCGCCTTGGGAATGTCGTCGAACTTTGCCTTGACGTTATCGAGCTGCGCTTGAATGTCTTGCGACTGCGAAGCAACTGTTTGACCCAGACCGCCGCCCACACCCGCGCGGCCCCGCGCCTGATTCACGCGATCCAGCGCGGCGAACGCTCGATCCGCCTCGGTTTTGATCCGTTTTAGCGCACCAACGGTCTTGCCGGCGTCTTTGTTGAACTGATTCAGGCCACGGCCGGTGCCACCGACCGTCTTCTGAAACTTCTCCATGACCTTGTCGAGTTCACGCAGCGTGTTGAGCGCTTGCGCAGCATCGAAGCCGAGCTTTTGCGTGATTTCCGACATGGACTAGACTTTGACGACGACCGTCTTGAAGTGACGCCTTGGATCAGGAAGAGAGGCGCGCTCGGCGATTCGCCGAAACGCCTTGACGCCGGCCTCTTGAAACTTGTAAGGGCCAGGATTGAGCAGACGTGCGAAGAGCGTCGCGTCGGGCGAGACGTTGGCGTTGTTCAGTTCGTTGTAGATGAGGTGGTCGAGCGTGGTTCCGTACTCGAAGTGGTACGTGCCCGCCTGCCGGTCGATTGCCAGACCACCTTCGCTGTTTCGCATTCCTTCGGCGCGACGATCCGGCGCGATAGGCCGGTGTCCAGCCGTCAGCGCGAAGTTGACCGACCGGGCAAGTTTGTGAAACGTGGCGACCGACGCGCCGCTCCACACGGGAATGAGTGAAACGACCGTCGCGTCAAGCCACTGGTGCGCGGCCTCGACGATCAACTCACTGAACCGCTTGTGCAGTTCCGCTCGATACGACGCGAGATTGACGCGCGGCGCGCGGAGAGTCCCTTTGAACTTCATGGTCAGCAGCCTTCCCCAGGTGCATCAGCGGCTTTTCTTCGACCGACTGCGCCGGGGCGTCCCTGCCCCTGCCAATTGAGCTTCCCGCTCCGCTTCGTCGTGATCGCGAATCTGGTCGTATGCCAAAATGAGCGCTTGGGTGTGGACCCCGTTTTCTTCCCAGGATGGTTTCACGCCTGGAGGTCGAATGCCTAGGCGCTCGCAGGCTCGCCAGACGGCGTGCTCTCCGGTTCGGTTGGGAGGCCAGAGGATTCGCCGCTTTCCTGCTGCTGACCACGTAGAAAAACCTTGCGTGCCCGTTCCAGCTTTTCTTCATCGAGACAGTTCGCTTCCCACACAAGCTGTGTGATGCGGTTGATCTCGACCTGTGAAAAGCCAGCCTCACGCAGATCGGTTTCCCAGTTCGTCCATGTCTTGGGACTGTCGGGATCGACCGTGTCCCACTCGATGTCAGACGCTGCAAGCGTTTTGATCGCCATGTAGGCCATGCGGCGACGTCCGTGGTGCAGCATTTGCGTTTTCCAATTCTCGTCGCCTTCGTTGGGTTCCCAGCCGTCCTTGGTCAACTTGCCAGGCGGCTTGGGCTCAGGGCAGAGCGTTTCGAACTCATCCATGTCCGGCACGCCCACGGCGCGAAAGACGACTTGCTGGTCGCCACGTGGAAGCACAAGGATGTGTTCCTTGGGTAGTGATTGTGGATCGACGCCACCAATCTTCATTGCGTATGTCTCCCTCGAAAAACGTGAAGAGAATGCGGGGCGACGGCCCATCCGTGCGAATGCACGAGTCAGGCGGCCCTGCTGACGAGAAGCCGCGGATTACGACTGGTCTTCACGGCTGACCGTCGGTTCGATCGCGTTACAGCGGCCGGTCGCAGAGATGGTCGCTTCGTCGAGATCGAATTCGAGCGTATCGGGCCGGAAGTCGGGAAAGATGGTCCGTTCAAGCTGGGCGCCGCCGCACGGCGGGACGTGTTCGACTTCGATGTCCACGGCAAAGGGCTCGCAGGGATCGGCCGACGAACTGACCCATTCGGCCGCGCCGCCCTTTCCCTTGATGGCGTCCACGGGCGTGATGCTCTCTCCCGTTCCCGTCGTGACAAACTCGTACACGAAATCGAGATTCACATCCATCGGCACTTCGTCGCCTTCGCGAACCGTATCGAGCGATCCACGGTCCAGTTCGTATTCATACTCCTTGTTCTCGGTGTACGTCAGGTTGCCATCGCCGACCTTGACGTCGATCTGCTGCGGCAGAAACGTAATCCCGTCGCCCATCGTCGGAACGTCGCCCGTCGGAATGGCGGGCGTGAATTCGATGTTGGTTGTGGGACCTGCACCGGCCGGCGTTCGCGCCGTAACGGTGTGGACCGTGCCGCCGGTGCTGCCGTCAATCGTGAAGCGGGCGCCGATGGGGACAAGGTCCGTGTCGTCCGAGTTCAGAACAACCGTGTCGATATCCAAGTCGGTGTCGCCGGCCGCTGGGGTTGCCTCGTTGATCGTCGCCGTGCCCGCGAGTCCATCTTTGATTCGGATCGTGGCATGGCGCAGTTCGATACGTGCCATGTGCAAGAACTCCTGTTAATTGCAGAGGTAGATTTCAAATCGGGCGTCGACGGCCGATTGGCGAACGCGCTCGTCTCGGCCGATTTGACCGAAGTGAAAAACGGTGACGTTTTCACGCCTGCCGCGGCGGGCAGTCAGACAGCCAAGCGAGGTTCCATCGTCGCCAGGTGCGTTTCCGAACCGGAAGATGGGAATGGGCTGGCTTGCCGCTTGTTGCAAGACGCCAGCCTGTTGCACAATGTCGTAGGCGTTCTTCGTCTGGCCACCCATGATGCTGGTGAGCAGCAAGTTCACATCCAGCCAGACACGGAAGTAGCCCGCGCTAATTTCGCGAATGGCGGGACCGTTGATTCTCAATTCAACGTGATCCGCTGCACGGATCTTCTCGGCTTCCCGTTCATCAATCCCTTCAATGAGGATGGGAAGGTTGATGCCGTCTGCTACCGTCTTGAAATAGTCGCCGATCGACGCAAAGAACCAGCGGGGCCAATTGGGATCGGGTGTACTCATCGAGTGTCCAGAACCGAGCGCCGGCGGAAGGTGTCTTCGTCGGCCTACTGTGGCGCCGAGTCGGCGGCCAGCGCGATGAAGTTGTCGGCAGCGACGGGAAAGATCTGTTCGGGAACCCGCCCCATGATTTCCTTGCCGATCAGGACCCAAGCGGCAGCGAACTCGAATTCGTTGATCGCTTTGATCTCGTACCGGCGGTGGTTGTAGACGAGCCAGTCGTCGTTCGTGAACAGAAACCCCGCCGGCAAGTCGCGCGTGTCGATGATGAATTGGCGGACGCCGGCGTCAAAACTACCGCCATAGACGAACGCCTTGTTGGCGGAGATTTGCGAGATGCTTTGGATTACTTCGCGGCTGATCTTGACGGGCAGAATGATGGCGCGATCGACGACAAAGACGTTCTTGTCGATTGTCTTGTCGCCGGTGCGGACATCGGTGCGCGAGTCGTTGAGCCGATATACGCTTACCGTTCCGCCGTACTGCCTTTTCAGCATGTACAGGTTGTGTTGTATCCGGCGCGTCAGACTGCGATTGACAACGGTCACAGATCGAGCTTCTTTTCCAGACGTGTCATGACCGCCGTGTTCTCGGTGATGACCTTGGTACACTTCTCGACCATCGGCAGGATGATCTGCCGCTGCTCGTCTTCGAGCGCGTCGATCCGCTGGCTCATGCGGTCTTCGCGCCGCCAATCACGCCAGATGAAGAATATGACGGCGATCAGCAGCGGCCCGAAGTGCCTACAGAGCCACATGAGATCCTCGAAGTCGCCCATGATGCAAAACCCACAGTGAAGGATCGGAGTATGAAGAAGGGCGCCCGGCGCGGCATGATCCGCGCCGGGCTGCCCTATCGTGGCGGAGGAGAGATCAGCCTTGCAGTACAACCGCCTGGTCCACGTCGAGAACGGCGACACCCGCGAGGATGTCCATGTTCACGACCGTACCCTGCTTGATCGAGTTGTATTGCATGGTCACACGCATGGCGACGTTGTTGTGCAACGCCCCAGCGGCCATGACGCCCAAGCTCTGGTTCGGCAGAGCCAGCGGGCGAGAAACCAACGCGATCGCGTCTCGCTGGAAAGCCCAATTGAAGGCACCAGCGGGACCAGGGAACGCCGGATCATCGTCGGCCAGAGCCGCTTCCAGCGGACGATCGAGATAGATCACGCGATCGGCGCCCGACGCCTCGGACTCGATGACCGTGTAGGTATGGCGAGTGCCACCCGTGCCGAACGCCACCAACTGGCCGATGTGCAACGGTTGGGTGAAACCGTCGATCGTGATGCCCTTGGTGTACCCCTTGGGATAGGCACCTTGCACATCCTGCTTCTTGTAGACCGTGATGGCGGCGCCCGCAGCCGTGGCGAACTTGTTCGCCTCGTTCAGCGTGACATCGGTCGTGTCACCAGCACCCGCGGTTCGAGCCGTGATGTGGGACGGCTGGTCGTTGCCGACCACTACCGCGAACTCGCCAACCACAGCTTCGTAGCCGGTGATGGTGACTGCTTGCGAACCGCTGCCGCCAATGCCCAGGGCATTGGTCACGGTACCGGTGGCAACGTCGCTGGTGCCGGCCGCGATGTCGTTCACGTTCTGGTCCATGAACGTATCGAAGCCGAGGATACGACCCAGCGTCGCATTCTCCAGGGCGTTGCCGCCATCACCCCGACGTTCGGCCGAGATGAACAACTCGTTCTTGAGCAACGACGTTTCGCTGGCCGAGCCGAGGACCAAACGACGGCCCTGAATCGGCGCTTTGTTGTCGTTGAGGATCTTGCGAGCTTCGAGAACGTAGTTCTTCGAGTTCGTCTCGTCCAGGTTCAGCAAGCGACCGACTCGGTTCGCCGGTCCGCCCAGGAACTCGTGAACGCGGCCGAGGATGGCGCGATCGACCGAGCGGGCGATGACCTGCATCGCCGGCAGCATGTAGATCGTCACCAGTTCCTGGAACGACTTGCTCGCTTCACCGTCCTTGATGATGAACGAGTTGTAGAAGTGCTGATCCAGCGGAACCTGCACGTTCGTGCTGGTCGCATCCTGCTGTTCCACGTCGTCGTTGTCCGTCTTTCGACGGATTTTGAAGTTTCCGGGCCGGCGCGTGTTCACCACGTCGCCGAACTCGGCCACTTCGTCCTCGAAGTCACGGTGGACCAGCATGGCGGCCACCATGTTCTCTTCGAGCAGGACGAGTCCTTCCTGCGCCCACAACTCAGGGATGTAGGCATCGTTGTCGTTGGCGTAGCAGCTTGCGACTGCCACGGACAGGTAAACGTGATTCATCGTTGCTTGGTCTCCACAAGTAGAGATGGATTGACAAAAGGGAAAACAACCTACCCCCGGTGACTTAGCGATCGGCCTTGGGCTTCAATCCGAGCAGTTCCGGGTTCTTCTGTCGGATTTCGCGGTACTGACCGGGCGAAAGCTTTCGCACGTCGACCTTGCCGTTGGCGCCCGGTTGTAAGCCACCGGTAGCTGAATTCCCCCCGATGCCGCTGACGACGCCGGACTTGAAGAGGTTGCCGTAAAGCTCCGGCAACTCTTTCATCCGACGGACGGCCTCTTCGGGAGTCCTTTGGGTAATGATGTCCTGACCGGTCTCCGCGTCCTTGTCGGCGAAGTCGATCATCACGTCGAACGATCCCAGACCATTGCCCTTCTCGTCGGCCTTCTCTTTCATGTTGGCATGGCCGCGCAGGAGCGTGACGATCTGCGAAGGGCTAAATGCCTCATTGACAACCGCGGCGTCCTGGATCGAACGAGAGATCGTCTCGTTCTCGTACATCTTCCACGTCTTGGTCGCTCGCTCTTCGGCGGCGGACAGGCGCTGCGTGTACTCCTCTTCGAGCTGCTTCTTCTCGTGCGCGAGTTGCTGTTCCTTGGTTCGGAACTGTTTGCGCAGATCTTCCAGGTCAGTTTCGAGCTTGGCGCGCTGCTCGCGACTGAGGCTCTGGTTTTGCAGCAACTCTTGGTATGACTTTTCCAGCGATTCGTACCTCTTGGAGTGTTTGCGACGATCGTCGGCCAGATATTTGTTGACCTCTTCCTGAGTGAACAACTTGTCGGCGTCGCTGCCGCGGCCCGATCCGCGCGGAGTCGGTTTTTTCTGCCCTCCGCTGCCCGCGCCGCTACCACCGTGCCCTTCATCGTCGTTGTCAAAGGAACTGCCGCCGTGGTCGTCGCCGGTGAGATTTCCTTGGCCACCCTCTTCGGCGCCATCGCCACCATCGCTGCCTTCGGCGCCAGGGCCGTCTTCGTTGTCGTAGCACGAAATGAGCGCGCAGGATTTGTACAGATCGGTCAACATTGTGTCTTTTCCCTTCAGGAAACCCTACTCAGTCGAATTGCGTCGTCGTCCCGTAGGAAGGGGCACAGATAGCGCCACGCGAGTGCATTGGGGACGCCGTTCACGATGTGTTCAATCGGAACCTGGTTGCGGGAGTAGGTAGTCCGCACCGACGCATACCCTTGGCTTACAATGCCAAGGTTTTCCAGTTCAAGTTCAGGGTCTTTGCCGTCCAGCAAAGAGTGCGCGATCTCGTAACAGGCGATACGGATCGCTTCTGGGACTTCCGTGTCTGCGCCGCGCGGAAACTCCAACACTTGCGCGGCTTCCGCTTCGCGAATGGAGTTCAGGCTTGCGCCGGGGTCCGTCTGGAGCAATTCGTTGACGCTGCGCTTCCGCCCTTTGAAGTTCAACGTGTCGATGATGATGGTCGCCGCACGCAGGGCGCGCGGCCGATCGACGGGCTTGACGGCGGACCATGCTTGTTCGTGCAGCCGCATTTCAAAGTAGTCGTTGGCTTCCTGCACTGAGCCGTAATGTTCCTGCGAAATTGACATAGTGTGCGAACCAAGTTGGCTTACAGGAACGACCCGCCGAAAACCGTATCGGGGACGTTGGCGGGCGACTTGGTATCGAATCGAAGGACTTCACCGTGAAAGCCGCCGGGCCGAATGAAAGGCACAAAGTAGATGTACTGGCCGTCGAAGATTCCTCCGACGAATCCGTCGGGCGCCGTGCCCACTCCGTTGGCACCCGGATCGAAGGCCGACCAACTGGCTGGCGAGCGGAACGATGCACGCGTATCCAACCGGACGACCTCGCCGTGGAAACCGGACGAGTTGAAAAATGGGATGAAATAGACGTGCCGGCCGTCGAAAACGCCGCCCCAAAACCCGCGTGTATTCGTCCCGACGCCCGCCGTGCCCGGATCATAGTTCGCCCAGCTACTCGATGCGTCGAACGGGGCGTGCGTATCGTAACGCAAGACTTCCGAGGGCACGGTCGTACCATTTCCAAACGGCACAAAGTAAACGTGCCGGCCGTCATACACGCCACCGACAAACGCCTTGGGATCGACTCCAACGTCATTGGCGGCAGCGCCGAAGGCGGACCAGCTTGCGGTGTCAGCAAACACGCCTTGCGTGTCGTATCGCAGCACTTCCGCGCTCTGACCGGCACCGTTGACGAAGGGCACAAAGTAGATGTGCCGCCCATCGAAGACGCCACCGACGAACCCGTCAGGGTTCGATCCTACTCCGTTCGCTCCGGCGTCGAACGAGGACCAACTTCCGGACGAATTGAATGCCGCCTGGGTGTCGTACCGCACCACTTCGCCGTGCGGCGCAGGGTGTAAGCTAGGTACGAGGTAGACGTAACGGCCATCAAACACGCCTCCGATAAAGCCTGTGGGAGTGGTGCCTACGCCGCCGGCCGCCAGGTCAAACGTCGACCACGCGCTTGGTGAATTGAAAGTTGCCTGGGTGTCGAGCCGTAATACTTCGCCGTGATATACGCTTCCGGCGCGATTCGGGACGAAGTACACGTATCGGCCGTCAAAGACTCCGCCGGAAAATCCTTTGGCGTTCGTCCCCACGCCGTTGGCGCCAGGGTTGTAGGCCGACCAACTGCCGGTTGAAGTGAATGCGGACTGCGTGTCGTATCGGAGAACTTCGCCGGATGTGAAATTCAGGTTGGGCACGAAGTAAACGAAACGGCCGTCAAACACTCCGCCATAAAATCCATCAGCCGCTGACCCTACGCCGTTGGCACCCGCATCGAACGTAGACCACTTCGACGTGTCGTTGAACTGCTGAAACGTCGTGACACCAGGCGTTCTCCGATCTATCATCAGCGAACCGCCAAATCCGTGCGCTCGACGGTCCCTTAGAAGATAGAGTGTGTGCAACAGTGAGCCCTCTCGCTCGGTTAGATTGCTACCCAGAACACTTTTTGACTGGCCTGATCGGCGATGACCCACACTTTTGCCAGGTCGTCAACGGGAACGAAGAGCCCGTCTCCTGGGCCTAATGGAAAGCCGTCTGTGCCATCGTTCGTACCGGCGGTAACGGACTGAGACGTGCCAACAAAGACCACTCCGAGATTGTCGGTGGCTGCCACGACTTGGGCGCCACGCAATAAGGGACGCGCGTTGGCGATCACTTCAGCCGTCGTTCCGACGACCTTGGCCGCATGAAAGAACTCCGGGGCGCTATCGCTGCCGATATCCACGACGGACATTTGATCTCCCTTTACCTGTCTTTGCCTTCACCGCGAACACGCGGTTTGGTTGTGTCTTGAAGGGTCGTGTCGCGGCTTTCGGCCTTCTCCTCGCGGCCTGCGTTGGCCGGGTCGGGTGACAGATCGTCGATGCCGCGTGCCGCTGGGTCTCCGCTTCCATCGCCAGTTTGGCCCTGCACCTGCGCGATGCGGACAATTCGGGCCGAGTGGTCTTCGCGAGCGATAAGGAACTCGTCGTCATCAAAGCCCAGAGCCATCGAAGCCGTTTTCTCGCCCACCAGGCCGGCATCTTTGGCGTCGATGATGGTTCTCGGATCGCTGGTCGTGAACGGCGATGTGTCAATCTCTCTGTGGATCTTCTCGATCCGTTCCACACCGACTTTTCCGCCCAGCAAGACGGTCACAATGTTCTTGGCGATCTCCCGCTTGATGGTCCGGCCAGGAACGGTGGTCATCAAATCCGACAGCTTGTTCGCTTCGTCGATCCGATCCGCGTCGGTCTTGAGGCTGTAACGATCCGGGTATTTGACCGTCGCGACCTTGCGCCGCTCCGGACGACGTTCCTCATAGGCGGCCCAAAACTCCGCGATTCTCCGCTCCGCACTTTCCAGGACGAGACCGATGAACGAGAGGCCCGCTTCGAGGCCCTGGTTGTCCATCGACTTCGACTCGGCCGAGGCCCGTGTCGCTAGATTGACGACGGCGAGGTTGACCAGCTTTCGTACGTCCTCTTCGAGCTTCGTCTGAAGTTTCAGTGAAGCGTCGAGCGGTTCGGACGATGGATTGATGAACGCCGGTTGTTGCGCTTTGATGTCGTACGCGCGTCCTTGTGTGGAGCCAACCTTGATGTCGGTGTCCGTCGAGCCCTGGCCACCTTGCGTGGCTGTGCCGTCTTCACTGGCCGCGTGTTTCAAGTGGCCGCCGACCGCCCGCATGTCTCGCTGTTCGACGTAGAACGGGAAGTTGGCCTTGAGGGCATAGTTCACGTCGCTCGAACCGAGGTTCAAGAGTGCGATTTGGTGATGGCAAACGTCTTTGATCAGACTGTCGCCGATGTCGAGCATCACAAACGGAATGCGCGACAATTCGAGCTGGACGGGTCCTGCCGGGTTACCGTCGCGATCCGTCTCCTCGCCGTTCTCGTTGAAGAACTGCAAGTTGACACGGCCGGTTTCTTGGTCAATCCAGAGTAAACGAAAACGGTGAAACGTTTGCAGAGGCAGCAGAGTTCGTTGGTCGAAGTGTAGACACGTGTCTTGAAGCAGCAGCGACTGAAACTCCGAAGGCTCTTCGGGCTTCGCGCAATGCCAAGACAGGATGTCCTCGACGCTGTACGAGTAAAGGTATGGCCGAGCGCTGCCGGTGGTGGCGAGCGTCCCTTCGCTTTCGACAACGGGGTTGTCGACGTAGACACCGACGCGGCCCATGACCAGAAGCTCGGTCAGCACCTTCATTCCCAGGAAGGCGTTCATCGTCGAGCCACGCAGGTCAACACCATTGTTGTTGCCGTTGATGGCGCGGAGGTAAGTCTCGCTGCCGTCCAGACGCACGATGTCCCGCATCCGCTGAAAAATCGAGTTGCGAATGTCGTTGATCGCGGCCTTGGCAAACGATGGAATCGGCGTGATCGATCGACGCTGCTCAAACTCGTTTTGATCCTCACGAACGCTGAACCGTTCGAGGTATCGCTGCCGGAACTCTTCGCCGCCCTGGTACGTCAGCCGCCACTTCTCCCAATCTCCCATGTTCGAAAGGAAGTTTGGGTGCCGGCTGTCGATGATCGAGTGTGACGGCGTTTTCAGTGCCACCGGATTCCTCTACAGAAACGACTGGATATCCCGATTGGTCTCCCGCGCTGCCACCAGCGGCAGGGCGATTTCGGCATAGGTGCGAGCGTGGGCGAAGTGATCTACCTTCGTGTTCACAAAGGTCGCTACTGCGTTGCCGTGTTCGTCCCGCTGGTACGTCCGCACCAGTGCCTTCTGGTGTTCGAGGTAGTCGAAGCTGACGTCCCGCGGCAGGGTGATTCGCCGCGGCTCACGAAAACGGCCCAGCGCGGCGCTAAGCCAACTCGTGCGATCAACCGTCGCCATTGGGGCGCCGTCTTCGTCGTCGGCAATGGCGATCTCCTTCGCCGTCACGCCCCGCCGATATCGGCACAGCCACACGTAGCCGGGAAACCGTCGAGCGAACCGTCGGGCTTCCATCGGCCAGGGGTCGGCGTCGATGACACAAGCAAGCACTTGCCATTCGCGCATCAGTTCATCAAGCCGCGTGTCCCATTCGTCTTCGTAGAACTTGCCTTCCCAAAGCACTTTGGCCTGGGCGGCGGCGTTGATGTCGTGCGACCATCCGTCGAAAAACCACTGGCAAACCTCGACGTAGGACCACTTTCCCTGATCCACGCCCATCGTGACGATCCGTTCACCGCCGATTGCGGGCCGCGTGTCATCTTTGGTGTGATTGCGGATGCAGGCTTGAAGGTCTTCGTCAGTGACCTTCGCCCCTTCGCCGACGAACGGCAAACCGAGCTTTGAGTTGTGAAACTCTTTGTTCGCCATCTCATCGCCGAAGCCCTTGAAGTAGGCCACGACGAGTTCACCGGGTGATACGGTGAAGCTGTAAAGCTGGTTGATGTAGTAGCCGCGAATGTCGGGGTTGGCGTTGGCGGCCATCGCCTGCCAACGACCAGTTGCGGCAAGCCAATCAGGTTTCGCCTCGTGTTCGAGCCGCCGCTTGCAGTCCTTGCACTTCAGGAACGACTCGCGGCATCGCGGATCGGCAACGTGCTGGCCGATGATTTCGACGCAATCCGGCCAGACAAGCTCGGTCCACCGCGAACACCTTGGACACTTGAATACGAAGTGCTCTTGGGTGCTCGTCTGGTAGAGCTTGTGGATGCCGTACTCAGGAATCGTGGGTGTCGAGATTCCCCAGACGTGTTTGTGGACCTGACCGTCCAGGCGCGTCAGCGCCAGGTCGATCTGCTTCTGGTCCATCTCGTCCACTTCGTCCAGGATCAACTGGGAGACGGGAATGGACTTGAGGTTGCTGTCGCCGCGCGAACCGCGGATGTACAGCGTATTGGTGCCCGCCTGCTTGAGATTCACCGTGTTCGTATCGGTGAAAATGCCGGCCAGGTACGGACTGTTTGACAGGGCCGTGGCGAACCGGGCTTTGGAAAAATCGCTGGCGTTCAGCGCCGTCGGCAGGACGTACAGCACGTCCCGCCTTAACTGGTCGATGACGTACAGGGCGCGGTTGATGCCGACTTCGGTGACGCCCAACTGGGCGCCCTTCATGCTGTAATTGAAGGACGCCGTGCTGTCGTGCATTTCCCGAACCCACGGATGATATTTCCATGAGTAAGGGCCAGGAAACGGTTCGCCCATGACCCGCCGATGAGCGGCCCACCGCGAACATCGCGTTAACGTCCGGCCTCGCAGGCCGTCCACGATCGCGTGTTTCAGTTCGTCGAGCAGGTCACTCATGCGCGGGCCGTTGAATCAAGGATCGCGCCGGAGCAACCTCGCTTGTTGATTCAGCGGCGAGGGCGGCAGAGGAGTCGTCGCATTCGTCCTGTGCGATCTCGCATGCTACTTGGCTACTTCGTTTGCCGAGGGCTTCGGGGTGTCCTTGGCCGATTTCTGTTTCGACTCCGGCTCGCTTGGTTGGGGTTTCCCCGTTTGAGACCTGCGTGCCTGGTCGGCATCGGGCCTGCGCCGTTCGCCTGATGCCGCCTCTTTCACCACGATCGGCTTCATCTGGCGGTCGGGCTCGCCGCGCCGGTCGCAGAGTTCGACGACGACTTCGACTTCCGTGTCACTCACGTCCTTTGGAAGCGGAATCTCCAGTTCGCAATGCGAGTCGTCGAGCGTCGTCGTCATCTCGATGTTGCGGAACCGAGTGGTCACCTTTGTTAGCGGGTGGGTCTTGCTCGACGGCAGACTTACTTTCAGCATGACTTGCCTCTTTTTGTTTGATGACGGAGTGAAGGCGATCCCGCAGTTTTTCGATGCGCGGGATCGGCAGGCCAGGCATACCCATCGCGGCATATCCCTCGATCATGCCAACGCAGGTGCTGGTACCCACACAGACGTGATTCCAAAGTCGCTCTGCCTGAAGTCCGACAAATTGCTCGGCACTGACGACGACTCGTTCCGGCTGCTGTTTGTCAGGACAATCGCCGCAGGGATTGGTGTCGATCTTGCGGGCACGCACGGTGCCAGGTTCCGGTCCACGCTGGTTGGCTGGATCGGTGCGGCGCGGCATAGCATCTCTCCGGTTTCGGAAGGAATCGTGGATTCTCAGAACAGCAGGCCAAGCAGAATCTTGAGGATCTTGATGAGCAACAGAATATCGCCCGTGCGACGGATCTCTTTGCCGTCCTTCAAGACGATGTAGGTAGGCAGCCGCTTGACCTTATATTTCGCGACCAGATCGGGCCGTGCGTCGGCGTCGATGCGGACGACGGTGATGCCGTGGCGCTCAAGCTTGGCCAGCGTCTTCTTGTCACGCTGGCAGGCGGGGCACCAGTCAGCACCGAAGGCCATGACCTGGTGAGTTGCAGGCGTCTGCGACGGCGCTGGACGCGTCTTCGTATGACCTGTCTGGTCGCATCCCGCCAGCAAGAGAAGACATGTGGCCGTTGCGAGAAGGAAACCACGCATCAGGCCACCACCTTCTTGTCGGCCGGCTTGACCTCGGCGGGCGCCGGATCGGAAGGCTTGCTGGCCTGCGCCAGTCGCGCCGCGATGTACGCTCGGCCCTCTTCGGTGTTGAGCTTGGCTTCCAGTACACGCTCGTAGACCTTCTGGAACTCTTTGACGACGTGCTCTTCGCCATCGAGAAACAGCTTGGCGAGACTGGCAACCTTGTGGGTCATGCCGCTGTAGTCGCCGACCGAATAGTCGATCAGGAACTCCGGCGTCTTTTGCAGACCGTACGTTTTCAGCACGCCGGCCAACTGCGCCGCGCCGCGACGGCGGTTTTCTTTTTCGGTGTCCTTTTGAAACAGCCACTTGGCGCCGAGCCAACCAATCAGCGGGACGGCGATCATCAATCCGATGCTGGACGCAGAAAACACCATGTTTGGGTACCTTTCGTGGAATTGAGTGGGCAGTAGATGCCCAGAGATGTGAGAGTTGGCGAAGTGATCGCGCGAGCTTAGGCAGTCGATTGCGGGTAATATGTCTCCCGCCATTTCTGCACGACACCCGCGCTCGTGCCGGCCGCAAACAACAGCGCCAGTAACCACCAGGGCGGCAGATCGCTTTCGGGCTGCTCATCGACCACGGTATCCAGCGGTGCCGTGTCCAACGGCTGCGGCTGCGGGTCGTCAAGCGGCGTAGGTTCCGGTACGGGAGTCGGTGTGGGCGCCGGACGTGGCCGGCAGTTCCGGTGTGGGTCGCAGCGGTTTCGCCGCCTGAGCAGTTCGGCGTGAATCGCTTTATTCAACGCGTCCGCGGTCATCGGAATGTTGGTGCCGGAGACCTGAAACAACACCTTGCCGTCGGCAGATTGCAGCCGCACACAAGGGGCCTCGCGGAAATGCTTCGCGTAACGGTCACGATACATCACACTGTCGGTGGTGATGGCGTTGAAGTGCGTCCCGCGTTTGAGCTTTTGCAAGTGCTCGTGCGAGTCGAACCAACCGCGAACCTCGCCGTATCTGCCCGCATCGGAATCGCCGACGACGGTCAGGTACCATTTGTCCTGGTCCTGCGGCAACGTAATCACGCGCTCTTCGACCGTGTACTTGACGCCGTACTCGGCGTCGGCCTTGGTCTTCTTGCCGTCCGCCGTGACACTGGCCGACGCACAAGTCGCCAGCGAAATCAGCAGGACGAGTGAAAGCAGTCCTCGAATCATCGTTTCCTCTCTGGTTAGGGTGAACATGAAATTCCCGCGTCCGATCACACGCGCCTACGTGATTGACTCAAAGCGGCAGCGGCGGCGCCGGCGTGTAGACCGGCGTGACGGCCCATCCATTGCTGTTGAGCCATTCGGCGACAAACGTCTCGCGCGGGACCCAAGTGATCTTTTCCGTATCGTTGTTGTCTAAGATGCCGGCCCACTTTTCGTCGAAATGCACTAGCGCCACCATGTGCCGGCCGCCCATCACAGTGACGCCGCAGCCGCGGCGCGTCGAACAGGCCCAATCGAGAAACCGAACATCGCCGTTCACGGTGTAAGCGAAACGAATACCGTCGCGCTGCATCTTGCGGGCGAGATTGTGACTGGTGCTCCGCGTGTCGTCGGCATACTCGCCATTACCGTACGAGCGTCGCCAGTATTCGGCGGTGGCGTAGCGCCCCTGCCAACGAAACAGCGAAACCATCGTCGCGTGGACACACGAGCCTTCGCCGAGATCTCCACGCCAGTTCTTTTGCCGCAGAGCGTATGGCAAGTTGACGGTGGGGTACTCTTTGCGGAAGGCCGGAATGTTGCTTTTGCGAGTCGCTGTCGGCCTGGCACTTGCGATCTGAATCCCGCCGCCGATCGCATTGATGGCGAGTCCGTCACAGCCAACGCACGACGTAAGCAAGAGCAAGACCACGACGAGTTGCTTCATTTCAATCTCCACGGCTTGAGCAGAATGCCTCGGCGCCGCTCGGTGCGACAAAGCCGGTTGGGACTCCAGCGGCTGGCGTGATCCGTGCGAAAGACGCCGATGTGGGCATGTGCCGCCGCACAGAGTTCCGAACAGAACAGGCTGCTGAGGTTTTGCCGGTACAGCTTGGACTCGATCCAGGACCAGCCGACACCGCCGG
>ERZ869936.220-NODE-220-length-64353-cov-7.125945_pt1 | contig 64353 bp, 52 predicted proteins | sample MGYA00520876_ERZ869936 | MGnify/ENA primary metagenome ERZ869936 (study PRJEB32218, sample SAMN09650985) | biofilter metagenome | isolation source: enrty point of leading RO module | place: Saudi Arabia: Thuwal, RO plant located on Red Sea | collected 2016-02-17 ... | reverse complement strand
GCCACACCGACGGCGGGGATGCGCCGTGGCGCGTCGGCAGCCGCACCGGCAGCTTGTAAGTTGCGCCAACGGCGGCGCAACGTTCGGGGCCTGGGGTGAATGCTATGCTGCGGAAAGGGCAACTCGCGCGGAACGAGTCGTCTCGGTCCGACCGACGTACGCTACGTTGACAAAGATGAATTGAAATGATGACGGGATGCGACGAACTTGTTCGCGAGAATCGTTCGCGCTAGACACTGGACACCGGTCTCGCGACGTTTCCGTAGCAAGGTTGATACGTCGCGTTGGTTCGACGGGTTCACCAATCACGGTCGAAAAAAAGCAAACGCGCAATGCGGTGCTGGCATGCAATGGCAACGCATTGTGCCCACGCTACCCCAATCGACCGTTGCGATGGTTCGCCCGCGAATCATGCTTTGTGAGGTAGCACACAGACGGCCCGAGGCTGTCGAAGGTGGCGCCGTTAGCCAGCGCGGATGCGGCGCGGCACGCGGTCAGGCGATCCGACAGTTGCTTGGCGCAGGCCTGCCGTCCGCACTATTGCTGCGCGGGCGGCTGTGGCATGCCAATCGCGGGCTGAGGTGCCGGAGGTGGACCAGCGGGGCGCTTGCCGGCAACCTCGGCGAAGTAGAACCCGATGCCCGCGCCGAGCACCCCGACGATCACGATTAGCAGCGGTGCTCCACATCCCTTACGAGCCGGCGCCGAGAAGCTTTCCGGCGATTCTTCGCGGAGCCGTGCTTCGAGCTGGTCGATGAAGCGCTTGGCCGAGGTCAGGTCGGTCGCGGTAGCCTGGCGATAGATCTTGACCGCGTCGATCCGGCGCCCCGCGTAGAGCGCGTCGATGATCCGCTCACGATCGCCATCGTCCAGTGTGTCGGCCATGTCACAAACTCGCAGGGGGTCTACGGCGTGAGCGAACGACCACGCGCTGGCGCTGCGGAGTGCCGCGTGAGCGCCAAGCGGTCGCAGTCAGGCCGAAATGCGCCCGTTGGAACGCTTGGCAGTAGTCATGGATGCGGCCCACGGCTCGGAGTGCAAGGGCCGTCAACCGGCAACCACCCGATCAATTCGATTCCAGCTTTGCCATGCGAGACCAAGGACGACCCTCGTCGTGGTAAAAGTGCCACGATACGCTCCCCTTAGCGGCCGCGACAGGAGCGGTCTGCCGGTCTTCGGCGATCTCGGCATAGTGCGAATCGGGCATCACCTCGATGATCTTATCGAGATACTCGCCCAGCTCCTTGTCGCGACCGGTCCGTTGGGCCGACTGGGCCAGCCCGGCGAGCAACTCGCCCTTGATGTGCAGCGGTAATCGTTCCAACGCCCGCGACTGCTGATCCCAGAGAATCGTGTAACAGTCGTAGCATTCGGCGTGTGCATCATCGCGGTACTTCTCGGGCAGGCGGTCGGCGAACAGGACGTAGCTTCCGCCGACGATCGCGGCGACGGCTGGATGTTTGGGTCCGGCTTTGCGCGCCTGGGCAAACAAGTCGCGCGCTTCCTGGAAGTACTTTTCGAACTCTTCGTTGTTGCCGGCTTCCGTGGCAAGAATCGCACGGTAGATCTTCGTGCCACCTTGCCAGGCTAGAATCTCGGGCTTCGAGAAGGGGCGCTGCTCGAGCAGAATTTCAAGGTTCTTCTCGGCGCGGGCGTAGCGTTCCATGTCATCTTCTTGCCAGCCGGCGAACACGTCCTCGCGCACCAGCGTCGATACGGGAAGCCGCTTGTCTTCGACCGGCGGCTCGATCGAGTCGGCCAGAACGTCATTCGCCAGAAATGCAAACAGGCAACAGCAGACGATCGTGCGCATTGGACTCGCTCCTCATGAAAAAGTGGACCCAGAACCTGCAAATATAGCAGAGGCCCGCGCGGCGAATCAACTTCGTGCTGAGCGATCGAAGACGGCGCGGACCGTCGTCCGGCTATTCGCCCCGCGGGGGCGATTATTGGAATGGAATGGCGTCCGGCGACGCAACGCGGACCCGGAAGCGCCAGTATCCACGATATCGCTAGAACGGGCCGATGGACGACGTGGCCCGCCGAACCTGTCGCTGGCGGGGAATTTAGTCCGCGGCAAACTCGGCCGCAAACGCCTTGGCGTTGAGATCCTCGCCGGTGGCGTGCTTGGTCAGCGCGTTCCAACTGAGCGTTGCGCCCGGGGCGAACACTCGAGACTGCATGTACTGGCCGACACGCTTGTCGTCGGTATAGAACGCATTGGGAATGTCGCTGGCGCCGAGCACGTCGCGGGCGATCGTCGCGTGAACCTGGCAGGCGAACAGTTGGCCCATCATGTAGTTGTGATAGTAGCACGGGGCGCTGACGACGTGGATCTTCGCGGCATAGTCGGGCGCGTCGCGTCCGGCGGGCCGTTTGATGAGCTGATACTTCTCGACCAGCCGCCACCAAAGGTCGTTCAGGTTCTGTCCGGGCTCGGCGTACATCTGCTGCTCGAACCGGAGCATAACCTGACACCAGCGTGAAAAGATCAAAAGCTGATGCCGCCGCATCTGGGCTCCGGCCGCGCTGTAGGCCTTTGGGTCGGGCACCGTGACGCCCATTGCTTGCAGCCACTCGCCGCTTTTCGAGAACCGCTCGAACATCATCGCCACACCCTCGGTACACAGAATGTGCGCGTCGGTGCGCAGGGTATACGGCAGCGTGTCGGGAATGTTCTTGCTCGAATAGACCGAGTGGCCCAGCTCGTGCAGCATGGTACCCATCCAATATTCGTTGGGCACAATATTGGCCAACACGCGCACGTCGTCGCCGGTTCGGGTGATGTCGGTGCAGAAGGCGTGCGGGCTCTTGCCTGGCTCCTCGTACAAGCTGCTGCGCGCGAGCACGTCTTCGATCGGCAGTCCGATGCCGGCATAGAACCGCCGGCAAATCGCCTGGATATCGGTGTCGGCAAACACGCTGTCGAGGCTCACGCCCGAGATGGCCGGCGCTTCTTGAAAGAACGGATCCTGGTAATGCCAGGGCTGCAATTCATCGACCGGGATGCCGCAGTAGTCGGCCAGCGCGACGTCGATTTCCGCCTTGGCCTTGGCGAACGGTTCGCGCGTCAACTCGTCGAGCTGGTCGAACAGCTTAAGCACTTCGGCCTGGTCCTGCTCGGCCAGAAAGAGCCGCATCGCGTGAAAGTCGGCAAACCCCGCTCGGCGCGCGGCTTCGTTGCGCAGCAGCACCAACTGTCGCAGATCTTCGGCCACCGCGGCGCCGACTCCCTTGCCCGACTCCCAAACGGCCTGCCGCTGGGCGGAGTCTTTGGATTCCTTCAATACACGCCGGGCCTCGCTGTCGGTGATCTCCTTGCCGTTGAGCTTGGCGCGATAGACGTTAAATGCCTGCTCGATTTCATTGGCCTTTGATGCGATGCGCTTGAGCAAGTCGGGGTCGACCTGTTTTTCCAAGTAGATTCGATACAGCACGTCGATCTGCCGGGCCAGGAGCGGATCCTTCGGTCCGGCCTCCTTGATGGCCTTGAGCGTGGCAAACTGCTCTTCGTCGGCCAGGGCCTCGTCGTACTTGTTCTCGGCGGCCACCTTGGCGGCGAAGGCTTCGTCCTTGCCGGTCGTGTTGGCATCCCACCAGGCGCGGTTCAGCGTGATCTCCAACGGGCGCACCTTGGCTTCACAGTGGTCCAGGAACGCGCGGGCCGCTTCGTCGGCATTGCCGATCTTCGGCGCATCGGCGGCCGCGGCAGAGCTGGTCGAGCCTTGCATCATGGCAATACCTAGAAGCACGGGGGTGAGCAGTTTCAAGAGCGACGTAGGGTTGATGTGCATGATGGTCCTTCGCGCGAGCGAATCGGGGCAGGGGAGTTCACGCGGCACGGGCCGGCTCGTCATTGAGTACTAGACAGCCGACGGGGCAGGGGCGACCAGCGGAAGCCCCGGCGACTGCGGCAATCTTGTTCAACACGACCAGCCCACTATTCGGCTAGCTATCAATAAAACACCGCCGGGCACGGATACCTTACCTTACCGCGCAGCGTCTGCAAAACTACGGCGCCCGCCGGTCGTTGGGCGCGGGTGGACGTACTGTGCGGCCTGCTAGCACCAACAATGGTCCGGGTGGCTACTGCAAATACCTGCCGCGCGGCACGCACGCTGCCGGAGCCGGCCGCGTACCTAGTTCTCGCTGAACGAGACAGTTTGCCAAACGACCGGATCCAGCTCGCGCCGCAACCAATCGTTGAGCGTGCTGCAACCCAACGCATGGACGCTGCGACGCGGGTCTTGGTCGTCACCCCGGTACCCCCAGTGCACGCCGACCATTTGGCCCTGATACACCATGGCGCCGCCGCTGTCTCCGGGGATCGTGACCTGGCGATCGAGCACGCCCTGGGCAGCGACCAGGCTATCGGGCACGTCGTCCGACATCGGAATCGGGCGCGACACCCGTGCTAAGAACGATCGGAAACGCTTGGGCCCATAGCCCCAGATCTCGACGCGCTGGCCCAAGATCGGATCACGTTTGGCCAGCGGGATGGGTCGGATGTCCTTGGGTGCGAAAATCCAAAGCGCGGCGACGTCGAGTTGCTTGTCGAGCGCGAGCAGTCGCGCGCCGGAGCGCTGCCCGTCGTTGAACTCGACGGTAATCGGACCGATCTTCTCTTCGAAGAGGTGCCCGGCGGTCAACACCAGCGCCTGGTCACCGTAGATGCCGGTGAGCGTTCCCGTGCCGCTAACGCTCTGCCCCTGGCGCATGTAACCGCTGGTCCAGTTCTTGACCCGCACGGCAGCCATGCGGGCTCCGTCCTGATCGTAGGAAACGGTGGTCGCGGCCGACGTAGTTGCCGTTTCGTGATGGGGCTCTGCATCGACGAGCAGCAGGCCCGCCACTAACAACAACGACTTCAACATTCCTCGCCCTCAACCGGAAGACCGTGGAGTCAGCTCGTGGTGTGTTGCGCGATCCGTGCACGGTATTCCTCCTGCTATCGCGAACCACGATAGCGAAACGCCCCGGCCGTCGTAAAGCGCCTGGGCAGCCACATCAACGGTCTGCGATGGGTTTTTTCGAGCAGCGCCGCTTGGCCGGGCCGACTTGGGAGCCAGGATCTAGAGTAATTACCCGGTTTGCCGCAAATCAACATGCCGGAGCGTGTGGCCGATTTGTGGCGGCAAGGATTGCGAAGATTTGCCCAAAAAATCGCCCGGCGGCAGCGTCGGTCGATTCTTTGCGACTCGTGCGGGCCGAAATTGTCGGCGGCAGACTGGCGGTCCACGGCGGATTCCGCGGCGACTCAGTAGCCGGCCGCGACGCCGTCTTTGCGTGGTTCGGTCGCCCCGTGCAGGACGCCGTTTTCCCAGTCGATTTGAATCGCCTGATAGCCGCCGAAGCCGACGCCGCGCGCTTTCTCAACGTGATGCCCCTTCTTCTCCAGCGCAGCGATCACTTCGGGGCTGGTGCGCGGCTCGACCATTAGCCGGCCACCGTCGGACTTGCCCGGCTTGCCGGTGGGCGTGGCACTTCCGTCGTGGCGGACTCGGATCTGATCCCCGGCTTGCTGGACGTTCATATCAAAGTCGATCAGGTCGACGAGGATTTGCACGTGTCCTTGCGTTTGCATGTCGCCACCCATCACGCCGAAACTCAGCCACGGCTTGCCGTCTTTGGTGACCATCGCCGGAATGATCGTGTGGAAGGGTCGCTTGTGCGGTTCGAGGCGGTTGAGGTGCTCCTCGTCCAGCGCGAACAACGCGCCGCGGTTCTGGATTGGAAAGCCGACGTCGCTGGGCACGATGTACGATCCCCACGCGCCGTAATTGCTCTGGATGAGCGAGCAACAGTTGCGGTCCTTGTCGACGGCGGTCAAATAAATGGTGTCTCCGTGGGCCAGCTTCGGATCGCCCGCGGGAATATCGGTGGCGGCTTTTTGCAAGTCGAGCAGCTTGCGGCGCCGTTCGGCGTACGGCTTCGAGATCAGTTCGGCCACGGGCAACTCGCCGAAATCCGGATCCGCGTAGAACTTGGCGCGGTCGGCAAAGGCGAGCTTCTTGGCTTCGGTGAACAGGTGGAACCATTCGGCGCTGCCGGGGCCCATCGCGCGAATATCGTACGGCTCGATCAGGTTTAGGATTTGCAGCGCGGCGATTCCCTGGCCGTTCGGCGGCAGTTCCCAGACGTCGTAGCCGCGGTAGTTGGTCGACACCGGATCGACCCAATCCGAGTGATGGTCGGCCAGATCCTTGAGCGACATGTAGCCGTTGTTCGCCTCGCTACACGCGACAATCTTGCGCGCGATGTCGCCCTGATAAAATGCCTTCGCGCCGTCGGCTGCAATGGCCCGGTAGCTGGCCGCGAGATTCGGATTGCGAAACACCTCGCCTTCGCGCGGCGCCCGGCCATCGACCAGAAACGTCGCGGCCGTATCGGGAAAGCGGCGCAGCCCGGCCGCCGTTCCGTTCCAATACACCGACACGACTTCGCTGACGGGAAACCCATTTTCCGCGTAGTCGATCGCCGGCTGGAGCACCTCGGCCAGCGGCAGCTTGCCGAATCGTTTGTGCAGATCTTCCCAGCCCTGGACGCAGCCGGGCACGCTCCAACACAGCGTGCCAAAGCCGGGAATGTCGGAGAGGCCTTTTTCGCGGAACACTTCGCGATTGAGCTTGTACGGACTGCGGCCGCTGGCGTTCAGCCCGTAGAGCTTCTGCGCCTTGTTGTCCCAATAGATAACGAACAAGTCGCCGCCGATGCCGCAGCTCATTGGCTCGGTCAACCCGTTGACGGCGTTGGCCGCGATGGCCGCGTCGACGGCGTTGCCGCCGCGCTTGAGAATGTCGAGCCCGACTTGCGATGCCAACGGAACGCTGGCCGCGACCATGCCGTTGGTTGCCACCACGACAGAGCGACTTTGATCTGGATTGTCGGTCGGCCGATCGTAGCCCGAAGCCCAACTCCGACACGGCACCACCGAAAGTCCGATCATGGCGAACACTCCCATTGCCGCGACGTTCATTAGGACAGGCTTCGATGCGAACATGGCAATTCCTCAAGCTGCGAACAAAGCGGAATGGGTCTGGTCAACTTTAATTTGCGCAGTGGTACTCGGTCGGTGAGTTGGGCTGCATCGGGCGCCGCAGCGCGCCGCTACTCCTTTTCTTTTTTCTTCGCGGTCCACGTTCCTTCGGCCTGGCCGGCGTAGTCGCAGTCGCCCTTCATCGTCTCGCCGTCGAGCTTGCCCTTGTAGACGGCCGTTGCGCCGGCTTGCAGCTCGAAGGAGAACTCGACTTTATCGCCCTTCACGGTGCCCTTCAGGTCGGCCTCGCCGAATTGACCGTTGTACGTGCCGGTCAGTTTTTCGCCGTCTTGCTCGAACGTGAAGGTCGGCGTGCCGGTGTTTCCGGCGATCTCGACCTCGAAGGCCCATTCGCCCGAGATATCCGCGCGGGCTTCGGAGGCCGTCGTGGCGGAGGCCAACAAGACGCCAGTGGCCAGTGCGACCAAGAACTGCAAGCGAACGCGCGGTGTCATGGCGTGGTTCCCTTCGTTCTGATGAATGTTTGTGTAGCGGCGCAGTGGGCCGCGTCGCCGCGGCTGCGCCCGTCGGACACCATTCTATTCGCTCCGGCGCCGAATGAAACACAACGGGGCGACCGCGGTGCCGCGATTTGTCGCAGACAAGACCGGCAGCGCCATGATTGGCACCGCCGGGCGCAGAGGTTCTGGTAGCAGAGTTCGGCCGGGCGGGAGCGTCTATTAACGTGCGGCCGGAGCCAGCTCTTTTTCCAAGCGAGCCATCGCGGCTTCGGCCGCCGGCGAAACGGCCCGGGAGAGAATCTGTGCCGCTTCGCGCTGCAACTGCTCGGCCAGGTCCGGCCGCCGCAACGTCTGATAGATGGGCACCAGTTCGTTGAGCAACTGGGCGTAGCGCGGATTTTGCTTGCCCACCGCATCGCCGACGATGGTCGACGCCTCGACCAACAGCCGTTCGGCCTGTTGCGGATCGCCCTTGGCCGCGTGGACCTTGGCCATCAGTTCCAGGCCCGCGGCATATTCGGGATGCTTCTGGCCGAGCCGGCGCTTCAGCACTTCGGTGCCGGTTTGCAGGGCCGACTCGGCGTCGTCGTAGTGCTTGGCAACGGTATAAACGTCGCCCAACGTGGTCAGCGCCTTTGCCACTTCAGGATTGTCTTCGCCGAGGGTCTCGCCCAGGATGGCAACCGCCTCTTCGGCCAGCGCTAGTCCCGGCTCGGGCTGCCCCATCGCCGCATGCACGCGGGCCGCGGCCACCAGCGCGCGACCGTACTCGGGATGCTTATCGCCCAACTTCTCGGCCAGCAAGTCCGCGCCCTTGCGCGTTAGCGCTTCGGCCAGGCCGAGCTCTTGCGCGTCGCGGGCCAACTCGCCAAGCTGGGCCAGCTCGCGCCCATACTCCGGATGCTGCTCGCCAAAGGCTTCTAGCGCGATCTGTGCGGCCTGCTCGAGCACTTGGCGCGCCTGATGCTTGTTCTGCCGGGCCTTGTGGTAGCGGGCCAGGTTTTTCAGTATGACCAGCGAGCTGGGATGGTGGTCGCCCACCGTCTTTCGCTGGATCATCACGGCCCGCGTGAGCAAGCTGGCACCGCGCTCCATGTCGCCGCGGTCTAGCGCCAACAGGGCCCGATTGTTCAGCGCCGTGGCAAAATCGGGATGCGCCGTTCCGACACCTTGTTCCAAGTGATGCATCGCGCCGTCGAGCAACGTCTCGGCTTCGTCCAACCGCCCCTGGTCGTGACGCAGCAGCGCCAGGTTGACCGTCGCGCGGGCATGATCGACGTGCTCTGGTCCGGCGATTCTCTTGAAGATCGCCAGCGCCTCGTTCAACGACGCCTCGGCCTCGTCGAATTGGCTCAGCTCGCGCTGTAAGTTGCCCAGCGTGCCGAGCGTGCGGGCGTAGAGCGGGCTGTCTGGCCCGTGCAACTCGCGAAACAAGTCGGCCGCCCGGCGATGCAGCCGGGCCGCCTCCGCCGACCGGCCGGACGCGTGCTCCAGCGTCGCCAGATGGCTCATCGCGGTGGCGTGCCCGAGCGGATCGGGCGGCGTGAGCTTCTCGAAGCGCTCGACCGCATCGCTGGCTAACGGACGCGCCAGATCGTACTTGCCCTGCATCGTAAGATTCAGTCCCAGCGTGCTCAACGTGCGGACATACTCCTCGTGTTGTTGCCCATAGGCCGCCTCGAAGACGCCCAGCGCCTCGCGGTCGAGTTGTTCGGCCTCGGCCAGTCGCCAGGTTGCGAGCAGCACGTCGGCCAAGTTCGTCAGGCCAAGCGCGTACGACGGGTGATCGCGCCCAAGGGCTTGCGCGTCAGCCGCAATCGCTGCGCGATAGGCCGACTCCGCTTCGTGCCACTGGCCTTTGTCGGCCAGCACCAGCGCCAGGTTGTTCAGCGTGGCCATCGTGTGCGGCTGATGCGGACCGATCAGACGCGTGCGCTCGGCCAGCGCGCGGCGAGCAGCCTCTTCCGCCTCGTTCAGTTGGCCGCGCATTCGCAACGCTTCGACCTGGTCGTGTAGCGTTTGCGCGTGTGCCAGCGCGGCGCGGTCTGCCTGGCTGAGCCCGACGACAATCGACAGTCGGGCATGTTCGCCGCGTGCGGTGCGCGTCGTCCAGTGCTCGGCGCCGTTGAGTTCGACCAGGTGGCCAACTATGTCGGACCAGATCGATTGGCACCGGGCCGGGTCGCTTTGCCCATAGCGCTTGGCCAGGAAGGTCAGCACGCCGACGTGCTGATCGCGCAGGGCAGCCAACTCGCGGTCGTCGACCTGAGACAGCGTGTCGGCGTATTCGATCAGCCGCGCTTCGGCGCTGGCCAGCTTGTGCGCGGCTTCCCACTCGGCCCGATCGCTCTTGTCTTCGCGGGCCTTCTCGACCAGCGCCATGGCCTCGCGCCGAGCCGCGACCAGGCCTTGCAGCTTGGCGGCGGCTTGCGCCGTCTCGTCGTCGCCGGGTGAAGTATTGGAGAACGTGACGCTCGGCGACGGGTCGTCGGCGGCGGAAATTGTGCGCGGACCGAGATGGTCCTTCGCCGAGATGACCGGCACGCCGAAGGGGTTGGGTTCCTCGGCTGATGAACGATCCGCTGCCAACAACACGACCAGCGCGCACGCGCTGCAGGCCACGATCCGACGGATCCGCCGGAGCGCGCGGACCAGAGCGGCGTCGACCGTTTGACTTTGGCCGCTCGCCGGCGGCACGCTAGCACGATCCGGTCGCATGGATGGCGCGCGGGTGCAGTGCGGAGTGGCACGCCGGTATGCGGCATTTCTGGCCACGGGAGCGAGGTATATAGTCAGGCACGCGGACCGGGATCAAGACCGATGGCGCCAGCGGCGTGCTGCGCGGGACGCATACGACGTGTTTTGTGCCAAAATAGCCGCAAGAAACTTCAGCCGGCCGCGCATGCCAGGCGCGACCCGCGCGATGGGTCCGGTGCGACTGCGGGCCGCCAGCGGACAGCCTGGGCGACGGCGCACTTGCGGTCGGCCGATGGCGCGCGAGCGGCCCGCTGATCACAGCGTGCGCCCCGGCTGCGGCGCGGACGGGCGATGCGGGCGAACAATCCACGGCCTTGACGCGTCTTGACCAATGGTTGATGGTAGGACTGCTGGCACGTTACAAGCGACAAGCGAGAGTGGCGGAATTGGCAGACGCGCTGGACTTAGGATCCAGTCCCGCAAGGGGTCCGGGTTCGACTCCCGGCTCTCGCAATCTCTTATCCGGCGTTGCAATGCAGTTCGGCATCTGCATCTATGGGCATTGGCGAGGATAGCGCAACTTTCCAATAGCGCTCATGCACTAGCTGGCTGCGAGGTTGACACCAGAGGTAGATGCGTCGGGTGTAACGCGATCTTCGACTACTGGAACACCCTAACTCGATGGTCAAGGCCGTCTTCGTTGTCGCTGCTGGAGTGGTGTTGGGGTTCGTCGGTGGATGGTTCTTTGCGATTTGGCTTGTGCCATTGCCTCAAGGCAGCGTTGAACAGCGATTCTCAGCAGGGATGCAGGCGTCGATCATTGCTGGAGTGATCGGGGGAACGATCGGCGCAGTTCTTGCCATCGCATTCCTGCTCTTGAGGCGAAAGTAGCCGCCAGTGGGCTCCGTGTGCCGCCAGTCGGTCAGCGCCTTGAAGCGTCTCACCTGCCGCGATTGGCGACATGGCGTTTCGTTTACACGGCACGGCGGTCCCTCAAACTACGACGCTCGACCTGGCCGCGTTCGGCTCGTCGCCCTTGCCGCGTCGCGCAGGCGGCACTGGCGCTGACGCACAATCTTCGCCCCGCGCGGTTTGCCATCCGCACGCGGCGCGGTGGGTTGTCAAAGAGTGCCGGGTTACTGCGACCCTTGAACGGAACGGTTTTGCCATTGTTCTGCGCAAGCGCCGCGGCTTGAACGTGCTGCGCGGGGCACGATATAGTGACAACATGATTTCCCGCATTCATCGATACACGTACGAGCAGATCGAATCGAAGGCGCTGCCCGGGCCGAGTGCCGTGATCAGCATGGCCGACAGCGAAGGCCAATTGCCCGTCATCAAAGATACCGCCAACGTCCGCGCCCGATTGAACCTCATTTTCAACGACGCCACGGAATCGTATCAACTGGTGCGGCCGCCATCGAGCGCCGATGCCCAGGCGATCCTGCAGATCATCAATGCCAACTCCCACCTTCCGCACTTCGTGGTGCAGTGCCAGGTTGGTATCGGCCGCAGCATGTCGGTGGCGGCGGCGGTGATGAAGATTTTGGGCCAGGACAACAAGGCCCTGCTTCACGCCGGCCCGTACAATCGGCGCCTCTATCGCCTGCTGCTCGAGGCATCCGGCACCGCCCTGGATCCCGAGCCTTTGGTCTCGATCAGTATCCGTGTCAAGTATTCGCCCGATCGCTTGCGGCTGTTCATGCTCTGCATGCAGCGGCAGCGATACGAGAATTGGGAGGTAATTGCGGTGACCGATGGGCCGAATCACGGCGCCGTGCAGCTTGCCGACGAGATCAACGAGCCCCGCTTGCGGCTGATCGAAACCGAAAAGCCGCTGGGCTATTGGGGCAACCCTTACCGCCAACGCGGAATCGACGCCTGTCGCGGCGAGTTCATCGGCATGAGCAATGACGACAACTACTACGTGCCGGGCTACATCGAGCAAATGGTCAACGCCCTGGAAAACGCCGACCTGGCGATCTGCGGCACGGCACACAGCTACTACGGCTGGGAGGCGCGCCCCGGCGGCGCCGATCTTGGCTGCTGGATCGCGCGCGCTGCGCTCGTCAGGGGCGTGCCGTGGCCCGGAAACCACTTCACTGCCGACCGGGAGTTCATCACGGCGCTCAACGAAGCGGCCCAGGACCGTCGGGTCGACATCACGAAGCCTCTCTTCGTGCACAACTAAGTGCGTGGCCATCGCCGTGCCGGCCCGCGCAAGAACGAAACCCGTTACCCGCTGGTCCTTTGGTCCGCGCGCGGCGTGGGCAGAAAACCCTGTCAAATCCACCGCTTGTCCAGGAACAACATGTTGACCTGTGTCCTGGCAATCAGCGAGTAGCCGGCCCGCGCCATCACTTCGTACATCTGCTGTGGGTTTTTGGGATGGACTTGAGCCGACGGCTCGCAAGACAAGATCCAAGGCCGGTAACGGTCGAAGTCGATCGCCTGCATAATAGGTAAGTCTTCCCCCTCAACGTCGATCGACATGTATTGGATGCTCCGCTGCCCGTACGTCGACAGCAATTCGTCGATGTGCATGTTCGGCACTTCCACTTGTTGTTGGATCTGGGCGATCTCCCCCATCGCGGCAAACGACTTCACATGGTTCGCGTCGAGCGACGACAGCTCCTTCGCGCGAGAGACATTCAACACCACGGTCGGGTCTCTGCGGGCCGATACGGCGGTGTGTACGACCGTGTCGCGCGGACGTACTTGCTTCAATTGCCCAATCAGCTCGGCGTCTGCCTCGAACAGCACGCCTTGAGCATTGAATTTCTTGTACAGAAGGTACGTGTTGCTCGTCTGAATTGGGTGGTTTGCGCCGATTTCAAGGTAGTAAACGCCTGCCAGCGGAGGCGCTTTGATCACGATGGCCCCGATCAGGGCCTCCACAATCACGTCCTCGGCCGTCTGAGAATACGTTTCCGGCGCGTTGGTTGCGATCAAGTTCCCAGGCACGTTGAAACGGCGGCACTCTTCGACAATAAACGGATTCAACATCAGAAGCTTTGGCGCTTGCGTGACGCGGTTTCAAGGGCCCTTTCGGCGCACCTGATAGGGCAGCGGACGATTTGGGATGAGCGGGGAATCCGCTGTCAGTATAACGCCCGCCCCGCCTGCGGGCATTTACCCGAAACTCCAAAAAAACTTGACTTGCCCCCACGGTCGGCTAGGGCTATCTGGCACGGAATGGATGGGGAAGGAGCAGGGCATGAGTTGTCCTTTGAACCGTCGACTCTCGCTATACCATCCGTGATAGTGATCCCCGAACCCTCGACGCTCGCGCTGGCCGTGTTCGGCCTCGTCGCACTTGCTGCGTGGGGCTGGCGGCGGCGATAGGGCAGTTCTCCATTTCAACCTGCGTCGGCGGCGGTCTGGCCGCCAAGTCGCGCGAGCGATCGGGCCATAGTGTCTTGGTATGCGCCCCGCTGCGCGAGCATCTGTTCGAATTGCGTGAATTCCAAGATCTTTCGGAATTCCGCGTCTCAAGGTCCCCCCTAAGCGTTCTTACCGTAACGGACGCTGCGCCCTCTTTCGGGAAAGTCGCAGCGGACGCGTAGTCGCATCGCCGCGCACTTGAAGGAGAACGCTAATGAACCGATTCGCAGCTTTATCGTTTTGGATCACTCTGGCGGCCGCCACCCTCAGCATCGGATTGCGCAGTGCTTCCGCGGCTATCCTGACAAGTGGTTATGCAAGTGCCGTCGCGAACGATGCGTACGTCAGCGGTCAGACTGGCGACTCGACAACGCTAGCCATACCGCTTTCGGACAGCCTGCTGGTAACCGAGGGCACGGCGTCTGTCGAGCAAGACGTGATTGTCTCGAGTATTGGCGACACAACTACGTTTGAAACCAGCCATACGGCTGAATTGGGTCCAGGGCACCCAAATACTCTAAGGACCGCGTCCCGGAGCCAGCTAAACTTATCGTTCGAACTCATCTATCCGGCAACGTATTCGATTACCGGTACGAGTTCACTGGTAAGCGGAGCCTTTGAACACACTGACCTTTCGGTTTCTCTCACGCAGGGGGGAACGGATATTTTCCGGAACTATCAACGAAGCGCAGGAACTCCTCTCGTGGTCGGCGGAACAGTTGGCGAAGCTTTCTTGGGCAGTGCCACGCTCATCGGCTCTACCACGGGTACCCTCAGCCCAGGAATTTATTCCTTTTTCTATTCTCAGTCGGGATCCATGCAAGACATCCATCCAAGTGCGACCATCCATGGCGACGTGAACTTAACACTCACCGAAGTCGTGCCCGAACCTTCCACCCTCGCGCTGGCCGCAATTGGCATTGTCGCGCTTGCGGCGCGGCGCTGGCGACGCAGGTGAGCGACTCGTCAACTTAATTTGGGAGCGCTGCTGATAGCACGGTTTTTTGCGTAATGCAGCGCGAGATTCCGCGAAAATCTCAGAAAGCCCTTGACCATCTTGCGGCGTCGAAGAATACTGGTGCCCGGAGCGACTAATGAGCAAGAGCACCTACGAATTTTTCTAAAAGCGAGCCGCTAACGAATCGACTCTAAAGATTCTTTTATTCGACGCCCGGTGCCCACGCACTCGGCCGGCGAAACTCTCTCGGGACTCGCTCGGATCGCTTCTCGTCCTTTGTAACTTGCGGAGAGTCTCGCTGCGCTGACGACCGCGCCGGAGACCTGAAAGTTAGCTCCCACTAGGCGGAGGCAGCGCCACACGACGAAACACCGCTCGAAACAATCCGCAATTGGACGATGGACTATTGATGAAGACGACATTGACGACATGCAAGCTGGCGGCCCTCTTCCTGGCTGCGATCTTAACGATCAGCACGACGGCCCTGGGCGCCATCATCTACGTAGACGGCGACGATACGATGGTCAATGCGAACGACGGCGCCTTCTTTGACGGCACCGACATGACCACGCCGAGCGCGTTTAGCACGCCCGAGCTGATCAAGAATCAAGGCAACGAAACGTTGACCAGCGCCGCCACGTCACTGACGACGGTTCCGTTTACAACGATCGGCAGCAACAGCTTCCTCCAGTTGATTTACGATCAACAGGAGACGGCCAATACCGGCGGACAACCGAATCGAGAACGCGTGATCCTGACGGGATTGTCGGTGTTCGTGAGTCCTGATACGAACTTTGCCAACGCCACGCTGGTTTGGGCCCTAGATCCAAGCGATCAAGTGCACGTCAACGATCAGAATCGAACAGGGGGGCCCTTCGCCGCCACCGACACCCCGCAAAGCGCCGGCGGCGACATGACGCTGAACATTCCGTTTTCGGTTTTCCCGGCCGGCACAACCTCGGACGACTTCTTATTCTTTCGCGCGACGCAGACCGACTCGGACAACGGCGGCGACGAATGGGTGCTCAACGGCGAGGGAACCACGCTTCCCCCCGGCATGTCCGTCCCAGAACCCAATACGGCCCTGTTGCTGATTGCGGGGCTGGGTGCCTTGCTGGGCCATCGTATTGCGCGGCGGCGTTTGACGATCGGCGGCCGCAGTCCAGGCTAGTGCGGCGTCGCGGGATTGCCGCAAAATCGCAATCCCGCATCCCTCGGCGGCTCGTGCGCGTGGGAAACGCGGTGGCGCTCTGGCTTCACCGGCCTACCTGAGCACTTCATCCCACGGAATGGTCGTGGCCAGCGCGGCGGCAAATAGGGCGAGGATCAGTAGGACCCTGAAGAAGTTGCGAAAAAATCGCCGTCGCCCTCGGGCCTCGCACACCGGACAAAGAAACGCCGATGTGATCTCCTGGCCACATCGAGGACAGACAACCGTTTCGTCGTCCATGGCGCACCTCGCTGGCCGATTCGGCATAGCCTAAGCAAAGGCGGCTGCGTTCGACGTGAACCGCTGCCGGCGATTGTAACACATCGGCAAGTGCGCCGGCGCTCAGGGCGCTGCACCGGTGGTCGTCGCCGCCCAGCGCGTCGCGCTGCGGCAGTCTGGGCCATCGAGTAGAAGGTGCTCAGTCGTCGAGACGACCCGGCGGGATCGGCTCCGCGCTGGATCGTGCGCCGGGCGTGTGGCGCAGGATGACGGCCGAGAGGATCCCGAAGCCGCGGTAGCGCGGCCGGTTGACGGGGATGACCAGGTTGGGTCCGCCCGCGGACTGGAGCGGAATGCTGACGTAGGCGGAATTGCTCGCGGCCCAGTTGCCGCGCACCTGATGGCCCTCGGCATCAGTCAACGGCCGCACACCGCCAAAGCCCATTCGGGCCAGTTGCGCCTGAGGAACTTCCGATGGTCGATCGCTCGCTTGGGCGGAGGCGAACGGGCAGGCAGCCAGCGCGATGCTGCCGAGGAGGATCGCAAGTCCTTTCACGGCGAGTCCCTTCGTCTTACCGGCCTGGCAACTGCGGCGTCCGCGCTGCGGCGGTGCGCGTTGCTCTGGGCACACCTGTGTGTTCGTGTGTGTCGTCCGTGCAGTTACCGTAGCCGACTCGCGCGGCGAGGTCAAACAGGGGCGTGTGGGAGGTGTTGGCGTTGAAGCCAACGCACTTTGATCGTGTTCGTCGCGCCTGTCACGTCAGGATGCGAACGAGAGGGCGGAGACATCGCCCGATTTGGTAGAATTGCGGGCATGCAGGTACGTCATCGCTCGAATCTGTTCACCGCTGGCGTATGGATCGCCGTCTGGGCCGCTTGCTGGCCGGTCGGATCGCTTTTCAATGGCTTTTCGCCGAACCTGCTCGCTTTGCTGTTGCTGTTCGTTTGGTGGTTCGTGTTTTTCGGAGGACTATTCGCCGCAGCAGGCGCACTGTTCGGGCGAGCGGATATCGGCTTCATGGTTGGGGCACTCGTAGGGCTCGTTTTCTTGTTCCTAACCTTGCTTTAGTTTCCCTTGCGACCGGATTAACATCGTACGTTTACGGCGTGCGGCGCCGCCGCCTGCCCGCGGTTGCACGTCGAAGCCCGTCGATCGCAAGAGGCCCGGATTGCAGAACTCCTGCGCACAGAATGGTTAGCCAGAGCAGCCCTGTGACTGATTCTTGCGCCGCTACGATTGGAATAACTTCGCGATCTGGAATCCCTCCTCTATGAAGGATCGAATCCGTCGCGGCGAGACCCGAACGCCGGGACGATAGTAAACGAGCTTGCTGCCGCGGCCTTCAACGCAAGCGCCTGACGCCAGCACGTTTTGCCTCGAAACGCCCCGGGACGAGCCCTTCTGCTGCTCGAAGAAGTCCAGCACTTGATCACAAAAGACTTTGCGAACTGCCGCCTCGTCGTCCGCAAATAGCAGATACTTCTTCGAAAACTTCCGGCGGGATCGGAACTCGATGACGTCGCCCACGGTGCGGCGGAGCTTGCGCATTGACCAGAGAGTGAACTTGCCCATAGGGATTAAGGAGCGAAACTTAGGCGTCAACCTAAACCACGGAAATCGGATTCGGTCTGAGCAATAGTAAAAGACGGTATGACAAACGTGACTGGAAGTTTCGCCGGTTCCCTCTACTCCCCAGAACTCAAACACAGCGAACTCGTATTCGTCCGTCCGTTTGATGAGCAAGTTCTTGATATCCTCGTCCCGAAGATCCGCTCTTAGGCTCATCAGCGATCGAAACTCAAAACGCGAAACTGCGCGGTGCAAGGCGACATCGCCGCCATTCGGATAGAGTCGCATGCCGAACTCTTCGGAGACCGCCTGCAGCCCTTCCGTGTCGCGCTTAAGGAGGAGGCGATAGTAGAACAAACCGGCCGCGAATAACGCGCCGATCGCAACGAAATACAGCGGGGTCAAGATACTACGTAGGCCAGGACGTCCAACGCGCACGACGAGCGTGATGATTGCAGCCAAGAAGACGAAGACGGATATCAAGACTCGAAATAGTTCCGGTGAAATGGTGGCCACTTTGGTACGGGGCGTTGCAGTCGCCGAGTCCGCGGTCGCGACGGAAGGGACGGGCTTGGGCGGCGGGGCCGACGGAAAGGAGAGGCCCTTGACGCGGGCGGCCGATACCCACTTTTGTCCATCGCGCGAAACGAAGTCGTCGCGCGCGAGGTGCCCGGTGGCGGCCAGCTTCCGCAGGCCAGCCGTAGCGAACGGCCCGTGCTGCTGTCCGGCAATCCTCACGAAGTAGGTCGCGGCCATCGCGCTTGCGCCCTTCGAGCTGGATCAGGGAAGGGGCGACACTGAGTGCACCAGATCCTAGTACAGGCACAAGGAGCGTGCAAACCCGTGACGGAGGACCTACACCGCAAGCGCACCGCCGGCATGGCTGTGTTGCGGTGGCTGTATTGCGGTGTGGCGCGTCGCTGTTCGTTCACTAGCGGAGCATGGACCAAGGCACGGCGCGACACGCCGCACTGTTGCACAAAGACCGCTTTCCGCGCGATGTGACAGTTCGATTTGTCGGGCTGATTGCCCCATGTACCGAGGCGCCGATGCAAACCTTGTTTTGGCCGCCAGTCTTCTCTGGCTGTTCGCGGCGCGAAGAAGCGCGGCATAACACCGAGCACATTCCTAACCGCCAGCCCAAATCCATACTCCCCATCCGATCTCAGCAAGCCCAATGACAACGAATAGTGCGCCTAGCATTCTTGCGCCTCTGCCAACGATCGGGTCGGGGCGTTCATCGAAGATATTGAGCGACTCGCTCAGTTGGGGCCAACTGAACTCGTTGCTGATGATGCTCCAGATGCCTTTTCCCAGAAACACGACTCCCAAGACAATCAGGCCCGCAGCTTTGATCGACATGTCCGTAGCCCCCGAGAAGAGACGGCACCACGCAGAGTCGCTCAGCGGTTCACTGTCTGTCGCTGGTACAATGGCGATTGTGAACTAGCAATCTGCCTCGTCCGGCAGGGTCGTCGCGCGCTCTACCTTGACGACAGCGTTGCATCAGGCCGCTTATGTCTTCGGTTCTGCGAGATTGTTTTCAAGAGTGAAATACACAGCTCAGCATATGCGCGCGACGCGGTTGGGGGCACTGTCCGATACGCTGCGCGGATCATCCCACGATTTCGCTAATCTGCCGATACACCGGCGCGTCCGATTCGGCCGGGCTGCGAGCAAGGAACAGCGACGCGGCAAGCTGTCGATTTCGCCAGGTGCCCGACATGCTCCAAAAGTCTTCGCCGACGGCCGCGCCGAACTTGTAGTCGTGCGCGTTGCTTCCCTTGCTGAGCATCAACTGCCGCGTTCGCTCGAATAAGCTGCGTGGGTCTCCGCCGCGTGCCAGATACGCTAGCGCCTTGCGCGCGGCCCGGACGCGATCGTCGCCGAGATCCGTGGCGATTTCGTCGATGGTTTCGGCGCCGCTCGACTCGGGCTCAAGCGGATCCAGCGCATCGACGCGCACGTCGAATCGAACGCGCTGGTTGGACTCGCTGCGGAAGAACGTCGCGAAGGCGGCCGCCTGGAGGAGAATCAGCTTCCGCGTTTGGTCGCTTTGCGTCATCTGGTACAGGTAGTGCATCGCGTTCATCGTGGTTGCCGCGTGCAGGGTGTTGAAGTCGGGCCATCGCATCACGACCTCGCCCACGCCGCACATGATGGCGTCCCACAGCGACCGCGGGGACGTTCCATGATTGATTAGCTCCACGACCTGCTCGCTCGCGTCCTGGTCACCTCCCTCTCGCACGACCGCCAGCAGATTCGTCGTGGCCGCGTCGTCGATCGTCCCGTCCTGCCAATCGTCTCGCAGCTTGGAGAGCAGGCCCAAGTTGTGTCGCCACGAGCGGTCGGCCCGGTTGTCGGACCTGGCCGGATGCCCTTCTTGATGGTAGTACGCGGCCAGTGCGCGGCCGAGCGAGCGAAGCACGGGCTCCGCGTGTCGCCAGCCGATGAACTGCAACGTCCGCCAGGCGTTGGCGACGAAGATCGTCTTATGTCCAATGTATCGATAGTCGCGCACTGCGTAACGCGACAGCAACTCAAACACGCGATGCGCACCCGAAGCACGTGCCAGGCTGGCGGCGGCGCGTTCAGCGGCTTCTTCGTCCCAGTCGTCCAGCGCCGCCTGGAACGCTTGGTGTGCTTTTGCCTCGGCGGGAATCTCGGTGTCGGGCAGCGCCGACATCTGCCAGTTCTGCTCGCGATCCGACCGAAGCCCCCTGTCATCGGTCTGCCACCGTTTGAACTGATCGACCGCAAACAGGATGGGCAACCATCGCTGCTGCGCCGAGCAGTTCAGGCTCGTCCTGTGGGCGGAGTACACAACGAAAACCCCGTGCAGCGCGCCGCCCACGTTGCGATGATGCCGAGGCGATGAGCCTGGAATATTGTGGACGCCGGCCAAGAGCAGCGCCGCGACCAGCTCCCTATAGCTCAGGTCTTTGCTGGTTCGCTCGAGAATCACTTCGAGAACCTGGTCGCGGGGCGTCTCTTCCAGCAGGCGAAGGGTGGGTTCGACGTCGCTGGCAAAACGGACCGCGGATGCGACTTGATGCATCTCGGCCGCGGAAACATGCGGCAGACTTTGTAGTCCCGGCAGATCTCCGAGCCCAAGCAGCAGGCTCGTGCCGGCGCTCCCCGCGACGAATCGACGCCGCGACAGAATCTGGTTCGTTTCCATGCAACACCCTCGTGATCGACCGTCGGGCGCAAGGAATCCTGGTCCCCACCGATTCTACAGCGAACCGCCAAGCAGGTCACTCGGGCATCGCAAAATTTCACGTCACGGCGATGTAGCCTGGCAAAGATTCGGCGCATTCTAAGCTTTCGCCTCGCCTTGCTCCGCGTCGGCGCGATCGGGTATGGTTGTCGCACACTCCAGTTAGATGACATTGCCGCCGCAGGTCGCTCATGTCTTCGGATTCTGGTCGATTGATTGCCGTTGGGGACGTACACGGCTGTGCCCATGCGCTCGACGCGCTGTTGGACGCCATCGAACCCAATGGCGGTGACCAGATCGTTTTCTTGGGCGACCTGATCGACCAGGGGCGGGACAGCCGGGACGTGCTCGACCGATTGATCGCGCTCGAGTCCCAATGCCAGGTCGTCTTGATCCGTGGCAACCACGAAGAGATGCTTTACGCCGCGCGCGACAGCGTGCGGGCGTTGCGCTACTGGGAAACGTGCGGCGGCGTCGCCACGCTCAACTCGTATCACTACGGTGCGCGCGTCGAGGACATTCCGGTCGAGCATTGGGCGCTGCTCGATCAAGGCCGGCCCTACTACGAGACCAAAAAGTTCATCTTCCTGCATGCTAACTACGTGCCCGATTTACCGCTGCACCTGCAGCCCGAGCACCAGTTGCGGTGGGCCCTGCTCGAGCCGAGTGAAGCACGGGCGCACTACTCTGGCAAGACGGTTGTGGTGGGCCACACCGAACAGCCCGACTCGGAAATCCTCGACCTGGGCTTCGTGATTTGCATCGACACGGCGTGCTGGCGCCACGGCTGGTTGACGGCGCTGGAGGTGAACACGCGGCAGGTCTGGCAAGCCAGTCGCTGGGGCATGCTCCGCGATCAAGATGAACGGCCGCATCGTGGCGACCTGCCGCAGTTGGTCCCGCCGAGCGGCGTTTGAAAAGTAGCGCGGGCGAGATCAGGCAGCGTGCCCGGGTCGTGGCCCCAACCGTCCAGTGGCCCGCGATTTAGCAGCCAGCAGTCAGGCCAAAGCGGCGCTGAAATCGCCGCGAGCGGTGCAGGGCATACCAATCGCGACGCGACTTGTTCGAGCTGTGTCGCCGTTTGCGTTTTCCGTCTGGCATCGTTTCGCCCTCCCAATTCTTGACGCGGCTGTCTTGCCGCGTCTAACCACCCAAGCGCAGACGGGGCAGGGATGTTACGCCGCGAACAACCGCAGCGGCGCAAAATGCGAAAAACCGCCCCGAACGCGGCATTTCGGGCGGCTCGGCGGGTTCCGGCCCCGCGGGCAGGCCGGTACACTGGCGCGAACGTTTCGCACCTTTTCCCTCGCAGGGCGCCCCGTGTCCGATTTGGACGATCCGCTAGCCGTGAAAGTCCGCCAGCACGACGTTGCCGCGTTGGCCGACTACCTGGCAGCCAACCGCCGGCAGCTTTGCGCATTCATCGATCGGCAGTTGGGCGCCGGGCTGCGGCGGAAGGTCGAAGTGGATGACATTTTCCAGGAACTCAGCGCCGAAGCGGTCCGCGCGCTGCCCGGTGCCGACTTTAACCAGCGCGACGTGTTTGGTTGGCTGTGCCAGATCGGCGAACGGCGAATCATCGACGCCCACCGCCGCTTCTTCGGCGCGCAGAAGCGCGACGCAGCCCGCGAAGTTCCGCTGGGCACGCCACGTGGCGACTCGAGTGGCCAGGCGGCGATTATCGACTTGTTGGTGGCCTCGATGACCACGCCGACGGCGGCCCTGTCGCGGAACATGAAGGAAGTCAAGTTGCTCGAGGCGCTGGCCACGTTGCCGGAAGATCAGCGCGAGGCGCTGCGGCTGCGTTATGTCGAGGGACTGCCGTCGAAGGACATTGCCGAACGACTCGGCAAGAGCGACGGATCGGTCCGGGTCATGCTGACGCGGGCCTTGGGCCGGCTGCAACAGATCCTTGGCCCCGACGCGATGCCTCGTTAGTCGGGCGGCGTGTGGTAGACTGTCTTGTCCCTCGCCGGGCGCGCGCGACAGAATCGGCACGTATGCCGGTTGATTGCGTGGCGTTGTGACCGCGCAGCTCGGCAGGATTTGGATCTGCGCCCGCCGGCGACCGGTCCGCCGTTGAACACGTTTTCTCCGTTGCCTTGGTGTCGCACGTGCCGGACAAGTTTGTCGAGACCGAGCCTTCCGTCCTGTGGGAACAGTTGTCCGAGCGCATCGACGCGCTGGTGACGGCCTGGGAAACGCACCAGCAGCCGCCGAAACTGGGCGAATTCTTGCCCGCGGAACCACCGGCGCTGCGGCGACTGACGCTGGTTGAAGCGATCAAAGTCGACATGGAATACCGTTGGCAGGGCCGACGGTTTCCGAAGTTGCTGGAAGCCTACCGCGACGAGTTTCCGGACTTGGTCGGCGACGACGGATTGCCGTGTGACTTGATCTACGAGGAATACCACGTCCGCAAGCAGCAGGGCGATCCAGTTTCGGTCGTCGAGTACTGTGAGCGGTTTCCGGACCGGATCGACGAGGTACAGCGGCTATTCGACTTGGAGTGTCTGGAACAGACGTCGTCGCTGATGCCGACCGAAGCGGCCCCGACCTTCGAAGTCGGTCAGCAGGTTGAAGACTTCGACCTGATTTCGTCGCTGGGCAAGGGCGCGTTTGCAACCGTATTTCTTGCGCGACAGCGCTCGATGCAGCGGCTCGTGGCACTGAAAATCTCGCGCGACCGGGGCGCCGAACCGCAAACGCTTGCCCAGCTCGACCATCCAAACATCGTACGGGTGTACGATCAGCGCCAGGTGCCGGCACAGAAGCTCCGCCTGCTCTACATGCAATACGTAGCCGGCGGCACGTTGAAAGACGTGGCCACGCATGCCCGCGAAACGCCGCCGATGATGCGCAGCGGCGCGACGCTGCTGGAGGCCATCGATCAGATCCTGATCAAGAACGGCGAGGAGCCGCCGACCGACTCGATGACCCGCTATCGGCTGCAACGGGCATCGTGGCCGGAAGTGGTCTGTTGGATCGGCGCCCGACTGGCCGGCGCGTTGGCCTATGCGCACCAGCGGGGCGTTTTGCACCGCGACGTCAAACCGGCCAATGTGCTGGTCGGAGCCGACGGGCAGCCGAAGCTCGCCGACTTCAACATCAGCTTTTCCAAAATGGACGGGGCAACGCCGGCCGCCTACTTCGGCGGATCGCTGGCCTACATGTCGCCAGAGCAGCTCGAGGCCTGCGACCCGGCCAACGACCGCCAACCTGCGGATCTGGACGGGCGCGCGGACGTGTATTCGCTGGGCGTGATGTTGTGGGAATTGCTCACCGGCTGGCGGCCGTTTGACGACGAGGGGCTGATCGATAGCTGGTCGAAGGTGCTACCGAAAATGACGGCCCGCCGGCGAGCCGGAATGCCGCCGGAGGCGCTGGCGCGGGTGCCGGTGGGCTGTCCGCGGGCCATTGTGGAAGTCTTGCGCAAGTGCCTGGCGGCGGATCGCGACCAGCGGTACTTGTCAGCGGCCGACGCAGCCAAGCAACTCGACCTGTGCCTGCAACCACGGGCCCGATCGTTGCTGCACGGCGGTGGCACCTTGCACTCGATGATCAAGCGCCGACCGGTGCGGTGGGCGATCTTCGTCGGTCTGTTGCCGAATATCGTGCTGTCCATTCTCAACGTCGCCTATAACTGGCAGGGGATCGTCAATCAACTAAGCGGCGAAGAACAACGGGTCTTCCTGCAGTCGCAATTGACGATCGTGAACCTGATTCTCTACGTGTCCGGGCTGAGCTACGTGATCTACTCGCGGGGGCGGGTGCTTTCGACCGTGATGCGCTTGTCCGGCGGCAAGAAGGTCGATCCGGCTCCCCGGGAACTGATGCGCAAATGCCTGACGCTGGGCAGTGCCGTGGCGATCCTGAGCGCAGTGCTGTGGGCCGTTTCCGGGTTTATTTTTCCGGCGTGGATGCAATTTGGCGCCGGACCGGAAAGCCGACTTTCGCCGGACCACTATGCGCACTTCGTCGTGTCGAACCTGTTGTGCGGCACGATCGCGGCGACGCAGACGTACTACGTGGTGACGTTCATGGCGCTGCGCTACTTTTATCCCTGGCTGATGCAGACGCGCACACCCGACGCCGACGATGCAGCCGACCTGACTGATCTGATTCGCCGCGGCCGCATTTTCCTGGGCGTGACGCTGTCGGTGCCGTTTATCGCCATCTCGGCGGTGGTCTTCATCAACTTCGACCGGTGGGTGATTGCCGGACTGGGAGGCGTAGGGCTGATCGGGTGCGCCTTGGCGTACTTCCTGGATCTCACGATCCGCGGCGACGCCGCCGCACTGGCCGCCGCAATCAAGCCGGGCAGCGATCCGCTGCTGGCCACCGATTCAGTCGACTCGGCGCTGGCCGGATCCCGACGATAAGGCCGCGATTACGCGGGCCGCCGCATCGCGGCCGGTTCTTTTGGCAACCCTGCCCGAGCCGCCGCGACGCACCACGAGCAGCGGCCAGGCAACGGATAACCGGCTGCTGGTCCCCGTTTCTTTCGCCGATCGAAGCGGCGGCCCGTCGAGTCGGCGGCCTTGGTATCAGGGCGATTGCCGCGCACGGCGATCCCAGGTGTGATCGCAAGTCTATATATAGAAATATTTTACAATTCACACGCCTTCCCCAACCCACCAGGGACCTGAATTCCGCACAAACCTTTCGCCCCCGGCGTGTAACAAATCCGCGGGCGCAACGCTGGGGTAGTCAGACAGAAAGACACGGCCCCAAGCGGGGCCACCGGAACACCTCGAACACCTTAGCCTTCTGGAGATTGACCAATGACCCGCACTACGACGTTCGCACTGACGACCGTGAGCATGATCGCCCTGTTGGTTGCCTGCCCCTCGATGGCCGACGCCAAAGGCAAGTCGAGCTTTGGCCGCTCCTCGGGTGGCAGCGGTCACAGATTTAGCCAGGGCAAGTCGAATTTCAAATCCAGCAGGAATCTCCGCCGCTTGAACTCAAACGGCGCTCAAAACCAGCATCACAACATCACGCTGAACAAGCGCGGGAGCAACGGAAAGAGACAACTGACGAACCAACTACAGGGCAACAAACGGGGCCAGATCAGCACCATGAAGACGCTGACCAAGAAGCGCGTCGACAACGCGCCCAAATTTCGGACCCACAACAAGGAGGGCGGATCGCCATTGGCGACCACGGGAAACAACTCGCCGCGGAACGCCCAAACTATGAACAACGGCCAGTTCACCAAAAAGGGCAGCAAGCGCGTCGACAACGCGCCCAAGTTTCGGACCCACAACAAGGAGGGCGGATCGCCATTGAGCACCACGGGAAACAGCTCGCTGCGGAACGCCCAAACTATGAACAACGGCCAGTTCGCCAAAAACGGCACCAGCGGCAAGCAACGACACGGTGGATCCCACTGGGGGCATGGGCCCTGGGGTCACGGTCACTGGGGTCACTGGGGCCACTGGGGACACTGGGGTCCTCGCTATCCTTGGTACTGGGGTGGCGGTTGGGGTTGCTACTACCCGAACCGCACGATCGTTCGACCGGTCGAAACGCAAGTGATCCAGACGGTCGCGACCGAGCCAGCCGTTGAGCAACCCATTGCCCAGCCACCGGCTGACCAGGCGATCGACCTGGAACTGGTTGAAGTGCGTCAGCTCGACCAGGGCGACCTCGCCAGCAAGAAGGGCCCGGCCTACCTCGTCGTGATCCGCAATCGGACCGGCGCAGCGGTCGAGCAAGAGTTCACCCTCGGTTTGGCTGCGTCGATCGGTCGCGAGCTTTCGCCTGAGTCGGCCTTCGCCGCTGAGCAGGTCAACGGCTTGCAGCAGGGTCAGACGTTGACGGTCGAGATGCGACTGCCGGCCGAAGCCCTCGACATGGGCAAGAACGCTGACGGTCAGCCGGTTCCGTTTGGCTACCTGACGGCCGTCGTCGACGCCAACCAGGAACTGCCGGAAGCGGATCGCTCGAACGACTTCGCGATCATGAGCCGCAGCGAAATCGTGATGGTCGCTCAGAAGTAATCGCCGGCGACCGCCAGAAGCGTGGACGGCAAACACCAACGGCCGGGAACCTCGAATGGGGTCCCGGCCGTTGGTTGTTTTTATGCGCTGTGGCCGTAGACGAATCGCCGCAGCAATTCGAGCTAGCGCCGCGGGGGCGGAGGCAAGCGGAGCTGAGCCCGCGACGATTCGCTCAACGTGCGCGTGTACTGTTGGAGCAAGCGGTAGGTCTCTTGAAACTCAGGCAGGCTGGTCAACGACTTGTACTGGGGATCGTCGGCTACGCGGCTGTACTGTCGCAGTGTTTGTTGCATCGCCTCGACGTTCGGCGAGGCTTGAGGTTCATAGACTGACGCGGGCAGCGCCAAGTAGCTGCGCCAATTCTCGTCGACCATGGCGCCAAGCTGCGAGGCTCGGGCCGCCAGCGCGTCGCGCAGCGCCGCGTTGTTCGCAGCAGCAGGACCCTGTGTCGGCCCCACCAGCGGACCCGCGCTGCCGGGCGGAAGCGCTTCGGTGGGCGTTCCCAGTTGTGGACCGGCCACCTGCAGCCCCACATCGGGCGCTCCGGTTCGCATCTCCGCATCACCGGAAAACTGTGCCACGTCGGCGACCAACTGCGCTGCCGACTCGGGCACGCGCAACGGCGGCTGTCCCGGCCCCGTGCCGTAGTACGTTGTTTGCGCCACCGCGTTCGTTTCGATCACCGAGCCGTCGAGCGCGACGCCGGCAAAGAGCCCACGGCTACGCGAGTACGACAGGATCTCGGCCTTGAGCCGGCCATCGGTCGCCGCCGCGGCATTGCGGCCGACCGGTCCGGCAGCGGCCGCCACGTCGGCGCCAATCGTGAACTTGCCGGTCAACAAGCCTTGCACGCTCTTTTGCGTCATGAAGACCAGCACCACGTCAGTGCCTTGCACGCCGGCTTGCCAGCCGACGCTTCCGCCGGTCAGCGTCACAAATTGCGGCAGGCTCCACGCGCCGTTCGGCTCACGCACCATCACCACGCCTTGCCCACGTCGGATGCCGGCGATGAATCCGATTTTGATCACGTTGGGAATGATGGCGATGCCCTGCGCGTCGTCCAACAATCGCGCGGGTATCTGGCGGACCGGCACGCCCATCGTTTCGTGCAAGACCTGGTCGGCCGACACGACGGTCTCTTCAGGATCGGCCCCCGCCGCGGCCGGCGCGTTGAGCAAGATTGCTCCAGCAACAGCCAGCAGAACGCAGAGAAACTTCCACATGATTCGACTCCCAGGGTTGGCGGCGGGCACGGCGAGGGGTGGTTTCTAGCGGACAACCACGATTCGAGGCAATCGCGATTCAACATCGCACCCCCCGAATTCGTCGTTGCAGCATGTGCCAGCGTGTCGATTGCCGTCATGTGCCGGGCCCTCCGTAATCCGCCGCGCGACACGGCACGTCGCGGCCACAAGTCGCGTTGCGCGGGCCATGGTCCTGGGCCTCCACGAGCGAAGAATCGAGCGACCGGCTGTGCTATAGTACGACCTGGATTGAACTTGCCCGCTGGCTGAATGGGCCAGCTTCACTGCGATGGAGATTCCGTCAATGCACCGCTGGGCCGCACTGTTTGTTGGACTTTGTTTCACCGCGATTCTGCCTGTGCATGCCGAGGACGATTCGGCGGCCAAATCGCTGGGCAAGCCGGCCGGCGAGACCTTCGACGTCGTCATCCGCGGCGGCACGATCTATGACGGTTCGGGCCAGCCGGGCGTGGTCGGGGACGTGGCCATACAGGGCGACCGCGTCGCGGCCGTGGGAGATCTGGGCGATGTGCAAGCCAAGAAAGTGATCGACGCCCGCGGGCTGGCGGTCGCGCCGGGCTTTATCAACATGCTCAGTTGGGCGACCCGATCGCTCTTGGCCGACGGCCGATCGCAGAGCGACATTCGTCAAGGAGTAACGCTTGAAGTATTCGGCGAAGGCTGGTCGATGGGCCCGCTCAACGCGCGGATGAAAAAGGACATGCAACAACAGCAGGGCGACGTGAAGTACGACGTGCCCTGGACGACGCTGGGCGAGTATCTCGAGCACCTGGAAGCCGAAGGCGTCTCGTGCAACGTGGCGTCGTTTCTGGGCGCGACGACCGTGCGGATTCACGTGTTGGGCTACGAAGATCGCGCGCCGAGCGGTGCCGAGCTCGACGAAATGCGCAAGCTGGTCCGCCAGGCAATGGAGGAAGGGGCACTGGGCATCGGCTCGTCGCTGATTTACGCGCCGGCCTTCTATGCCGACACCAACGAGTTGATCGAGCTATGCAAGGTCGCCGCTGAGTACGACGGAATGTACATCTCGCACATGCGCAGCGAGGGCAACCGACTTGTCGAGGCGGTCGAGGAACTGATCAAGATCTCACGCGAAGCCGGGCTGCCCGCCGAAATCTACCATCTCAAGATGGCCGGCAAGGAAAACTGGCACAAGCGCGATCGGGTCATCGAGCTGGTCGAAGCGGCCCGAGCCGACGGACTGCGAATCACCGCCGACATGTATCTCTACACCGCTGGTTCGACCGGACTAAACGGCGCGATGCCGCCGTGGGTGCAAGAAGGTGGATTGCAGCAGTGGATCGACCGACTCCGCGACCCCAAGATTCGCAAACGCGTCGCCCAAGAAATGCGCACGCCGACCGACGAGTGGGAAAACTTGCTGCTTGGCTCCGGTTCGCCCGATAACGTGCTGCTGGTCGGCTTCAAGAGCAAGGAGTTAAAACACTTGACCGGCAAGACCCTCGGCGAGGTCGCCCGGCAGCGTGGCACGACGCCGGAGGAAACGGCCATGGATCTGGTCGTCGAAGACGGCAATCGCGTCGACACGGTCTATTTCATGATGCAGGAATCCGACGTGCGCAAAAACGTGACGCTGCCCTGGGTGAGTTTCGGCTCCGACGCCGGATCCATTGCTCCGGAAGGCGCCTTCCTCCTATCGCAGCCCCATCCGCGCACCTACGGCAACTTCGCTCGACTGCTCGGCAAGTATGTGCACCAGGAAAAGCTCATTCCGCTGGAGGAAGCGATTCGGAGGTTGGCGGCGCTGCCGGCCCAGAACCTGGGACTGCGCGATCGAGGCCGACTTGAGCCAGGGCATTTCGCCGACATTGCCATTTTCGATCCGGCCAAGATCATCGACCACGCTACGTTCGAGCAGCCTCACCAATACGCCACGGGAATGGTCCACGTATTTGTCAATGGGACTCAAGTGCTGGCCGACGGGGAACACACCGGGGCAACGCCCGGCCGCGCCGTGTGGGGCCGTGGGCGGAAGAAACAGTAGCCGATCGGTGACTCCCGTGGGCGCTCCTTCTGACCCATTGATTCAAGGTATTCGTCCGCCTTGCATCCGTATCTAAAACTCGACGCCGGCGCATTCGGCACGCCGGTCTGCCGTTTTGGGCTGGCGGCGCGGGGAAACTCGCGGCTGGCACCGGACGACGTTCATGTTGCCATCGAACAGGGCGTGAACTTTCTCAATTGGTATGCCGAGTCGGAAGGACGGCGCGAACCGGACGGATTGGCCCAAGCGATCGCCTCGCTGGGCAAAGCGCGCGAAGCGGTCGTGGTCTGCGTTCAGATGGCGGCGCGCACCGCGTCGGAAGCCGCGCGGGAACTGCGGTCGGTGATGGCGACGTTGGCGACCGACTACCTCGACGTGGTCACCTGCTACTACGTCGAACAGATGGATGAATGGGACGCCCTGATCGCGCCTGACGGGGCGCTAACCTATTGTCGTCAATTGCAACGTGACGGAGTCGTGCGGCGCATCGGGCTGACGACGCACCAGCGGTTGTTGGCCGCCGCCGTTGCTGGCAGCGGTTCGGTCGATACGTTGATGATTCGTTACAATGCGGCCCATCGTGGCGCCGAGACCGAGGTGTTTCCCGTCACGCACCAGCGCGGCATTCCGGTGATTGCATACACCGCGCTTCGCTGGGGTGCCTTGTTGCGCTCCACGCCGGACGATCCGGCGGATTACGTTGTGGCAGCGGCACCCGAGTGGTACCGCTTTGTGCTGGACTCGGAGGCGGTGAGCGTTGTCTTGGCTGCGCCGCGTACGCGGGCCGAACTGGACGAGGACTTGCGTGTGCTTTCGGCCGAAGGCCGCTTGCCGGCGCATCGTCGTGATGCACTCGCAGAGCACGGCCAGCGCGTGCGGATGCACGGCGGGGCGTTTCCCTAGGCCATGTACCTGCCGTGCCGCGGGGCGTGTGCCCGGGTTCGGCCTTCTCTTTGGACGGTGGCCTCCGACGCTTTTTGGCCACGGCCAGATCCGATGCTATACAATACGGGGCGACCGATCCTGCGACGGGCCACCAATCCATGCTAAGGAGTTGAATCGATGAAAACCACCGGGATGACTCTGGCGACCATCGTTGTCTGTTTGATCGTTAGCGTCGCGCATGCGCAACGCGCCGCCAGCACGAAGGTCTTGGGAACGGCCTACGACATGTGGTCGAGCGGCGTGTACCTGAACCATGCGTTGGACCATTCTCGCGTGATGCGCAGCTACGGCGCAGCCAGTGAGGAAGTGCCACAGGAAGTTGCCCGTCGCCACTCGGAAGCCGCGCGCAACAGCCTGACGGCTGCGAAGGCATCGTACGATAGCCTGGCCAAGGCGCATCCGGACGATCAGGTGGTGGCCGGCCATCTAGCGACGCTTAACGAGCATCACGCGGCAGCACTAGACGCGCTGGACAAGGTGGACGCTGCGTCGGCCAATGGCCCGGCCAAGGGCAAAGCCGTGGCGCGGCATTCCGCGGCCGCTTCCCGGGCGCTGCGCAAGGCCAAGATGGAACACAACAAGCTGATGAAGCACCTCAAAGTCGAAAACCCGACCGCCGGCGGCAAAGGCAAGGGCGGCAAAGGCAAGAAGAAGGCAAAGGCCGAGGCAGCTTGAATCAGCGGCGGGCGGCCGGCTTTGTCTTCGGAATCGGGCCAAATCAAACAGGTCACGAATGATGGCCCGTTGCGCGCGGCTGCGAACGGCTGACTACGTCGCCAGCAGCCGCCTGGCGTTGCCTGCGCGGATCGCTTCGCGCTGAAGGCCGCCCAGTTCCGACTCGCGGAGCTTGAGCGCGGCACTTTCGAAGTAGAACAGCAGCGCGTGCGAGCCAAATACAACGTGTTCGCTGCCGATCTGATCGACCAGTCGCCGCACGCCGCCAACGCCCTCGAGCATGGCAATGTCAAAGCAAACCTGGCCGGACGCGGCGACATCCGCTGCATCGGCAAGCGCGAGAGCCCCTAGCGCGCCGAGGACGGTCAGCCGCAATCTTGGGTGCCGGCGCACGACGGCGGCCAACGGCTGGCAATCGAGCCGCGGCACACGAAACATCGGATGCTGCGTTCGTTCGTCTTCCATCCGCACGACCAACTGCACCACCAGGTCGCGCTCGACCGCCGCCGCTACGACGTCCTGAAACGCGTCCGCATCGAGCGTATATCCGTGGTAGTTCGGATGGAGCCGCACGCCAGGCATGTCGTGTTTCTCGCGACAGCGATCCAGATCGTGCCGCCAGTCGGGCAGCGTCGGGTTGATCGAACCAAACGGAACTAGCAGGCCGCGGCCGTGCGCGCGACAAACTTCGGCCAGCATCTCGTTGGCCGCCGCCACGTCGCGATGGAACACACCCTGGAAGCTGCCGGTCCAGGCCTGCGTAACGCCTGCTGCACGTAGCTTGGCGACCAACTGGCGCGGGTCTTCGCCGGCCAGGCGGCGAAACGGCCACGGCCCAACGTAGACATTCGTGTCGACCAGGGGCGTCATGCGTCGATTCCCTTGCGCTTCAGAATCGGCAACAGGAGCTGCCGCAGGTTCTCGCCCAGGATCAATCGCTTGGCGTCGGCGGATATCGACGCGCCGTGGACCTTGGCCAGTTGCGAAGCGAAACTGCGCCCGCCGGCGTCGCTGCCGTACAACACGCGGCCGGCGCCCAATTCGCGCACGGCCATTTCGGTGAATCCGGCGGTGGGGTCCGAGCCGGCCAGATCAACCCAAACGTTGCCCGACGCCCGCACCGCGCGGATGCCGAGTTCCCAGGTGCCACCGGTGTGTCCGCAAATCAGGCGTGCATTGGGATGTCGTTTGGCCAACTGGACCAGATCGCCCGGCGTGCTTTCGCCAGGCAACTGGCCCCCGTCGGTCTTGTACCACGTGTGTTGGAACACGACCGCGTCCAGTTCCGTAGCGCGGCGAACAATGGGGTCGATCGATTCGGCGTCGCAATGGCCCGCGACCCACAATTTGACGCCGACCATCGGCCCATGTTCCACACAACGATCGAGCTCGGCCAAGCTCGCCTCCACATGCTCGGCGCTAAGGTAGACGAATCCAAACGCGCGATGATGCCAATGAGCCAGCGCCTGCAACACCTGATCGTTCTGTTGCCGCGATTGGTCGGGCGAGGGGTTTTGCAAAAACGGATACCCCATGTACACGCAGATCCGATCGATGCCCATCCGATCGGCAAATCCAATCAGCGCGGCCATCCGCTCCTCCGGCGTGCGGCCTTCGACGCCCGACAGATGGCAGTGCAGGTCCCAGATCATCGTGGCCCCACTAGCAGGGTCAGCAGATCGGCCATTTCCTGAATCGTGATGCGCTTTTCCAGTCCTTCGGGCATCAGCGACTTGCCGGAACTCGTAATCGCTTCGATGTCGGCGCGAAGAATCGTCTCTTGTTGGCCTTCGGCGCGGCCGAGCGTGATCGTGGTGGCCGACTCCGCCGCAACCACACCGGTGGTGGTCCGTCCATCGGCCGTGACGACGACATACTCGACGAAGTTCGGGGCGACCTCGCGGTTCGGATCCAGGATGTGCAGCAACAGTTCATCGGGAGTTCGCCTTCGCACACTAAGCAAGTTGGGCCCGACGTCGTGACCCACGTCGCCCAAGCGATGACACACCAGGCACTCGCGCTTGAGCACGGTCTGTCCGCGTGCCCGGTCGCCGGGCGTGGTCAGCGCGACTTGGTAGGCATCGATCGCACCGCGCCTTTCGGCGGGCGCGGCCGATTCGAACAACTTTGTAGCTCGCCGGCGAAGCGCCTCGTCCTTGTGGTTCAGTAAGAGGGAGCGCCGGACGGCCGGCACGTCGAACGTGGCTACCGTGCCTGCGTCGATCGCCTCCAACAATGTCTCGGTTCGTTCGGTTCGAGCCAACAGCGCTTGGACGATTTCGGCCCGCACGGGCGGGGTCGACTGTCGATAGCGGGCCAGCAGACTGCTCGGGACGCGGTCGTGGCGATGGCCGGCCAGTGCGCGCACGGCCGCCAGTTGCACCGGTTGCGGGCGTCGCGGATCGAGCAGCGATGACAGCGTCGGCGCGCTCCGCTCGAAGGCGGCGCAGGCCAACAACTCGACGGCCTGTATTCGATCCTCCGGCGGCGCGTCCTCACTAGCAGCAATTGCATCGGCGGCGTCTAGCGTTCGCTCGACGAGGGTCCGCGCCGCCTCGAGCTGGATCGAAGCCAACGACTTTCCGCGCCGTCGCAATCCCTGGCCCAATCCCAACAGCGCGGCGCTGCGCAGCCGGACGGATGATTCGCCAGACAGAGCGGACGTCGCCGCCGCTGCCTCCGACGCCTCCTCCGCGCGATCCTGGGCACCGATGACAAATGCCAAATCACGAAGCATCGCAGCCGCGTGTTCGTGCTGCTCGAATGCCTTGTCCTGGACCAGCCCGTCGAAGAGGGCCGCGGCCGATTCGGCGCTGGAACTGAGCACTGCCGCGCGGATCCACGGATCGCGCGCATCGCGCACGGCGATGGCGCGAAGCGCGCCGCCACGACGTGGATCGCCAAGCTCGCCCAATGACAGGGCCACCTGCAGTCGTACGCGTGGGCTGTCGTCGGCGGCCATTTCCAGAATCCGATCGACAATCGCGGCGTCGGCTCGCGATTCGGCAAGCCGCACTGCATGCTCACGCACGCCGGCGGACGCGTCCTGCAAAGCGGCAAGTAGGTCGGCGTCGCGCAGCGCATTCAAACCGCTCAGCGACCAGAGCGCATGCAGCCGCGCAATGTCCGGCTGGCCGGCGTGCAACAGCTTTCGCAGCGGCTCCAGCGCTTCGCGATCCTGCCGCTCGAACAACAGCCGGTGCGCAGTCTCGCGGTGCCAGGCGTTCGGATGTTCGAGCATGCCGACCAACTCGGCGGTCGACCGCTCGCCCAATTTCGGCGTTGGCCGCAACGGAAAGCCGGGCGGAGCCAACCGATAGATGCGGCCGCGGTCGCGCCCGCTCTCCAAATCGACCAGCGCCTTGATGTCGTCGGGGATCGACCAGGGATGCTCAATCGTTTCGCGGTACATGTCCAGCACGTGCAGTGTGCCGTCAGGCGCGTTGACGTAGTTGACCGGTCGAAACCAGTTGTCGGTCGAGGCAACGAATTCCGCTTCTCGATCGGCACGCCGGGCGACGAACGTGGCCCCGTCCGGTTCGAGCGTCTGGCGGTGAATCAGGTTGCCCGCAACTTCGCCCACGAATACGTTGCCATGATACTTTGGCGGATAGGCGTCGCCGCGGTAGACCGTCACGCCGCTGGACGAAGTGAAGAAGCCGTCGGCCGACGTTTCACTGCGTGGATAGCTGCGGCCGGTTTCGACGGCCCAACGCCGGGCCCGCATCGCCCGCCAGGGTTCGGTGGGACTGGCGCGAAACACCGGGAGCGTGTCGCCGGCCAGTGCCGCGTCGTGTACTGCGTTGGCAACCGGCAAGACCGTGTTGCGCGCCAGGTAGCGGCGGGGCAGCACGACGTGTTGCACGGGGTTGCGGATGTTGCAGATGAACCGGTTACCCCAGCGATCGAACGTGTTTCCGAAGCGCGCGCCGCCGGATAGCAACTCGAACGAATCGTCGCGCGGATCGAAACGAAAGTCCGACCTCGACAGGGCAACGGGCTCGTCCTCCGGACGCCCCAATACTTCGATCGTGCCTCCGTTGCTGGCACCGGCACCGTAGATCCGATGATCCAGACCCCACTTGAAGTTGTTCATCACGGCCTGAACGTTGAATTTGCGAAAGCCGGTGAAGACTCTGCGCCGCTGATCGGCGCGACCATCGTCATCCGAATCGCGCAGGTACCACACGTCGGGCGTGGCAGCTACGAAGATCCCGCCCTGCCAGACCGCGACGCCGGTTGGCCACGACAGACCCTCGGCAAATACCGTACTGCGGTCGAACGCTCCGTCGCCGTCGGTGTCCTCCAGCAACCGCACGCGGCCCAGCGGTTCGTCGGTGGTTCGCTCGACGAACGGCTCGTCCGTCGACTTGTCGGTGTACGGATAGTCGTTCATCTCGACGACGTACGCGCGGCCGTACTCGTCGTAGGCCATGGCCACCGGATCGGTAACCATCGGCTCGGCCGCCAACAACTCCATCCGAAAGTCATTCAGTACGCGAAAGGTGCCGGCCACATTCTGCGGCTCGGTCGGAGCGATCCGGGGCAGTTCGTCCGGCGTGTCCGGCGGAGCGGCGCGGGAGTGCGAATTCGACGCGGCCAGCGCCGTGCCGACAAGCAGCGCCGCCATCGTCTTCGACCATCGAGCGCGTCTTATCACCAAATCGCGACTCACTGCGCTATCGGATTACTTCGCTCCGGCTCGCTTCGGTGCCTCATCCACGCGCTTGGCAAGCGACTCCAGAAGATACCGCGCGGTGTCCGGCCCAACGCTGTTCACTTCGCCGTATTGCGGGCTATCGCGCCCGAAGGCGAACGGCGGCTCGACGTCCCACTGCCGCTTCGGCAAGATGTAGCCGATCTCATCGTTGGCCAGTCCTATGATCATGATCTGCTTGCCCGGCAGGATCTTCGCGATGGGCGTTTCCAATTCTGCATCGGGAAAATCGGCGCCGGGATCCGCCGGTTCTTGAATCTCGCCGTAGACGAGCTCGGGATAAATCTCGCCCGGAATCGCCGCCAGATCGAGTTCGCCAAGCCGCAAATAAGCCACTTCGGTCTCCAGGGCTTCATTCGGATCCGTGGTTCCTTCTGGAATCGGTTTGCCACGTCCTTCGGCGCTGCCGGTCCACTCGAAGGCATCGCGCTTGAGCACGCCCGCGGCCCGCGCCGCCCGAAATCCGGCATTGGCCAGCGGAACCATGATCGGCGATGCATGAACCTCGATCGGTTCCAGGGCAATCGGCTCCGCCGTGGCCAGTGCCCGGTCCGCCAGAGCGGCGACCGCTGTTCCGGCCGCGTCAATCAATTGGAACGGATCCGTGATTCGATCGCCGGACGCGTCGGTCAGCTTCACATCCGGCGTGCCCATCAGTCCGCCGATTGCGCCTTGAAAATAAATGGCGGGGCACCCGCGTCGCTTCGCGACCGTGTCGACGACAACGCCCATGAAGTCGCGAGTGATCTTGTGATTCTTGCGCGGCTCGACGCCGTGGCTATTCCACTGCACCACGATGCCGAGCGGCCGCTCTTCGCCGACGGCAGTGAATCGCAGCAGGCGCATCACGCCGTCGTACACCTTGGGCAGCCGGTAGTCGCCCAACAGGCTTTCGTCTTTCGCGCTGGCATACTCGGCCGTTGCCGCGACGGCACCCTTGTCGGCTTGCGTCACGGCTCGGACGATCCCGTCCTCGACCTGACGCAGGTACCGCGGATCCACGCCCGACTCGCCCTGTGACGGTCCCCAGATGCCGACGACGTCCGGGCTGGCGTGTGAGTGGGTGCTGGAAACCAGCACGTAGTCGAAGTCAGGCAGTGCGGCGCGGGCCCGTTCGACCGACGGACGCGGCAGCCCGATCGAATCGACCGAGACTAGCGCCAGCTTCTTCGATCCGTCGCGCAATACGACGGCACGGGCAAACAGCCGATCGTGGATCTCGCGGGCGTCGCGGTTGTTTTCTACACCGGCCAGCCAAACCGGCTTCGGGCCGTCGATCTCCGGTGTGATATCCGCGCTGCCGAATCCCACTTCGAGTCCGACCACGACCTGCGCCAGACTTCCGATCAATGCGATCGCCAAAAGTGGCGCGCGCAACCAGGTTCCCAATGACATCGACGTGAACTCCCGTGGCAAGTCTCGCTTCTGTTGACCGCGGGCAAGCTGCAACATTGCGCTCGCTCAGCGTCCCGAGCTTCGCCACAAACCGAGTCCGTGTCAACTCACCTGGTCGTTTTGCGTCGCGAAAGACTGGCCTGCCTGTGTGAAAATCACGCCACAAGCTGATTGTTGTACGCGCGGTTTATAGTCCTTGGAAGTATCTCAGCAGGTAGGGCGTAAATTTCAATTCGATCTCTTGCTCCTCGTCGATCAATGCGAGGCCTTCCGAGATTTGGTAACCGCCGGCGCGGACCTTGATTCGATACGTGTCCGGCAACAAGTCGTCAAACGAGTAGCGTCCCTGGGTATCGGTCGATTTGACGGCCACGAACGAGCCCGAGCCGTCGTACAACTCGACCGTCGCCCGCGACGCGAATGCCGGTCTGCCGGGCATCTGCTCGAACGTGACGATGCCGAACACGCTCACGGTTTCGACGGGCTCGGCTGACGGATCGGGCGCAGGATCACGACGTCTCTGTCCGCCGCCGCCGATCGCGTCTGGAGAATTGTTGTCGACCACTTGCAGGTATCGTGTGATCGTGTCGAGATCACGGCGCAGATTCGATTGCACTACGCTGGCGGCAGACGACTCGGCATAGAAGATCGTATTGCCGCCGCCGCTGTCGACGATGTACGCGCCGAAATCTTGCAGTGCCCGCGCAACGGCTCGTCCTTGCGAGCCAAGCCCCAGCGCGTCGATGTTGACCGATGGTGGAATCGCCAACAGGCTGCCCATGTACAAGTTGCCGGAAGTAGCATAGCCGCTGCCGTTGCCGCCGTCGGAGTGGCTGGCTGGCCAGACCCAGGCTTCGCCACCAGGCGCCAAACGATTCAGTGCCGTGGGCTGCACCGCGATGGCCAGGGCATGCGGAATCTCGGCTTGCTCCAACTCGTGGCGACGGATCAGTCCGGCGATCGCAGAGCCGCCGTATGCCCGGGCTCCGTGGTAGCCGTCGTACACGCCCTGGTCGTTCAGATCATTTTGGATCGTGACCGATGCTTCCCAGTTACCATCGGGTCGCCGCGTTGCCTGCCACATTTCGACCACGACATTCTGTGTCGGATCGATGATGTTCAGGTGGCCGTCCGACTGCGGGTCGGGCGTGGCGTTGTCCGGGGCCCGAATTGTGGCGATCAGCTCATTGCTGTCCGCCCAATAAAAGTTGCGGACGGGATCGGTCGGGCTGGCGACGTATACCGGCATTGACCAGTTCGTCACGTTCAGATTCGCGCCGCCGGTGGGGCTAAAGTTGGGCGAATTGATTCCCGTGTAATTCGCTCCCGAGCCGAGCGACGTATTCCACGGGCTGCTCGACGCAAACGGCCAAAGCGCCAAATCGCGCGTTGCCACGACTGCCTGCGGCCCGACCTCGGCAGGCTCGACCGGCGCCAAAGGGGAGAGGGGTTGTGGGCCGAACGTGGTCAACAAGTCCCGCCGGTCCAGTGCCTCGAACACCAACTTCCGCATTATGTGCCTCCTCGCGCATGAGACTGCCGTTGAGCCAATCGCACCGCGGGAATGCACACGTTATCGCGCCCGACTGCGGATTCCTTTCCACAGTCGGCGCTAAATGCGCGATTGCCGCAGGGAGAGGCTCGGCAATCGCTACAGAACTGCCCCGTTATGTTCCGCTCTGCCTGTTTCCTGAGATTGAATCCATGCTGAACTCGAACGTTGACGGACGATCATTGCCATGCCTCTTCTCTATCGGATAGAACGCGCAGGCGCGTGCTGTTCCGGGCGCGCGCATGCACGAGTGAATGCCATGAAGGTGAGCCAGTGAACGTCGCGGTTCCCTGCGCGGCTGGGCGGAGCTTGCCCTGCGCTGGGCCGGGCGGATAGGATGCTAGCCGGCGAACAGCGACACTCCGCAGTTGCGCAAATCACTATAATTCACGTGACGCGAAACGCAACTGTTTCTTCCTCGCTGCCGGGCGTTTTTCCCACGTGCGCACTACGCGTCTTTCCGCCCTTGCCATGGCCAACGTTTCGCGCAATCAAACATCAGTCGCCCGTGACGGGTGTTGGCATAGCCCAGTACGGTGGAGTTCGGACCAGCGCCCTGGTTGGAATTGCCGGCCCACGGCGCGCGGACAACAAACGTCGCAAGCGATAGCGGCAGAAAGACTTTACAGCGCCGTCTCAGGCGGTCGCGTTCGTGCCGCACGCGGCGCGAATGTTGGCCGTGCCGCCCTTTCACCGGGATGGGTACAATGGCGATCCGCTCGAACGAACTCGCTTCCTTGAACACCGAGCAAGCCGGCGCGTGAATACCCCCGACACGAGCAGTCCGCATGGCTCCAGCGCTGGCAATCCCTTGGAACACTGCTCGCTGGGCGAGCTGCTGGGTTACTTCCTTCGGCTGGGCGCGTTGGGCTTTGGCGGGCCGGTTGCCCTGATCGGCTACATGCACCGCGATCTTGTCGAACGGCGGGGCTGGTTTTCGGAAGCCGACTACAAGGAAGGACTGACCCTGGCGCAACTCGCTCCCGGGCCGCTCGCCGTGCAGTTGGCAATTTACCTGGGATACTTGCGGGCCGGAACGTTGGGGGCGACGCTGGTCGGGATTGTCTTCTGCCTGCCGTCATTCGTAGTGGTGGTTGCGCTGGGATGGGGCTACCAACAGTACGGCGGCCTGCGTTGGGTGCAAGCCGTGTTCTATGGCGTTGGTCCGGTGGTCATCGGCATCATCGCGGCCAGCGCCGCACGGCTGACCCAGTCCACCGCCGGACGCGATCGGTTGCTGTGGGCAATTCTTTCGGTCAGTGCGATTTGTACGGCGGTAACCGAATCGGAATATGTATTGCTATTTCTATGTGCCGGCGTGCTCGTCTGGCTATTGCGCGGCCCGAGATGGTTTCGGCCGGGGACCTCACCGGCTGCCTCGCTCGTGCTTTCGATACCGGCATCGCTGTCGGCATCCATCGGGATTGCCGGCGACTACGACGCCAGTCAACTTTGGCGGATGACTTGGTTCTTCGCCAAGGCCGGCGCGTTCGTGTTCGGCAGCGGTCTGGCCATCGTTCCGTTTCTGTACGGAGGCGTCGTTACCCAATATGCCTGGCTTGACGACGCGCAGTTTCTGGACGCGGTCGCCGTGGCGATGATCACTCCGGGCCCCATCGTGATCACGGTCGGATTCATCGGGTATCTCGTGGCCGGACTCGCCGGGGCGCTGGTGGCTTCGGTCGCGACGTTCTTGCCGTGCTACCTGTTCACGATCGTGCCGGCGCCGCTGTTTCGTCGGTATGGCAGCCGTAGGAGTATCGTGATGTTCGTCGACGGGGTGACCGCGGCGGCGGTGGGGGCGATATGCGGGGCAGTGGTCGTCCTTGGTCGCCGGACGCTGGTTAGCGCCGAAGGAGGGGTCCTGCTGCCGAAGCTCGTACTACTGGCGGCGGCGATCGGCGTGTTGGCGGGGCGCTGGCGGGTTGCTGAGCCGCTGTTGGTACTGGCGGCGGCATTGGTCGGTCTGGCGATTTATCCCTACGTGGGAAACTAGTGTTCGAAGCTGGTGGCCGTCGATGTTCGTCTACCCAACATCCTCCGGCGGCCTGTCATTTAGGACGGGAAGTCCCTGCACGATGCGCGCACCGGTAGCGCGGCAGTTCGGTTAGCGCGCATCGCGAGCCCGCGACTTACGACCGCGACGACGCAGCGCAATACCGCCGCACAGCGCAGCACCGATCGCGGCGATCAACGCGCTGGACGGTTCCGGAACGACTTCCATTCCCTTGACCTTGATGTGGTCGAACTTGGCGTAGTCGTACTTACCGCCGTCCATCCAAAACGCGACCCAGACGCTCGGCTCGCTCAGCGGCAACGGGACGGCGACGTGTTGCCAGCTATCGCTGCGGCCGCTGGCGACTTCCGTCCACTCGTCCTCCCACCAGTCGGTGCCGTACTCCGCGACGAAGTTTTTGAACCGGCTGTTGCCGAAGTCGATGTCGCCGACGAAGTAGCCGGCTCGAAACTTGTCGCCATGACCTGCCATGAAGGTGCGCCACTTGAATCGCAGTACGACGGATTCCAGATTCAGCGTGCTGACGTTGAACAGCATGCCGGCGTCATCCTCGGCACGGCCCGTGTGCGAGCTGTTGCCGCTGCCGCCATACTTCTGCACGGCCAGATCCGAGTTGATGCTCCCGTTGTCGCCCGGCTCGAAGCGCCCGCCATACCAAAACTCGTCCGCGCCTTCGGACTTCAGCGCCAATCCAGGATTGATCGGATCGTATTGTGGTTCTTCGGCCGGAAAGCTCCAATAGCCGTCAAACGTCTCGTGGAACAGGGTGACGGCTCGAGCCGGGGCGCTGTTGAAAATGATGACCGCCACGAAAGCCGCCAGCGCGGCGACGCGAACTGGATTGACACGGTGCAGAGACGTTGGCGAACAATGGGTGTTCCAGGAATTTGAATGGCTGGTCATGGTTGTATTCCTTTCCAGGTAGCGAGGATCTCGCCGCGAACCGCGCGCATTCTCATCGCGGTGTGCGACACTATTTGGGTGTATGGAATGCAGAAGCGTTAAAGCGACGACCCGGGGCGAGCTTCGCCCGGTGCGTTCAGAGCGCGCGTAGTGGCGCGTAAGGCCAGCAGATGCGCAGCGCGCAAGCGGTCCCTAAATGCGGTCGCTGATAACGACTAGAGCGGGCAGGTAGGTATCGTTAGCGGCTTGCCCCATGCCCACGAGAACTGAATTGAGGACCGTTGGAGGCGGCGGGCAGGCGGGCGCCTTCAACGCGATGGATGTCGCCCCAGGATAACTAAGGCGGCCTAAAACGGTCAAGGAAAATAGCGCTAAGTTAATGTGGTTTCTTGTCGCACGGGGCCTATTCGGGCCAAAAACCCTGCCACAGTGCTAGCGGCAGGACACGTCGCCCGCCCCGTGGCAGCCAGCACAGGCTCGTACCGAAAGCGGCGCGCTTTAATCGACGGAACCCCGGCGAACAAGGCAACCTACAAAGGACACGTTTCGCGGAACCGGGCAGGAAGAATCAGCGGCGCGGGCAGACGTGCCACGCCGCAGGCGCACTGTGCGCGCAGCGGTGCGCGCGCATCAGCCCGCGACGACCTGGAGACCGGCACGACGATGACGGTAGCCCACTACGGCGTACAGCGCAACGCCGATCCCCGCGATTAGCATGCTGGAGGGCTCGGGCACGAGAACGCCTTCGATGTGGATGTTGTCGACTTTGGCCAGGTCGTGGTCGCCATTGTCAAGCCAGAATGCCAGGTAAATCACGTCGCCCACCGGAAGCAGAATGCCGCTTTCCTGCTGGAAGCTGTTGGGGCTGGTGCCGCGATGGACTTCCGTCCAGTTGTTCACGTACCAGGTATTGGCCTGACCGTTGGGATCGGTGGCCGTCATGTCGCTGGCGCCCTTGGTCGGATCGTTGAACCAGTCGTAAGCGTTGTTGGGGGTGCCGAGGCCGTCGCCGACGTAGTAGGCAACCACGAATCGGTCAGTTGATTCGGTATTGAAAGTCCGCCAGTCGAACGCCAGTTGGGCCAATTGATAATTCGTCAAATCGAGACGGATCACTAGCCCTGCATCGTCGTCGACTCGCCCCGCCGGATTGCCGTACGTTCCCCCCGAACTGCCGCTTCCGTAGCGCAGCACTCCGACATCGCTGGTCAACGGATCGCTGTCAAACGCCTCAAAGCGCGCAGCCATCCAAAGGTTGCTGTCCGCGCCGCCGGCTTGCGTCGGCACTCCGTAGATCGTGCGGTGACCGCCCAGGTCGTTGGAGCTGCCCGGAAAGCCGGGATTGCTCGCATACCCATTGAAGCCTTCCCAGAAAATCGTGTTGGCGTTTGCCGAAAGCGCCGTGACCGCCATCAAGCAAAAAAAGACCATGACGATGGCAGCCAGTCGAGCCCCCCAAGCGAAAGTACGACGGACATCGACGCTGAGAAAGTTATCTGGAGTGCGAAACATGAAGAGATCCTTTTCGAGGCTGTGAGTGTCCCTACCGGTCTTTGATCGGCGCGCAACGCAATCGCCGAATTCGGACTGGGGGACCAAGTCCAAGGTGTGATTCGAAACGAGTGGTTGGTCCGAGTGAGAACTCGCGACCACGCCGGCGGCATGATGATTGCCGCGCGAATGAAAGCACCGGGCATGCAAGGGCAGCCCGCGCAACGACGGTAGCGCAACCGTCGTGACGGTAGTTGAAGAACACGTTGTCGTTGCGTTCACTAGCGGCCCTTTCCAGGGGCAATGCGCAAGCGGCGCCCGATCTCACCAGGAGATCGGCGCACACTTCGCCACGCCTACTTCTTATGGTGTGTGAGTATGAGCCACCCCCGAACTAGATGTCAAAAATATTTGATCTTAAATATTCGCCACATGCCCCAAAGTGAGCGCTAATTTACTCGGTCTACAACGCCCGGCGGGCACATCCGGATCCCGAAAAGTGCGCGAATGCAAGGGCAGGTCCGGATTTCCGCCCGAAATGGGCCGATCTAGCACTAGATCAATTCGGCGATTGGCTTGCCGGAAGAAAGAATCGGGACCGGCCGGCCCGAGTAGTCGACGATCTGCCGGTGCGGATCGATGCCCAGATGGCGATAGATGGTTGCCAACAGGTCCTGCGGCGTAAGCGGCCGTTCGACCGGATACTCTGCCTTCGACGTGGTGGCGCCGACGACTTGCCCCATGCGCAATCCACCGCCAGATACCAGCGCGGATTGGGCACTCGGCCAATGATCGCGTCCCAACACACCCTGCGGACTGCTCAGCCGGGGCGTGCGGCCGAACTCGCCCACGGCCACGATCATGATCTTGCGATCCAGTCCGCGCTCGTAGACGTCGTCGATCAGCGCGGCGATCGCCTGATCCATATACGGAGCGCGCCAGCGCATGGCGCCTTCCAGGTGCCAACCAGTTGCTGGATTGGCATGATCGTCCCAACTGAAATAGATCGGTCGGCCCGGCACGGGCGATAGGGCGTCGACCGTGATCACCGCGGTGCCCGATTCGGCCAACCGCCGCGCCAACAGACAACTCTGTCCCCACAGATGCCGCCCGTAACGATCGCGTGTGGCCGACGTTTCCTGCTCCAGATCGAACGCATCGGCCACGGCCGTGCTGGTCAGCAGCTCGAAGGCTTGCTGCCGAAACGCGTCGGTTGCCTCGAGCGCGCCAGTCAACTCGTGATTGCGCCGGTATCGATCCAACTGGGACACCAGCGATTTTCGATCGCTCATCCGCGCTCCGTCGACGCCCGCATCCAGCGTCAAGTTGCGTGGCCGGTAGTGTTCGGCGGCCGGATCGCCGGCAGCAAAACCCGCATGGGACATGCCGAGATAGTTTGGCTGAACCATGAAGGGCACCCGCGGTACGCCCACGTATCCGGGCAGCCCGCCGGTCCCGGGCCCGCGCAGCTTGCTGGCGATCATGCCGAAATCGGGATGGTCGCTACGGGCGGTGGACGTGGGATCTTCCTTGATCGGCGTCTTGCCGGTTAGCACTTCGATCGAACCGTCGTTGTGCGACGACATGCGATGGTGCAGCGATCGGATCAGAGAAAGCCGTTGCGCGCTCTTGGCCTGCAGTGGGAACACCTCGCAAACGTCGAGCCCGGGAACTGTCGTCCTGATCGGCCGCAACGGCCCGCGATACTCGCTGGGCGCGTCCGGCTTGCAGTCCCAGGTCTCCAATTGGCTCGGACCGCCCCACATCCAAAACAGGATCACCGAGGTGTCAGGCGCGGTTGTCGCGGCAGCGGCGGCGCTGGCCGTTCGCAGGCGCAGCAAGTCGGGTAGCGCCAGTCCGCCAAGAGCCAACGTGCCGATGCGCATGAACTCGCGACGTTGGATCGGACCGGCACAGGAACGTTCGGGCATGACGCGGCTCCGAGGGAATCGGCCGGAAACCGACCGCAGTATACCCGGATCGCCCGGCAGTGCGAAGCGGCGGGCGCTTAGCCAGCGCGTCGTATGGTCGCGCAGATTCCTTGATGCCCGACCCTTGCTAGATCCCCGCACGATCAGCGGCTTCGACGATTCGGCGCCACAGCGGGAAGATCACAATGCCGGCCGCCATGACCCCTAGTGCAATCGGCAGGAATCGATACTCCGCGGCCAACATGAACACCCATCCCACGGTCGCGATCAGACTGGGCAAGGGATAAAACCACATGCGAAACGGCAGTGCGACGTCGGGCCGCGTCGTCCTCAACAAATGGAGCGCAAGAATCTGGCCCAAGAACTGGACGACAATCCGCACCACCACAGCCGCGGCAATGACGTCGCCCAACGAGAAGAAGCAGAACAACCCAGTTAAAATCCCCAGTGACAATAGCGCCACCGTGGGATACCGGCCCCGCGGGTTCAGATAGGCAAAGATCCGAAAGAAATCGCCGTTGCGCGCTGCCGCGTAGAGAATGCGGGAGTAGCCGAGCGTCATGACGAAAACCGAGGCCAGCGCCGTCCAAATGATGAAGAACGTGAAGGCGACGGCTACGTTGTGGCCATACAATGCCTCCATGAACTCGGACCCGATGGCCACCGGTTCTCCGTTCTTTACGCGTTCGACGATCGACTCCCACGGCACCACGCCCATGATGGCGATGTTCATGGTGAAATAGAGCGCCGCGACGATGAGCACCGAAAGGATCACCGCCCGGGGGATCGTCTTTTCGGGCGCGATCACCTCGTCGCCCATGTGACACACGTTGTAGTAGCCCAGGTAGTCGTACACCGCGATCAACATCGCGCCGGCCAGTCCGGCGAAAAATGCTTGGTCCAGGCTAAAAGCATTCTCAGGCAGCGTGATGAGCGACGCGTCAAAATGCCACAATCCGGAGACGATGACGATCAGTGTGGTGATCAGGGTACCGGCACAAAGCACAACGGCCAGCCACGCCAGCGGTCGAATATGGCGACATAGAATGATGCTGACGACGATCGCGGCCGCCGCGGCCACCACGCTCAGCCCGTGGGGAATCGACCACGAGGCGAGCCGATCTTCGAGCCCTGGCACGGCGAAACCCAAATAGTCCGCCGCGCCGACCCACCCGCTGGCCAGTTCCAGGGTGCCACTGCGCACAACCTGCCAGATAAACAAGAAGGCGATCAATCGCCCGCCGCGATACCTCCCATAGATTTCGCGCAGGAAGTGGTAGCTTCCGCCGCTGCCGGGTAGCGCCGCCCCCAGCTCGCTCCACACAAGTCCGTCACACAGCACGAGGATCGCTGCCACGACCCAGCCCACCAGAGCTTGGGGACCGCCCATCGAAGCCACGAAGAGCGGAATGGTGATGAACGGCCCGACGCCGACCATGTTGGCCACGTTGAGACTCGTGGCCTGCAGCAACCCGATGCCACGCGCCAACTCAGGTTCGCGAGGGCTCTGGCCCGATGATGTGGGTTGATCTTGCGGCGGCAGCGTGGACATGCGCGTTGCGGCTCCCACGTTGCCGGTGGGATCCAACCTGGTACGGCGTGCGATTGTCGGCGGCGTGCAGCAGCGCGGAGCTGCCAGATCGAGCCCAGCGCGCACCATGCACTCCGATGATTCGCCGACCAGTATACGGTTGAATCGTGCTGGGCGAAACCGTCAAAAGCCACGTGCGCCGCTGCGCTGACGAAACTCGGCCCGATCGCGCGACGGCGCCGCAGGAGCGCCGTCGTCGGCCGACATTAGGACGTGACGACCTAAGTTCAGGCTCCAGGCGACGCACCAGAAAATGATCGATCCAAAAACGCAGACCACGGTGCTGCGCGTCCAAACCGCCAACAGCGTGGAAACCAAAGGTTGTCGTGATCGTATCCGACGCGGGCCAAGGTGCCGCGATCTGAGCAGGGGCACTGGAGGCGCATGATGCGTCCGCGCGCGGGCCGGCAGATCGAGAGCAATATTTCGACCAGCGTCGTCTTGCCGGCCCGATTGGGGCCGATCAACCCAAAGACTTCTCCCCAGCCGATGCTGAGGCTTACATCGTCGAGCGCCACGACGCGCAGGCCACCGCGTTGCGTGCCGAACCAGCCAAACGATTCGAAACAAATGGCGCCGTCAGACGACCTTTGTGATGCCGGGCACGGCCAGGGCGTACAAGCCGTCGGGACCTGGCAGCGATTTGGGCGTCGCGTCCCAGGAAAACGCTTCCGGCATCAGATCGATGTCGGAATTGATCGCTTCTTCCCAGGTGATCTCCTTGCCGGAGTACGTGCACATCCGACCCAGAATGGCCGTCATCGTGCTGTGGGCGCCGTACTCGGCTTCGTTAATTGGATCGCCTTCGCGAATGCTGGCGAACAAGTCATCGTGCTCCACCTGATAGGGATCCGGGTTCTCGCCCCGATAGCGCCAGCGGTCGCTGCCGGTCGCTTCGATCAGCCCGCGACCGATGTTGGCCGTTCCCTTGGTTCCGTGGGCATGCTCCGAAACGCTGTTGAAGCAGCCGGGAATGTGGCGGCACTGGCTGAACATGCGCGAACCGTCAGCGTACTCGAACTCGACGGCGTGGTGGTCGAACGTTTCGCCGTAGTCCTTGCCCTTGCGCACCTGGCAGCCGCCCATTCCGTTGGCCTTGACCGGATGACCACCCTTGAGCCAGTTGCTGACATCCATGTTGTGGATGTGTTGCTCGACGATATGGTCGCCGCAGATCCAAGTGAAGTAGTACCAGTTGCGCATCTGGTACTCCATCTCGGTCAATTTGCGGCCGTACTTCTTCTCCAGATCGGCCCGTTTGCGGACCCAAGGCGTCGAACCATTCCAGTAGACGCGTGTCGAGACGATGTCGCCAATCGCGCCGTCCTGCAAGCGCCTGATCGTCTCCAGGTAAACCTTCTGATGGTGGCGTTGCAGCCCGACGCCGACGCCCAGGTTCTTTTTCTTCGCTTCGGCAGCCGCGGCCAACACGCGCCGTATTCCGGGTGCATCGGTTGCCACCGGCTTCTCCATGAACACGTGCTTGCCGGCTTTGATCGCCGCCTCGAAATGGATCGGGCGAAAGCCGGGAGGCGTTGCAAGGATGACCAGATCCGGGTCGGTGGCCAGCACTTTCTCGTACGCGTCGAAACCGACGAACTTGCGATCCTGGGGCACGTCGATCCGATCCTTGATGCCCCCCTGGGCGAGCAGTTGCTTGTGGCTGCCTTCCAGACGGTCTTCGAACGCGTCGCCCATGGCAATCAACCGGACCTTGCCTTTGGTCGACAGCGCCTGCTTGGCCGCTCCCGAACCGCGACCGCCGCAACCGATCAACGCGATCTTGATTTCGTCGTCTCCGGCGGCGTAAGCGCTGCGCGCGATGGCTAAATTGCCCGCCAGCCCGCCGCCTACGATCGCCGCGGTCGAAGTCTTCAAGAAGTCACGCCGCGAGGCGGCCGCCGCGCTGTCCGATTTGCGAGAGGTCGGGTCGGTCATGATCGGTTCTCCAGGGAAGGGAGTTTGAATGTTTGTTGGTGTGTACGGCGACTATTCCCGCACGCCGGCGTTCCAGATGTTCGTCTTGTCCTCTTCCGAGGGCTCGTGCAACGGACGCACGACACGAAATCCCACGAATAAGGCGTCGGTAAAATACCAAATACTTTGTGGAAGCTGCGGGTCTTGCTGTTTCCAATCCTCGCTCGAGCCGCGGCGCGCAGCGCTGCGCAGCGCCGGTGGGTCGTCGTCCCAAGAACCGCCTCGAGCTCCCAACGGATAGATCTTGGTGGGGATCGGCCATGGATTCTTCGTCACCTTGACGGCCGCCGACTTGTAGTAGTCCGGAATATACTGATCCAGCACCAATTCCGCCACATTGCCATGCATGTCGTGAAGACCCCAAGGATTGGGCTTTTTCTGGCCCACCTTGTGATACGCGTCGTCGCTGTTGTCGAAGTGCCAGGCATACTCGTCCAATTCCGCCACGTCGTCGCCAAATGAGTAAGCCGTCGTCGTGCCGGCCCGGCAGGCATATTCCCATTCCGCTTCGGTAGGCAAACGATAGTAGCGGCCGGTCTTGGCGCTGAGCCATTCACAATAGGTACGCGCCGCATACTGCGTCATGCAAATGGCCGGGAATCCGTCCTTACCCATGCCGAACGTCATGTCGGTGTAGGGCTTCGTAGGGCGAGTAACCGCGTCGGCCCGTTTTTCAAGTTGCGTCACTTCCGCCTTGAACAACTCGCGCCGCTGGATGTCGAGCGCAAAGGTCCAGACGTCGTACTCGTCCCAAGTCACTTCGCACTTGCCCATCCAGAACGGTTCAATTTCGACCTCGTGCTGCGGGCCTTCGTCGTCGTTGCGGTCGGCTTCGGAGTCGGGGCTGCCCATCACGAACTTGCCGCCGGGGATCGGCACCATGTCGAACGTGACTTCCGCGTTGGCGATCACCTCGGTGTAGGGCTTCATCTCCGCTTCGGTGCTCGCGTCGGCATTCTTGACCTGGTCCGGGCTCTTCGGCGCGGCGTCGGCCGCGCGGGCCGGCGCCAGGGCCAAACCGATCGCCAACGTGACCACGCACGCAATGATCAAGCGGATTTGCACATGCGCCGGCGGCGCAACTAGGCTATGCATAGAGTTTCCCTGCTTCATATTCCTCGGGCCAACACGCTTTGCGGCGCGACCCTCCATGACACCTCTGTTGCGCGTCTGCTGCTGGTGGGGCCTGTATCTGGGCGGGCTCGGCATGACCGTCTGCCTGGCGGCCGAATCCCCAGTTGTCCGGTTCGAGTCTACCGAAACGCATATGGGGGTTCCATTTAAGATCATATTGTACGCCGCCGACCAAACGGCTGCAAACCGGGCGTTCGCCGCGGCGTTTGCCCGAATCGCCGAACTTGATCACGTGATGAGCGACTACGACCGGCAAAGCGAGTTGAGCCGCCTAAGCCGTTCGGCGCCGACCCAACAGCCTGTCCCGTTGAGCACGGATTTGTCGCGGGTGCTGACTCGCGCGCAACAGTTAGCCGCACGAACCGACGGCGCGTTCGACGTGACCGTCGGGCCGTATGTCAGGCTGTGGCGCCGTGCCCGCCGGCAAAAACAACTCCCCAACGCCGAGCGGTTGGACCAAGCACGCCGTGCCGTTGGGTACAAGCACCTGGAATTGGATGCAAAAGCGGGTTCCGCGCGTCTGCTGGTCCCCAACATGCGCCTCGACTTGGGTGGAATCGCGATGGGCTACGCCGTCGACGGGGCGTTACGCGTCCTGCGTGCGCAAGGAGTGACGCGCGCCTTGGTGGACGCCAGCGGAGACATTGGCGTGGCGGATCCCCCACCTGATCGGACTGGCTGGACAATCGGCGTCGTGCCGCTCTCGTCCGAAGGAACGCCCAGCCGTGAGATTCGTCTGGCCAACGCCGCCGTAACGACGTCTGGCGATGCGTTTCAGTACGTCGAGATCGACGGCCGGCGCTATTCGCACATCGTCGACCCGCGCACCGGAGTCGGTCTGACAACGCGCAGCGGCGTAACGGTGATCGCGCGCGACTGCGCGGCCGCCGACAGTTTGGCGACCGCCGTCAGCGTGCTGGGCCCGGAGGCCGGTCTGCGGCTGATCGACGAGACACCTGGAGCGGCGGCGTTCGTCGTGCAAGCGGGGGACGATGGCGCGACGGAGACCTACCAGTCGGCCCGGTTTGACCGGTTTGTCGTCTGCGACTCGAATTGATACCGTAGAGTCACCGCCTGGCGGAGCGGGCCGCTTCTCACATCATGCCGGGGCGCGGAACAAGCCAACCATGCCACAGCCGTCCAGGGAGGGCCGATCATGAACATCTTCATTGCTGGCGCGACCGGCGTGCTCGGACGCCGGTTGGTGCGGCAGCTATCGGCCCATGGGCACGACGTCGTTGCATTGGTCCGCAGCCGCGAGAACGAACGCGTCGTTTCCGAATTGGGTGGTCAGCCGCGCTACGCCGACATGTTCGACGCCGACAACCTGGTCCACGCGATGAAGGGATGCGACGTCGTCATCCACGCCGCGACGGCCATCCCGACAAAGCAGCGCACGACGGACGAAGACTGGAAGCTGAACGATCGGATTCGTCGCGAAGGCACCGAAGCGCTCGCCCGGTCTGCCGGCCAGGTTGGCGCGAAAACGTTCATCTTTCAGAGCATTGTGTGGCTGGCCAATCCGGCGGACGGTTCCAAGTTCGACGAGCAGTCGCACCCTTGCCCGGTATCGCTGATGCAATCGGCATTGGACGGAGAGGGCATTGCACAGGAAATGGGGGCGCTGCACGGCTTTTCCGCCGTCGTCTTGCGATGTGGCTGGTTCTACGCTGCCGATGCGACGCACACGCGGATGTTCGCCGCGGGACTGGCCAGACGGCGGCTGCCGATTGTTGGCCGAGGCGATAACTACCTGCACTGCCTACACGCCGACGACGCGGCGTCGGCGTTCGTGGCGGCTACCGAGCGCGGTCAATCCGGCCTTTGGCACGTCGTGGACGACGAACCAGTACGGATGTGCGACTTCCTGAAACGGCTGGCCGAAAAGCTCTCGGCTCCGCCGCCGCGGCGCGTGCCGATTTGGCTGGCGCGGCTGTTGGCGGGCCAGGGCGCCGTGGACTTCATGACCCAATCCACCCGCACGTCGAATGCCCGACTCCGCCAGGATTTCGACTGGCAGCCCCGCTATCCGACGTATCGCGAAGGCATCGACGAGATTGTGGCGCAGTGGGGCGGGCGCGCACCGGCGTAGCGACGCACGCAGTGTGTGGCGCGTTAAGCGCAGCGTCGCAATTCAATCAGCGCGCCAAGTCGCCAGCAATGCACCACAGCCGCGTGGCACTGCGCAGGTAGATACGACCTCCGGCGATCGCCGGTGATGCGTAGACTGGCTCGTCGATCGTGTTGCGCGACAGCTCGACATAGCGGTCCTCGTTCGCATCGAGCACCAAGGTGGTTCCGACCTCGTTGGTGAAGTAGACCGCGCCGTCCGCTGCGACGGGCGACGCCGTGTAGTCACCCTCAAACCGTTTTCGCCAGAGCGTCTTGCCAGACTTCGCATCGAGACAACTGGCGATTCCATGATCGTCCACTAGGTAGAATCGCGTCCCAACGAGAATTGCGGACGGCACGTACGGGTTGCCCCGCGTGGTGGCCCAATCAACGTGCGACTCGGTGATATCGCCTCGCCCGCCAAGCCGCACCGAGTACGTGGCGGCGCCCGGCCCGCTTGTGGCCAGCACGCGATCATCCGCAACGATCGGCGTGGGAATGCACTCCCGCGCCATCCCGCCGAGCGTCCACAACGATTCGCCGGTGTGTGCGTCGTAGGCGTCCAACCGTTCGGAGCCGCTGACGATGAGTTCTGCCGCGCGAGATGCGCCACGTTCGGCGACTACCGGCGAGGACCACGACAGCCACGTATCCGGCCGGTCGGTCTTCCAGCGGTTCGCGCCGGTACGCTTGTCGACGGCCAGCAGGTAGGAAGGACCATAGTGGTCGCATTGAAAGATGACCGTCTCGCCGAACAACAGCGGAGAACTGGACGCGGCGAATCGGTTCTCGAAGGGACCGTACTCGCTCGCCAAAGAACGCTGCCAAACCAGTCGACCCTGCATGTCAAGACAGAAGGCGTCGCCGGTGCCAAACAGGGCGTACACGTGCTGCCCGTCGGTGACAGGTGAGGGGCTGGCCATGCTGCTCTTGGTCGCATGATGCAGCGTGGGCGCCGTACCCCACAATTGCGTGTGCCAGAGTTCGCGGCCCGAGCGTGCGTCGAGGCAGACGACGTGCAGGTCCTGCTGGTCAACACCGTCGGAGCCGGTACATATCACGCGGTCTTGCCAAACGATCGGATTCGAGATGCCCGAACCTGGCAGTGTCGCGCGCCATGCCACGCCAGACTCCGCGGTCCAACTTTGGGGCACGCTTTGTTCGCGGCTGACTCCGTCGCGCCGTGGGCCACGCCAACCGGGCCAATCTTCAGCGAGCGTAGGCCGCAGGCCTGGCGCGAGCGCCGCGAAAACCAGCGCTACGCTGCCCACATAAATGTTGCAGTACCGCGCCGCCCGAAAGCTCATCGTGCCTCCTCTTCGAGCGGCGGCAACATCGACCGCATGGCCAACCCACGTCCGCGCTGGTCGCAGAACCGCACGTACAACGACCAGTTGTTCGGCACTTGCGGATTCTTGTGCTGCGGTCCCTGGCAGACTTTGACCAAGACGCGATTCTTGCCTGCTTGGAGTTTGATCGGCGCGACGAATCGGTCGAACCGCACGCCGTTGAGCCATTGGTTGCGAGCGAACACCTTCTCGCCGTTGAGCCAGACGGTACAGTTGTCGTCCGCGCCGCATCGCAACTGGCCTTCGACCGCGCGCGGCGACTCGATTTCGGCATAGGCATAGCCGACGGCTTCCTCGGCTGGGATGAGTGCCTGCACCAGATTCAGCAGCCCCAGCGGATCGCCCGTGCGATGGCGGACCCAGCGGAGGCCGTTTCCCTGCTGGCCCGTGTACTCGGCTCGCAGTTCGATCGATTGCTCGGGCGGAAAGGAGCGCTCGAAACCGCTAAATGCCGGCGCGTCGAACGGCCCGATGACCCACCAATCGACGACCAGTCCCAGATGGGCTACGACGTCGACCGGTTGCCCCAGCGCCGCCAGCTTGTCGCTGGCCCGAACGACGCGGCTGCTGGAACGAGCATGCTCGAACGCCTGGTGAAAGTGATTGCGAGCGGTTTCCGAATCGCCGTCCTCGAGGGCTTCTTGTCCGGCTGCCAGTGCCGCGTCGACTGCGTCGGGACGAAACTCAGGATCGTCCAGCAAGGTCGGGATCGACGCCGCCGAAAAGCCGGGCTGCAACTCGTCGCACAGGGCGAGCACCAACCGTCGCACGCGGCCCTGGTTTGCAGGGTCGCGGACGAAACCTTGCAAGTCGTCTACGGGGAGTTGTGGTCGCGGTTTAGCGCGTTCGCGGCGAACGATTGCCTCGTAGGCCGATCGATACCAGTTGGCGGCCACGGGATTGTCGGACTGCATCGCTCGGAGCAACCGCGGCAGTATCTCGGCTTCGCACTCCGATAGCGCATCGCAAGCCGCACGGGCCTCGGCCGAACGAGCACCCTCGGGTCCGACGCCGGCAATCGCCGCGAGATGGCGATCGATTTCGTCGGCCATAGCGCCAAGCGATACGGCGGCCAACGCCAGAGCCAGAAACAGTCGGATAGCGAAGCGCTTCATTGGTATCGCGCGAGGTGCGGCGGGAACGGAGGACGGGCTGTTGGGGATCCTACTTTGCCGGAGTCGTCGACCGCAAGCGTCGCGGACAGCCAGCGGAGTGGATTCAAAGTGCCCACGACGTGCGGCGGCTTACAGGTAAGACAGCCAAACCACCTCGCGGCATGGCGCAAGGTCGGGCGTAACCACTACGGCACAGTTACGATCCGCCGTTGGACTGCATGAACGTAAGGTTCTTGAGCACGCGCTGTCGCGCGGCCTCGGGCAGCGCATCGACTTCCTGGCGCGTCACGCGCCCATTGCCGTCGGCGTCCACCTGGCGAAACAGGGGGCGGGCTTGCGCGGGAACCTCGATCCCATCGGCGGGAAACTTGACCATCTCGCCGTCGCCTGCCTCAGCGTCGGCTTGTTTTGTCGCCGGCTTGCTTGCAGCGACTTTGGGCGAATCGCCGTTGGGTTGCTGCGACTTCTTGCCGGCCGCCGGTTTTGCCGCGGCAACCTCGCCGCGCATCGCGGCTGGCACGCCGCCCTCGATGCCGGCCGCCAACTCGTGCGCCGGCATTTGCGCGACCTGCCGAAGGTCGTCCATGGTCTCTGTGAACACTTGCACGCTGACGAGGCACATTTCATCGCTCGTCTGCTCGCCCCACGAAACTTCTTTGGGTGGGTGGTTCGGATTCTTGGGATTGTGTTTCGAGTTGTCGTAGTACGCGCGGACTTCGATCTTGGAGCCCTTGGGCAGCCGCATCGGTCGGGCGAATTGGTAGGCGCCTTGCCAATTGAAGTCCCAATCTTTGATCCAAAGCAGCGGAACCTTGCGCTGGCCGCTCGGGTCGACGGCGGTCACTTTGATTTCGCGACCTAGATTGTGCATGTGCGGGGTCAGGCCCATGACGTATACGTCGGCCGGCAGGGGCTCGCTTTCGGCGAGAATGTGGTGGTGCCGCCGACCAGGCGGAATGTGCAGATCGGTTTGCAGGATCGCGATGCCCGAGATGAGCCGCTTCGTCGGCTCTTTGGCGAAGTAAATGCCGACGGTCGACTGGTCGGTTTCCGCCTTGCCGGTCGGATGGTAGTGCATGTGCAGCACCAGGTCGCTCCCCTTGGCCAGGTACAGCGCCAGTCCGTCCGGCAAAGGTTGTGGCATCGCACCGGGGACCCAAGCTCCCAATCCGCCGGTGGGCACGATCGTCGGCCCGCCAAAACTCTCGTAGCCGGGCTGTCCGTCTTTGCCAGATAGTTCGCGGGCCGCGTGATTCGCGTCGAGAAACATGATCGAATGATGCACGACGCTGGCGTTGCCGGGCCGAAACTCAACAGCCCGGACCATGCGATCTTCTTCCAGCGGAATGGGAATCGGAAAGCACCGGTAGATGTCGGGCCCACCAGCCGGAACGGTAAACGACTCGGGCATCTTGACGATCAAGTCCGGCTCGCCCAACTGCCAGCCATCGACAAACTCAGGCGGCTTGGGCAGATCGGCGGGATTGCCTTCCGGCGCACCGGCTTCGGCCCATCGACTAAACAATTCAATTTGCGCATCGCTAAGTCGCCGCTCGTGGCGAAAGTTTCCAACGCTGGGGTCTGGCTTCCAAGGCGGCATGCGCCGGTCGGCCGTGATCGAAGCCAAGAAGTCGGCTCGCTTGCGAGCACTTTCATACGTCAGCAGCGAGAACGGACCGATCTCGCCCGGACGATGGCACGCGGCACAGTGCTCGAACAAGATCGGAGCGATGTGCTTGCTGAACGTGACCTGACCGGACCCAAAAGCCTCGTCGGCGGCCGCTACGTTGGTCCACGCAAGTCCCACCAGATAGGCCACCGCGGCCGCAGTGCCCCAATGCGCCATGCCGCGCAATCGCAAACCGTCCATGCCATTTCCCCCGTTGCCTCTTGAGTAGGAAGCTTGCACTTGCCTGGCGACCGGCACTGGGGCCGGTCGGGCTGCGCGCTTCCGTTTGCGTGGACTGAGCAGGTGGCCTCGCGCCGATCCCTGCACCGTTCGGTGTTCCGTGGCGCCGCACGACCGCGTCACCGTTGCGCATCATACACCAATCGGACACGTCGGCCAATCGTTTACCGATGTGTGCAGGTACATCGTGGGCGAGCCGCCCAACAACGTGCTGAAACGGCGGGTCGCATTCCCGCGCTCAACGCGGCAGTTTACCAGTCCGAGTAATCCGCGTGATCGACCCAGAGCTTGCCCGTGCCGAATTGGTAGATCCATCCATTGCCGGGCGCCGCGGTAAAACTGGGCGTCGCCGCGCCGGTGATCAACTGCACGTGGTTCGAACCAGAAAACGGCTGGTCTGGAATGCGCGGCAAGTAGGGCCCCAAGGGGTGCGTCGCGGTGGGTTGATTCGTCGGGCCCACGACTCCTGCGGCGTTGGTTGCCTTGGTCAACTGGTTCAGTTGGCTAAAACCGGTCGGCAGCTTTCCGTTGTGCTGCACTTTGTATACTTCGATCTGCATCCGGAACGTGCGCAGGTGATGGCGCAGCAGCGCCTCTTTGGCGTCGTCGGTCGTGTTCGACATGCGCGGAATGATCGTGCCGGCGAGAATCGCCATGATGACCACGACGATCATCACTTCGATGAGCGTAAACGCGCTACGTCGCCCAAGTTTCACAGGTAGTCCTTCCACGATGACGGCCGTGCAGCCGGACCGGATGAGTTGCAGCGTGCCCCAGCGCGAGAAATCTCGTCACAATTCTAGGCTGCCTCCGGCCGCCAGGCGTGTGGGCGACCGGTCGCTGCAGCGAGTTGCCTGGTCGAATGAGCCCTACAACCGGCACAGGCTGCCGGAGTGGAGTCGGCACCCTGGGCCCGGTAGGATTCCGCCTTCAAACTTCGCCCGCCCACGCTTGCCAAAACACTCGTCTGATCCGCACGTGCGTCGCCGGTTGGCAACGCCCCGGCGCCGCACAGCACGTCGCGCGTGGCGGCCGAGTCCTGTTCAATCAATATTGGCCAGGTCTGAAGATTCCCTTCGCCCGGGCCGAGTGCTAGGTCGGCGGCCGGCTATCTCTGCTGCTGGCCCGCCGGGCCGAAGTGCGGTGAATTCGAGGGGTTCGGATTGAACCCTATCCGGCAGTAGGTCATAATTTTTTCTTTATCAGGCGTCCTTCCCGCTGGCCAATACACAAGCCCGACGGTTTCCCCCAGCCGCCGCCGCGCTGTCGATCCAGGAGCTTCGACTACTCATGACTGCCAGACTCTTGTTGACTGCTGTTGTCGTTTCGCTGTCCGGCCTTGTGGTTCCTGCTTCCGGGCCGGCGTTTGCTGACGACGCGAACGGCGACTGGCGTCACTACGGCAGCACGGCCGCCAGCACAAAGTACTCGCCGCTGGACCAGATCAATAAGGACAACGTGGAGAAGCTGGAAGTCGCCTGGACATGGGACTCGCCCGATCTGCCGATGCAGGCGAAGAACCGTCGCTTGTTCTCGTTCGCTCATGAAATCACACCGCTGAAAATCGGCGACACGCTCTACACCAGCACCTCGCTCGCGCAGGTCGTGGCGATCGACGCCAAGACCGGCAAGAACAAGTGGGTGTTTGACACCGAAGCGTACAAGTCGGGCCGGCCGACTAATCTGGGATACGTGCACCGGGGCGTTGCCTATTGGACCGACGGCAAGGAGGAACGCATCCTGGTCGCCACGCACGACGCCAACCTGTGGGCGATCGACGCCAAGACCGGAACGCCGATCAGCGAATTCGGCGACGGCGGCAAGGTCGACCTGACCAAGGCGATCCCCCGCGCTCAAAAGGCCCGCAACTATGCCTGCACCTCGCCGCCGATTATTTGTCGCGACGTCGTAGCGGTGGGCTCGTCGATCTCCGACGGACCGCAGTTCAAGGAAGCACCCCGCGGCGACATCCAAGCCTTCGACGTGCGGACCGGCAAGCCGGCGTGGCTGTTTCACGTGATTCCGCAGAAGGGGGAATTCGGCAACGAGACCTGGGAGGACAATTCCTGGGAGTACACCGGTAACGCGAACGTTTGGACGCTGATGAGCGCCGACGAAGAGCTCGGCTGTTTCTACCTGCCGTTTAGCACGCCGACGAACGACTGGTATGGCGGACACCGCTTGGGCGACAACTTGTTCGCCGAGTCGCTGGTGTGCGTCGACGCCGAGTCAGGCAAGCGGAAGTGGCACTTCCAGACCGTACACCATGGGCTGTGGGACTACGATCTGCCCGGCGCGCCGGTGCTGTGCGATATCGAAGTCGACGGCAAGCCGATCAAGGCCGTGGCGCAAATCACGAAGACGGGCTTTACGTTTGTGTTCGACCGCGAAACAGGCAAGCCGGTGTGGCCGATCGAAGAGCGGCCGGTGCCGCAGACGTCGGTGCCCGGCGAGAAGACCTCGCCGACGCAGCCGTTCCCGACCAAGCCCGCGCCCTACGAACTGCAAGGGTCGACCGAGGAGAACCTTGTCGACTTCACTCCCGAGATCAAGGAAGAAGCCAAGCAGATCCTGGACAAGTACGATCACGGGCCGATCTTCACCCCGCCCACCGAACGTGGCACGATCAACATGCCGGGTTGGGCCGGCGGTGCCAACTGGTGGGGCGCGGCGTTCGACCCGGAAACCGGGCTGTTCTACGTGCCGTCGATCAGCAGCAATATCCTGGTGAAGCTCAACAAGCCGGACCCGGCCCGCTCGAACCTCGACTACGTTCGCGGCGGACCGGCGTTTGCCGGTGCGGTGCCTGGGCCCAAGGGATTGCCATTGTTCAAACCGCCATGGGGCCGTATCACGGCGATTGATTTGAAGACCGGCGAGCATGCCTGGATGGTGCCGCACGGCGACGGTCCGCGAAAAGCAGTCAGCGAACTTGTCGGTCACGACGTCGGCCCGTTGGGCAGCGGCGGCGGTGGTCCGTTGTTGACCAAGACCCTATTATTCGTTGGACAGGGGGGTGGCGGCCGCGGCGGGCGCAGCGGCGGCGGCACCAACGTCCTGCGGGCATTTGACAAAGCCACGGGCGAAGTCGTGGCGGCGATCGAACTGGACAGCCGCCCCAGCGGAACGCCCATGACCTATGCGGTCGACGGCAAGCAGTACATCGTTTTGGCCACAAATGACGGACGGCTCGTCGCATTGAGCCTGCCCGACGACGCCTGACGTGTGAAAAACCGAGAGAACGGCGATCCGCGGCGCGACGTGGTGCGCCATCGCACTGCGTCGACCGACACATACCCACCTGACATCCACCTACGCTAGAACATCCTTCATCTCGACATGAGGAATCACGAGACTATGAGATTTCGCTACTTACCCGTCTGGTTCGGACTGGCGTTGCTTGCGGCCGCGCCCGCGCTGGCTCAGTTGCCGGCCGATGCCGTCATCCTCGAGAAAGTGAAGATTGCCGAGAAGCAAAAATCGGTGGACCTCTGCCCCGTGTATCTCGAAGCATCGGATCCGAAGTTGCCGGTTTGGGAGCACAACGGCGTGAAGTATCGAGGCGCGAAGCCGGATGCGCAAGCCAAGTTCGAGAAGGATCCGGACAAGTATGCTAAGGCGGCCGAGAAGCAACGCTTCGTGAACAACTTCATGCAAGCGATGAGCACGATCTGGTGCCCGGTGACCGACGAAGTGACGCCGGGCGGAATGACCCAGTGGAAGCGGCTGGGCTACACGTGGGAAAGCTGCTGCTCGTTTTGCGACGAGACGGTCGAGGATTCGAACTTCGACGACGCGCTGGTGCTGCTGAAGGACCGCGCCGAAAAGACGTATACGCTGATCGGTGCCAAGTATACCGAAGGGGCCAAGAGCCCGGTCGAAGGCGCGATCAAACGGCCCGACGAAGAATAATCGGTGGCCACGCCGCATCGAGCGCTTCCCCCGGGGCATAACCTGTTTCGCCATTACACGCCATGAAACGAATGCATTCCGCCATCCGCGCGGCCGCCGCGGCCGTTGTGTTGTTGCTGGTCGGTTCCGCGACGTTTGCGCAGTCGCCCGAATCTGAAGCGCCCGGCGAAACGAAGACGGCCGTGTTCGCGGCCGGATGTTTCTGGTGTACCGAGTTGGCGTTCGAGCAGATCAACGGCGTGGTCGACGTTCAGAGCGGCTACTGCGGTGGCTCGGCCAAAACGGCCAACTACAAACGCGTGCTTCGCGGCACGACGGGCCACGCCGAAGCCGTGCGCGTCACTTACGATCCACAGGAAATCAGTTACGAACAACTGCTCGACGTATTCTTCGCCGCGCACGATCCCACGCAAAAAAACCGGCAGGGGGAAGACGTGGGCAAGCAGTACCGCTCGGCGATTTTCTTCGCTGACGACGCGGAAAAACAGGCGGCCGAAGCGAAGATCGAGCAACTCACCAAAGACAAGGTTCATCGCCGCCGAATCGTGACGCGGTTGGAGCCGCTTTCGGACTTCTATCCGGCGGAGTTCTATCACCAGAACTACGCGCTGCGCAACCTGGACAGCTATTACATCCAGTCCCACGCGGTCCCCCGGGCCTGCAACGTGCAGATCAACTACCCGGAACTCATTCGCCGCGGCAAGTAGTCCGCTTCCAGCGCACCACCATTGCGCTACGCTCGCGCGTCGCGGACCGCACGATGAGCCGCGACGAACAGCAGGGCGAAGACCAGATCTCCGCCGACCGGCACGGCGAACAACAGCGACATGCGCCCGGCGGCGAGCAGCAGGAGCGTGGTCGCCACCATGCCTGTCTTGGCGAGCGCTGATAGCAGGATCAGCGGCCGGAACCGTACTGGATCGTAAGCCACCACGAAGTAAAGTACCTGCCAGCCCAGTGCGCCGCTGGCCAGGCCGTAGTAGTACTCCGGGTGCGTCGGTGGCGGCGGAGCGATGCGCGCCACAAGGCCCTCCGCCGCGAACAGTGGCAGGACGACGATCAGGCCGTAAACGCCAGCCGCGAAGAATACTCGCTGGGCGAACCGCATCGCGCTACTCGGCTATCGGACCCATCGCTCACGCGCCAGCGCGATGAACGACACAATGAACAGCACGCCGAACGTGAGGTCGACGAAGCCGGTAAAGACGAGTGGCCCCGAAACGCGCCCCTGCGACCAGAGGATCAGCACGGCCAGGCTGTAGGTCAACTTCTCCAAGATGGCCGGCACGATCACCAGCCGGTACCGCACTGGATCGATCGCGATGACCAGAAACAATACCTGGCACGCCAGCGCCACGCCCAAAAATCCGTAGAAAAACTCCGGGTGGGTGATCGGCGGCGGATTGTCCGCATTGAGTCGTTCCTCCCTGAAGTACATCGGCGTGAGAAACAGCAGGCCGAGTACACCAGCGATCAGAAACAGAAAACGCGAGTAGACGATATTGGCACGCATTATGAATCCCCCAGGGCTGATCGGTAAGCACGAGCCGCGGACTATGTCGCGCGGCGACCGACGCTTTATGAAAGCGCGGTGCGAATCCGCTGCGGCGAATTATGCCGCCCCTGCCCGCGCCGAAGCAACAGGAATCGGTCGGGTAAACCGCGTCGCGTGGATCGGATTGTCCGCGGTGCAATCGGGCGTACCGGCCGCCGGTCATGAGTCTTCGTCGATCAGGTCACCGGCCGGCATCGCTCGCCGTCGGATCGACGAGCCGCGACAACTCCGTCCCAATCTTGGCAAATACTTCGTTCCACGCGCCGGCTGTCGGTTGCCGGAATAGCCGCATGTCTGGATACCAGGGTGTCGTCGCCCCTTCGATGCGCCACCGCCAGTCGGGCGCGTAGGCCAGCGCTAACCAAACCGGCGTGCCCAGCGCTGCGGCCAGGTGCGCCACAGCCGTGTCGACGGAAACAATCAGGTCCAGATTGGCAATGATCGCCGCGGTTTCCACAAACGGATCGACCGACGGGTCCGCCTCGCGGAACAGGTCGAGCGGCCGCCATGGTTCGGTCAGATCGTCGAGTTGCTCCTGGCCCGGCCCCTTTTGCAAACTGACGAGTTGCAGGCCGGGCACTTCGCCGAGCGGCGCAAACCGCGTTAGCCGCGCTGAGCGGGCCCGATCGTGCGGATGGTCAGGATTACCGGCCCAGGCAATGCCCACCTTGAATGCCGGCGTTTCGTGCAGTCGAGCGGCCCAGTGTGCCACGCGTTGTGCCGGAGCTTGCAGGTACGGCCCTGGCCAGATCGGTTGGCCGCGGTGGTCAGGAAGAAAACCTGCCAGGCTCAACAGCGACGCGTGTACGTCGAAGTCGGGCAGCTCGCCGTCCGGAAGCAAATATTGACCAAACCCCGACTCGGCGAGCAAGGGCCGCAGTGACTCGCGCGGCTCGAACCACACGCGCTTCGCCGCTTGCGCGGCCAGCGGCAGGTAGCGCACGAACTGCAGCGTGTCGCCCAAACCCTGTTCGGCATGGACCAATAGCGTTTGTCCCGCCAACGAGGTGCCATTCCAGCGCGGTTGGTCGTAGTCGCGCTGCGCGAAGTCCTCGCATTGCAATCGCGACTCGAACGCGGGCCAGGCCTTCGCATACTCTCCGCGCGAAAACCAAACCAGCGCCTGGTTGCGTCGGGCTTCGGGATAGCCGGGCCGAAGCGCTAGCGCCCGGTCCAGCGCGGCCAGCGCGTCGTCGAACCGCACCAGGTCGAAGTATGCCACGCCGAGGCTACAGTGCGCCGCCGCGTCTTGAGGGTCCAATTCGACGGCCCGCTCGAAACTGGCCGCAGCTTCCTCCGCCCGCTCCATGCCCAACAAGAAGTTGCCGCGGTTGTAGTGACCCGTTTGGTAGTTGGGCTGCATGGCCAGCGCGGCATCGAAGTTGACCAGCGCAGCGTCGTGCTGGCCTGCGTCCTTTTGGGCAAGAGCCAGGTTGTTGTGCAGCGCGGCGGTCGGCGGACCGATTGTTAGCGCGCGCTCAAACGCGCTGACGGCGTCGCTCGAATTACCAAGCAGCCGGTGCGCGGCGCCCAGCGCGCCCTGGTATCCACCGTGCTTTGGGTCAAGTTGGATCGCCCTGGATAGCGGCTCAATGGCCGCGTCCGGCCGGTTCGCGCTCAGGTAGAAGACGCCCAACTCGCCCCAAGCTTGAGCCGCATCGGGCAGCGCTTCGACCAGCCGGCGATGAATCACCTCGGCTTCGAAGAGTTTGCCGGTGGCCGCCAGGCGGCGTGCCTGCTGGAGTGCTTCGCCGACTGTCTGCACGCCGGGCTCCTGCAAATTGCGCTTAACGGGAAGTTGCCGCGGCCCACCGCCGCGATGTGCCGAACAGCGCCACGCGCCGCAATCAGCGCGATCGAAGCACCAGCGGCGCGCTGCTGGAACTCACGGCGTCGGCGAGCCCTGTTCGCGCGGCGGCATCGCGGCGATCCACTCGCGCACCAGCGCAACGCCTTCGTCGTGAATCATGCGTTTGCCCAGCTCGGGCATCATGATTCCCGCGTCCTGCGACAGCAGCCGAAACATCATGATCGAATGGTCCG